>Ga0209573_1001090_pt1 | contig 45288 bp, 35 predicted proteins | sample TNRBio252014_DNA_FD_185870 | JGI IMG/M metagenome (GOLD analysis project Ga0209573, IMG submission 185870) | Wastewater treatment Type I Accumulibacter community from EBPR Bioreactor in Madison, WI, USA - TNR Reactor_6/25/2014_ DNA (SPAdes)... | ecosystem: Engineered > Bioreactor > EBPR >...
CTCGGTGCGGATTGTGGCGTTTCGAGCACTTGTGGCCAATGGCGTGCCGGCTGAGTCTCTTACCGCGCGGTTGGTGGAAGATACTTCACCGATGGTTCGACGTGAGGCGCTTGTGAGGTTGCGGGGTCTTCGGTCCGAGGCGGCCGACTTGCTGCGTCTGCAACTGACGGCCACGATGGACCTGAATGACAGAACGGCGCTGGCCGTTGTGGGGCTGAGTTGCGAGGGAATTGAAGAGCCCATGTTTCAGCGACTTCAGCAGGAAGTGGCAGCTGGCAGGCAGACGAACGACTGGCTGACAGAACTGTGCTGGTTACTGCATCCTCCGTCTGCGTTGTCACATCTGAAAACCGAGCTGGAGCAGGTGTCTGCCCGGGGCAACGTTCACTCGGAAGTTCCCCGTGTCAGGCACATCGTGAATGCGATTGGTTTCGTGGGAAATGCCGCAGCGCTGCAGACGCTGGAGGAGTTCGCATCGCAAATACCTCCGGTGACCTCTGGAGAGACCTTCGAACAATCCACTTTGCGTGAACTGATTGTCTGGTGGATCGACAGACTGAAGTTGAATGTGGGAATGATTCCATCGATGGATCGAGCACCGCTGTCCGGAATCCGGATTGAGTTTCAGACAGCCCTGCGCGGCAATCCGGATTCACGCATTCTGGATGCGATTGAGGTGCTGCAGGGGGATGCAACTCGTGGCCGGACGCTGTTTTTTTCCGCCACAGCCACGTGTTCCACCTGTCATCGCTGGCAGGGTGATGGTGGAGAAGTCGGTCCTGCGCTGGATGAGATTTCGCGTCGTCTGAGTCGTCGACAACTGATTGAATCGATTGTGGATCCGTCGAGTTCCATCCTGACCGGATATGAATCGTGGACAGCAGTGGACGGCAATGGTCTGACGTTCACAGGACTGCTGCTGTCAGTGAACGAGGCGATTACGCTCAGGACGGCCGAAGGGAAAACACAGTCTGTTTCCGTGGCAGAAACGGAAACTCTGATTCGCCGCGGAGACTCGCTGATGCCGGCAAATTTTGCTGCCAAACTTTCCCCTCAGGACATTGCCGACATTGTGCAGTTTCTGACAAGGGCTGAAAGCCCCTGACCCAAAGGAGCCGGCCGGCTCGTTGCCAATTGTTCGCTCACGTTGTTCGCTACCGACAAACATCCGCGCACCGTGTGCGGATGAAGCTGAGTTAAGATCTCATGCGAACTGCTGAGTGACAACGCCCATACAAACTTCCAACTGTTGTCAAACGGCCAGGCAGTGGTCCGCTTTCAGTTGGTCATTGGTCATTAGAAACTGGTCATTCACCGCGATCATCGCGAGTGCGTGGCGATGAGTCCCCTACTTCGCACCTGAGTCGACAGGGACGGCAAGCTGCAGTTCATCGAAGCTGCCGAGTTCTTCGTAGGGACGAACTGACGCATACCAGTTCGACCAGAGTTTGATGGTTTTCTGTCGCCAGTCCACCGCGGCGCGGATCCGCAAATCTGTATCATTTTCCGGCACTCCATCCAACGGGTTGAGAGATTCTCCCAGGCCGTTGGGTTTGCGGGCGATGTAACGCAGTGCCGCGATGGCTTCCACATTGACATCCACATCCGGATCTTTGACGCCTTCCAGCATCAGTGGAATCAGACCGAAATCTCCGGTGCGACCCAATGCCCAGTAAGCCGCTTTGCGGACATCCGGTTTGGGATGACGGATCAGGCTCTTCAGTTTGTCGGTCTGACCAACCAGTTGCTGTGGATCATCAATGGACAAAACACTGCGGACGATTTCATCTGCGAAGTCCACAGGAGTTTCGTCCAGCTTGTCGAAGTCTTTCATGTTGGCCAGATCACCAATCAGCAGATCCAGTTCGGTGGGTTCCCGCGTTTTGCCTTTGTCGCCAAACGGGTTACCGCGGCGTCCGGCCTGCAGACCCAGGCCGTACTGCTTTTCAAAGATCTGTTTGGTCGATCGCATGTAATACAGAACTGCGAACGCGGTACCAACCAGGTCCCCGGTTCGCGGCTCGTTCCACGCTCCGGATTGCGCCTGCAGACTCAGCAATCCATCGCCATAGGCGACATACCATTCCTGTCCGGCGACAGAATCAATTTCAGAAACTGACAGGGCGCGTTCCGTTGAGTAGTAAAAGTAGATGGGAAAGTTGGCGTGAATATGGACAGGGTTAAAGTTGGAGACTTCATACGCCACGCCTCGTTCAATCCCTGCCGTCAGCGTTCCCTGAGCCGCCTGAGCTTTGTATTCGGGAAAGGCGAGCAATGAGGTTGCCTGGTCAGGAGAATCCTCCTCCAGCAGACCGAAGGGTTTTTCTTCCCGCTTTACTTCTCGTTTGATTTTCTGTGGACCGTAGTAAAGCAGGCGAGTCACGCCCAGACTGCTGACCACGGCCATCGTGGTACTGCGAGAGCTTCCGGGATAGGTTCCTTCTGTCGTTCCGGGGCGATAGGACCAGCCGCCATCCTGATTCCGATTGCTCAGCAACCAGGCGACGCACCGATCGAGTGCCTGCGGCTGAATCGTACAGCCCGCCCGTTGTGCAGCCCACAAAGCCAGGACGGCGTATTGGCACATGCTGACGTCACCAGGACGCCGGGCATCTTCTGCCCAGGATCCATCGGCGCGCTGCACCGACGTCACATAATTGGCGATGGCCTGAATCTGACTCTGGTACTTTTTGGGATCGATGTCGGCCAGGAACATTGCAAACAGCCCCGATTCATACAGATGATCGTAGGCGGCATGCGGTCGGAATCCGGCTGAGGTGACGCTTCCCAGAGCAATCCGCAGTCCTTCCTGCACGTGGGGCGATTCCACCGGGGCGCCGGCCTTGAACAGTGCGTAGGCGACAAGCACCATGTGTTCCGGACTGGTCGTTTTGGGATCAGCCTTCTGGATCAGAAACTGCGTGCCGCGGGAGACGGCGGCGTCGAATCGGGGAATCCCCGTGGACTTGCGCTGACCCCAGGCGACAGACGGGGCCATACACAGCACAATCAGGACGATGGCAATTTTTGATCTTTGCACGGCAGTGATCCTGCGACTTTCACACGTGTTTGGGCGCTGCTTCCTGCAACCGGTGATGGTATCGGATGCAACGGGCGAAGACGATCGTTCTCTATGGAAATTGAACGCCCGGGTGGGTGGCCGGGAATGGGCAATTGCTCGTCTGCGGTCTGTGTGCTCGCCAAAGCGACAGGAAGGGCGTGGTGAGCGACCGGCAGAAACGGCCTGTGGATCCCGGTGTTGTTCCCAGCTTTGGCTGGGTTGAACCGACCGGGCTGTGGTCCGCCGGAGAACCCCTATTGAGGCTGATTTGAGGTCACGGATACCATCTGGTCCGCAGGGACAGCGATTTTCTCTGGCTTGCTTCCTCATGGATGTGGAACGGTTTGATGATTCGCGCACTTAAGAAACTGTCATTCAGTCCACGTTGCCTGGCTGCGCTGTGTTTTCTGGCCAGTGCGGCCATGCCGGTGCTGGTGTTCATTGCCGGGTGCAAACAGGTGCCAATGACCAATCGAAAGCAACTGCTGATCACCAGCGAGCAGAGTGAGAACAACATGGGGCTGACGGCCTATCAGGAGGTCCTGAAGAAAGAGCCGGCCGCGAAGAACGAGAAGGCCATCGAAATGGTCCGGCGCGTTGGTCAACGGATTGCTGATGTGGCGAATCGACCGGATTTTCAATGGGAATTCAATGTGATTGAATCCGAAACGCAGAATGCGTTCTGCCTGCCGGGCGGAAAGGTGGCTGTCTACACGGGGATTCTTCCGGTGTGTGAAAGTGAAGCTGGCCTGGCGGTGGTGATGTCACATGAAGTGGCCCACGCCATCGCTCGGCATGGTGGCGAACGCATGACACAGCAGACAGTGACCAACGGAGTCAAGCAGGCGGGCACTTATCTGCTGGGGCAGGCGAAGGTCGAGGAACAGAAACAGCAGATCATCCTGGCCGCGTATGGAGCGGCATCCGAGTACGGAGTGATTCTGCCGTACAGTCGCAAGCATGAGCTGGAAGCCGATCACATCGGAGTGATGCTGATGGCGAAAGCGGGATACGATCCCAGTGAAGCGCCGCGTTTCTGGGAACGATTCTCCGGCTCGAAACAGGGCAGCGCGCCGATGGAGTTCATGTCGACTCATCCATCGGATGCCACGCGTGCGGCAGCGCTTCGCGCGTTACTTCCGGAAGCGATGTCGCATTACGAAGCGGCAGAAAGCAAAGTGGGTCTGGGCGAAGCGGTTCCTCAATGAGGCGCGTGCCGTCAGTGCGCAACGTCTGATTGTGGCGCGATTGGCTGTTGGCCCGGCTGCATCCGGGGCTCCATCGGCATGGCGGAAATCGCCACAGAGTTCACTTGCCTGTGAAATGCAGTTTGCCGTCATTAGACTTCGCCACGACTCCGGTATCCGGACGGGCGAGTGGGTTCCTGACCATCGTATCCCACGCGCAGTGTTCCGCAGTCATTTGCGCCGGGGCAGGAGTTGATTGTGAGTCATGAAGTGGTTCGGCGAATCATCGCCAACGTGGAATCGGCGGTACTGGGAAAGCCGCAGACAGTCCGGTTGTCAGTTGTGGCTCTGCTGGCCGGCGGCCATATCCTGCTGGAGGATGCACCCGGGCTTGGCAAGACATCACTGGCCCGGGCTTTGGCCAAATCGCTGGGGTGCAGCTTTGTCCGCATGCAGTTCACTCCGGATCTGCTGCCGAGCGACATTCTGGGATCCAGCATCTTTCGTCCCGCCACGGGCGACTTTGAATTTCGGCCCGGGCCGATTTTCACCAACATCCTGCTGGCCGATGAAATCAATCGCACAACTCCGCGCAATCAAAGTGCCTTGCTGGAAGCCATGAGCGAACGGCAGGTTTCCATTGAAGGCGTCACGCACGCGCTGCGGGATCCGTTTCTGGTCATCGCAACGCAGAATCCCTTCGAGTTTGAAGGGACGTATCCGCTGCCGGAGAATCAGCTGGATCGATTTATGATGTGTCTGAGCGTTGGCTATCCCGACCGCAGGTCCGAACTGGAGATTCTGCAGCGGCATCGAGCGGGGCAGCCGGTGGATAGTCTGACGGCTGTGACAGACGCCGATCAGGTGCTGGAAATTCAGCGGCTGGTGCAGTCGGTCAAAGTGGAATCGTCACTGGCGGAATATCTGCTGGAACTGACTGCTCGCACCAGAACTCACAACGAGCTGACTCTGGGCGTGAGTACTCGAGGGGCTCTGACGCTGTACCGCGCTGCTCAGGCCTATGCGTATGTTGAAGGTCGTGACTACGTGATCCCGGATGACATCAAGGCTGTGGCCCTGCCCGTCCTGGCGCATCGAGTGGTCTGTCGCGGCGTGCTGCGTGAAGGTCATCGGCAGCGGGCCGGTCAGATTCTGAAAGCGATGCTCGACAGCGTTCCTGTCCCGGCCTGAGTCTCTCGATTTCTGCGGCAAAACGCTGGCGGCACATTGGCTTTCTGAACTGATTTTGTCGACTGCTGTCACCGTGCTGCGTGTCAGGTGCGAATCTGATCCGGCGACGGTTCCGAATCGGAAACCGCACTTCATGTTGAGACCTGGCCTATTAATTCGTATCCTGCACGTCCGAAGTGTGTCTTTGTACCACTGATTCATTTGTCGCGCAACAACGTCCTTCGCTGCGGATGGGAATGTCGCGACACTCATTCCTGAGTTCCCGCCTTCAGAGAAAGCCCCGCCCATGACTCCTGTCTAGTTTCCCCGCAAACACGGATTTACACTGATCGAACTGCTTGTCGTCATCGCCATCATTGCGATTCTGGTGGCACTTCTGCTTCCGGCAGTCCAGCAGGCTCGTGAGGCGGCTCGCAGAACTCAGTGCAAGAACAATCTGAAGCAGATCGGTTTGGCGCTGCACAATTATGAATCGACCTACGGCCGATTGCCGGCCGGTTGCAGTTACGCGGCCCGTCCCCGACGAAATCCGTCCGGCCCGAACAGCTTTGGCCCTGCGTATATTGCGATGCTGCTGCCGTTTCTGGAACAGACGGCCGCTTACAGTGGCATAACCTGGAATGGAGCTTCTCCGGGGTATGTTGGGGAAGGCAATCCGAGTGCGGGCTTTATCAATCTTCCCTTTGCCAAAGGGGCCAACCCTCCCGTGACATGTCCGTCATTCACCGAACCGGGCTCGCAGCCGAATCGCGAGAAGTTCAGTAATTACGCCGGGATTGCCGGGGCCGCTGATCCGGTCACATTTACAGAGACCCGGATTTTTCAGCACACACAGGGAGCCGGAATTGCCAAGACAAGTGGTGGCGGCATGCTGGGGCCGAATTCGTTTGTGAAGTTCTCTGCGGTGACTGACGGCTTGAGCAACACCATGATGGTGGGTGAACAGGGAGTTAAGCTGAAGCGACTGGATGGAACCTTCTCCTGGATCATGGCCTCGGATGTCCGAACGGCCGGAGCTGTGGATTATACAGGCTGGCTGATTGGAACCCGCGTCGACGGACAGCCTCCCGCGATGGATCCCGCTGGTGACGACCGGGATTATCGATTCTTTAACGTTACAACCATTCGCTACCGAATTCGTCAGGAACCGTTTGCCGACTCATTCTTTCCCGGGATGTCGAGTGCCATGGGAGCGAATAACCCCCTGGGTTCATTTCACACCGGAGGGACTCAGATCGCTTTGGGTGATGCGAGTGTTCGCTTCGTCAGTGAAAACATGGACCTGGAAACCCTGAAGAAACTGGCAACACGCGATGATGGCCAGCCGGTTGGGGAATTCTGATCGTTGCGAGTGTGACAGCGGATTGCTGAATCATATGTTGAAGCCACCGCAGACAGCCGGCCACGTGGCTTTGGCCAGGAGGTTTGATGCGGATGAGCATTGCCGGATTGTGCATCGCTCCGGTAAGCGTTCAGTCCTCCACATTTGAGTCTGGCTCAACGTCATGTGCGCGGGGCGTAGATCTCGTCGTAAGTGAACAGCGTGAGTTGGTCTCCGGCAACGAGTGGGCAGATTCTTTTCAGTTGAGGACTTTCAGTCCTCATTTGTATGCGTTCCAGACAGGCGACAATTGACTCGCAGAATTTGATCTGCGGATGACAGGGAAATGGCCTGCTGATGTCTCTTCAGGCCCGCATGATATGTTGGCGACTTTCCAGGTGAGAAGATGATGAAGACTCGGTGGTTTACGGCTTCCTGGCTCCTGACAATGCTGCTTCTGACCGGATGCGGCGGAACCGATTACGGCCCGACGGGAAAAGTCAAAGGGCGCCTGACCATGGAGGGAAAACCGCTGTCGCCCGGGACTGCAGTTTCCTTCATGCAGATGGAGAAGGGATTTCTGGCCTTTGGGCTCACGGATGCCGAAGGCCGGTTTGAAGTGAAATCCTGGAACGATGGCGAAATGCCGGTGGGTGTTTACAAAGTGATGATTGCACCACCGGCGTCCGCGCCACCGCCGCCTCAGAATTACACAGCTGAAGAGCTGTTTGAGAACCCGGACCTGGCGGACCCCGTTGTGAAGGCCGAGTTCCCTCAGAAGTACCGGGATACGCAAACAAGCGGCCTCGAGTTTCAGATTCAGACCGGCGAGAACAGCTTCGATATCGATCTAAAGGCAAAGTGAGCCCGAAGGCGATCAGCGTGAGTTTGTAGTGCTGACCGGGACATGCTGGCAGGAATTCCAGCCCTGCCCTGTGGCACGGCGGAATCCGTCTCTGCGCCAGGCGGGCTGCGGGCGGCGAGCTGGTGTTCAGAATAATTCGGCAATCGGATGGCCGCCGTCGACAATGACGCGGGGGCGGCCCTGATGATCGACGTAGTACACGTCCTGCGGAACATTGAAGTAGCGAAAGATCGTGGAGGCAAGATCGGCGGGAGTCACGGGGCGTTCCTTGATTGTCCCGCCGTCTTTCTCTGTCGCGCCGATCACCTGGCCGTGACGCAATCCGCCTCCTGCCAGGCACATGGACATGACTTCGGGCCAGTGGTTGCGTCCGTCGGTGCTGTCCTGAGTTCCCATCATGGGTGTCCGTCCGAATTCGCCCATCGCGACGACCAGGACCTTGTCCAGCAGACCTCGTTCTTCCAGATCGCTCACGAGTGTGGTGATCAGGTGGTCAAACAGCGGAAGCAGCGGGCCAAGCCCTTTACTGATTCCGCCGTACGGAGGAATGTTGTCGCCGTGAGTGTCCCAGGTTCCTGAAGCCGTGTGATAACTGAGATCCAGCGTGACAAACGTACTGCCTGCTTCGACGAGTCTGCGGGCAATCAGAGCCTGCTGACACCAGAGATGACGTCCGTAGCGATCACGAACAGCCGGATCTTCCTGAGCCAGGTCGAATGCCCGCCGGGCTCGATCGCCCAAAAGCAGATCCACAGCCTGCTGCTGGTAAGTGTTCAGGGCATCCATGGAACCATCCTGGTCCAGGCCGGATTTCATCAGATCGAATTGACGCAGCAGGCTGAGCCGATCTGACAGACGCCCTTCATTCAGGCCTCCTGGCATTTGAAACAGGTCGCCTCCGGTCATCTGCCCCGTGTCCGCTCCGACATTCGTATAGACGGGAAGCTGAGCGGCTTTGTCGCAGATAAACGGGTCGTACTGTTTTCCCAGGTAACCCGCAAAAGCCAGGTGGCTGCGTGATTTCATGAAGGCCGCATAGGGCGGCATGGCCGAGTGATTAGGGCCATGATGCTTGGCGACCACGGAAGCGAGTGACGGATAACGCACGGCTTCCGAGTTGACTCGGGGTTCGGCTTCCAGATTAGCCGTCTGAAACACCATGTTGGGTTCATGGTTGCTGTGACGGGCGTCTACAGATCGAATGATGGTGAACTTATCGAGCATGGCGGCCTGTTTGGGCAGGTGCTCGCAGATGACAACTCCCGGCAGCTTCGTCTGAGTTACACCGAACGGGCCGCGGTTGATCCAGGGGCGTTCCGGCTTGCTGTCCCACGTGTCAATGTGACTGGGGCCACCGGCCATCCACAACAGGATCAGACTTTTTCCGCTGGGGCCGGGTTTTCCGGTTGCGGCCGCTTCGGCTTTGGCCTGCAGCAGTCCGGGAAGCGACAGGCCGGCAACTCCGGCCAGGCCTGTCTTCAGCATCGAGCGACGAGAATCCAGATACAGACCTTCTCGAGTTCTGCCCTGAAAGCTCCCGAAGCTGTGACCAACATGGTGACCGCGCTGACAATCAGGGGATATCGCTGGCGATGGCATCAAGGTTCTCCAGGACGGTACGGAAATAGACTCCCACTCGTGAAATGCCTGGATCAGGAATCAGGTGGGTGAATCAGTCCGGACTTCGGAAAGATGCAGTGACGGAAACGGGAGTTGTTGGCAGGTGCAGGACGGTGGCTGGAAGTCGTATCGTTCGAATAACCAGGCGATTCGTTCGGGAAAACACAGACTGGTCGGGAAAACACAGGCGAGTCAGGCTGGTACGTGACGGTGGGTTGTGAGACGCCTGAGTTGAGTGCGGCAATCCATTCGGGAGGGATTCCCAGCGGAAAAGGGTATCAGCGAGTGCTGCTTTCAGCAAGAAGTCTGAAGGCATGAAATGCTGTGCAGTACAGACTCGGCTCTGAACATCCGGCGGTTGCAGCGATCCGGGATGATCTGGAGTTTTACTCGAATTCATGCGCGCACGGTGCGCATATGTTTCCGGCAGGCGAACAACGTGAGCGACAGGGGGTCAACGAGCAGTCAGGCTCTTTTGGGGCAAGGGCTGTCAGCGCTTGTCAGGGCGTACCGGGAGCAACGGATGCTGCAGGTTCAGCGGCATCGGCAGCCAAAGGTTTCCCGACCCGCGGGAATGGTGGCAATTCCTGTGCGTTAACACCCGGAATCAGTCCGTCTCTGGCTCGTGGCAGGCCAGACGCGCCGGGGCCGAACATCGTGGCGTCGAGTTCGAATGCTGCAGGAGCGATGTCGGCCAGCAGAAATCGGGTCCCCGAATCTCGCCAGCTGGAACTCGTCCAGGAGAGTCGCCGGCGGAATTCGGAGTTCGTGTCCTCACTGTCGACTCGATTCTTCCAGAACTGCTGCCACTGTTCAAAAGTCAGATCACGGCTGACTTCCAGCGCTGTGGTGGAAATCTGCCAGAACACGGAATGACCTTCATACAGGTTTGTGAATCCGTTCCATGTCACCAGGGCTTCCATGTCTTCCAGGTAGGAACTTCCTTCGGAATGCAGCAACTGCGAATCCGGGCCGATGCCCGCATAGACGCAGGCCTCGCTGCGAAGGGTGAGTCTGGGGAGAATGCGTTTCGCGGCTGCCGAACTGCGTCCATCGTGTTCGGTCATCTGAATCAGCGGCCCGCTGTGCAGGCACGTGACGTGGTTCAGGTTGGCTTCCAGAGTCCCGCGGTAATTCTGCATCGACATGTCGCCGCGGATCGACAGCAGAGAGCCGTTAACGGCCAGTCCGCAGTCATTCAGTTCCAGACGACCTTTCAGCTGGCAGGCAATTCGAAAGAAATCGCCATCGATTCGGCAGATCACCTTTCGCAGTGAAAACTCAGAATCGGCGCGAGTGCCTGGTTCAATGGATCCTGCCACTTCCTCGGTCACATCAAAGACTGCAGCCAGCTGGCCGTCCGGATTCTGGCATTCGATGGAGACGTTTTCGAGCTGAACGCGATTAACACCTTCGCATTGAAACAGGCTCCATCGATCGGCCGTCAGATTGTCTGTGACAATCAGTCGCAGATCGACATTCTGAAGACTGAGTGATCCCTGACTCTGCAGGCTGAACATGCACCCGTCCGTGACTCCACCGTCCGAAGCGCCGTCGAACTCGAGTGTGGGACGGAAGCCTTCCGCCGCGCGAATGGTCAGGTTCATCCCCACAATCCGCACGGGAGGCTGTGCCGGCAGTTCTTCCGGATACCCATTGTATCGCAGCAGAATCACATCTCCGGATCGGGCATCGGCCGCTGCGGCTTTCAGTGTTCTGAACGTCCGCGATGTGCCCCCGGTCGTCTGCAGGATAAACGGTCCGGTGGATTGTGAAACGTCGATTCGCGGAGTCAGGGTATCCGGAAGTGAGTTGAAAAGTTCCAGGATTGCGGACGCGGCCGGCCCGGTCGAAGACGATGCCGAGAATGCCCCCGGAATCATGGCGGCTGTAACGGACTGCGATTCCGCTGATATGGGGTTAGAAGAAGAGGCTGCCACCGGACCGGTTCCGGAAGTGGTACCGGATTTTGCCTCTGTCGGTGCGGGCACAGCATCAGATTGCGATGCGGCACCGCCGGTGCCCGAGGGTGTGGGCGGTATCGCGGCATAGGTGAATGGGTCCACCAGTTGTCCTGGCGGATCAACCTCATTCGGCAATTCCGAGTCGGCTGATCCCACGCCTCCCATTCGCTGCATCAGGAATGCGGTCAGACAGATCAGCAGAACCGACACAAAGACCCACACGGCTCCGATGGGCTGGCGATTTCCGGCATGGTCCAGTTTTCGCCAGACAATGCCTTCCGCAGGGACGCTGTGCAGCCCGATCAGTCCGGCCAGCTGGATCAGATCGTTCAGCAGCAGGCCCGGTGTCTGGTATCGATGGTCGGGATGGTTGGCCATCATCTTGCGCATGATGGCAGCCAGTTCATCCGGGACAGAACTGTTGAGGATCTGGGGATCCGGAGGTGACTTTCCCTGATGATCCAGCAGCTTCTGAAGCGCTGTTCCCTCCGGATAAGGTGGCTGACCTGTCAGCATGTGATACATGGTGCAGCCGAGTGAATAGATATCGCTGCGAACGTCGGCGTTGCGGGGATCCCGAGCCTGTTCGGGAGAGATGTAATCGAACGTTCCCAGCGTCGTGCCCGCGACGGTGATATCACCGATTGAATCGGCTACGTCCCGCCGAGCCAGGCCAAGGTCCACGACTTTCACGCGACCAGTTTCGGTCAGCATGATGTTGGAAGGCTTGATATCCCGGTGCACAATTCCGGCAGCCGCAATGTGGTTCAGGGCCAGCGTCACCTGAATGGCGTAGTTCAAAGTGTCTTCAATACTCAACCGACCCCGATCCAGGATCAGATCCCGAATCGTGCTTCCGCTGGCATACTCGTACGCAATGAAGTACAGCCCTTCCTGGCTTCCGGCATAGAACACTCGAGCGATGTTGTCGTGATTCAGCCGCGCACAGGAACGGGCTTCGTTGCGAAACCTCGCGACCAGAGATGGATCGCGAGTTGACGCGGGATGCAGAATTTTCAGTGCCACATCGCGAGCGAGTTCAAGATCTGTGGCCCGAAAAACGGCTCCCATTCCGCCGGAACCCAGCCGCGAGGTGATCTCAAAATGAGCCAGCCGGATTCCCGCTTCTTCGCCGTTGGTCTGATTGTTGGCCGGGAATAATCTCTGGCGATACGACTCGCTGACCGACGACGTTTCCAGGCGGATCTCACTGCGCGGTTGCTCCGGAGCGCTGATGACCGTGTTTTCGTCTTCGGCAATCAGTGGCCGATCAGACAACGGCACATTGGCAACCGTTGGAGGCTCGGGCAATGGGCTGGCGTTGTGTTGCGTCATGCTGGACTCAGGTCTGCGGAACATTCCGACTGCCGCCACGTTGACGACGCCCATTCTGTCCATGTTACTTCGCTGACAGACGTGAGTCAAAAGTGCGTGTCATGCGTACAGTTTCAGTGTAGCCGTTGTGACCGCCACAACTGGAAATCTGCACATAGTTGCCCCGAGATCCGGCGTTTCCGGCCGGTTGCTCCATCAGTTGGACGCCGGGAATTTCGACTCAGATAACACGAACTGCCGTCAACGACAGGCTCGGTTCAGCAGCACCAATGCCGCATTTGAGACAAACAGAACTACTCCCGATTCGACACACATCGAATCCGGTTGTTGAAATAAAGTGAATGAATTCTTTCAAAATCTTTCACGTTGATGATTGATACTTACGGAATAGTGACTGATAATTTGGATGGTAGTGGCACATATTCGGTGGATTTTGAATGATTGTTGACGAGCGTCGATCGCGAATTCTGCGGATTACCGAGGAATCGGGGTTTGTCGCGCTCCAGCGTCTGGTGGCAGAAGTTGGAGCCAGTGAGTCCACAATTCGTCGGGATCTTGAGTATCTGGACAGTACCGGATTGATTCAGCGAACTCGGGGTGGCGCGGCCTTTGTCGGTGATACGCAGCCAGACTTCGATGCTCGCCGCACTCTGGCTTCAGTGGAAAAACAGCAGATCGCGCAGCGAACGGCCGACCTGATTGCGCCGGGTGAGACGGTTTTACTGGACGGAGGGACCACAACGCTGGAGGTGGCTCGGAACCTGACGGGAAAAACTTTGCAGGTCCTGACCAACTCGTTGCCGATCGCTTCTTTGTTGATGAATCGTCCTGAGGTCGAGCTGATTTTCATTGGCGGCTATGTGTACCCGAAGACAGGCGTGGCGCTGGGGGAATTGTCTGTCGATGCTCTGAAGAAAATGCATGCCAGTCGGCTGGTAATGAGTACCGGCGGGGTGACAGCAGAAGGGTTGTTCAACAGCAACGCGCTGCTGGTGGAGACCGAGCGACAGATGATTCGCACGGCGGATCGAGTGACTCTGGTGGCTGACAGTTCGAAGTTTGGTCAGCGGGCATTGTCGCATCTGTGTTCGCTGAGTGATGTGGATGAAGTAGTGACGGACGATGGTTTGTCGGATGACTGGCGGCAGGTGCTGGAGGTGGCCGGAATCCGGGTTGAGATCGTCGGTGTGAGGCGATCGTAAGACGAGAGGATTGAGGTGCCGGGTGACTGAGTCGAACAGTTGCGGTTGATGCGAGTGCCGACAGGGGACGTGAAAATCTGTTGGATGCAGGTGCGGGGATGTGCTGGATCGGTGATCCGGTCGAAACATCGCAAGGGAAGATAAGATGGCATTGGGAACTTTGAATGCGGCTGACGTGGAGCAGGTCGTTCGCGAAGTGCTGAATCGGCACCTCGGAACGGGCGTTGTGGCGGGTGGACCGTCTGCTGTGAGTGGCAACATTCCGGTCCTGCGATCCGAGGCGTCAGCAGTCGTTCAGACAGCCACCACTCCTTCGGTTCCTTCGGGGAAGCGAAATCCGCTGGTGGTCAATATCTCAGCGCGTCATGTGCATCTGACTCAGGAGCACGTCGAGATTTTATTCGGATCTGGAGCGAAGCTGACGCCGGAGAAGGACCTGTATCAGGACGGTTATTTCGCGGCGAAAGAGACTGTCGCGGTTGTTGGCCCGCGACGTCGCATGTTGCCCAGTGTGCGAGTGCTGGGGCCCTGTCGCAATGATTCTCAGGTCGAGCTGGCATTCACAGACGGGATTTCGCTGGGAATCGACTTGCCCGTCCGAATCAGTGGCGACGTCAAGGGCACTCCGGGTTGTGTGCTGGTGGGGCCGCATGGAGTGGTCGAGCTGAAACAGGGTGTGATCCGCGCGATGCGGCATGTGCACATGGGGCCGGAAGATCTTCAGCAATATGGTGTTGCTGACGGAGACGCCGTGCATCTGCGAATTGAGTCGCCGTACTGCACGACCGTTCTGGAAGATCTGGCAGTGCGGGCCGGCAAGGGGATCAAGCTGGAAGTGCACCTGGATACAGACGAAGGCAATGCCTGCAACCTGGAAAAAGCCACAAAGGTGGAACTGGTAAAACCGGAAAAGTGCCGGTGTCAGCATTAAGGACACCGTGTTCGAGGTTCGAAGGCGTCGGGCAGAATCCTGTCGGACTGTTCTGAGAACCGCAAGCTGAAAGCCGCAAACCACGCCGTTCGGAGAACGGCAGTCTTTTTTTGCCCGCAGCGCTTCAGGATCGAAGCGTCTCAGGCCGGAGTAATTCTGAAATGGCAAAGTCGTCGGAAGCGTTGGGGATGATCGAAACGAAAGGCTTCGTCTGTATGATCGAAGCCATTGATTCCATGCTGAAGGCTGCGAATGTGCAGCTGGTGTCATGGGATAAGATTGGAAGTGGTCTTGTCACCGCGTTTGTATCGGGTGACGTCGCGGCGGTGAAGGCCGCGATGGATGCCGGTGCTGCTGCGGCATCAAGGCTGGGTCAGGTGATCAGCGTCGAAGTCATTCCGCGACCGCACGAAGATGTCACTGGTTGCCTGCCGAAGCCTAAGACAGCTCCGGCAGCTGCTGCCAAAAAGTAATGCGGACATTCCAGGTCCCTGTCTGAGAACTGAAATCTGAAATCTGAGATCTCGGGAGATCGCCCGATCGCGTCTGGCCGACAGCTCCCTTCCTCGAGCAGCCGTTTGATTCTGTTGTGCAGCATTCAGCCTCGTTGAAGCCAGAGATTTCAGAATCCATGGCCCCGATTCAACTAGAACTCTTTTCGGAACAACGTCCCATGAACGAAGCGATTGGATTGATTGAAACCAAAGGTCTTGTGGCCGCTGTGCAGGCGTCTGACGCTATGCTGAAGGCTGCCAATGTCACGCTGGTAAAGCAGCTGAATATTGGTGCGGCCTTTATCACCACGATCATCAAGGGTGATGTGGGTTCTGTGCGAGCTGCAGTGGATGCCGGTGCGGCCGCTGCATCACAAAGCGGCGAACTCGTCTGTGCTCACCTGATTCCACGACCGGAAGCGACCCTGCTGGATTCCATCCTGTAAGCGAACTCCTTCTTTGATGAGGATTGCTGCAGCGCGGGCGTGATCGGGACTGATTGAACGCACTGGATTCCGGTGCTCTCATGAAAATCGCGGATCACGAAGTGTGTGATGGCCACATGGGGTACGTTGCCGATGAAAGTGCTTGTTGCGAATCTTGGATCCACCAGTTTCAAGTATCGCCTGTTTGATCTTTCGGACGAATCGCAGCTGGCCAAAGGCGGCATCGACCGGATTGGCCAGGTGAATGCTCTGAGTTCCTGTACGGTTCAGATCGGTACATTTCGGGCTGACGTGCAGCAACCTGTGCCGGACCATGCCGCGGCCGTTCGCATTTGTCTTGAGCAACTGACGGATCCGCAGCACGGGTGTCTGAAGTCTGTTACGGATGTGGGTGGCATTGGATTCAAGGCCGTCTTTGCCGGAGATCTCAGCGGTGTACGCATCGTCGATGAGAAGCTTCTCCAGAAGATGGACGCGCTGTCCGACATCGCTCCGGCTCATAATCCACCCTACGTTCGGGCCATGCGGCAACTGCAGCAGGCGTTTCCTCAGATTCCGCTGGTCGCTGCTCTGGAGACCGGATTTCACGAAACCATTCCGTTCGAACATCGTGCTTATGCGGTGCCGTACGAATGGTACACCGAGTATGAAATTCGTCGCTGGGGATTTCATGGTGCCAGTCATCGGTACATCGCCGGGCGGGTGGCCGAGCTGTTCGGACGAACGGACCTGAAGATCATCAGTTGTCATCTGGGCGGCAGTGCTTCGATCTGTGCGATTCGTCACGGGGAAAGCATTGCCACGTCGATGGGAATGAGTCCTCAGGGAGGTCTTCCCAACAACAATCGCGTGGGCGACTTCGATGCGTATGCGATCCCGGTGATCATGAAGCGTACGGGGCTGACCTTTGAGCAGGTTCTCACTGAGATGTCTTCGAAGGGCGGCTTGCTCGGGATCAGTGGGCTCAGCGGTGATTGTCGCGATCTGGAGGAAGCTGCCGCGAAGGGACATGATCGGGCGGAAAAGGCATTGAAGCTGTTTGAGGCCTCAATTCGTTCGTATGTCGGTGCCTACCTTGCCCTGCTGGGCGGTGCCGATGTGATTGTCTTCACCGGTGGCATTGGCGAGAACAGCGAACGTATCCGAACCCATGTCTGTCGCAATATGGAATGGGCCGGCGTTGAGCTGTGCGAACAAAAGAACTCGGGCGTCAAAGGGGAAGCCTGCCTGAGTAAGGACAGCAGTCGCGTTCAGATCTGGACGGTGCCAACCAATGAAGAACTGGTGGTGGCACGACAGACCAGAGATGTGTTGTCGAAATAGATCATTGGTTTTCAGTTTTCGGTTTTCAGAAGGGCGTTTTGGTTGAGGGAAGCAGTTCATCGGTGAGTCCTGCGATTCTCCGAAAACCGTCATCCGAAAACTGAAAACACCCGAAGGGTCCTCCGATGTTTCTAGCCCGCATCACCGGCAGTCTGGTTTCGACTCAAAAAGTCGAATCGCTCGTGGGCCAGAAACTGCTGCTCGTGGAACCCCTGCGTGTCGACGAAAAGGATCAGAAGAGTCTGAAGCCAACCGGACGATCGTTCGTTGTTGTGGATACGGTTGGAGCAGGTGAAGGCGAAGTGGTGCTGTGTGTGCAGGGCTCCAGTGCCCGGTTCACTCCGGGAACAAAAGAACTTCCCATTGATGCGGCCATCATTGGGATTGTGGATACCGTGCAGGTGAAGGCGAAGACGATTTTCAAGGCGGGAGAATGAATTCGGAACCAGCCTTTCTGGAGTCTGTCTGGAGACTGCAGCATTCGTGAGCGGCAAGTCGCCAGCCGCCGGTAGTGTTTGCGAATGACGCGCGGCTCTCCCAGCGGCTCACGGTTTCGGAGTTTTTGGACAGGCTCGCAGGTCAACGTTTATGGATCACAACCCTTATTCAGTTGGCGAGCAGGTGAGCTCGGGCGAAGCCGGGCAGACCATTCCGGGTTTCGCCGCATCGATTCGAGTTGTGCAGATCATTTCTGCAGCGTTGATGATGGGGGTATTGAGTTTCCTGTTTGTTGTCCTGATGGTCACCAAAGGAGATGTGCTGGGACGCCAGAATCCTTCAGTGGTCACGGTAATCGCGGCCGGGGTTGGAATCGTGATGACTCTGGTCCATTTCGTACTTCCGCCGATGATCACCGGGGCTCAGCTGAAATCACTGGGCAGCAATGGATGGAATCAACTGGATGAAGCAGTTCGAACAGAAAGAATGCTGGGGGTTCATCGCACACAGCACATCATTGGGCTGGCAGTGCTGGAAGGAGCAGCGTTCCTGAACCTCATGGCGCTGATGATCGGTCACAGCATGTTCTCCACAGTGATGGTTGTTCTGCAGCTGAGTCTGATGCTGGCGAAGTTTCCAACTGAAACAAAAGTCTCCTGGTGGGTCCAGGAGAAGCTGAGAGAAATGAACTGGTAAACGTGGCTCTTGAAAGCCCCTGGTTTTTCAGTGTGTCGAATCTCCTGAGTTCTGCAGATGCCGAACCGGCTGAATCGGATCGACATGATGAAACCCTGATGGCTCGAAACGAAAGCAGAGAAGGAATCCCATCGTGCAGGCAACAGCAAACGAACAGACGATACGCAACATTGTTCAGGAAGTCCTGACTCAGCTGACAAGTCGACCTGGCGTTGGCAGCGGAAACAACGGCGCGTCCGGACCGGATACTCGCTGGGGCGTTTTTAATACCGTTGATGAAGCTGTGGAAGCCGCACAGAAGGGATTTGAAAAGCTGACCCGTGCGACACTGGAGCAGCGAAAGACGGCCATCGACATCGTGAAACGAATCTGCGATGAACAGGCCGAAGAACTGGGGCGGCTGGAATTTGAAGAAACAAAGATCGGTCGGCTTGAGCACAAGATTGCCAAGCTGAAGGCGATTAAGACCGTGCCTGGTGTGGAGTTTCTTCGCACGGATGCCGTCAGTGGCACGAATGGCCTGACCATCACGGAATACGCTCCGTTTGGGGTCATTGGAGCCATTACGCCGGTGACTCATTCCCTGCCCACGCTGGCAGGCAACTTTGTCAACATGGTGGCTGCCGGTAATACGATCGTCTGCAACCCGCATCCCAGTGGTGCAAAGATCGCCAGCGAAGGCGTTCGCCGATTTAACAAAGCGATCCATGCAGCGACGGGACTGGAGAACCTGGTCACGATCATCGGGACCCCGACGATCGAAACGGCTCAGCAGGTCTTTGATCATCGCGGCACCAAACTGCTGGTGGTGACAGGCGGCCCCGCAGTGGCCCGAGCAGCTCTGCGTAGTCCCAAGCGAGCCATTGTGGCGGGACCTGGTAATCCCCCTGTGGTTGTGGACAAGACTGCGGACATTGAGAACGCGGCGAAGTCGATCATTGCCGGGGCCGCATTCGACAACAATCTGCTGTGCATCGGCGAAAAAGAAGTCTTTGCCGTGAAGGAGATCTTCGATTCCCTGATGGACGCTGTCGGACAACACGGGGGATATCGCCTGAATGCCGCTCAGGTTGCAGCCTTCACTGCCAAAGCATTCGGACCTCCCAAAGAGCCGGGTGGGCATCATGTCCTGAATCGGGACTTCATCGGCAAAGATGCGGCCTGGCTGGCGGCTCAGATTGGACTCAATATTCCTGCCAGCACTCTGATTCTTTACGGTGAAACGGACGAGCACAACCCGTTCGTTCCCGAAGAACAGATGATGCCCTTCGTACCGTTTGTTCGCGCGAACTGCAGTGACCACGCCATCGCACTCGCAAAGAAATACGAACACGGTTTCGGCCACACGGCCATCATCCATTCCCGCGATGTGCACACGATTACAAAGATGGGTCGCGTCATGAACACAACTCTGTTCGTCAAGAACGGACCGTGCATGGCGGGGCTGGGACTTGGTGGCGAAGGTTATCTGTCATTCAGCATCGCCACGCCAACTGGGGAAGGCGTCACCAGCCCCATGACATTCACTCGCCAGCGCCGATGTGTGATGGTGGAGGATTTGAGGATTATCTGATTCGTGTTTTCGCGACTCGGCCGCAACGCGGCGAAAGGCAATAGCCTGGGGTAACGCCCCAGTAACCTAAGACAAAACAACACGAGCCCTGAAGGGGCAAAACAACAGAATCCGAGATTTCGCCCATTCAGGGCTTCATGATCTCAAATGAACAGAACCCAGGGCGTTGCCCCGGTCTATCACCTTGTGGGCCTTCGGCCCGGAGCTGCCGCTGCAAACGCTTGACTAGTGGTTCACTAGTCCCAGAACACAATTATCCCCCCCGATGCAAACTGCCCTTGTCCTTGGCCATGTTACGGCAACCGTGAAACACCCGTCGCTCAACGGGTGGAAAATGGTTGTGTTGCAGCCGCTGGACATCCGGAATGAACCTGATGAGTTTCCACAGATCGCTATTGATCCACTGGGAGCGCGACAGGGCGATTATGTGTTCTTCACGAGTGATACCAAATACATCCAGCAACTGACGGGAAAGAAGGATTCTCCCATTCGGTTCTCCATCCAGGGCATTCTGGATGAGCAACCGGGATAAGGGGCTTTCAGTATTCGGTTTTCGGACAGTATCGCCTCCTGAGATTCAAAGACTGCCAACTGTCGACACTAAACACACACCATGACCATTGACGCCACTTACATCGATCAGATCGTGCAGAACGTGATGCGGGAAATGAATTCCCGTGCCGCCGTTGCTGCTGCTTCTGTGCAGGTGGCGAATGCGAATGGGGCCACGACCAGTGAATCGGCGCCGCTTCAGATTGCCGCCCGAGTTGTCAGTGAAGACATTCTGGTCGCAGCAAAGGCGGCCGGCCGATCGATCTCACTGCAGGCCGGAGCCATTGTCACCCCGTCGGGTCGGGATTTTATTCGCAAACACAATGTGACCATCAGCGGAACTTCAGCAGCGAAACCATCCGTTGCGACGACCGGCAGCTTTATTGCTGTGGGAACGCTTCCCACATGTCAGTCGGCGGCGTCGGCGGCGGGCTGGAAAGTCATGGCAGCTGGTTCTGAGTTCGAGGCGGCTGAGGTCGCACGAAAGGCACTCAGGTCCGGCCTTGTGGTCTCCTGTGGCGGAGAACCTTCGGTGGTGGCCTGCCTGCTGAATCGCACACCTGAAGTCAGGGCGGCCGTGATCTCGAAAGCCACAAACCTGCTGACATTAACGACCGTCATGAGTCCTCATGTGGTTTGCCTGGATGCTTCCGGCTGGTCCTTCGGAGAGATCCTGAAACTGCTGAGGTCCCTGTCGGTCGTTTCGCACGCTCCGGTCACCTGGAAGGAACTTCCTGCAGGAGGCGTGCAATGAGAATTATGGAATGCATTGGTCGAGTGACTCTGTCGCGATGGACTCCGTCTCTGACCGGTGCCACCTGGAAGCTGGCGGTGCCTCTGATGCATTCCGGCCTGAAGGGTGATGCGGCCGGGCGAACAGAACCAATCGTTGTTTACGACGACATGGGAGCAGGCGTCGGCAGTCTGATGGCCGTCACCGAAAGCGCCGATGCGTCGACTCCGTTTTATCCGAATTCAAAACCGATTGATGCTTATTGTGCCGCACTGCTGGACACGGTGAGCGTGGAATAAGGTTTTCGGTTTTCAGAGAACCGCATTAAAGCCACTCTCCGAACACTGAAAACCGAAAACCGAATACCCTCCTTGAAACTACGACCCTGAAACTGTGAAAGAAATGCCATGGCGAACAAATGGAACAGCGGGATTAACGACCGAGCTCTGAAAGAAGAGATCTGCGAGATTGGTCGTCGCGTTTACAATAAGGGATTCGCTGCAGCGAACGATGGCAACATCACGGTTCGTGTGGGTGAAAATGAAGTGCTGTGCACACCAACGATGATCTGCAAGGGCTTTATGAAGCCGGACGACATCTGTGCGGTGGATATGCAGGGAAATCAGATTGCGGGAACTCGGAAGCGCACCAGCGAAGTGCTGCTGCATCTGGAGATCATGCGAAATCGTCCGGATGTGAAGTCCGTGGTGCACTGTCATCCGCCACATGCCACTGCATTCGCCGTGGCTGGCGAACCGATTCCGCAGTGCATTCTGCCGGAAGTCGAAGTCTTCATGGGCGAAGTGCCGATCGCTCCCTACGAAACTCCGGGCGATCAGCGATTCGCAAAGACTGTGACGCCTTTCCTGAAGGCCACCAATACCATCATTCTGAAGAACCACGGAACGGTGTCGTTTGGGAAGAGCCTGGAAGATGCCTATTGGAAAACTGAAATCCTGGATGCCTATTGCCGAATCCTGCTGCTCGCAAAGCAGATCGGACAGCCTCAATATCTGAACGAACAGAAGAGTCGCGAACTGCTGGATCTGAAGAAGAAGTGGGGCTTCGACGATCCTCGTTTCCACAACGAAGACTGTGACCTGTGCGGCAACAGCGCGTTTCGCGAAGGCTACAAGGAAAACATTCCGGTTCAGCGAGCATTCGATGCGGCTCCGACTTATCCCGGAATCCTGCAGAAGCCCTGTGGCGAAGCCTGCGAACCCAGGGCGACCGAAGTCAGCGAAGATCTGGTGAAGATGATTACCAGCCAGGTACTGGCAGCGTTGGGGAAGGCGTAGGACAGGCGGTTTTCAGTTTTCGGTTTTCGGTGTTCGGATGAGAGCACTGCAGGATGACCGAGGGCTGAAATCCTGTCTCTGTGGGCTGCTTTCAGGTCTTTGCCCGTTTCTGAAAACCGAAGAATTCAAACCGAAAACCCGAGTCGCATATGAAAGTCAGCATTATTGGTGGTGGTGGTTTGGTGGGGTCGTGTGCCGGGTTCGCTCTGCAGGCCGGAAAGATCGTCAGTGAGATCAATCTCATCGACGTCAACCAGGAGCTGTGCGAAGGCCAGGCTCTGGATCTGCTGCATGGAGCCTCGCTGATGGCTCCTCAGAAGATCACCAGCAGCGGCACTGAGGGAGCCAAAGATGCAGACGTCATCGTGATCACGGCTGGTCTGCGACGCAAGCCGGATGAAAGCCGACTGGATCTGATCAATCGCAACGTGGCCCTGTTTCGCAGCATTCTGGCCGACGTCAAGAAGCACGGCTACAGGAAAGAAACTATCGTCTTTGTGGTCTCCAATCCCGTGGATGTGCTGACTTATCTGGCCGTGAAGGAACTGGGTCTGCCAGCCAATCAGGTCATTGGCCTGGGAACCGTCCTTGATACCACTCGCCTTCGCAGCATGCTGGCTCAGCGTCTGAACGTGCCACCGACGCAGGTGAACGTGACAATCTTTGGCGAGCACGGTGACAGCATGGTGCCGATCTGGTCGGCCGCTCAGGTGGGCAACATGCCGCTCGAAAAGTTTCCCGGAGTGAACGCCACTCTGATCGCCGAAGTCGAAAAGAAGACTCGCGGCAGTGGCGCTGAAGTCATCAAAAAGAAAGGCGGAGCCGGGTTTGCCGTCGGAGTTTCGATTGCCGATGTCGTTCACAGCATCGCTCTGGATGACCACCGCATTCTTCCTGTCAGCAGTCTGATGAACGGAGCGTATGGAGTTCGCGATGTGTGCTTCTCCATTCCCACGGTGGTTGGCCGCAGCGGAGTGAAAAGTCACATCGAAGTGGAACTCTGGTCAAAGGAAAAAACAGCCCTGATTCAAAGTGCCAATGTCCTGAAAGACACCATCAGCAAGGTTCTGAACGGCTGAATTGCAACTCAGCGATCTCGCGAGGCAGGCCCCAACCAGGCCTGCCTCTTTTTGTTGGTGCCCTGCCCTGTTCGCCCCAGCGACGAAAATCTGACTCGATTTGATTCCCGCACGGTGTGCGACTGTAGCCGAACTGGCCACAGTCTGGCGTCGAGGTCCACTTGTCTGCCGTGAGCGCGAGGATGACGAATGAAGAACGACGGTCGAATCCCCATGCGTGGAAACAGCGGTTTGTGATACGCAATGGAATATTGGAGTCGGAAGCTGGTAAGATCCGGGTTCTGCTGCTGATTCCTTCCCGTCCGAGTCGCTGCGATGACAAGTTCCCTGTCACTTCACCGCCACCTGCTGACTCATCGCCGAGCTCTGCTAAGCCGGCGCACCCTGTTTGGACAAGCAACTGCGGCTGCGTTTGGCGGCAGTCTGCTGAGTCAGCTTCGCGGCTTAGCTGCCGCTGACAACGGCGGCATTCAGCCACTGACAGCTCGATCGTGCATCTTCGTGTTCTATTATGGCGGTCCAAGTCATCTGGAAACGTGGGATCCCAAACCGCAGGCGCCGGATACAGTGCGAGGCGAGTTTCAGGCGATCTCCACATCGGTCCCTGGAATTCAGATTTCCGAACATCTGCCACAGATGGCTCGAGTGATGCATCACTGTGCGATTGTGCGAAGCATGCATCATGCGAATCGGCTGCATGATTCTGCATCGACAGAAGTGTTTACGGGCCGACCTGGACTGCAGGGCGATCGCGAAGAGTTCTCGCCGATCCCGCAGTTCTTTCCGTCTCATGGAGCCATCGTTTCTCATCTGACGCCTCGCCGTTTGGCAGTGCCCAGTCATGTGGCTCTGCCATGGCTGATTCATAATGTGGTGACGACGCCCTGTCAGGGAGGGGGATTTCTGGGCCAGCAGTATGATCCGCTGGAGGTAACGGCCGACTTTGCAGCATTGCGTTATCAGCTGGAAGCTCTGCGACGACTGGATCAGCTTTCCGACGACCGGATCCTCCGACGCACGGCTCTGCTCGATCGGATTGATCAACCCGTCGGAGCTGAAACAGTCCGACGACGGATGGCAGAAGACCGTCATCGAGCACTCGAGTTGCTGTCATCAACAGTGCTGCAGCATGCTGTCGATCTGTCCGATGAACCACCCTCAGTGCGTGAGCGATATGGCATGACAGCTGCGCCGGCTGTGGCGGGAGATGGGGCTGCGGCCGGAGCTGTCGGACGCGAGTTTCGAGGTCAGAATCTGCTGCTGGCACGCCGGCTGGTTGAAGCGGGAGTGTCGTTTGTGAATGTCAACGACTTCCGTCAGCAGGGACAGAACTGGGATTCCCACGCGAACAATTTCCATCAGCATCGTCGCTATCTGCTGCCTGAAGCAGACCGAGGTCTGGCGGCGCTGATTGAAGATCTGCACGAACGCGGCCTGCTTGAAACAACTCTGGTTGTGGCGTGCGGGGAATTCGGTCGGACTCCAACGATCAATGCCAGTGCCGGACGTGATCACTGGCCGGACTGCTATTCGATTCTGCTGGCTGGTGGAGGCATTCGAGGTGGTCAGGTCCTGGGATCCAGCGATCGCCTTGGTGCGTTTCCAGAGACGGACCCGGTCACGCCTGCGGATCTTGCGGCCACGATCTGCCATCACTTCGGACTAAATCCCGAAACCGAAATTCACGACACGACCAGTCGCCCCCATCGCATCGCCACTGGCTCTCCGATGCTGTCACTGTTTGGGTGACAGATTTGTCATTGGACAACAACTGCTGTTGGCGAATGCTCGCCAATGCCATCACAAAGCATTGGCACACCATTCCCGGCGAGCATTTCGGCGTCAGCCCACCGAGTGCGTCGATTCCGGTTCATCGCTTAACAACTTCTTCGCCACAAAACGGCCGCGAACACTCCAATCGCAGCAGCGATTGGAATGATCCCGATAATGATCCATCCAAAGTTCAGATCAGCCCAGGTATTCGGCAAGGGATCAAACCAAAGTGCCAATGCTGTCATCCCGACTAAAGCAAAGCTAAACCCCGAAATCAGGTTTGTGAATCGTTCATTGCGCGACTTGCCCAGAGGAACAGCCAATGAAAACAGAGTGAATAACGTTGGCAGGGAGACTGCAATTCCGAGCCAGGGAAAGCCCAGCTGAATCGCAACCAAAATGTGGTTGGACATCATAATCTTGTTGTGTTTGTCATAGATGACTGTGTCTCGCTTCACAACAATGATAATGCCCCCTCAGCCACCATTGAAGCAAGACAGCTCAATGACTGTCGCTTTCAGCTGGCTCTGCCACTTCTGCATCCCGATAGATTTGCGCGAGGGGTCGCAGGATGGCTTCGAGCTGATTCAGGTAGTCAGGCTCAGGCATCGAATCGCGTATCTTCCGCAGTTCTTCGAGCTGCTGTTCCAATGCGTCGCGCTGCTGACGTTGCTCGGCGGTCAGCAGGCGTTCGGCGGGACTGCGGACGAAGGCCCATTTCGAAGCGAGTTGCCCGTCCAGGTCGGCGGCGTTTTCAACGTTGTCGGCGATTCGGTCTCCCACATATGATTCGGCTCGCGTTCCCTTCTGATCGCCGTTGTCGTCCAGCAGAGAATGCTCCGTCGCCAGACGTCCTTCCGTCTTGTAGAACTCAGCCGTGCGCCGGGACGCAAACAGCCATGCTTCCAGCAGCGATGTTTCGCCATCGCGATTGATATCGGCGTCCAGCGAACTGATGGCCGTTGACATGGCATCGCCAAAGCGACTGAACTGCACCTGACCGCCGTCTTTTGTGGCACTGACCACGATACGGTTGGGTCCTGACAGAGCGTTGATGAAAGGCGACGTGCTGGACGCGCAGGCGATGATCGCCAGAGGACGTCGGGCCTCGCGACACATGGTCGCCAGATCATCCGCAGAGAGATCCGGACCTTTCAGATTCCAACTGGCCGTTCGATTGTCGAACGTCCCATGACCAATGAAAACGATCCAAAGTGGCTCGGTTGATTCGATTGCAGCAGCCTCCGAAATGGCGACCTTCAGCAGCTCGGCATCTGTTCTTGCAGGCGGGATCGCTTCACTTTCATTGACGACAGGATCAGCAGTGGGTTCCAGGGTTGTCGCGGCTTCGGCTGCAACAGGTTCGAAAGTTGTTTCGGAAGTGTTCGTGCCAATCACCGTTAGCTTTGCGCCCGCCTGATGGGCGGCCGTGATCCATCGAGCGGCCCATTCGGAAAACTGCGTTTGGTACTCATCAGAACCCGGTGCCCCCTGAATCAGAATCAGATGCTGCTGCGCTGTGGCGGAAGATTCTGCAACGGCCGTTGCAACGGTCCCTGAGGATTCTTTGGCCTCTGATTCAGTTGTCTGCTGCTCGCGGCAAACTGCCTTTGGCGCGATCAAGTTGAACGCAATGAAGATCGACAGAAAACCGGCGGCTAGCGCTTTGCCGCTCACGAAAGCTCCAGTATTCAGACAGACTCGCAATTCCGCCATCAGGCGGCAGTCGGGAAAATACACCGAGCCGATTCCGCTTGAAGGCGGGACTACGAACGAAGTCAGGCGGAAAGGTCTCATGGAAGACCTCGTCGTCGTCGCAGAGTCCAGTCGGCGACCAGGCAGCCGATGGCCGTCAGGAACACCCACCAGGAATGCCAGATGGGCCAGGACCAGATTTCCGCCAGCGGCGCACTGCTCTGTGGGAGCGACGCCACAAAGCTCTCCAGTTCATCCAGAGGAATGACTCGCCCACCGGTTGTCCGAGCCACCTCGTCCAGAAAACCGCGATTGATCTGCACAGACTTCATTTCCTGCTGATCCGGCTGACTGGCCCAGCCGGTTTCGGCGGTCAAGGGCTCGGCTGAACTTTCATCGGTCAACGTGGCTGCGGCGGTGACGGTCCATGGTCCGGCCTGCCCGGCGGAGATTGTCGTTTCGAAGAGCCCGGATTCGCTGTCGGACGGTTCTCCTGTCAGTTCGAACTTCTGACCGTCCGGTGCAGTGACTGTGAACCGGACGTCGGCGTTTTCACGAGGTTCAAAATCGGGACCGCGCACGAACGCTGTCAACCTCGCTGAACCCGCGCCGAGTGACGGTTCGGGGCGAACACTCAGATCCATGCGTTTGGGGACTTCGGCCACAAGCCAGCGAATCATCTGACGACAGGCTCGGGCGTGATCGTTCAGGTCTTCGGCCGGGGTTTCGCCAGGAGCAATCGGAGCTCCGCCCTGATCCGGATCAATCGATGGCGTGGACAGGCCGTGCAGTCGTCTGAGTCCTTCGTGCAGTCGCCACCGCCACAGGTCGCCAACGCATAGCGCCGCTGTTCGCCCTTTGCCAAAGCGCTGTACGACCAAAGCGGGCCAGTGATTGTCCTGTTCGTCCTGCACTTCGGCCATCACGACGGCTCCGGGGCGAACAAAAGCGGCGGCATTCAGAGTTCTGAATTCGGGCATCGATTTCAGCCGTTCGTCTTCAGACGTTTCATCGGACCGCAGTCGGATCCACGGCTGCAACCAGCCATCCCGAGTCAGTGACAGGCGAACTCCCGTGCCCGGAGATTTCATTTCACGACTGAGATCAATCGGCAGCATGTCGCCGATGGGAGTCCGATCAAATTCGCCCTGCCGAAATGATTCCTGACCGCCCATCATCAACAGGCCACCACCGCGACGGGAAACGAAGTCGTAGATCAGCTTCTGCTGATCAGCCAGAAAGAAGCTGGCTTCCAGATCATCGATGATGATGGCGTCGTAGCGAAACAGCTCATCGGCAGTTTCCGGGAATCCGCCCTGCAGTTCTTTGTCGTCTTCCGTTCCGAGACGCACGATGACGGGTTCATCAAATTCCTCGGTGACTTCATCTGTTCGATCGAAGCCGCGGAACAGGGAATTTGAACGTTCACCTTCCCGGCCACGAAAGTCGAATTTGGCTTCCTTCCGGGCGATTCGCACGAGTGCCACCATCTGCAACTGTGGATCTGTTTCAACCGCGCGACGCAGGAATTTGAAATCCCAGTTGGGGCGGCCAGAAACATAAAGAATCCGTCGGGGCATCGTGCCTCGTTCGACAGCGATCAACTGATCGTTGTTGACGGCAGTTGCTTCACTGGTGATGTCATTCCCGGATGCGTCCTTCAGAGCAGTCTTCAGGCGATAGAAGACGGTGCCGCCAGAGTCTGGTCGATGTCGAAATCTCACCGGTGCCGGATCGTTGACGGCCCGCGTCAGAGTTTCTACCGGCGTGCCGTCCGCGTCAAACAGCGTCACGGCAAGCTGACCGTCTTTCACATTCGTGGTGGTCGGCTGGACCTGAATGGTGACTGGCGCGTCGTCGAATGCGGTCTGGGTGACAGAAAATGTTCCAACAGCCACATCCGGCAAACCGGAGTCTTCCGGAGGAATGATCGGATAAACGGGCGGCATTCCCTTCAGATCGCCAAGAGATCCGGACTGATCCGTCGCGACTCCATCGGTGATCAGCAGGACGGCGGCCAAAGGCTGGCCTTCATACCGCTGACGAATCTGTTGCAGTGCGGTCTGCAGACTTGAGGCCGGACCATCGAACTCGACGGGATCCAGGCGTTCCACCTGCTGCAGCCGATCACCGACAACGTAGCGGCGCAGTTCGAACTCCTGGCTCAGCTGGTTCAGCCAGCCGACGGGATCTCGCTTTTCTCCGGATTTCAATGCGGCGGCAATCACATCCGCTCGAGTTTCGTTACCGGAACCTGTCGCGACCAGCAGACTGCGGCTGGTGTCAGCAATCACGGCCACCACGTTAGCTCCGGATCGCGGCCGAGAGCTGCTCCACAGTGGATTGACCAGGCAGGCGGCCAGCAGACACCAACCCACGATTCGCAGAATTGGACCCAGCGGCGCCGAGGACAGGCGCGATCGATTCAGGAACACAGCCAGCAGAATGCCAGCCACTCCGATTGCCGTGGCGGGCCACAACCAGCTGCGATCACCAATCTCCAGAGTTGCCAGCGAAAATGCGAACATAATCAGATCACACGAACTGCAGCAAAGAACTCAGGCAGGTCACCGAACTGTCTCGACAAGCACTCGGGATGTAAACCCAGTCGCCGGAAAATGTCGGTGTTCACGGACGGGATTCGCCATGAGATGCTCGACCATCGGGAGCGCGCAGTTGATTGTCTCAGAGATTTCATCGTTTAACCCGTGGCCGCCAGGCCAGGAATTCGCCAGCCTGGCCTGGCGGCCACGGGTTAAACAGTGGAAGAACAGAACAGGAACCGTGCCACCGGACACTGGCTCAACAGAGTTGTGGATGCGTTGCACGCACGTCAGAATCGGGTTCAGTGATTTCAGCACGCAATTGCCGTGAGCATTTCTGACATCCCAACTGCTTTTCGAGGTTCAGGATTCGTGAATACCTCTCCGATTCAGGTTCGCCATATTGATCACGTGACGCTGATTGTCAAAGACGTGGAGGCCAGTCGTCGATTTTATGTGGGGCTGCTGGGGATGCAGGAAGTGCCCCGCCCTGCCTTCAGTTTTGGAGGTGCGTGGTTTCAGGCGGGGGCCACGCTGATTCATTTGATTGCTGAACATGAACAAAGCGGGCCAGCCGGATATCCGGTCGAAGTGCTGGTGCGATCGAGTCGCAATCATCACTTCGCATTTGAAGTGGATGACGCTCGAGTTGCGGCTGAAAAACTGAAGTCCCTGGGAATTCCTCTGCTGGACGATGCCAAGCTTCGCCCCGATGGCGCTGTTCAGGTGTTCCTGACGGATCCGGATCACCATGTGGTTGAGTTGTGTACTTCAGTGCGTTGATCATAATCCCGCACGGAGGAAATCATGGGTCGAGAATTGATCATCACGATGGCAGGCGCGAACCGGGCTGGCATTCTGGCTGCGGTGACCAAAGCCATGTCCGAACTGGGGGGTGATCTGCGCGAAGCCAGTCAGACCGTTGTTCGCGGCTTTTTCACCATGATCTTTTCGGTCGAGTTCCCGGAAACGATGGAGATGGGAATCGTTCGCGACCATCTTCAGGATGCCTGCCGCCCTTTTGGCATCGATCTGGGAATTCGTGACCCGGCTGTTCATCCTCCAATACTCTCCGTGACAACCACAATGACTCGTCCCTATCGACTCAGAATCGGTGGGAAGAATCAACCTGGCGCCCTTCGGCGCCTGAGTCAGGTGATGTCGATGAAGAGTATCGACATTACCGGAATGCATGCCGTGCGCACTGCAGAAGGCGACACCTTTGAAATGGTGCTGCGTCTGGCCGTCCCCGTGGATTGTCCGATCGAAGTGTTCCTGGGGGAACTGGATTTGGCTGGCCAGGAATTTCAGGTGACGGCCGAGCTGCGCGAATTTGGCGCGTAGCCAGGACGTTCAGTTCTGCTCTTCGGTGACTTCCCTCAGATCGACGTAAACAAATCCGGAAGGTTCCGACCAGCCAAACAGCGATCCATCGCGGAGGATCCCCGGTGACGTGCTGCATTCCGGCCGAGGAATCGACAGGCGAATTTCTCCCGTTGTTGAGTCAACAATCCGAACCTGTTTCTCGCAGCCGGTTGCCAGAATCCGAGTTCCCTCCGGAGTGAACGCCATCCCGGCGATGTAGTTTCCAAACGGGCCAGCATTAAACAGCTGTGCCTGCTGTGCAATGTCAAAGACGGCGAGGAACTTGTTCACGTTGCCGCGCGGGGCACTGGCAATTCGCTGACCGTCAGGGCTGAACTCCAGTCCCATGGTGTACGAAGCATGTTGCATTGTTTTCAGAACAGCACCGGTCGTCGCATCATGCAGCGTAATATCAAACATTCCTCCGGTGGCAATCACGTCTCCTTTGGGACTGAACGCCAGGCCTTCTCCAAAATTCAGTCGCTTAGCCAGCTGGACGATCTTTTTCGGTTCAGGAGTCAGGACCCACAGGTCGAGTCCCTCGCGATTTTCCGCGACAAACGAAGTGCCCTCCGGTGAGACTGCAAGTTCCCGAACAGGCCATCCCTCAGCAACAGGCACCGTAGTGACAACCGTCCAATCCGTAGTGTCACGAACGATCACTTTTCCGTTTTCATGTCCGGACAGGAACCGCTTTCCGTCCGCACTGAACTGACCGCGATACACGGCCGATCCATTGTCATCTTTCACGATTTTTGGTTCAGAACCTTTCCGGGTCAGATTGAGGACTCTCAAACTGCCATCACGACACAGGAACACAATCTGCCTGGCCGACGGATGCAGGACAGCGTACCGGACTTCGACATCGGCTGGTTTTTCAATGAGCTGAATCAGATCCGGGGCAGGCTGTGTGCCGCTGCCGCGATCAAGCCGTGCTCGCAGATAGCGAAGTTCCAGGGAGTCATGTGATTCCGTTTGTGACAGGGCTTTGCGAGCGTCATCAAGTTGTCCGGCGTCCAGCGCCTGCTGAATTGTCCGGATGTCTGCCGCTGTCAATTCCGCAGCGCAGAGGTGGGCTCCGGAAGATTTCGTCGCCGAACTGAGCACCAGAAGGGCGACGATTCGAAGCACGAGTATGGAAGTTCGATGGAAGAGGTTTCGCATGATCTCAGAGTCCTTGTTGAACCTGGTTCGCAGAGCCACATTGTTATCGGGAGAATACGCAACGACGCTGCATTTCTTAGCCAACGGCGACTGTTCATGAATCACCGACGGCAGGATTTTACAAGTGGCTGACAAACGGCGATTTCACTGGCCGAATGTCATCGGGAGAACGCGGTTGCGGAGCGCGAACGGGTCAGATGGGCAAATCTCACCTGCTTGCTGTTGCATGTCCTTTCACGGTAATGTGACGTAGACGGAGAACATCGCTGTCCCGTCAACAGCCGAAGCGCGTAATGTTGCCTGCACCGCCGTTCAGGTGAACCCCCTGCGACAGGAGTCCTATCACATGGATGGCCGAAGTCCAGTGCCAGGCCGAAGGCAGGCAGAATGTATCCCGGTTTGGACCGTCGTTCTGCTGGTCGCCGCAGCGTTCATCGCTTTCGGCCTGAAGCAGTTGCAGAGTGGCTTCGGTCAGCAACCAGAAACTCAGCCATTCAACTCGCAGGTGGGTTCGCGAGACTGGCCACAACTGGGTGGCGGTCCGTCGCGGAACAATGCGGTTGAGACCGCGAGCCTTCCCACAGAATGGGATATCGCGACCGGATGTGGTTTGTGACAAACCGTGGAGAAGTCGTTTGCCTGGACACTGAGGGCAATCGCGACGACGAAGATGACGGTTCCTTCCACGGGCTTCGCAGGCCGCTGTTCGAAGTGCCCGTGAACCTGAATCAGATTCTGAGTGAGTCGTCAGCACCCGGGCGAGCGAATTTTGGCGGCTGGGTTGCCGTGCGGATGATTGTCAGATCGCTCGCTCCCGTGCTGACAGGCAATTACGTCTTCAAACCGAAAGAAAACGAGTCGGCTGGGTGGATTGCTGAGACGTGGCAGGATCACCGGCAGCTGTTTGAATTGTCTGTGGACGCCGACTCGCTGATCTTCACGGGACTTGAGAGTCCGGATTCTCCGATTCGCGTCGATGCGGATCTGACAGCCGGACTGAATGAGGGGCGGATCTCCTCCGGGATCCGACTGCTGCTCAAATCTCAGGGGATCGAACTTTCCGATTCGGCCAAATGCAAAGTTCAATTGAATGACCAGGCATGGACGATTGATTCGTACTCAGCAGCCCCGGACTCAGGGAAATCCGATCTGCGGTTGTTCCTTCGTCGATTCCATTCGTTGCTGGTGTGTGAACAGCAGCGCGAGGAACCGTCAATTGACGAAGCGGATGTCGTTTGGTCGTTCAATATGATGCACGCGCTGGGTGTCCGCCAGCACAACATGGCAACCTGCGCGCCGACAATCTGGGGCGATGTATTGTTTGTGTGCACGTCGAATGGAGTGGATGAATCGCACGTGCGAATTCCAGCTCCGGAGGCGCCCAGCTTTCTGGCCCTGGATAAGAACACCGGACAGGTCTTATGGACGGATAACTCGCCGGGAGAAAACATTCTGCACGGACAGTGGTCGTGTCCGGTGGTCGGGGTCTTCGATGGAATTCCTCAGGTGATTTTTGCCGGCGGCGATGGCTGGCTCTACAGCTTTCGAGCAGATGAATGGGCGGAGGGCAAGCCGCAGTTTCTGTGGAAATTCGACGGCAATCCTAAAGAGTCGCTGTACACAATCGGTGGCCGATCGACTCGCAATGGGATCATCGCGGTCCCGGTGATCTATGACCAGTTCGTCTACCTCGCGATGGGCGAAGATCCTGAGCATGGCGAAGGTGAAGGACATTTGTGGTGCATCGATCCCACCCGGCGTGGCGATGTCAGTCCGGAACTGGTGCTGACGGCTGATGGGAAGCAGGTCCCGCATCGCAGAAATCAGGTCTGGATTCGCTGGAAGCCGCTCTTTCAGTTCAAGCTGACTCTGGATGTTCAGGAATCTCTCGAACAGCAGCAGGTGACGCTTCTCCTGCGGGATGAATTCAAAAGAGCTGGCGTGGAACTATCGCAGCAGGCAACCGTTTTCGCCGTGACCAAAGGAAAAGAATGGCGGATCCGAAACGCAATTCGAGGGCAGATCAGCGAATACCGATTGTCCAGAATCAATGCCTGGCAGGACAAGGCGGCTGCCATTCAGGTGAGTGCCAACGGACCTGAGTCCCTGGTTCCCAATCCCAATTCCGCGGCGGTCTGGCATTACTCGGGACAGGATCTGAACGCCGATGGAACGCTGGATTTTGAAGAAACGATGCATCGCTCGCTGGGCAGTCCGACAATCAGCAGAGATTTGCTGCTGATCACCGATTTCAGCGGACTGGTACATTGTCTGAATGCGAAGTCCGGGAACTGTCACTGGACGTGTGATCTGATGACCGCATGCTGGACTACTCCTTTGATCGCAGGTGAGAACGTTTATATCGGCGACGAAGACGGAACCGTGACAATTCTATCACTGTCTGCCGACCCGGCTCGTTCACTGCAGACGATGCCGGGTAATGGAAAACGACTCAATGAACCATTGCGGATTGTGACCATGGATGCGGCGATCAGCACCATGCCCGTGAACGCCAATGACGTTCTGTACATTGCCAGCCGCAATCGTCTGTTTGCCATCAGCAACACTTCGGCTGACAAGCCCGTACCAAAGTAAGATCCTCTCGCCCTACTCGCACCGCAGCCGAACTTGCGCAAAGTCCGGCCGGGCCGTTGTCGCAGGCCCTTTGCCCGACGCTGGCCTTGCAGACCGGGGTTCCGTCGAGCTGCTCAGTCCCGGTCCGGCCACACGTTTTGTCTGAAGGACTGTGTTGACAAGAAGATCTACAACTTGTAGTTTTACACTTTGTAGATTTATTCCTGATTCGCGCTGAATTCATTGACTTGCATTGATACGCGGAATTGTGCGGTACCAGTCATGTTTCTGGCGGCCACCGATTGCGGTCGGCATTCAGGAACCTGTCTCCGCATTGAAATGAAGGAGTCCTTGTGAAGCTCAGTGGGCGACAGCTGGACATCATGCGAGTGCTTTGGGAGTTCGGCGAAGCGACAGTCGCCGATCTGCAGCAGCGGATGCCGATTGATCCGCCGCTGGCGTATTCGACGGTGGCGACCGTGCTTTCCAGGATGGAGCAGAAAGGCCTGGTTAGGCATCGGTCGGAAGATCGAATGTTCTTCTACCAGCCTGCGGTATCGGAAGAAGAGGCCGGGCAAACGATGGTGGAAGATCTGGTGGATCGTGTCTTTGGAGGCAGTCCGGCAGAACTCGTGAACCATCTGCTCGACAGTGACCACGTCGATGCCGCGGAACTGGCTCGGATCAAGAAACTCGTGCAGGACTACGAGTCGCGTCTGAAGACGCAGAAGAAGGGAGGTTCGCCATGAGTTTCCCTGAAACTTTGCCGGCTTCTCTGGTGGCTTTCCTGCTGAACTACGCCCTGCATTCCGGTGTTGTGATTGTCGCCACGGCCGCGATCGTCGGGCAGGTTCTGACGCGGGTTCGGCCGGAACTGCGAGTTCTCGCGTGGAAACTTGCTCTGACGTTACCGTTGCTGACAGCCACATTCACCACCCTGGTGGACATTCCTCATTGGGGCTGGAAAGTTGCATTGGGCGACGCAGGTGTGACGGCAGGGGAGACTCGGCAAGCTGATGCGGATTCCGAATTTGCCTCACATGAGTTCGGTCCCGCAGTTGTCTTTTCAGATCGGTCTGGAGAGCAACTCTATGACGCAGGCACAGAAACTGACTCACCTCAGGTGGCAATGACCCCAACCAGTCCGGTCGGGTTGTGGTCATTGATTCAGGCAACACGTCTGAGTCGTCAGGTCCTGCTGGCTCTGGTCGGTCTGTGGACAATTGCAACCGTTACGGGGATTGTGCACCTGTGGTCGACCCTGCGAGCGCTGAATCGGCTGCGCCGGGATGCTGTGGCTGTGACAGATCCCGCGTTGCAACGGGCGCTGACAGAATTGAAGACTCTGCTGAGCGTCAATCGCCCTGTGGCGTTGCTGGAATCGCCAGTAGTCGACGGGCCGATGACCGCGGGGCTGCGTCGACCGTTTATTCTTCTGCCACAGAATCGAGCGGAAGCCGCTGCCGAAGACGATCCGGGAATCGACGAATCTCGGGCGCTGCTGGCTCATGAGCTGGCGCATGTGTCGCGTCGTGATGCCGCATGGAATCTGTTCATTCGATTGTTGATCGTCGCGTTTCCATTTCAGCCACTCAACCACTTCGCCGGGCGCGCGCTGCGGAAGGAGATGGATTTCGTCGCGGATGCCATCGCCGCTCGCAGCCTGGGTGATCGCAGCGGTCTGGCGAAATGTCTGCTGCGGCTGGGAAACCGGGTTGTTCGACCTCGCTCTGCCGGAATCTGCGAATCCACTCTGGTTGCCAGTATGGCGTCATTTCGATCCATGCTCGGACGACGGCTGGAAGCTCTGCTGGCCAGTGACAACGACCTGTCGCCCAGTCCCTTGTGGAATCGATCTTTGCTGACGCTGGTGATGTCTGCTTCAGTGCTGATCACTGCCCTGATCATGCCGCAGGCCGTGGGCCAGTTTCCTTCAGAACATAACACAAATTCTCCTGATGACTCTTTGAGGAATCCATCAATGTCCCGCACTGCTCTGGCTCTGCTGTTAAGTCTTCCGACAACGGTCACCGCCGACGAAACGGATAAACCCGGAAAGCCTGCTGCCCCGTCTGTTCAGGCCACAGTCCCGACGACAGAACTGAAGGCCGTACCGGATGAGTTGCCGGAAGGAGTACGCAGCTTTAATGGCATGCTCGTGGGCCGACTGGCTGCTCGGGATGTTGAACAGGGCACGTTCGTTGTTCAGGTCGATGCGGTGTCACGAGTCTGGGAAAACAGCAAAGCAGAAGATCCAAAGAGTCTGGTCGGAAAGTCTGTCAAAGTCAGTGGCGTGTTTGGAAAGTTCCTCGACGTGCTGGTGGTGACTCGAGTGGGCGAGACAGTTGAATTTGAATGCAAGCATGATGGTGAGAAGTTGGTCTTTCCGGGCGAACTACTCAGGAAAGTGGCTCCATATGATCCGGAAGACTACCCGGTCCTGCCGGAAGGATTTCGTGGTTTTCGCGGAACGGTTTCCGCAGAAGTCCTGAAGAAGGATGCCGAGTCACTGGAAGTCATTGTGAAGGTGAACAAGATCGTTGAATCATGGAAGGACAACGACGCAAAGGAACCTGAAAGCATCGAAGGCCACCACATGCTGCTGGCCGGTTTCTGGAATCGCCGGGACATGTTTCACCAGCTGAAGGTCGGCGATCGTTTTGAAACCGGACTTCGGCACATCAGCCGGCGCAGCGATCATGTGACGATTGCCGAAAACGTTCGCATCTCCGGCGAGTCGGCCGAGATGAAGAAGGAAGACGCGCCGATCGCTGCGGATGACAGGATGCCAAAGTCCCAGCGAGGCTTTCGCGGAATGCTGGTCGGCCGTCTGGTTGAAAAGGACCCTGAACGAGGCACATTTACGGTGACTGTGGATGCAGTTCCGCGGGTGTGGGAGAAGAATCAGGCTGACAATCCGAAGGCATTGATTGGAACGAACGTAGCCGTCGAAGGAGTTCAGGGTCGCATGCTGGATGCACTGGTCGTTTCGAAGGTCGGCGAGACCGTGGAATTCGGTGCTCTGCATGATGGCGGCAGTCGGATTCGAGTGGGAGAAGTGCTCCGGAAAGTGTCTCCCGTCAAACCGGGGGATTATCCGGTACTGCCGGATGGCTTCCGCGGTTTCAAAGGCATGGTGACAGCCAAAGTGATTCGTCGCGATGCCGAGCTGCTGGAACTTGTGATTGAAGTCAAAGAGATCCGTGAATCCTTCGAAGGCAGTCGAGCAATGGACCCTGAATCCATGGTTGGACAGAAGGCGATGCTGGCCGGATTCTGGCAGCGAAAGGATGCGTTCCATGACATCAGTGAAGGCGACATGATTCAGTGCGGCATCTCACATCCGCAGTTACTGAGTGATCACCTGACTGTGATTGAATCTGTCCAGAAACTGCAGACGAAGTAGCCGAGTCGTTCCGGGCTGAATACGTCGTTACCACGTCCCGAAAGTTTAACCCGTGGCCGACAGGCCAGGCTTTCGTCGACCTGGCCTGTCAGCCACGGGTTAAACGAAGGAATCTCTGACGCATTCCGTGACCGGTTGTCTGGGTTCCATGTCAATCGACACATCGTTCAAACCTGGAGCAGTCATGGTGTTTCGGTTGGCTATCATTCTTATGGCTCTGGTGTCCGCTGCGTCATGCAGCGACGCGGCGGACACACCAGACGGCATTCCTTCAGTGCATCAGCGATTTGCCGACTCGCAAGTCACGGAGACGCCCGATTTTCAGAAGCACGTCGTCCCGTTGTTGGGGCGGCTGGGCTGCAATGGTCGAGCGTGTCACGGGTCGTTTCAGGGACGCGGCGGCCTGCGACTGTCGCTGTTTGGATACGACTTTCGGATGGATCACGAGACGCTGACATCGAAGTCCGGATCGTCCGGTCCTCGAGTCAATCGTCAGACCGCGGCCGACAGTCTGGTGTTGCAGAAGCCCACGATGCAGGTTGACCACGAAGGCGGAACTCGGTTCGAGCCTGATTCCTGGCAGTATCATCTGCTGCGAAACTGGATTCAGTCCGGAGCGCAGGGAGCGGACAGTCCCGATCAGCTGAAGGAACTGATTGTGGAACCTGCCGAAGTCGTTTTCTCACCCGCTGCCGACACAGTGCAGCTGCGAGTGATTGCTGTCTGGGCCAATGGTCAGCGCGAAGATGTGACTGCGCTGTGTCGATTCCGAACCAACGATGATTCGGTTGTGACGGTGGATGCCGATGGAGTGCTGAGTTCTGCAGGATCAGGCGACACGCATGTGATTGTATTTTACGACAATGGAGTGGCTTCCGTTCCCGTCATGAAACCCATCAGCGCGGGTTTGAGTGCTCCAGCCCTTGTTCAGAGTTCTGACAAAACATCGGCAGGAACTCCGCCGACTGAGATTGATCGATTGGTCGGGATCAAACTGCAGAAGATGGGGATTCCGTCGTCTCCGCTTTGCAGCGATGACGTTTTCCTGCGGCGAGTGAGTCTGGATCTGACGGGAACGCTGCCCGATCCCAACGAGATTCGCGCGTTTCTGCAGGATCACTCGACCGACAAACGAACTCGCAAAGTGGACGAACTGCTGCAGCGGCCAGCGTATGCGGCATGGTGGACCAACAAGCTGTGTGATTTCACCGGCTGCAATCCCGCTCAGCAGGCAGAACTGGGTCAGGAAACCTCAGTTCAGTGGTACATGTGGATCATGCGTCGGGTGCAGGAGAATCTGCCGTACAACCAACTGGTCAAAGGAATTGTGCTGGCGCAGGGGCGATCCGAGGAGCAGTCGTGGAACGACTACGCGCAGCAGACGTCGGAGTACTTTAAGGAAGAGTCCCCGGCCGATTTTTCTCTGCGCGAGACGATGCCCCATTACTGGACTCGACGCAGCATGCAGAAGTCCGAGGAAGCCGCGCAGGCGTTCGCTCACAATTTTCTGGGAATTCGTCTGCAGTGTGCCCAGTGCCACAAACACCCGTTCGCACCGTGGACTCAGCAGGATTTCCAGGAGTTCAGTCGGTTCTTTGAATCCGTGCGTTATGGCGTCCCTCAGGATGCGCAGTCGCAGTATCGCGAGCTGGCTCAGAAGGTCGGACTGAATGTTCGCGATGACAAAGGCACAGCCGTGTCGACTGAAGTGCTGCGTCAGGCGCAGCGTGGTCGCATGATTCCGTGGCGCGAATTATTCATTGCGGAGCGCGAGTCGCCGGTGTCGCTGCAATTGCTTCGCAGCCAGACGGTGACTCTGGAACGTTCGCTGGATCCTCGCGAACCCATCATGCAATGGATGAATGAACCTCAGAATTCGTGGTTCGCCCGAGCATTCGTCAATCGTGTGTGGGCTGCCTACTTTCATAAGGGACTGATTGACCCGGCTGATGATCTGAATCCGGCCAATCCTCCTTCCAATCCGGCACTGCTGTCGTGGCTGGAGCAGCAGTTTGTGCAGTCCGGTTACGACATGAAGTGGCTGCATCGCACGATCGTGACCAGCCAGACGTACCAGCGCAGTGCAGAACCGCTGCCGGGCAATGCGATGGACCGCCGAAGTTTCAGCCACATGATTCCCCGGCGAATGCCAGCCGAGATCCTGTACGACAGCCTGAAGCAGTCTGTGGCGTCCGACGAACAACTCGAAGAGGTTCGCACAGATCTGTCTCGCCGTGCGATCGGGCATCTTTCCATGCGACTGGCGGGAACGTATGCCATGCAGGTGTTTGGAAAGCCGGATCGAGTGGTGAACTGCGACTGCGAACGAAATAATAATCCATCGCTGCTGCAGTCCATCTTTCTGCAGAATGATCCGCTGGTGGAACAGCGACTGGAAGAAAGCGGCTGGCTGCAGGACGTGGCGACTCTGGAGCGTGACAAACAGGCTCCTCCAACCGAGCAACTGATCGAAGAAGCCTGGCTGCGCACGGTTAGTCGGATGCCGACACATGATGAAACGCTGCGGGCGAAACAACATCTGGCTTCCGCCGGTTCCCTGACCGAAGGCCTGCGCGATGTGATGTGGGCACTCGTAAACACCAAAGAGTACATTCTGATTCACTGATCGTTGTGACATGAGTCGGTCTTTGGAGAAACGGACAAACGTCGGTTTCCGGGACCGTGATGGAGAATGCTGATGACAACCTATTCACGTCGTCGAGTGCTGCAGGTGGGAGCTCTGGGCGGAACACTTTCGCTGAGCGAGTTTCTGCGAGCCAGTGCAGAGCAGCCGGCGGGTGATTCCGGGCGGTCGGCCATTCTGGTGTTTCTGGGCGGAGGCCCGTCTCACCAGGATACCTTCGATATGAAGCCACAGGCACCGGCTGAATACCGAGGTGAGTTTTCACCCGTCCGAACAAAGGTGCCCGGCATTGAAATCTGCGAACACCTGCCGCGACTGGCACAGCGCACGGATCGTATGGCCGTGATTCGCGGAATCTCACACAGCCTGGCCGATCATGGCCTGGGAACTCGGTACGTGATGACCGGCAATCTGCCCACGCCCGTGATCGATTTTCCGATGTTCGGTTCGATCGTCAGTCGCGAATTCCCTGCTCGGGAAGATCTGCCGTCGTTTGTTTCGATCGATCGTCCGGTGGAAGGCCCCGGGTATCTGGGGGCGGAATATGGTCCACTGTCGACGGGTGAAAAACCGCGTTACGGTCAACCGTTTCGAGTGCGCGGGATCACTCTGGACGGGACTCTGACGATCGAAAAATATCGCTCCCGTCGACAACTGCTGAAAGACATCGATACGGCCTTTGATCAGTTCGAAGCTCAGGAAGATGTTCTGCGTGGCCTGGACCGGTTTTCCGAGCAGGCGTTTCGGATTATCAGCTCGGACCGTTCTCGCCGGGCGTTCGACCTGACTCAGGAATCAGATCAGGAAGTGGATCGCTTTGGACGGCACGAGTTTGGTCAAAGCGCCATGCTGGCGACTCGGCTGATTGAAGCAGGCGTTCGATTTGTCACCGTACTGCTGGAGGGGTGGGACACGCATCAGGACAACTTCAATACGCTGGGCCGCGAACTGCTGCCGAATCTGGATCAGAGTCTGTCGGCGATGCTGGACCGGCTTCAGGAACAGGGACGACTGGATTCCACATCCATTCTGGTGACGGGCGAATTCGGTCGGACGCCGAAAGTGAACAGCAACGCCGGCCGCGACCACTGGGCTCGCGCGATGTGTGCTTTGATGGCTGGCGGATCTGTGCAGCCTGGTCAGGTTCTGGGGCAAACGGACGCTCGAGCAGAAGGTCCGGAAGGACAGGGGTTTTCACCGGACGATCTGGCGGCCACGTTTCTGCAGAACATCGGCATCGATCCGAAGAAGGAATACGAAGCGAACGTCGGCCGACCGATCACGGTTGTTCGCGACGGGGCCGTGATCCCCGGATTGCTGCGAGGCTGATTCTGTGGGCGATGCCGGTTTATTCCCGGGTGTCACTCAAGGTGGATCGTGATGAACGACGAGCCACCTGTCGACAGATCTGGCGAACCACATTGACGGGATTGATTCTGAGGAAGCCGCATTCCGCGACGAGGTAATGGATCCAGACGGCATTGATACGAGGATTGACGCAGACAAACAGCTGGCGGAATTCCGGACGGAAGCGACTTTTGAAATGGAACAGTCCCTGACTGTCGTAGATCCAGTTCATGCGTTTGGCAATCAGGCAGATCATCTTTCGAGCCAGCCAGTTATCATTCTTCAGGGGCTCTTCACAGCCGACGAAGGGAATCATGCAGAGATCCGCTTCCAGCACCCCTTCCGCCTTCAGCGTCTGCATAATCTGATGCAGGACAAAGGTGATGGCTCCGCGAGTGGCATCGGGACGGCGACGAAAGCATTCAAGGACCCAGCGAGTTCCACCCAGCGCGGGATGGCAGATCACAAAGGCTTCAATCAGACCGCTGTGCTGGTTTCGAGCCAAAAACAGTCGCTGTGACTTTTCGAGGCGACCGCCGAATTCGCCAACCACATGTCTCAGGCGGCTGTTGTGCGATCGGTCAGCCAGAAACTGCCGCTCAATGAGCAACAGTTCTTCCAGCAGCGCGCTCCATTGTTCGGGTGCAAACGCAGTTTCGCGATGTTCTTCAAAGACCAGCCCCTGCCGCTGACAGAAACTGGTCTGTCGACGAATCCATTCGTACTTCTTCCCTTTCCAGTCGCATTCGGGAAGATTGACGATCGCTCCCAGTCCAAACTTGTTTGACTGAAATCCGTAGGGCTCAAGCAGATCACAGATCTCGCGGGGGACAGCAAAAAAACTAATGATGCGCTTCTGGCTGCGGCAGTCCTGCATCAGCTCCAGAGCGGCGTCTTTCCAGTATTGCTGCGAGCCCAGAATGCCACCGAAGACGCCGACTTTCCGTCCGCGAAAGATGCCGCTGACAATCGCCCGACCGCCGGACACGAAGAAGTAGTGCCGAGTGATGTTTCTTACAGCCAGGTAGGTGTCGTACTGACTTCCGAACCGTACGGCGTAGTCTTCAACCAGTTGCCACTGCTGCTCCGTCAGCTCTGAACCGGGAATCCATCGAGCGTCTCCGTCCGGCCAGCCAGCAGGTGCAGTCTCCTGCGGCAAAGGGAGGAATTCCGCAATCTGGTCCCGGTTGGCGACAACGATGGACATGCAGGCAAACTCAGTGGGGGATTGTCAGGAGCAATGGGAGGCAGTCGATCGTCCTGATCCTGCTGCCAGCCTTTACAGATCATATCGAGCGAATTGGGTAGCTGAAATGATCAAAGTAGTCCTTCCAGAAAACTTCAATCTCTGGTTTCCACGCTGCCGACAGCGTGTAGTCATTTTTCTTATACGACCTGCGCGATGAGGCAAAAGACTCCGTCGCGGCCCGGGCAGTCTCGAAATCGCCCAGTTCCAGCTGCCGGTAGACGCGTTCGATGGATTCTACCGGGTTCTGTGTCAGGTCATCAAACGTGATTTCGCACAGTCGATTGGCCGGCAGGCTGCCGCGGTGTGCGAAATACTGCTGATAAACCCGCCGGCCGGTTTCCAGCACGAACTGTTCCCGGCCTTCGGCTGTGGGAGACTGCAGCGCCTGCGACTCTTCAAACGCGCGATACATTCGCACGGTTGACGGCAGAAGCGTATACGGGTCGCGAGAGACGTGCACGAATTTGGCGTCCGGAAAAATGCGACTCAGCACATGAATTCGGCCTGTATGGTGAGGCGATTTCAGGACCAGCCTTTTTCCAGTCGACAAAGTCACCGCCTTCAGAAAATAGATCAGCGCTCGACTCCAGCGACTCAGATCATCGGGCGAAAGGTTCAGATCCAGATAATCGGAGGCCGGCGCGCCGTTCCGCGGAAACGCGACTCGGTGATAGGGCGACGGCAGGCCCATGGTCGACAGACCCCATTCATCTTCCTGAGGGCTGTCCCAGGAGATTTCCACATCATCCATCGGGCGTCGCGAAGGAAGCATCCAGCCCAGAAACCTTCGCACAAACCACTGCGACACCAGAAAATGATTGGCGGCGTATGTCTGGTACGTGGTGGGTGCCGCCAGATCCGGATTCAGGCTCAGCAGTTCCTGCAGGTAGGTCGTTCCGCTCCGCCAGTGACCGATTACAAAAATCGGTGGTCCGGCAAACTGAACTCGTTCAATCCGGCGGTGAAACAAGGCCATCTGCAGCAGCGCGAGCGCACTGTTGAAGGGAACACACAGCGTGATGGCGATGACCCAGCCGATGCGGGGCAGATGAACTTTGAAGCCGTTGTCCCGCAACAGGCGATACCATCCGGAGATCGTCATGCCGCCCCAGAACCGCGGAGCCCAGATCGGATATTTGTTGAGACTGCGTTCACGGCCGTCTTTCGAACTGCTCATTCCATGCACCGAAAAGCCTGCAGGAGAATCCTGGCCGCCCTGCTCTGTTTCAGACTCCGTCCCTTTGACGCACTATTGTCGTGTCTCGGGTATTCCTTCGTTTAACCCGTGGCCGACAGGCCAGGATTTCACCGGACTGGCCTGTCGGCCGCGGGTTAAACGTTGATGGAACAGCCCAAGGATTATTTGGACAACGTCGTGCCAGACCGCACTGTAGACGATCCCACCTGGATGCAATATCCACTGCCAAAACATCGACTCGCTGCGTCATCCATTTCAGCAGATTTCGCCGTCAGAAGGCCGCTTCGGCAGAAACTGCTGGAACAGATTCTGCCGCTGTTTGTGATCGCTGCGATTCTTCGAACTCGGCGATCTCTGAATCAAGCCAGTCTGCTAGAGTCCTGGCGAGCCGAGGTCCCGGGAGTCTGCCTGGATACCGCAGCTTTCGTGAGCGGCGAGGCGTTAGCCGCCGGTCCTGTTGGCGAATTAGCCGCGGCTGTCAACTTGCGGCTCACGGTTTTGGAGTCTCGAGACAGTTTTATGGCTGCAATGTACCGGTAGCCATCACACTGTTGTGTTTCGGTTGAGGTCAGGGATGATGCTGAATTCCGTTAATCTGGCTGTTGTGTTCATCGTCTTTGGTGGATTGCTGGGTGCCGACGAAACTCCGCCGACCACGGAGGCACCTGTTCCTTCTGCCTCAAATTCGACCGATTCAACGTCTGTGCCTTCTGCGGAGGCGCCGACAGCCGAAACTTCCGGAGTGACGAAAGATATGCCCGCCGATGCGACGCCCCGGATGTGGGTGTTGCAGTACAAGTTTCAGCCCGAGCAGAAACTGCATTATCGCACGACTGAAAAGAAGACGCTGCAGGGGGAAATCGACGGCAATCGCAAGGTGGATGTGTCCGAACTCCGGATGGGGCGAGTTTTCACCGTCCAGTCCGTTGATGCCAGCGGCACGGCTCAGATTGCCATGCAGTTTGATGAAGTGTGGATGAGCCGAAAGGTCAACGACGATCCCGCCGTGGAATTCGACGCG
>Ga0209573_1001091_pt1 | contig 45263 bp, 24 predicted proteins | sample TNRBio252014_DNA_FD_185870 | JGI IMG/M metagenome (GOLD analysis project Ga0209573, IMG submission 185870) | Wastewater treatment Type I Accumulibacter community from EBPR Bioreactor in Madison, WI, USA - TNR Reactor_6/25/2014_ DNA (SPAdes)... | ecosystem: Engineered > Bioreactor > EBPR >...
AACGTAGGTTTGGAGGGCTAATAGCCGTTTCCGAACCGTTGGACTATTTTCTTGCTGAATCAATTGAAGTAATTCACTATTAGTCTCCTTGAGGATAATGCTAATGCAGTTGTAGGTTTTCATTATTGACGCTTTTCTAAGGCAAAATTAAGAAAATAAATAATGCAAATGGTATTAGTAAACTTGAAGTATCTAAATGCTGAAAATGCCGGTATAAGTAATTTACCGAATTCGATAGGACAACTTCGCAATCTTCGTTACCTAAATTTATACACATGTGAAGGCATAAACACTATACCACAAAGTTTTGCCCAACTGACGAATTTAGAATACTTGAATTTAGCCGTTTTGACTTTTTTAGATTCCATGCCGGACATTTTTGCCAATATGGTCAACTTGAAAGAGCTTATCTTGTATGAAACACCAATCAATGTTTTCTATCCAAGCATCTACAATCTAACCAATTTATAAAAGTTAGATTATAGTGCTTGTGGTTTTAACACAATTCCTGATAATATTGGTAATTTAGTTAATCTAAAAGTTCTGTACTTACGTGGAGATACGATTACCTCTTTGCCTCAAAGTATTTCTAATTTAAGTAACTCACTTAGAGAATTAGACCTCTCCGGCAACCCCATCCCCGAAGAGGAAAAAACCCGCATCCGCTCGTGGCTACCGAATACGGCGATCACCTTCTAACCCCATATCTTCCCCGTTACGCATAGTGGCGGGGATTTTGCTTGCGCTCACTCCCCGTCGATCAACGCCTTACTGTCCCGAAAATAAGACAGGATGAAATATTCAATATAAATTGTTTACTCTTTACCTTTGAATTCTTCATCAATTTCAAGCATATAGTCTTCAATTAATTGACTTTCAGGCGCACAGATATTTTCGTAATAAGACTTAAAGACATGTATTCGATCGAGAACAATTTCTTTCAGCTCGGACTTCGTTATATTTTCTCGAATTAATGAGAATTCACAATGAATTTCTGTCTCCACCCTTAAAAAAAAGTCAATCGATTTATAATCTGTCTTTAATTCTTTTATTACGTAATACTTTAAACTGCCTTCCGAGGGCATCTATAAATAGATCGTTTGCGAATCTTGAACTATGAATTGTTATTTCACTCCAGATGTTTTTTTCTTCAACCCGAAATATTTTATCATTGCTTGAAGTAAAAAACCCCATATCTTTATTGGCTTGGTAAATCCATACCGGGTAGAGAAAATCTTTACAAGTAAATGACATTTTTCTTTGAATGGAAAAAATTTCGACACTCTTTTATTTATTTTACGCTCACTCTCCATCAATCAACGCTTTACTGCCCCGATAACTGCCCTTGCTGTCGAATTGGAGTACCAACGCAGGCATCAGCAACAAGTTAGAGAACATAGCCGTCAACAGCGTAACGGACGTTAAAAGTCCCAACGACTGCGTACTGCCAAACACCGACAACATAAACACCCCAAAACCCAAAAACAAGACGATAGACGTAAACACGATCCCCATCCCCGTAACCCGCATGGCATTAGTGATGGCATCGGCTTTGGCTTCGCCCTTCTTGCGGTAGTAGCGGTACGCCGTGAGGTAATGGATGGAATTATCAATGGCAATGCCGAACGCCAGCTCATAGATCAGTGCCGTAGAAGGCTTTAGGGGTACATTCAGGTAACCCATGATGCCCGCCGTAACCGCCAAGGGTAGTACATTCACCGCCAAACTGATAATCATCATACGCACTGAGGCAAACAGCACCCACATCTGTAAGCCGATAATCAAAAAGGTTGCCACCAAACTCCAGACTAAGTTATCAATCAGGTATTCGTTCATCTTTAAGAAGATGCGCGTCGTCCCCGTGATGAGCGACTGAACGGGCGGTTGTTGCTCTTGGAAGATGTCCTTGATCTGCCGATTGGTCTTTTCGATCAGAAAGGGCATTTCTTTTGAACCCAAATCTTTCACATACCCCGTGATGCGTGCTTTGCGAAAAGTGCTGTCGGTGAGGTTGGCGGTCAGAAGCGGTTTATCTTTATGGAGGGAATCCTGATGGCGTTGCGCACCCTGCATGTACCGCGCGATCAAGTCTATTTCATTGCGGGCGGGCATATCGTAACCGACAGCTTCCCCGCCGTACATGGCTTGGCGACTCCATTTAATAGCATCCACGATGCTGATGGTGCGGGAGATGCGCGGGTCGGCGTTCAAACTGTCCTGCAATTCGGCGATGCGGGCTAAGTTACTTACTTTTTTCGTAGCACCCGCTTTCTGGAAGTCAATCACAATTTCAAAGGGCAGTACGCCCCCGAAGTTGGATTCCATGAATCGCAGGTCGGTCATCACGGTATCGCGGGTGGGGAAATCATCACTCATGTGGGAAAGGGCTTCCAACCGCCAAATGCCCACACTTGCCACCGCCAGAATGACGACCGTTGTGATATAGATTAGCTTTTTACTATCCTGAACCACGGCATTTATCCAAACGACGAATCGGCGCAGGAGTGGTATCTCAATCTGGCGGATATTCTTTTCGGAGGGCGGGGGTAAGATGCTGAAGATGCCCGGAATGAGTAAGAGCGTGAGGAAATACGAAGCCATCGTAGCCAGAAAAGCCGTCAAGCCGAATTCGCGTAAGATGGTGATGTCCGCCGCATACAGGGTCAAAAAGCCGAACGCCGTATTGGCATTAATCATCAGGGTAACGAGTCCCAAGCGGTTAATCATCCCCTTGAGGGCTTTCTTTTTATCCTGAACCAATTTATATTCTTCCAGATAATCCGACAGCATATAAATACTCGGCGGAATGCCCAAGATAATAATCGTAGCTGGTAGCATCCCCATCAAAAGCGAGAGTTTATAGCCCAGCATTGCCACAATCCCGACCGTCCACACGGCAGAAATCAGCAATAAGAGGATTGGAAACACCACCGCATAGAACGTCCGGTAGAAATAAAACAACGCCATCGCCGTCAATAAAAGCGATGCCAACACAAACAAACCCAATTCGACGGGGAGTTTCTTCGTCATGTAGGTACGCATGTACGGCACACCCGCGTAGTGGATTTGGATGCCATGTTTAGCGGCAAAGGGTTGGATGACGGCTTCGATTTCCTTTTGGAGGAGGTGCTTACGCTTGGAACTCATCGCGTGCATCGAGAAAGTTACGGCACAGAGGGCGGTGCGATAATCTTCGGAGAACAGCAGTCCGCGATAGAAAGGCTGTTCCGAAACAACGTTGCGTAAGTGCTTCACCTGGGAATCTTGGGTAAAGGGGGCAGGCATGAAGGCTTGCATAGCGAATCGTTTTTCCTTCTCATTCAGCGTCAGGTAGGAGGTTTGGGTAACGTTCACGATGCGGACTACGTCCTTCAGTTGGGCGATCTTTCTCCCGGCGTGATAAAAGTCGTTGAGTTTGGCGCGGTCGAACCAGAAAGAAGAATCCTTAGTAGCTTTGCCTTCTAAGGCGATGATGAGGGTATTGCCTTCTTCACCAAATTCCTTAACGAAGTTCTGATAGGCGGCTTTGTCGGGGTCATCGGGGGGGATGACGTTGAGGTATTCCTGCGAGACCTCCAAGCGGGACACGCCGATATAAGCCATCCAGCAAGTCAGCAGAAACACCCCCGCTAAACCCGCCCAACGATACCGCAAGATTAACTCGGCAATACGACTCCACATAGGGCGTAAAATTAGTCATTTTTCGGATTAACAGGCAGTTATGGGTGTATTAAGGAAAAAAGGAAGTAAGATGAGCAAATGAAATCTTCAATTAGATACTCACAATCTCAAACTCCGTCCTGCGGTTGTTCTGTCTGCCGGTGTCGGTGGCGTTGGTGTCAATGGGTTGTTCTTCGCCGAAGCCCTGATAGTCCAAACGACTTTCGGGTATCCCCTTGGAAATCAGGTAATCTACGACGGACTTGGCGCGGTTGTGGGAAAGCATGCGGTTGTATTCATTCGTTCCGAGACTGTCCGTATGCCCCAAGATGCGGATGTGCATATTCGGATATTCTAATAATATTTTACGTAAGCGTTCCAATTCCGCGATGGAGGATTTACGGAGCGTCGCCTTATCAAAATCATAGAAGATATTTTTGAGGATGAATTTCTGCCCCACCGCATACTCTACGGGTCGCAAACCGAAATCCACTGTCTTTTCTTCAAAGCCTTTCTCCGGCAAGAGGAACACATTTTCCGACCGGAATAAATAACCCTTCGTCGAAATCAGCACGCCGTAATTCTTGCCGTTAGGTAAGGAAATGAGGTATTCCCCCGTCTCGGAATTGGAATTGAAGACCGTAAGGGTATCGTTCTTGTCATTATCTACGATGTAGATGGTGGCTTCGAGGGGCTTTTTGGTGCGTTCATCGGTGATGATACCTTTTAATAACGTCAGGTGCGGGGTGGCTTTTTCTTCTTTCGGCGGGTCAAAGGTAACGCGGTAGATGTCCGTTTCGCCGTAACCACCCTCCTGCGCGCTGGAATAGTAGGCATGGCGCGCATCCGCCGTGAAGATCAGCCACAGGTCATTATCAGTCGTATTGATTGGATAGCCGAGATTGACGGGTTTGCTCCACGTGCCGTCGGGTTGGCGTTCGGACTTGAAGATGTCGTACCCGCCGATGGATTCCTTACCGTTCGACGAAAAATAGAGGGTCTTACCGTCGGGATGGAGGAAGGGTTCGCCTTCGTCGTGGTCGGGTGTGTTGATGCCGATGAGGGGTTTGGGCGTAGACCATTTGCCGTTTTTCTGAAGGGTTGAATAATAGATGTCCTTATCATTTTCGAGAAAATCATCGTCGCGGTCGAAGTAAATGGTCTTATTATCAGGAGAAAAAGTAGCCGAAGGTTCGCGCAAATCGGTCGAAATCGGTTGGGGGAGCATCTCGGGCTTCTGCCACTGCGTCCCTTTCAATTTGGTTAAAAGGAGGTCTCCTTCGCGGTAGATGAGAGCCGTCTGCCCATCCGCCGAGAGGTTAACGGTGGCATCGTTGTCTTCGGTATTGACGGTAGTGCCTACGTTTCGGGCGGGCGACCAGTTACCGGCGGTATCCCGTCGGGCATAATACACGTCTTCCAAGGGCAGGTCATCCAAGAGGAAAGAGCCAACGTTCCCTATCCTTCGGGAGGTGAAATAGAGGACCGATTCGGTGGCATTGATGACGGGGCAGTATTCGGGAAAGCGGGTATTGATGTTGGGTCCAAGGTTCTCCACCTTCACGGGGACAGGTTTGGTGAGGGCTTTCTTGGCATTTTCACACCAACGGATGCCGAGTTCGGCGGGTTTCCGGCGTTTGTCTTGGGGCTTGAATCGGTTGGCATCTTTCCGAAAATAAATGATCGCCGAATCCAATTCCATCCTAAAGAGCAGGAGCGACGCATAGCGATAATACAGGTCAGGCGCAAACTTCGGGTCGTGGCGGATGACCTTCTCGATGTGGGGGAAGGCTTTGGTTTTCTGCCCGACTTGTTCATAGCACTGCCCCAGCAGGTAGTTGACCTTCAGGTTTTGGGGGTTGACCTTTAAGCCTTTCAGCAGTTCATTGAGGGCAAGGCGGTATTCACTCCCCGCCATGAGGTCTTCGGCACGGGTGATGATCTTCTTTTCGGCAGGCGTTTGGGCTTGGAGGGTCAGCGTCCACAACAAGCCGATGATAGTCCACAGGAAGCGCAAGGGAGTGCGGGATATTTTTTGATGCTTTCGGCTATTCATTCGGAGAAACAAAGATAGAGCCTTTGACGGGAGGGGCAAAAGAAAATACTTATCTTTGTGGAAAGACTTTCTCCGATATGAACCTGCAACAAATACAACAAGCCTTTGAACCCATCGCCTTACAGTTGATACAGCTTTCCGAAACGGAGCAGCAGGAACTCTTAGCCCGCTGGGCAGATGAACTGCATTGGAAAATCAGATTTGAAAGTAATCCGCAAAAGCTCCGCGACCTTGCCCGCCAAGCCTTAGCCGAAGACTCAGAGGGGGTGGACTTGGAAACGTTTTTGAGGGAAGAGGGGAGTATTATTCAAGATAAATTATGTAGCTTTGCATATGATTAAGTCATTTGTTCTACTGCTTTTTGCTTTAACTATTTGCCAATATGCTAAAGCAGATCAACATGCTTTGGTTACAAAAGATATTGCTGAACGTGCTACCAATGCTATCAAAAAGGGAGCATTAGTGACTCTCTTTTGTGGTTGTTGTGATTCAGACAAAGCACAAATCATAGAGATCGATAAAGCCTATTACAAACCCTCAGATACCGAAGGTTTGTATGAAATATGGATTGAGGGTAAACAAGTCGCTGAATACGATATTGATTACCGCAGAAAACCGCTAAACATCAAAAAGCAAAGTGTACCTTTCAAGCCCGATTTAATAGATTTAGCTTATGCCTTTCTTCATTCCAGTTACTTTTTAGCTGGCTCATGGTCTAAAAATCTTTCCGTAGATTTTACCATCGCTCAAGGATTAGGATTGCAATTAGCAACCCCCAATGAATGTCTGTATGAAGTACCTAATGCTTATCGGGTTTTGAATTCAAATTAATGTCGTTACTGTTCTCTATATAAACGCTATCGGGTTAGGGATTCCGCCAAAACGACCGGCTAAATAACTGATCTCCCAGTCCTCACCTTCATAGAGTTTTATATCACTCATGGGATACAATTCCGTCGCTTCCGCTCCGTTTTTCTTAGCGAACCAGATTTCATCGGGACGGAAAAGACGCGGGTCTAACAAATGGGTATCATGCGTGGTGAAAAGGAGTTGCCCTTTCAGTTCCGTTGACCGACTGAGCGCATAGAGCATATGGCGGATCAGATGCACGTGCAGGCTATTCTCTATTTCGTCAATAATGAGCAAACGGGGAACATGATTATTCGCTTCGGCATCCACCAAGTTGTAGGTCTCCATTGCCAGCTCCAAGATGCGCTTTGTGCCGTCAGATTCTTGGTAGAGTTCAAACGCTTTTTCATCTTGTCCCTCCGGCTGGTGGACAGTAACTAAACGTTTGAGCTTAATTTCTCCGTTGACCTTTTGAGCATAAGCAGGCACAGGCATCTCAAGCAATTCTACTGCTGTTCCCTCATCTAAAATATGGTTCAATCTTTCAATTTCTTCCTTCCATTTTAAGGCGAATAACTCCATAGGTTGCGTCTCTTTTACTTCTAATCTTTTGATACCAGATATAGTTAATAGCTGATGAACCCATTTTTTCATTCCCGAATTTCTGTCCATATTAAAGGATATAAAATGTGGGGATGTTTCGGGATAAACGACCACCCAGTTACGAATAAAGTTAGCTATTGGCTCAAAAAGATAATAAGTATCCCAAGCTGCGCCTTCTTTTATGGGTGGTTTCGGAGTTTGTTCTGCTCTACTTACAAAATGCCCAATATGAGTATTGATTAACGGTCCAGGCAAATCAATGCCTATGCCTTCCCCCCATTGGATGTCCTTTTCATGCCTTTTATAGATCATTCGATCTTGACTTTCATCAAAAGGGAATGTTTCATATAACCACTCTTGGATAATGGTTTGGTACATTACTTCAAAACCGAATATCCAAAAAGAACCTTTTAAGAAACACTCTATTTCAAAAAATGTCGCTTTTTTATCATATCCTTCTGCTAACTTGAAGTATACAAGATCAGAATAAATATTATTAAGATAAGACGGTGCAAATGATTCATTAACAATATCTTTAAAAACCTGCATCGCCTTCACCAGATTAGACTTACCCGAACCATTCGCACCATACATCGCGGCAAAGCGGGTCAGTTCCAAGCCGTTTTCAGCCTTAAAGACGTGGTTATCGTGAGTTTTAACCTCTTCAGCCGTGAGGAAGTTAAATTCCGTCTTTTCTTTGAAGGACATAAAGTTGGCAACGGTAAATCGGATCAGCATGTTGGATGGATTGAAGACCAAAGATAGCCTTTTTACCTTTGCCACCCAAGCCGGAATCCGAAATATTGCTTACTTTACGGGATGATTTTCATGGATCGCCCGCGTTATATTTGGTTTCGAGGCAGGAAACGGCTGGCTTGTCATTGCTCCGGCGTGGATTTGGAGACTCTCCATGCCTTTATGACGGGTATCGGTGTCCCCCACCGTGCCTTTCATAATAAACCTTTCCGCCCGCACTATGACCTCTTTGATGAAGCCATAGACCGCGCCTTAGATGCCGGAGCGGTACAGGTTTCCAACCCCGAATTTGTGCGCCTGCTGATTCAGCATTACCAACCCGATGCGGGTTAAAAAGTCTAAACGGTGCTTAATGTTGCGATAATTAAAGCTATGATAGGGCATGATATAATTCTACTCAAAGTTAAGCTATTTTAGCCGAATTAACCCTCTTTGGGCTTTTAAGTAAGTGTAAAGGACTATTTTTGCAATAAAATTGGGATTTGAAACGCTTAGGCTTGCTTTTATTGGGAATGATGGTCGTAATGCTGACCGTTTACGGGGAGATGACACCATCCGAACGCCGGCAAATAGACAGCTTACGCCAACTAATCGTTAGCAGTCCGGCAGACACCCTCCGATTATCCTATTACCGCCAACTCTGCGACGCACACCACCGCTTCGGCAGTTATAACGAAGCCCTCCAAACGGCTACCGAAGGGCTGACTTTAGCGCGAAAAATTCAATCCCAAGCCTATCAAGCCCGCTTTCATTTCATCAGTGCCAATGAATTAATCCTCATCCGCAATACTGCTCAAGCCTTACCCCATTTACAGGAAGGTCTGCGGTGCGCCTTGCTGTCAGGGGATGTTGCCCTTATCGTTAGCGGATATAACGACGTAGGTAATTTCTACAAGGCTCAAGATGATGCCCCGCAAGCACTGCTTCATTACCAAGAAGGTTTGCGATATGCCGAAGCCCACCCTTCCCAAATAAAACCCCAATTTCTGATTTACCTGAACGTCAATCTGGCTTCCCTCTATCTCGTCCGTAAGCAATTAGACCAAGTTGAAAAACATTTGCAAAAAGCAATCCGCCTTTCGGAGCAGAGCCGTGATACACTACTTTTAGGTAAATGCCTGTATAATCGCGCGCTGTTGGCTTATGACCGAAACAATTTTAATCAAGCCAAAAGTCTGCATGAAACGTCCATCCGCTACCTCACCCAAAAAGGGGATAGTGTAGCCATCGCTCGCAATCTGTTACAATGGAGTATCATCATGAAAGCGGAAGGCAACCTAAACGAAGCCTTAGCCAAGGTCAATCGTGCCTATGGGATGTTTGTCTTTGCGGGATTTTTCAAGGAAGCCGCCGCCTCACTCAACATTCGCAATGGTATTTATCTCTTCAAAGGGCAAAAGCAATCCGCTCGGCAGGACGGTGCGGAAGCCCTCGCTATCGGTCAGCGGTTGCAGAATGTAGCTATTCAGCGGGATGCCTATCTGGCTATCTCGCGGGCGGATTCGGCGTTGGGCGACTACCGTTCGGCATATGAGCATTTTCGGCAGTACACCGCCTATAAGGATTCCCTTTTTAACGAAGAAAAGGCAAAGGAATTCGGGCGCATCGAGTCCAAATATCAGTTTGATAAAGAACGGGAAGCGGAAATCCGTCATCAAAAAGCCGAAGAATCCCGCCGGCAAATGGAAACCAACCGCCGTAACAACCTCCAATACTTGACCATTTTCGGGATCATCATCGGTTTATTCATTGCCTTGTATATCTCAGGGCGGTTTTCGATCCCGTTACGGGTGATGGAGATCAGCCTTTTTGCCGGCTTATTGATCCTGTTTGAGTTTCTGATTATCCTTTGTGATCCCGTCCTGGATGACTTTACCGGTGGCATCCCGATCCAAAAGCTGGCGTTTAACTCCTTGATTGCCTTCGTTTTCGCCCCCCTGCACCGCTATCTGGAGCAGTTAATACGCAATCGCTTTTGGGAACAGAAAAGGGGGTAACATCAATCTATTTCCGACAATTCTTTCGATGCTTAGCAACTTGACGCTTTTCTTCGGTCTCAAGGTTAATCTGTCGTACTGCATAGTCACACCAATATTCCACCTCATCGGGGTTGGGATAGCCTGCTTTTTCCGATTGTGCTAAAAACTGTTCGATTTCATCCCAAAACGGATCGTAATTCACCGCACAACGCGCCCATTCCAAGCCCTGCCGATAATAAAACAGCGAATCTTTGCCGGTATTGAAGTGGTTTTCCCTATCGTAACGGGGCATCTCATTGACTCTTCTGATAGCTTCCCTTATATCGTGGAAATGCCAGTGCATATCATAGCCTTCTTTGTTTTCAGCTAACTTTTCCCAAAAGGGGATATTTTGGTTGATGGTTTGAATGTAGGCTAAGGGATGCTCTAATTGCTCGTGGAGGTGAATTTGTTCTCTAAGCCGGTCATAATCCTCATAAGTACGCAAGAGCGTATGCGGGTATTGGATACGGTATCCTACGTAAGCGAAAGGCTTATTCATCCCGAAAAAAGGAGGTATTAGGCTTAAAAAAATCACAAATCGGACGATCCAAGCCCGCCGAAATTGAAAGCCGGACTCCTGCCAATAACTTTCCACGACTAAGTACAGCACTAAGGCACTGATTTGTAAAAGCATTCCGGCAGACCAACTGATCCATTGTAATAAATCAATCAGCGTACCGGCAAACCAACTGCTGATAGCGACGGCTAAGAGTAGCTTATAACCGACTTTACCCTTAGCATAATAGAGCATCCAAAGGAAACAAAGCCAACCGCAAACCAAACCCAAGGTTTTCATGTTGTTTGCCCCCGGTAACCGTAGTAACAAAAAAAGACTCCCCATTGCCGAACCGAAGCAAAAGAGCAAAAGCAACCACCGACCATTTCCGAAAGGCTTAAACTGCTTAAATAAAGTAATGCCGACAAATGCCAATAAGGTTAATCCAATAATTAATGATAAATCAGCACCGGGTAAATGAAGAGCCTTAAATAAAAAACCGTTATTCACAAAAAAGATGCAGATCACCAATAGCACTCGCGCCCCCCAACGAAACGGTAATTGCAGGCAATAACCAATCATATAGATTGAAATCAATACAAATCCCAACATGGTAAAGGTATTACCATCATTTCCCATGATGGCGGAAAAAAAACCGAACAGCAGACAAGCCTCCGCCACGACGCTTATCATTCGCAAAAAGCGCAAGCGGTTCAGGTGGTTATCCGTCCCGTCAGCCGGTGGGATCAAAGAGGGGTCGGGGGACGTTAAAACCAGAAAGAGTAAGCGAGTTAAAAATAAGATCAACAGACCAACCGTAATCATAGTAACTCCTGCCCAACGAAATCCGACATAACCGACCCACAAACCCGCAAAAGCCAATACGATCCCACCCGTAATGTACATCATGCGTCGGTGGTCTAATTCATTTTTAAGGATTGGTAAGAGTTGACTCCAAAATTGCAGGATGGCTTTGCGCCGGAAATAAAGCATCATCCCCAATAAGAGCGCAGCACAAAAAATCGTCAACCAGTTACCAATGAATAAGGCACTGCTGATAACCACCACATAAAAGGTAGCCACCCCCAGATTCCGGAACAATCGTATGAAAGTAAGCACCGGCACTAATAACTCAAACAGCTTTTGCGACTGAAGCATCGCATCCTGCACTTTTTCCGAAAATAGAGCTAATCGCTGTTGATTGCGTTCCGATAGTTGTTCGGCTTGAGCAAAGAGTTCGTCTTCTTTTTGGTTGGCATCGTGGGCTAAAGCCAAGTAGTGCTGGATTTGATCCGACAAATCACTGTACCGCATTCGGGAGGCGATCACAAGCAAAAAGAAAATGGAACAGATGAGGCTCTGCGCGCTGATTAAACAAAATAAATCCTGATGCCCCGATAATTGAGCCAATAAAGGGGGTAAACGTTCCGTATCCGCTGTAACCAATAGCTTAAATAATTCACTGATCCGATAGCCAAAGTTTTGTAAGTCGGCTACGGTGATGATATTTTGGGATAAAATCTGCAAAAAAGCACTGAACGCCAAGCCCCCTAATAATGCACTTTCCAACACATAACCTTCCAGCCGTTGCTGTACGGATTTGAGGCGACTTTCTAAGGTGATGATGCGTTCATTGTTATCATCGGCGGAGGGGTCATCGTACCGGTCTGTTTGGTCGGCTTGGGCTTGCCGGATGTTGGTTAGACGAAACACCGAACGGCTAAAGATTAGCAAAGTCGCCGAGAGGTAAACGGTATGTAATAAAAGACCAAAAAATACCGGGCTACTATTCTCAATAAAATAGCCAAAAGCCACAAAATGAATGATACTCAGGAAAAGGATCGGATAGATTAGCCCCCGTTCTCCTTCGCGGATGCTGAAAGCCGGGATCGAAGGGTCATTCATCCATACCCGTAGTCTTTTCTTTCTGCGCCGATCTATCCATCGGTCGCGTAATACAAATAAACTAAGGGCAATGAGCGGATAAAGAATAAAATACATTGCCCCTAAAAATGCCTGATCCACCGCTAAGCCATTAAGAATTGAAAATCCAATCCTGCATAATAGGTCAATTCCGATGGGAAGGATGGAGCGCGGTACAGTAACAACTAATGATTCTTCGCGGGCTAATGGGTTCATCCCGTAAAAGTAAAAATATTAGCTGTATTTAACTTAAAGGACTATTAAAAAATCAATCTTTCAAGCAAAAACTAACTGACTAAACAAATCCTTTCTTTCTACACTAAAATTTCACAGTTCAAAACAAAAAAACCGCTATCTTGCATTCCTATTTAAGCCCTTTTTCCCATGAAGAAGCTCCTCCTATTCGTCCTGACCGCGTTCGTTACCGCATTGAACGCTCAAGCCCAAGATTGCCCCCGTATTTTCACGAAGGGCGACACGCTCTATACCGATCCCGCGCCTCAGTATCAGTGGTTTCGGGATCAAAATCCGATCAACGGGGCGACCAAGCAATGGTATCTACCTACGAAGGGCGGTAACTTTGCGGTGCAGGTTTCGGGAACAACGACGGAATTTTCTTACACCCTTCCTGCTGTTGATAAGACCATTTCGGGAAGAATTATTGACGAAAGGTACGAGCCGATAGCCGATGCTGTCATCTCCTTCGGTATAAATAATGTTAAAAGTGATGCGCAGGGACGTTTTACCCTAACGGGTTTGAGCGGGGAATTAAGCACGGCTGTCGTTACGATCACGAAGGACGGTTTCTGGAAAAATACCCGGCGCGTCCACTTTTTCGATCAAGTAACTGCGCCATTAACGGCAATGCTTGAACCCTTGAAAGTAACCAACCGCTTTGATGCGCAGAAGGGAGCTACCATCTCCGAACGGGGCTTTTTCCTGACTTTTCCGCCGAATAGTGCCGTTACTGAAAGCGGGCAGGTGTACAGGGGTACGATTAATATTTCTCTGAAACGTTCCTTTCCGGCGGAGGACGGTTTCGGTTTACGGATGCCGGGCGGGGATTTTTCCGCAATAGACCAAAACGGGCAGGAAAAGATGCTCATCTCTTACGGCTTCATGTCGGCGGAGATGCAGGGCAGTACCGGCGAAAAACTGAAATTAGCTCCTGATACTGAGGCGACTTTGGAGTTTTACATCCCTTGGGAACAGAACAAAACAGCACCCGACTCTATGCCCCTCTGGCATTTCGACGAGACGGCAGGCACTTGGAAACCCGAAGGCATTGCCCGCAAGGTGGGTCCCCGCTATGTAGGCACGGTCAAGCATTTTTCCAGCTGGAATTGTGATGTACCGAGAGGAAGGGCTACGGTAAAAGGGAAAACGCGCAACTGTAAGGGAACGCTCATTCCAAATGTAGTCATCAACGTAGGGCAACGTACTGTTACTGCTAATGCTAATGGTGAATATACGTCCTATGTGCCTTCCGATACGGAGTTTGATGTAACGGCTAGTGTGGATAGTATCACAGTTACACCTTTAACGGAAGGGGAAGAGCGGGAGGTGAAGGATTTAGCGGGTAGTGCTGTGGTAAGTGCAATCGGTTTGATTGATAGTACGGGGACGCTGACCGTTTATGGGTATGGAGTGGAGAGTTATTCGGTGGATAGCGGGAAGACTTTTCATCAAAAGGGAGATAAATTGACTTTTACGAAAGATTATCCGAAAGGAGGGATAGCGCGAGATTCTGAGGGGTGTGAAAGTAATTTTCGGATATTAATTCGCAGAAAGCAAGGCGATTGCCAAATGCTGGATAGTACGAGATTAGCTCAAGAACCACAATTTATGAGTTTGGAGCAGGCACTTAACTATCAAGGAACGGTTTATAAACTTTTGTCTCTTGAAAATTCACAAAACCCTTATTTCCTTAATATTTTTCCCTGTTTACACCATCTCGCCCTAATGAATAGTGGGTTAATTACCGTTCCTGATATAGTAACACAACTATCGAATTTACAACGTTTGGTAATGAATAATGGTCGATTAACCGATCTACCTGAAACAATGATACAACTTACTAAGCTTCGATCATTAAATTTAGAAGCAAATTCTTTTCGCCAGGTACCAGAGGTGATCGCTCGATTGACAAATTTACAAGTTTTGAATTTAAGATGGAATCTTTTATTAACAGAACTACCGCAATTTATTAGAGAGATGCCTAATTTACGCCATCTTTCTTTATCCGGTTGCTACAATTTATCAACTGTGCCGGAATTTATAGGAAACATGACCAACTTAGAATTGTTAATGTTGGACCATATTCCTCTAAAAAATATCCCGGCATTCATTGGGCAATTGAATAATTTACGGCATTTAGGGATCGCAGGTACTCAGATAACTACCATCCCGGGTTTTATTGGGCAAATGACTAAAATGGAGAGATTGGATATTGGAGAGAATCCACTGGGCAGTCTGCCTGAATTTTTGGGGCAATTATCTAATTTAGAATATTTGTATTTGGCAAATAGTGATTTGGCAAATTTACCAGATTTCCTTGGTCAACTTACCAAATTACAATATCTTGACCTTACTGGAAATCAAATAGCCAGTTTACCGGAATCTATAAGCCAATTAACTAATCTGGAAACATTTTGGTTAAATCGTAATCAACTAACAACCCTTCCAATATTTATCGGTCAGTTAATCAATTTACAAAGTTTGCAATTAGATGAAAATCAGTTAACCAACTTGCCTGAATCAATTGGTCAGTTAGTCAATCTGAAAGAGTTAAATTTAATTGATAATCAGTTAACTACTTTACCTTCAAGTATAGCAAACCTCAGCGATAACCTAGGGTTCCTTAACCTCACTGGCAACCCCATCCCTGAAGAAGAGAAAGCCAAAATCCGTTCCTGGCTACCGAATACCAATATAACCTTCTAAGCCAGCCTTAGAACTGCCCCGTATTGAGCAGTACCAGGGTGCAGGCTTGTTCGGTTTCGATGCCCAGCCGATGGAGGTCTTGCTCCCACTCGGGGTTTTCCGCGCCGGGGTTGAAGATGACCCGACGGGGTTTCAATCGAGGGATTAAGTAGTAGAAATCCTTTTGGTTTTGGGCGGAGAGGTAAACCGTAACGGTATCATAGGGTATGTCCGTCGGTATCTCGCTCTGAATCGAGGTATCACCGATCATGCCCGGATTAAGACCGATGGCAATAACGTCATGCCCATGCTTGCGCAACAATTCGACCGCCTTATAGGAATAACGATCACTTTTCGGGGAAGCCCCTAAGACCAACACGTTCATGTTGTTAATTATGAATTAAAAATTAAGAATGCGAGAGGTAGTAACACCCTCCCCTGCATTTTAATTCGTAATTCGTCATTCGTAATTTTTAATTCACCCGAAAGTCTTGGTTGCGGTAGGTGGGTTCGGTCGGTACGGTGATGCGGATAAAGCCGTGGTCGGTAGCCGTGTGGCAGTCGTTACAGCTTTTGACCATCGTTTGGTAGGCTTCTTGGAACTTAGGCAGGGACTTCTCTTCGACCGCTTTCTCTACTGCCTTCAGTTGCGGGAGGAGCATCTGCCCCATCAGCGCGCTCACGTCCTTGCCGTCTTCGGTGATCTTGGCTTTCTCGATTTCCTCGCCGGCTTCCTCGAGTTCTTCGATGTAGAAGGACGCTAATTGCCAGTTTTGGTTCGCCCCCGAAAAGTGCAGTTTATCCGCAAACCGTTGGAGGTGTCCCATCAGCACGGCGAGTTCTACGTGTTCGTCTTCATGGTGGTGCGGGGCGGACGGCACGGGGGCAGTCTTGTGGTCTCCCTTTTGGGAGCAAGCCGTGAAGGCAACCGCCAAGCCGATCATCAAAGTTATCTTACGCATCGTCATTGTTTCTGCGCGCAAACTTACGAAAAGGGGTGTTTCCTTTTTATTTAGATTAAATAAAAATTCGTCAGCGATCCACCCAATAGCTTTTACCGGTGAGGTCGAACTCGTAGCGTTTGGTAATTTTACCGCTATTTCCAATCAAACAATCTGAACTTAGTTTTACATCTCCCCTCATACCTGCTCTGGATTCTTTAGTCAAAGCCGGAGGGGTAATCCTCGTATGCAATCGAACCACTATTTCCTTCATTTGCTTGGCGGACAGCTGAATCTTTTGTCGGGTGGTTTCATCTCCTACTTTTATTTTAATGACGTAAATGCCTTCATCTATATTTTCCATGAAGGCAGTACCCGCCTCATCGGTCAATCCACTGTGTATAAAATCATTGTCTTTCAGCAGGGTAATTTTAGCATCAAAAACGGGTTTCTGATCCTTATCAATTACCGTTACCTTCAGGATGGCGGGTTCATTGCTGTATGCCGAAAAGTGCGTATCCATCTGCGCCTGCACCTCATTGACCAAGCCCCCGGCAAACGCCAACCATACCGCCAGCGCAAACACCGCCAAGCGTTGCATCGGGTATGTACGCACCGTTATTGCAGGGCTTATTTGTTCCGTCCGCGCCTGCACGCAGAGCTTCCCGCCGTTCTCCAGATATATTTGGAGGATGGCGGTATCGTCCATATGGGATATGTCAATAACTTCCTTTTGGCAGACGGCGCAGAAGCGTCCGCAGGTTGTAGGAGTCATCGCATCCCAATCTTCATCGCAGGGCGTAGGGATGGTGAGGTTCATCAGGTAAAGGTACGAAAAATCATGCTTTGGAAAAACGCTGTTGGCACTGCTTTTCGTATCTTTGTACAATCAAATCAAGCCCATGCACCTTACGAATATCGCAACATCGAGTTCTGACCGCTATCGCGTCATCCATTGGCAGGTAACGGGTAACCCATCGGTTACGTATCAGCCAACGCCTGAAACCGCCCTTGACGTTGCCCTCGAGCAAGTCAAAAAAGAACTGAAGTCCCTGCAAGATCACGGGCGGGTCAAGTTGCAGTATGCGATTTTGGAAGGAGATCGTTTTTATATCGTAGGCTATATTGATGACATAAACTATAACGATATCAACTTGTATAACTTACAAATCCGTGTCGAAGATTTACTTTATCCTTTCGGCTGGGAAGTAGGTTTAAGTGTCGTTCATCCGAACAGCACCTTTCAATCGGCGGTTCAATTGACTAATGTATAGTTGAATGCCAAGTGATTATCAACACATCGGTCAAGCTGTACGAAATTATACCGTTCTGGAACATTTAAGTCGAACCCTTCCCGACGAACAGGCGTGGATGATTACCATCCAATATTATTTCATCTTACATCTGACGAAGGCTCACTTGCGTATGGCAGGCATCCCCGAAGCAGATTTAGGAACGCATACCAAAACGCGCGAGCAAATACGGCTTCGACAAAATAGGACTGATCCGTTTTTGAATTCTACTTTCGGTAAGGACAATAGCCTTTTCTTGACCTATTACACCAAGTTAGAAAATCTGTCTCAACGTGCCAGATATTTAGGTATTTACGGCAGTTACCACCCGATTGATGAACAGGCGTGGTTCGATGCCATCGTCGTAACGGATGAGTTGTTAAACTATTTCCTGCAAAATCATTGGTTTATCGGTTCGGAGCTTCGGAACAGTCGGTTGTCTCCAATCACTTTTAGCGTAAATATCGTAAACACAACCACTGCTTGGCAACCCCTAAGCGGACTGCTCGCCATTCACCCCATCTGACAAAGCACGCTCCCCCTATTTCGTTAAATTATCCTATAAAACAATCCATGCTGACCCCAACACTTGGTAGATTCAACCCTGTTATCCATCTTTGTAAAAACTCCATTAACCGCCAACCCGAAAACATACACCACTATGGCTTACTCAATCTATCGTTTTAAACAACTAGATAAGGCATTAGAGATCATTGAACGAGGCTGTATCCCAATGTCAACACCTGATCGTTTTAATGATCCCTTTGATTCAACAAAAATGATGGCAAACAGATTCATTGAGAATAATTCAGAAGATACGAAAAAATACATGAAAGAACATGATTTTGTCAATAAATTGCAAAAAAATTTATATGTTGTGTCTTTTAGTAAAAATGTCCGTAATCCGTTAATGTGGGCGCACTACAATGATTACCAAGGGGTAGCGATAGAGTTTGACTTGAGAAGTTTTATATCTAACGGTGCGTTTAGACATGTTGAATACCGCCAATATTATCCTTTGGAATCTAAAATCCCAATTCCTGTAGAAAATAATGAAATTCAAAAAAGAACAATATTCATTAATAATGTAATAAATGAAATTGTCCACGTAAAGCATATTTCTTGGGCATATGAAGAAGAAATTAGGTATTCTAGTTTATTCTATCCCGACCAAAAACTTGCTCCCGATGAAACACAATACGAAAAAGATAGAAATCAGCGATTTGGACTGAAATTTAGTGAGAAAGCTATTATGGGGCTATATTTTGGGCTAAGGATAAATCTTAATAAAGAATTTTCGCAAATTGAGGCACTCATTCATCACGCGAAGGAAAAATATCCCAATATTAAATTATATATGAGCTTTCCTCATAGATCACGAATCGAAGTAGATTTTATTGATCTTGAGGATACCAAAAAGATGAAAGAACGTGAAAACTCAAAAGAGTTTTTTGCTTTCAATAAATTAGATAAACATAAAATTAATAATTTAACTATTCTCGAACGCATTAAATACATCAGTAAATACTACTACGATTTCAGCACCGATTAAGACTGGCAGTAAAAAAAATCCCCTCCGATTCGGGAGAGGATTCAATAGTCAGTTAAGAGTATTTTATATTTTGAAGGCTTGTTTGATCTGATCCACGTAGTTGAGTTCCTCCCACGAGAAAAACTTAACGTTTTGGGTGGACTGGGTGCGGGTTTCGGTGCGCACGCCGGCTTTTTCGTCCACTTTCACGTAGTTAAGGGTTACGGGCTTGGTTTCGCAGGTGCGTCCCATGTGTCCGTAGGCGGCGGTCGGCTTGTAGATCGGGTGCAGTAAGCCCAAGCGTTCCACAATCGCACGCGGACGGAGGTCGAACATCTCCGCCACCACTTTGGCGATTTGGGCATCCGTTTGACCGATCTTGCCCGTACCGTAAGTATTCACAAAGACCGAGAGGGGTTGCGCCACGCCGATCGCATACGAAAGCTGGATCAATACTTCATCCGCTACGCCCGCCGCCACCAAGTTTTTAGAAATATGGCGCGAAGCATATGCCGCACTGCGATCCACTTTGGAGGGGTCTTTACCGGAGAAAGCACCGCCGCCGTGCGCACCTTTACCGCCGTAAGTATCCACGATGATCTTTCTACCCGTCAAACCCGAATCGCCGTGGGGTCCGCCGATGACGAACTTACCCGTAGGGTTCACGTGGTAGATGGTGTTGCTGTCGAGGAGTTCGGCGGGGATCACGCGGGGGACTAAGATATGCAGTACATCCTCGCGGATTTTGTCCTGCATCGCCTTTTCGGAAGCGAAATCATCATGTTGGGTGGAAAGGACGATGGTATGTACCCGCAAAGGTTTACCCGTTTCGTCATATTCAATCGTTACCTGCGATTTGGCATCGGGGCGGAGGTAGGGCATCAAGTCCGTCGTTTTACGGATGTTTGCCAGTTCCTTCACCAATCGGTGCGAAAAAGCCAAGGCGGCGGGCATGTATTCGGGCGTTTCGCGCGTCGCGTAGCCGAACATGATGCCTTGATCGCCGGCACCCTGCTCTTTATCGTCGGAGGAATCCACGCCCTGCGCGATGTCCGGCGACTGCTGGTGTAGCGTAACCACAATCCCACACGAACGAGCATCGAACATATATTCCGAACGGTTGTAACCGATTTCGTTGATGGTATTGCGGACGATGTCGGGTATTTCGATGTAGGCGTTGGTAGAAATTTCGCCGGCAACGACGACCAAGCCCGTAGTACACAAGGTTTCACAAGCCACGCGGGACTGCGGGTCTTGCGTTAAGAACGCATCTAAGATGGAGTCGGAGATTTGATCGGCGACTTTATCGGGATGACCTTCCGATACGGACTCGGAAGTGAATAAATACGACATTCTGGATTGGTTATTGAATGCGCAAAATTGGTTATTTCCGCCCGAAATCGCAAACGGGGGACTTACGGTATGATAAGGCTACCACATTTCGATATTGAGTTGGAAGTTTTTGATCCGCTGAAAATCTTGGTCTCTCGTTACCAATGTTAATCGGTAGTAGACCGCGGTGGAAGCAATCCATAAGTCATTATCGGTGAGCGTGATTCCTTGTTCCTTTAAGACCGCTTTGACCAAACCGTTGGTTTCGGCTATATCTGTATTCACAGCTAATATTGACAATCCCGAGAGGAAATCGGCATACCGTTCAAGGTTCTTCATCCACGATTTGGACTTATAAGCCCCAAACATCAGTTCCGAAACGCTAACGACCGAGATATGGCATTCCTTTTCCAGTTGCTTGAAAGTTTCTACTACTTGATGCTCCCCCTCCAAATAAGCTACCAAGATGTTGGTATCCAAAAGGTACTTACCCTTCATGGCTGTATTCGGGGTCGAAGTTTTCCGCTAAAATCTGTTTCAATTCACGGGCTTCCTCCGGGGTGAGTATTCCCGCGAATACCGAAATGTCCTTTTTCGGAAAGTTAATTTCCGATGATTCGTGCTTTGCTTTTTCTTGCTTGGCACGGATCAGTTCGAGGGCTTCTGCTAAGGTTATCATGGCTGAGGTCTCCTTTCTTACAAAGGTAGGTCATTTAGTTTAGAAGTAGATCGTCGTCTTTGGTAGCCACGATCGGATTTTGGCTAACTCCTCTTCGGAGATTGGGTTGCCTCGAAGATCAAGCGTGCTAAGGGAATCTTTGAGATTAGTTATAGTAGCCGGCAACGTAGTTAAATTATTACTGCTTAAATCCAGCGACTGCAAATTGATGAGTTGTCCAAAAGACTCATTAATTGCAATTAAGTGATTCATCTTTAAATCCATCCTCCGTAAGTTAGTGAGTTGCCCCAAAGATTCAGGCAATGTTATCAGCGCGTTGGCTGATAAAGATAGTGATCTCAGCTTTAAGAATTGCCCAAAAGATTCAGGTAGGTTTGTTAATTGATTCCCTTCCAAATAAAGTATTTTCAAGTTATTCAGTTGTCCAAAAGATTCAGGCAAATTTGTTAAGCGGTTTCGTTGCAAATAGAGCGTTTGCAAGTTGTACAGTTGTCCAAAAGATTCAGGTAGGCTTGTTAAGGCATTGTCATGCAAATAAAGCGTTTGCAAGTTGTACAGTTGTCCAAAGGATTCAGGTAAAGTTCTCAAAAAACCCCTACCTGTTATTCCTAGTGTTTGCAAGCTAGCGAGTTGTCCAAAAGATTCAGGTAAGCGCCCTACTCGACCTGATTCAATCATGAGATAATGTAAACACGGGAAAGTCGAAGTCAACAGTGAAAAATTAATTTCTGACTCATTAGGTTTAAGTCTAAATACTTCTTCATGAGAAAAAAGCGCATCTGCTATCGTATTAAAAGTCGGCTTGTGTGCTAAGTCCGTACTATCCAACAATTGGCAGTCGCTCGGACGTAATATCCTACGAATATGAAAATTCATTTTACACCCTTCAGCATCTCTTGCAATACCATTGGAAGGTTCATTTTCCAAAAAAGTAATTCTTTTTCCTTTTACATGGTAAACTTTCCCTCCGTCCACTGAATAGCTTTTAACCCCATCACCGTAAACAGTCAATTTCCCTGTAGTATCTATTAAACCAACTGCCTGTAATACTACTGCATTCTTTTCCAAATCTTTCACCTCTCGCTCTTCATTTTCCATGAGAGGCGCAACTATGATAGTGTCCACACTCGCAGTTACCTTAAACTCCATGTCTGAAGGCACGAAGGCAGTATATTCACCATTTACATCCGCGGTAACCACCCGTTGCCCTACACTAATAACCACATTCGGAATGGGATAACCTTTACAATTACGGGTTTTACCCTTTACCGTAGCCCTATTTTTAGGCACATCACAATTCCAACTGGAAAAATGCTTCACTGTTCCTACATAGCGCGGCCCCACCTTGCGGGCAATGTCTTCGGGTTTCCAGACGGCGTTGGTTTCGTCGAAGTGCCAGAGGGGCATACTGTCGGGGGCGGACTTATTTTCCTCCCAAGGGATGTAGAACTCTAAGGTAGCCTCTTTGTCCGAAGCAAATTTCAGTTTTTCTCCGTTCGCGCCCTGCATTTCCGCCGACATGAAGCCGTAAGAGACGAGCATCTTTTCCTGCCCGTTTTGGTCTATCGCAGAGAAATCACCGCCCGGCATCCGCAAACCGAAACCGTCCTCCGCCGGGAAGGAACGTTTTAAGGAGATATTAATCGTACTGGTGTAAGTCTTTCCGTCCTCTGTAACGGCGGAATTGGGTGGAAAGGTGAGGAAAAAGCCCCGTTCGGAGATGGTTGCGCCCTTCTGCGCATCAAAGCGGTTGGTTACTTTCAGAGGTTCCAGCATGGCGGTGAGTGCGGCGGTATCTTGATTGAAGAAGTGAACGCGCTGGGTGTTTTTCCAAAATCCCGCTTTGGTGATGGTAACTACTGCGGTTTCTGTTTTCTCTAATCCGGGTAAGGTGAAACGCCCTTGCGCATCACTTTTAACATTATTTATACCGACCGAGATCATTGCATCGGCTATCGGCTCGTAGCGTTCGTCCACGATGCGCCCGGTAATGGTCTTATCAACAGTCGGAAGGGTATAGTTAAGCACGTTTGTCGTACCCGAAACTTCAACGGAGAAGATACCTTTTTTCGTCGGCAGATACCACTGCTTGGTAGCTGAAGGGATCGCTTGGTTATCGTTAAACCACTGATACTGAGGTGCTGGATCGGTATAAAGCGTATCTCCCCGCAAGAAAATACGGGGACAGTCTTGGGCTTGTGCGTTCAGTGTAGCGAAAAGAACTGTCAGGAGCGATAACAGGAGCTTCTTCATCGGAAATCAGGTTTTGAATGGAATGCAAGTTAGGCATTTTTTTGCTTTGAACTTTGGTTGACTTCCTTTTTGATTCCAAACGGGAATGCCATCCGCTATAAAAGCCAAAAGCGTCCACCCCTGTTGGAGTGAACGCTTTTGGTTATGAATGCCCGGAACGGTTATTCAACAACAATTTTCGTAGTCTGAACGGAGTTACCGCGCTGTACTCGGAGCATGTACACGCCCGAAGCATAGCCACTCAATTCAAACGGTACTTCATTACTGCCGACCGTTGCGGTATAGTTGCGCGTGAAGAGTACACGACCCGTAACATCCGTTAACACGAGTTGGAGATTCTCCGCCGTAGTCGCATCAAACGATACGTTGAAGAAGCCGTTGTTCGGGTTCGGATAGATGACCACATCGTTATTGCCTACCGTTTGCTCCATCGCTACATCACGCGTTCCCGGCGTGTTGAAGTTGATGGTTGTAGAGAAGGCGGAACGGCGGTCATTGTTATTCAGTGCCGTGATACAGTTAGAACAGTTGGTACGTACCCGTACACCATAGCTGGTATTCGGCGTTAAACCGTTGATTACCAAGCTGTTGGTCGGGTTACAAACGATGAGCTGAGTCCATGTGTTCGGGTTTTGGATGGAAGGACCATAAGCGATGATCGTACCAGCCGATAACGGAACGAGATTCCAGTTGGCGCGGAAGGATGTATTCGTGATTTGATCTACGAAGAAGCCTCCCGGTACCGGCACCGGATCAACGTTACACGTACCCATCGAAAGCGTCGTGAACTGCGTTACCAATCCTTCCGAGAAGGGCGATAACAAGCCTTGCGCACCGCAACGATATGCTAACTGAATTTCATACGTCGTATTGTTTTGTAAGCCCGACAAGAACTGCGACGTACCCGTGATGTTACTGATCGTAGTCCATGTTTGCGAACCTAAAATACGATAACGCAACGTGTAAACCACATTCGTTCCTTGAATAGCGGGCCAAGAAATCACAGCTGAAGAAAGCGTGATGTTCGTTACCGACGTGATAACAGGTGCCGTTTGGGAAGTCGGAACAAATAATTGTACCGAAACCGTACAGCCTGCATTATCAAGAACCGTAATCGTATAGTTACCCGACGGTAAGTTGTTGAAGCGACCGTCATCGTTATTCGGAGCAACCGGAGGCGTTACCGAATAGGTGTACGGACCTGCACCACCCGTAGCCAACGCGAAGATCGAACCGATACCCGTACAGCCCACAACGGGTTGTGCGTTGAGTACCAAGTTACCCGTGATCGTGATCGTTGCCGTCGAAGAGAAGGCTTCGGGGCAAGAACCGTTTTGGCTCACTGCACGGAAGACTGTCGTTTCGGTTAAGCCCGAGTAGTTCTGAACGTTCGTGTTGTTCGTAATCGGAGACCACGTTTGACCGCCGTCTATTGAAGATTCCCAACGAAGGATCGTTCCTACATTACCCGATAAAGTTACAGCACCGCTGTTGCTTCCCGAGCAAACCGTAGCACTTGACGCTACCGTTCCGCCCACCGAAGGTTGCGATACTTGCACTTGAACCGAAGGCGTCGTAGCCACCGGACAGTTACCGCTTTGAACAACCGCACGATAGAATAACGATTGGCTCGTGTTGTAAGCTAACGTGTTGGTATTACCCGGCGTAGTCGTGAAGAATACGTTATCCGTAGATACTTCCCAACGAACAATATTACCTACAAAGCCTGTGAGCGTTAACACACCCGACACGTTCGTACAGCCCGATACATTACCTGTAATCGTTCCCGGTTGCGAATTGTTCACAATCGTTACCGTTGCGGGTTGTGAGTTAGCCTGACCGCCGCAAAGCTGGCTGGTAACTACTGCACGGAACTGCGTCGTAACCGGAACGTTCGTAAATGTTTGCGTTGCCGTATTGTTGTTGATCGTAGTGATGGTAACGAAGTTATCCGTCGAGGATTCCCAACGAAGAATCGTACCGCCATTACCAACCAACGTTAACGTACCGCTGTTGCCTTGACCACAGAAGGTCGTCGAACCGTTCACCGTACCGGCTTGCGCACCGCCTTCCACCGTAATGGTTACGGGGTTGGAGTAAGCACCGTTACAGCCTGCATTCTGAACGAATACGCGATAGATCGAGCTAACCGTTAAGTTATTATACGTAAACGAGTTGGTTTGATTGTTAATCGTCGTGAAGCTGTTACCGCCATCAGTAGAAACTTCCCAACGAACCACCAGACCTACGTTACCCGTTAGGTTGAGCGTACCATTATTCGTACCCGCACAAACCGTAGTCGGAGCGGAGAGGTTACCTGCCACCGTACCTGCCACTACCGTTACAATAGCCGGCGTAGAGTTAGCGGAAGGACAGTTACCCGCCTGAACAACAGCACGGAAGAGCGTCGTTTGCGTTAAACCTGCAAATACTTGCGAAGTCGTGGGGTTAACGATCGGATTCCAAGTGATGCCGTCTAACGAATTTTCCCAACGAACCACCGTACCGTTATGACCGGATAAGTTCAACGTTCCCGTATTCGTACCCGAACAAACGGTCATGTTGTTCATCACCATACCGGCGTTGGTTGCAGGAGCCATCGTAATCACAACCGGAGCCGTAAAGGCGAGCGGACATACGCCGCTTTGGATCACCGCACGGAAGGCAGTTGTTTGCGTTAAGTTGTTGTAGAGTTGCGTAGTCGTGTTATTGACTAAGTTCGTCCAAGATTGACCGCCGTTGGTAGATTGTTCCCAACGAATGATCGTACCCGAATGACCGTTCAACTGAATTTGACCCGCGTTGTTACCGCTACAAACCGTTGCTTCACCGAGTAACGTACCCGCAACCGGCATCGGATTAACGGTAATCATCACCGGATTGGTGAAGACCGTTCCGCAGATGCCACCGTTGATCGCTACACGATACCAAGTGTTTTGCGTTAAACCGCCATACGTTTGCGTGTTGGAAGTATTACCTAAAGGATTCCAAGTGAAACCATCAGTAGAAATTTCCCAACGAACAACCGCACCGCCGTTACCCGTTAAGGTGAGAGAACCGCTATTGTTCATCGTACAAACCGTAGCAGGCGCGGCAACCGTACCTGTGTTGATCGGATTTTGTACCGTAACCTGAACGTTAGCACTGGAAGGCGCGCACGGTGGGTTGGTGATCGTATAGCGGAAGATGTAGTTACCCGCTACCGTCATGCCCGTTACGTTCGCTACGTTGTTGGTCGTAACCACGCTCGGTGTAACAGGACCTACCACGAACGTCCACGATGGCGTACCACTCGTCGGAACGTTACCCGTTAAGGTTGTGGAGGAGGTACAAACCGTTTGGTTGCTTCCCGCGTTGGCAGTAACCGTCGGCGGAACAACCGTGATTTTCACCGGAGTAGAAACTTGTTGCGTACAAGAACCGCTCTGAACGATGGCGCGATACCAAGTCGTTACCGTTAAGTTCACATACGTATGTTGCGACGTTGGGTTTTGGTGAATGATCGGTGTCGTGAAGTTGGCATCCGTTGCGGATTCCCAACGAACCACGTTACCTACATGACCCGTCAATACGAGTGTACCCGTGTTCACGCCACCGCAAATCGTTTGGTCGGAAGAAACACTACCGCCAACCGTGAGCGGAGAAACCGTAATCGTCGTGGTTGCCGACGAAACCGGACAAGGCGCATTGTTGATCGTCCAACGGAAGGTGTACAGACCGCCAACCGTTAAGCCCGTGATGTTACCCATCGTACCACTGGTTGTGATGGAAGGCGTAGCACCGTTCGGACCTGAAACGAAGCTCCAAGTACCCGTACCCGTCATCGGTTGGTTACCGTTAACGGTAGCAGTTGTTACACCACAAAGGTTTTGCGACGGACCTGCATTGGCTACCGTAGCTTGATTAACCGTTACCATCGCACCGTTGGAGGTGGATTCGGGACAGTTACCGCTCTTAACTACTGCACGATACCAAGTATTTTGCGATAAGTTATTGAACGAGATACTTGCCGTCGTGTTGTTAATCGTCGTAGCCGGCGAGAAGCCCGGATCGTTAGAGGCTTCCCAACGAACGATCGTTCCCGTAAAGCCTGTCAAGCTGATCGAACCGCTGTTCGTACCGGCGCAAACCGTTCTATCCGGTCCGGCAGTACCTGCATTGGAAGCACCACTGACCGTAACTTGAACCAAGTCATCAGACATTCCGCAAGGTGCGTTGTCAATCCGATAACGGAAGAGGTAGTTACCCGCAACCGTCATGTTCGTTACTACGGCGATGTTTTGCGTATTCGTTACCATTGGTGTAGCACCGTTCGGAGCAGAAACGAGCGACCACATCGGCATACCGGACATTGGCACGTTACCCGTTAAGGTTACGTTGTCAGCACAAATGGATTGGTCTGCACCCGCGTCGGCAACCGTTACCGGCGGAACAACCGTAATACATACGATATTAGACGTTGCTTCGGGGCAAGTACCGTTTTTAACGATGGCACGATAGCACGTGTTTTTCGTTAAGTTATTGTACGGTAAGTTCGGCGAAGTATTGTTGATAATCGTGAACGAACCGAAAGCATCGGTAGAAACTTCCCAGCGTGCTACCGAGCCTTGATGACCCGTTAAAGTGAGCGAACCGCTGTTGTTACCGCTACAAACCGTGTTTTCACCTTGGAGTGTACCTGCCGTCGTCGGTTCAAAGACCGTGATCGGAACGTCCACCGCAGAGGTTAAGCAGGGGGGGTTAGCGATAGCCCAACGGACAACATACGTACCTGTAACGTTCATGTTATCAATCGTTAAGGTCGTACCCGTAATGTTGAGGTTCGGATTCGCACCGTTCGGAGCGGAAGCCAGCGTCCACGTACCCGTACCGAATACCGGCACATTACCCGTAACCGTAGCGGAGCTACCGCAAACAGTTTGAACGGGACCTGCTTGGGCAGTCGTCGGCGGAGCAACCCGCGTTACCGAAACGATAGAAGAAGCGGGCGGACAGCCGTTCGTAGGCGTGATCGTCCAAGCGAATTGGTACGTACCCGGAACAGACATCTGCGTAATAGAACCGAAGTTACCCACCGTCGTGATGGATGCCGGAGCAGGACCGTTTACAAACGACCATGCACCCGACGAACCGAGCGGAGGATTGTTACCTACCACTAAAGCGAACTGTTGGTTACATACAAATTGATCCGCACCGGCAAAAGGCGTTACGCCTAAACCGCTTTGGCGCGTAACCACTACATCAACGGTATTAACTACGTTACATGGCGGGTTCGTTACCGTCCAACGGAATACATACGTACCGTTAGCGTTGATACCCGTTACTTGTGTATTCGGACTGTTGGGATTAGAAAGTGAAGCTCCACCGCTAACAACCGTCCAAACACCTGTACCTACTTGAGGTGGAAGTGCGGACAAGGAAGCCGTAGAAGCATCACAAACGATTACGTTTTGATTCGTAACTTGTGCTTGAGACGGTTGCGAAACTACCGTTACGATCACATCATCCATCGAAGGCGGACAAGGCGATTGGGTAATCATGTAGCGGAAGACATACGTTCCCGGCGTTAAGTTCGTTAAGATGGCTTGGTTACCACTGTTCACTAAACTAACGCTCGGACCCGATACTTGCGACCAGTTCGGAATGCCTGCACCTTGGTTGCTACCCGTTAAGGTAAGCGTACTACTGCACGTCGTTACATCTGCACCGGCATTCGCAACAGGTGCATCCGGTAAGCGAGACACCACTACATCAGCCGTAGTAGAAGGACAGGGCGCGTTATCCACTCTCCAGCGATAGGTATATGTACCCACCGAAGCCATACCCGTTACATTGAGTTGGTTACCGATTTGGGTAATATTCACCGGAGAAGGACCCGTTACATACGTCCATGTACCGATACCTTGCGTCGGGATTTGTGCCGTTAAGGTTACATCGGGTCCGCAGACTACGCGGTTCGGGCCACCATTAGCAGGCGACGTTTGCGGCACAACGAAAATTTGTACCGTATTGGAAGGAGCTTCCGCACAAGCACCAGCCTTAACGATAGCACGGAACTGCGTCGTTTGGGTTAAACCGCTGTATGCTTGGTTGGCTGTCGTATTCAAGGAAGTGATCGTAGTAACGAAGTTGTCGTTAGACATTTCCCAACGTAAGATGTTACCGTTGAAACCGCTTAACGTTAACGTACCGCTGTTAGAACCCGAGCAAACTGTTGTCGGACTGGTAGCCAATACACCCGGAATCGTAGCCGTGAAGCGCGTGATCGCCACATCGTCAAACACAGGCGGACAGGGCGGATTGTTGATCGTCCAACGGAAGACATACGTTCCGTCTAAGGTCATGTTGGCAATATCCCCCATCACACCGTTGGTTGTGATAGAAGGTGTAGAACCGATAGGACCTGCCACAAAGCTCCACGTACCCGTACCGTTTTGCGGGGTGTTACCGATGACTTGCGCCGTCGTTACGCTACCGCAGAAGGACTGATCGATACCTGCATTAGCAACACCCGGCACACCGGAAACGGTGATTGTAACCGTATTACCGATAGCTTCAGGGCAACTGCCACTTTTGACTACGGGGTGATACCACGTGGTGCGCGTTAAGTTGTTGTAAGATAAAGTATTCGTCGTTACGTTGATCGGTAACCACGTTTGTCCGTTATCAATAGAAGATTCCCAACGAACGATAGTACCCGTTGTACCCGTTACAGCTAAAGTGCCACTGTTAATGCCCGAACAAACGGTTGCATTGGCGGCAGTTGTACCTGCATTCGAGAGGGGATCAACGATTAAACATACATCATCGGTAGAAGGGGTACAAGGCGGATTAGCAATCGTATAACGATAGCAATACGTACCCGGTAAGGTTGCACCACTGATGGTTAAGTTCACACCGTTCATCGTTAAGGACGGGTTCATTGGACCCGAAACTTGCGACCATGACGGCGTACCGAACTGAGGCGTATTTCCTGCTAAAGTAGTCGTGGTGATACTTCCACAGAAGTTTCTGTCCGCACCCGCGTTGGCTACGGTTGGTAATTGACTTACCGTAACGGTAGCAAAGCCGGAAACCACTTCGGGACACGTACCGTTCTTTAAAACAGCACGGTAAGAAGTCGTCGTGGTTAAGTTGGTTGCCGTGAAAGTCGTTGCCGTCGTAGCAATCGGGGTAAACGTCCCAAAGTTATTGGTAGAAAATTCCCAACGAATGATCGTACCCGAATGCCCTACTAACGTTAAGAGCGTCGAGTTCGTACCTGTACAAACCGTAGCGTCGCCCGTTACTGTACCGCCGATAGGATTGTTGGAAACGTTAATACAAACGTCATCGGTAGAAGGCGTACAGGGCGCATTGGCAATCGTCCAACGATAGCAATACGTAGCATTTTGATTTAAGCCACTGATTTGAGCAATGTTATTGTTCGCAACAATAGTGGAAGCGGGACCCGAAACTTGCGACCAAGCACCTGTACCTACTTGCGGAATATTACCCACTAAAGTAGCGGAAGTACCACAGATCGTTTGGTCAGCACCGGCAGCAGCCGTCGTCGGATTCGGTTTGATTTCCACGATGATGGAAGCGGACACGGCAGGACAGCTACCCGTTTGACGACGCACGCGCCATTCAAACACATAAATACCCGGCATGTCCATATTGATAACGTTACCCGTTGTATTGGTCGTCGTTACCGTTACGTTCGGCGACGGACCCGATACATACACCCATTGACCCACCGAGCGAGGCGGAATCGGAGTCGGCGAAGTAAGTGTCGTCGTCGTTGCGTTACATAACGTTTGGTTCGGACCGGCAGAGATGTTTTCCGTAATAGATGCTTCACGGTTAACCGTCACATCTACGGAAGTCGTACCCGTACAGCCCGTACCGCCTACCGTCCAACGGAAGACATACGAACCCACAGCCGTTAAACCAGTGATTAAACCATCCGTGCCTTGGGTAACAACTGTAGGCGTTACACCACCCGGACCGGAAACGAAACTCCACGTACCCGTACCGATTTGCGGACGGATCGCGCGAACCGTTGCCGACGTTTGATCACATATATTATATGTAGTAACGGCTACCTGTGCCGGCGAAGGCTGAGGCGTAACCGTAATACATACATCATCGGTAGAGGGCGGACAAGGACTGTTTGCAATCGTGTAACGGAAACAGTATTGACCCGGGGTAGTTAATCCCGTGATGTTACCAATGTTACCTGCTTGCGTGATCGCCGCGGGTGTCGGACCCGTTACAAATGACCACGTACCGATACCCGTGATGGGCGGGATGTTACCCTGAACGGTAGCGAAGTTATCACACGTAGTTTGATCCAAACCGGCGTTGGCAGTCGTAGGAGCGGGTTCACGGGTTACCGTTACATCGTCCGTTAACGAACCGCAGTTCGGGCTGGTGATCGTATAGCGGAAGACATAGAAGCCTACGCCCATACCGCTAACTGTTGCAATATTTTGACCGATATTGGTAATCACCGGAACGGGAGAACCCGATACATACGACCAAGAAGCCGTACCGTTCACCGGAACGTTACCCACTAAAGTCGTTCTGTCGGAGCAGATCGTTTGATCGTTACCTGCGTTCGGAACGGTTAATGCCGGCGCGCGGGTTACCGTTACGTCAGCCGTTACAGCCGGACAAGGCGGATTATTCAGCGTCCAACGGAAGATATACGTTCCCGGAACGGTCATTCCTGTGATGTTACCGTTTACACCCACGGTAGCAATGCTTGCCACCTGCGGACCCGAGATAAATGACCAAGTACCCGTTGTGGACGGCGGTAAGTTACCCGTAACCGTAGCCGTAGCTCCGCAAACCGTTTGAGTTGCCGGAGTCGCTGTCGGCGTTACGCGCTGAATGACCGTGATCTGTACATTAGAAGAATTAACCGGGGGACAGTTACCACGCTGTACTACGGCACGGAAACAAGTCGTCTGGGTTAAATTAATAAACGTTAAAGTATTGGAAGTGTTATTGATCGGAGAATAAGCCAAACAATCCGTCGAGCGTTCCCAACGAACAATGCTTCCGCTTTGACCCGATAAAGAAACGCTACCCGTACCACCACTACAAATCGTTTGCGAGGAAGATACCGTTCCGCCAACAGCGGCATCGTATCTAACCGTTACGAAGGCTTGTTGGTTCGAGCAGGGGAAACCGTTAACACTGTAAGAGAATACATACGTACCGCCCGGGTTACTCATACCGGAAACGTTACCTACGTTATCAATCGTAGCACCACCGGTACAGGATACACAAGCCCACGTTCCACCTAAAGGGGTAGCCGTTAAGGTTGTGGTCGGGGTACAGGAAGTAACCAGCGGGGTGGTAACAATCGTCGTCGGTGCGGAGATGTTAACTACCATAATTTGCTCCAAGCTGGAACCGCATTGGTTGGTAGCGATGACCGAAATGGTAAACGTACCGGCAGTCGGGAATACGACTGAAGCCGAACTTCCGCTGGGAGATACCGTAGGACCTGCCGGAACAACCGACCATTGATACGTTACCCCTTGAACAGGCGTTTGAATTGAATACGTACCGGCTTGTCCCTGACAAAGCGGAGTCGGTCCTAAGATCGCATCCGGCGTAGCAGGTGCGCCTAAGATCGTTACATCTAAGGATTGTACCGTTCCGTTACCACAAACGTTGGACGGCGTAACCGTTAACGAATAGGTTTGCGGAGTAGCCGTACCCCAGTTAATACGTACTGTATTTGTACCTTGACCGGAAACGTAATTCGCACCGGCAGGTAATGCGCTCCAAGTATAGGTTACGCCGTTAACAGCCGGAACAGTGTAGCTTTCCACTTGGTTCGGACAAACGGTGATGATACCGGAAATCGGTAACGGGCGTGCCGGAACATCGCTCGGGAATACCGTGATGCTTCTCGGTAAACTGCTACCGCATTGGTTATTCGCTACGACCGTAATCACACAAGGACCATTGGTACTCGGTGTGTAGTCAATCGTATTGGTCGTACTACCGTTGTTTGCCCAACCGCAAGTATTCGTCCACGTATAATCCGTAGCTAAGGGATCATTCACAACCGAATAAGTAGCCGTTTGCGTTAAACAAAGGGTCGGCGGAGGCGTAATCACACTCGGCTGCGGGCGAACGTCAATCACGTCTACCGTGATGAAGTTAGCCGGACTTTGACCACAGTTATTCGCCGCAATCACTTGAATTTGATACGTACCTACGGGAGCGATACCCCAGTTGATCGTGATTTGGCTGGTGCCAAAACCGCTGGAGATAAATGCACCGTTAGGAATGCCGGACCAGATGTAGTTCGTTGCCGTAGGATCATTCGTTACGGAATATGTACCCGTACCTCTGATACAAACGGGCGTTGTTCCCGTCGGGTTCAGCGGTTGTGCAGGAGGCGGATTTTGAACCGTTACACTAATATTTAAGGGCGCACTTACACAACCATTCACAGAAGTTTGTGTAACCGAAATGGTATAAGAACCGGCCGGAGTTGGGACACCACCCGCCGTCCAGTCTACGGTGATTTGGTCTGAACCTTGTCCTGTCATCAGCGTTGCCTGTGCCGGAACAGTCCATGCGTACGTACTACCCGGTGTACTGATGACCGAATAGATAGCACCACGTTGGTCTGGACAAACGGGGTTCGTATTCGTTAAAACCGTCGGTACCGGCGGAGTCGGGAATACGGTGATGATCGTGGAAGCAGTTCCCGTACAGCCGTTAGCATCCGTACCCGTTACCGTATAAGTGGTGGTAATGGTCGGGCTTGCCGTCGGGTTCGGAATGTTCGTTGCACTTAATCCCGTTGCCGGTGTCCATAAATAGTTGGTCGCACCTGCCGCTGTTAATGCGATGGCAGGATCAGCTAAACATTTGGAAGCCGCTATGGGGTTGATCGTAACCGTCGGGTTGTTGTTAACCGTTACCGTTACAGTAGCTGTAGCTTGACAGCCACTAACGTCCGTACCTGTTACGGTATAGATCGTCGTTGCTGCGGGCGTTGCCGTCGGGTTAGCGATAGTGGCATTACTCAAGCCTGCTGCGGGTGCCCAAGAGTAGGCTACCGCGCCCGCCGCCGTTAATTGCGTGGGAGCGTCATTCAAGCAGCGCGTTACGTTCGTCGGGTTAACGGTTACGTTGGGGGTCGGGTTCACCGTTACCGTTACGGTAGCCGTGCCGGTACAGCCGTTGGCGTTTGTACCCGTTACGGTATAAATCGTAGTGGTTGCGGGGTTCGCCGTTGGGTTGGCAATGGCAGGATTACTTAATCCTGCTACCGGTAACCAAGCATAGGTATTCCCTCCCGATGCCGTTAACTGGCTGGGCGGGTCGGAAGTACAGCGGGTTACGGAAGTCGGGTTGGCGGTAATCGTTGCGCCCGGGTTAACGGTAACGACTACAGAAGCCGAGTTAGTACAGCCGTTGGTCGTACCCGTTACAGTATAGGTTGTGGTTGCAACAGGGTTAGCCGTTGGATTAGCGATGGCGGGGTTACTTAATCCTGCTACGGGTAACCAACTATAAGTCGTAGCCCCGGAAGCCGTTAACTGTGTCGGTGGGTCGGTTGAACACCTACTCACAGGGTTAGGGGCAATCGTTACCGTCGGACGCGGAGTTACTGTATACGGAACGGAGACCGTCGTGGTACAGTTGGCACAGGGATCAATCGCTAAAAGATCATAGGTACTGTTACCCGTCGGAGGTGCCGGGTCGGTAGCGTTCGTTACATCATTGGCTACGAAGCCGTTGGTCGTATTCCGTATAACTAAACGGGCGTTACCTTGCGGTTGAAAACAGCGCGCATCGGTCGCTGCCCAACCTGTTTGGTTACGTCCCGGAGTAGCAGTAGCATTCGCTCCGGTAGCATCTTCTACGCCTTGGGTAGAGAATTGATTACAGGCATCAATGTTCGGTATATCACTATGAATTTCTATTTTGTTAGACCCTTCATAGAGCATGATCTGGAAACGATAACCGCAAGTACCGCAACCAAAGTAACGGAACTGGGGCCATTCCACCACCAATACACGGTTAGGGGCAACGCCCTGCATTTCGTAGCGGGTAGCTACGCAGGTAACTAAGTCTTCCCAACCACCGGAAATCACGGTGTTGGGCGCAGCCGCATTGGGAATTAATTGTCCGGCACAGCAGCCACTTCCCGGGTTTACTGCCCCTAAAGAGATGAAACCATTGGTACTGATGAAAAATTGGGTATAGTCCACACAATAATACCGGAAGGTAAAGCCGATATTGATCGGACCCATCACCACATCATCACCATTCGGTCCAATGTTTACCGGTAATGGTCGGAAGGCACGGGTTATCACGCTTTGGGTGTACTGGGTACAACTGGGATTATAGCCCCCTACGGTCAACGTTACCGGTGAAGTCGGCGGCGTACACTGCGGACTTGCCGGTGATGCGGTAAGCGTAACGTTGTAAGGCGGGTTACAAACTTGTCCCCAAACCTTTCCCACACCAAAGCTCATTAGTAGTACCAAGGGTACTAACAATGCTTTGTAAAGTAGATTCATACTCATTTGGTTACGAATTAATGATTAGAAAATAATACGCACAGGTTAAAGAATGCGTAACCGCAAATTTAATACACAAAGTCAAGCAATGCAAACAAAGCGGTTAATAATTTCGCTGAATGGTCATTGCGGGGTGGTCAACGGCTCATTTTCAGAGGCAAAAAAAATCCCCCTGACCGTAAGATCAGGGGGAAGGCATTATCTTATTGTTAAATTTATTCTACCATCAGGCGCAATACCCGTACTTCCTCACCGACCGTACAGCGGAGCATATATACACCCGCCGAAACATCGTTCAGCATCACAGGGATATTGTTGCTTCCCGGCACCGCTTGATGACGGCTGTCCATCAGCACGCGACCCGATACATCTACCAATTCCAAACGAACGTTCGTCATTTCCTCCGTCGAGAACTGAACGCTGAATTCGCCTCGCGTCGGGTTGGGGTAAACGTTGAGGTTTTCGGCTACGTCATTCATACCTTCGCGGGGCTGGGTAGCCATCGTGTACGTAAACGACCACGGCGACTGCACCGTACCGCAATTCGCACGGATACGGATGGCATAGCGCGTTTGGCGTGATAAATCTAAGATTTCAATCGAGGTTGTCGGTGCCGTAACCGTAATATCTTGCCAGCCTGCACCACCCGAACGGCGATATGAAACTGTATAAGTATTCGCTAACGGAATCGAAGCCCACGTTACGATGATCGAATTGGGGCGCGCTGTCAGCTCCGTAATCTGCGGAATATCACAGCCCGCCGACGTATTCAATGCTACCGAAGCCGAGAACGGAGATGCACTGCTACCGCATACGGTTCTCACCTGTACTTCATAAATAAAGTTGGTGCGTAAGCCCGTTAAGGTAGCCGTCGTAACGTTACTATTCATCAGTTTCCACTCTAATTGCTTATCACCCGGGTTCACCCGAACGCGATAACGCACTTCGTAACGCACTGCGCCCGTAACCGGTTGCCACGTAATTAAAGCGGAATTGAGGGTAACGTCCCGAACGGTGATCTGATCCGGTACGGAGCAAACGTCCGCCTGACGGATGCCGATCTGAACTACTTTCTGACTGCGACAACCTTTAGCATCTTCCACGATGACGGTGTAGAATCCTACCGCCAAGTTGTTAAACACATTTTGGTCGCCAAAGAAACCACTGCCCGCATCCACCGAGTAACGATAAGGCGGTACACCGTCCGTTACTTTGATGGCGATGATACCATCCGTTTTGTCGGGTCCCGAAGCATCGGTTTTCGTTACGGCAAAGGCAGGTCCTGCCGGCGGAGTCAACTTCACTTGGATGGAAGCCATACAGCCGTTGGCATCAATAGCGGTGATGACGTAGATGCCTTGTCCCAATTCGGTAAACGCTCCCGTTTCATTGGGTTTGTTACCATCCAAAGCGTAGCGAATGGGGGCAGTTCCGCCCACGGCATTCACGCGAATCGTTCCGTCGAAAGCGTCGTTACAAGAAGGTTGCGATACCAAAGGTTCGGAAACCGTTAAGCCCGTTGGTTCGGTAATCGTTACTTCACGGGTAGCCAAACAGCCCGATTTACTGCGAACGGTTACAGTGTACGTTCCCGCCGGCACTTTGAATTCAGGTGCATGTTGGAAGGTAACGCCGTCAATCGAATACGTTAAATTATTGTCATCCGACTTAGCCTTGATGTGGATGCGACCTTCTTTGCCGTTTTTACACTTCGGAGCTTCAGTCTTAATTTCTTCAATCGTTACGTCCGAGTTCGGGGCAACCGTTACTTCACGAGAAGCGGTACAGCCATTGGCATAGCGGACGTAAACGATGTACGTACCGTTATCTACGTTTTCAAATACGTTAGAAGATTGGAATTCAATACCGTCCAACGAATACGTTGCTTGATCGAAGGAGTTATCAGCGATAACGCGAATCGAAGCCTTCACGGTGTTGTTACAGTTGGGGCGGTTCACGATGATGTCCTTAATCAAGTCGGCAAAGCGATTACCCACCGTAAAGCGGACGGTATCTTTCAATCCGCAACTGTCGGCATCCAAAATTTCTACGAAATAGTTACCCGAAGCTAAGTTGAGGAACGTAGGGTTCAGTTGGAAATCACCCGAACCGTTGAGGCGATAAAGGATCGGAGCTACACCACCTTCGACCACGACTCTGGCGCGACCGTTTGCCACACCTTCACAGCGGGGCGGCGAGATGATGACTTCCGAAACGGTGATCGGAGGCTTGTTGCCTTCCACGCCCAGCGTATCCAAGTAGATCGTTTGGCATCCGTTGGCATCCGTTACGTACACCATGTATTCTTTCGCCACTAAGTTATCGAAGGTAGCTTCGTCTTGATAATCCACGTCATTTAACGAGTAGCGATACGGTGGCGTACCTCCCGTAGCACTCACGGTAATTTGTCCCGTCGGTCTGCCCCAACAAGTGGGCAATACTTTCTGCGTTTGAACGACAATATCGGTGGGTTCAAATACCTCAACCGATTGGCTGTACGGGCATCCCGTAGAATCAACCACGTGAAGGATGTATTTTCCAGCCGCTAACCCTTTGAATACATTAGTATCTTGGAGTTCACCGTCATTCAAAGCGTAACGATAGGGCGCAATACCACCTGTTACCCCCACGATGAAAAGTTCACCGTCGGCACTACCGGCACATTTGGCGTTGGAAATCACGATGTCCGTAACGTAGTTACCAACTGCTTTGAGTTCAACGGTTTGGGTCGTGATACAGCTATCGCTGTTGCGAATTTGGACGTTGTACGTACCTTCACCTAAACCACCGAAGGAGTTGGCAGGTTGCCAGTCTATGCCGTTGATGGAATATTCGATGCCTGTCCCCGAGTTGGGTTCGATGTTGATGTTGATGAAACCATTGGTTTCACGGCAGTTGGGATGCACCACCTCGATGGTATCCACCCGCACGGAATCCAACCCACGAACGTTCACTTCTACCGTATCGGAAGAACAGTTGTTGAAATCACGAACGAAGAGTTGGTACGTTCCTGCGCGCACGCCTTCGATCTTACCGTCTAAGTCAGTCGGATAGGAGATGAGTTCATAGAAATAGTTACCCGATCCGCCGGAAGCCGTAACTTGAACCGTACCACCCGTCGGATTACCACAACCCGGTAAGGAAGTGATTTCATATTCAAAAGTAACGGGCGTTAAGGCAGGCACAAAGACCGAAGCCGTATCCATACAACCGAAGATATCCCGCACGTAAACCAAGTAGGTTTTGCCCGGCGGTACACAAGTATAATCAGCTGTATTGCCAAAGGTTAAACCATCCGTCGAGTAAGTATAAGGTGCAAAACCACCGTTAGCAATCACGCGGAAACCGCCACATTCCGGCTTGAAGCAGGAAGGCGGGAATACTTGGAAGGTAATATCTAAATCGGGGCGTGTGCCAAGCACGAAATCACGGGTATCGAAACAGCCGTTTGTTAAGTCAAGGATCGAGACGCGGTAGTCGACTCTCGGGATCAGGTTGCGGAAGGTGCTGTCGTTATCCTGCGCGGTGATGCCCAAGAAATAACGATAGTTACCCGAACCGTTACTTGCGTGAACGGTTACCGAACCGTTATTACCCGCACAGGTAGCGTCAGTTATCGTTAAGCTGTCAATTTTCACGCCGCCGAGTGCCGTTAATTCTACCGTCAGCTGTCCTTTACAACCGCTGTTGTCTTTTACATAGAAGGTATAGCTTCCCGCCGGTAACGCACCGAAGATGTTACTTTGTTGGTAAACGTTATCGTCTTTACTATACGTATAGGGAGCTGTTCCACCCGTAGCCGTAAGCGTAACCGTACCGTCCGCCGAGGAAGCGCAAGCGGGTTGGGTGCTTTCCGCCGAGATGGAAGGCGCGTTTGCCCCGCCGACGATAACGTTGATCGTATCGGAACAGCCCGAACCGTCCTTCACATAAAAGACGTATCTGCCCGGAGCTAAGTTCGGGAAGTTGTTATTGCTGTTGTAGGTTAAACCGTTGTCGGAGTATTCGTAGGGTTCGAGACCGCCCGCCGCCATGACGGTAACCGTAGCGTCGTTACCTGCATTGCAGGAAGGTGCAACCACTTCCGAAGTAAGATCGAGGTTCGTTTTGCTGAAGAGTAAGATATTCTCTTGTGCCGTACATTCCGTACCGATTTGGCGAACGGAAACGACATATAAACCCGCAGGAAGTCCTGCAAATACATTACTACCCTGATAAACACCCGGTAAGAGGGCGAACTCTAAGTTATTACCTTCCGCTACGACAGCGATCACCCCGTTGGTGGAATCACAGTCGGGCATGGTAACGTCAATATTCGTAATGGTTAAGCCTGCGGGTGCGGTCAATTCTACCGTTTTGCAAATGAAGCAGGTAGGATTCATCATATCCCGCATACAAACGGTATAGCTTCCGGCGGTGAGGGTATTGAATGTACCCGTAGCGTCCCAGTTCAGTTGATCTTTTGAATACTCATACATGCCCGAACCGCCTCCGAATGGGTTGCGGAAGATGATACTACCGTCATTGGAAGTGGCGCAGGTGGGGTTGCTAATCCTCAGATCAAAAGCTAATTGAGCAGGACAAAGTACATTCACATTAACTAATTTAGAGTTGCCGGCATTATCGCGAACATTAATCGCATAATCCCCGCAAGCCAAATCAGCAATCGTAAAGGACGTATTATTTTGGATACGATCCGCACCGCCGTTGAGCGAATAACGGAAAGGCGCAGTACCGTTGGTAATCGTTACGGCAATCGAGCCATCCCTTTTACCGAAACAGGTAGGCGGAGTGGAATTTGTGATGACTTGGAAATCACCGCCTTGGCAGGGGAAGTTAAAGCGCGTGGTATCGGAAACGCAGTTGGAGGCATCCGTTACCAACACTTGATAGTCCCCGCAGGGTAAGTTATTAAACGTAGGATTGGGCGAAGAACTGTTTTGCGCCCCGCGTATCCGATACGTATAAGGAGGCGTACCACCCGTTACGTTACGGAACTGAATAATCCCCGTGTTAGAGCCGGGTGGATTGGGAGGCGTTTGTGTTACGTCGAAGGTGATCTTCGGCGCGGCGGTCAGTGTTACCACTTGGGAGATACGGCAACCCGAGTTATCCGTAGCACTCAATACATATTCACCGGAACATAAGCCCGTGTACGTACCCGTTTGGTTGGGATTCAGCGTGTTTAATAAGTAAGTAACGGGCTGTTGTGCTTCGGGGCTGACGGTGGCGCGGATGACTCCGTTACATTGACCGGCACAAGGAGCAACCAATATCGTTACATTTAAGGAGAAACCGCCCGTGCGTTTGATTTCCACGTCGCGGGTTACAATACAACCGTTCTCATCACGGACGGCTACCGGATACGAGCCGGGTCCCAATGCAGGAAAGACTGCGGTAGCCGACCAAGGACCACCCGCACCGTTGATGGAGTATTCATAGCCCGATGAACCCGAAGCCACGATAGCGATCTGACCGTCATCCGTCGTACAGGAAGCATCCACCACTAATACCGTATCAATCTTTAAGATATTGGCACCGTTAAACAGTAAACGCTGACGAGAAGTACAGCCATTGGCATCGCGCGTGACAATCGTTATACTATCCGAAGCCGGTAAATTGGTATAGGTGGTTTGGGTAGAGAACGGTTGACCGTTGACCGAATATTCAAAGGGAGCTTGCCCGCCTACCGATGATACGATCCGTACCCGACCGTTATTGTCTGCGGGACAGCGTGGAGGCGTAACCACAGCTTGCGTTTCGATGGGGTCGGGTTCTGTAATCGTTACTTGCTGAAGTACCGAACAGTTATTGACATCATAACAGACGATGGTATAAAGTCCTGCTGCTAAATCGGTAAAGACGCTATCCGTTTGCACACCCGTTACGTCTAAAAGCTGATATTTGAACGGTGCATTACCACCCGACGGCGTTACGGTGATTGTTCCCGATTTGTTACCGTTGCAGGTTAAGTCCGTCTTTTCGATGTTAAGGGTATGTTCGCCCGTAGCGAAGAGTTCCACTTTTTCTTGAATGGAACAGCCATTCACATCCGTAACGGTTACGACATAGCTTGCCGACGGTAAATCAGGGAAAAGCCCTGTTTCGTTTTCCGTGCCGGGTCCTATGCTATACGTTAAAGGTGCCGTACCGCCTGAAGCCCCTACTTCGATGCTACCGTTGGATTGACCGCAGTCGGGTAGGTTGGCATTCAAGGTTGCGATGACGATGGCTTCACCGATTTCCACGATGGCAACGGTATCACGACCGATACAACCGTTTGCATCCCTTACTTCGATAAAGTATTGGTTGGCATCTAAGTTGCTGATGTTAGCAGTAGGGTAATCTACACCGTTGACTTTGTACGAATAGGGGTCTTGCCCGTTCATCACCATGATGAACATCGAGCCTTTCTGCCCCGTACCCGGACAAGTAATGTCTTGTGTAATCGTTTGCAGTTGGAGGGTACATTGCCCCTGCTGTTTTACTTCCACGCATTTTTTTAAGATGCAATCGTTGAGGTCGCGCACCCACACACAATACGTACCCGGAGCCAAATTCATGAAAGCGGGCGTATTGGAGAAATTCAAACTATCTAACGAATATTGATAAGGAGCAGTACCGCCCGCTACATCTGCTACGAGGATCATCCCGTCATTATTACCTTGGGAAGCATCCGTTGTATTCAACGTATAGCTTAACGGTAACGGACTAACGATATTGAAGCGCAAAGAATCCTCACAGTTATCGGTGTACTTCCAACGAAGGACGTGGTTTCCGACGGGCAATCCCGTGCGGAGGGCTTCATAGTTGCGGTAGGGTTCGCCGTTGATGCTGTATTGACTGACAACGTTACACGCCAAAGTAGAGATTTGGAGCGTACCGTCTGCCGAACCCGCACATTTGGTAGCGGAGGACAGTACGTTGACTTTCACTTTCGGAGAACCGTCGCACGTTTCGCATAAATTACGCTCCGTGTGAACGGTCGGTAAATGAAGGGAGGCTTGCTCGGTTACGGTGAGGGTGGAATTATTTAAAGTAAGTCCTACTAATTGAAGATCAATATCAAATGGCTCGAAACCTATCGGATCAATACTTTGAGAAAGACAGGGTACGCCTCCTGATAAATCGGTTTGGATCATTAATCCATCATCAGAATTACAGATACCTTCTGTTTTACCGATATAAATAAAACCTTCACCGCCACGCAAAGTATGGGACATCGTTCCGGTGAATTCAAATACTTGCGTACCTGAACCTTCTCCCAATTCATTGGTGCGGAGTAAGAGGGGCTGGTTTGCACCCCAAAGGTAAAATTGATTGCCTAAATTATCTATGGATTTAATGCCTACAAATCCATTATAGCGTTTGCCCCAGCTGGGCTTCATGTCAGCATCTGTTTTTAAGATCGTATTGTTATCTGCGCCACAGACCATCCAGAAGCCATCAGATACAGGCTTAATGTTAGAGATACCACCTAACACTGCATCGTAAAAGTAGCGATTATCAGCCGGATTACCGCTATTGTCGGTTTTGATAACAATGCCGTATCTTTTGTCCGAAACTAATTCATACCCACCAACTAAAATGGAGTTATCGGTTGTGGTAACGACACAAGTAGCGGTTGCACTTTCCGCGTCAAAAGCAGAAAATTCTTTAGACCACTCCAGCGCACCGATAGCATTAATCTTAAATAAGTGGATAAAGATACCGGAGTTAGCGGCGACCACCACCCCACCGTCCAGCGTATTGGTCGCGGAGGCTACGGTCATTCCTTCCGTTCCGTTACCGATGAGGGCTTCGCGGAAGGGGAGACCGTTCGCGTCGGTAACGATGACTTGGGCGGAAGTTACCTTCGTTGTCGTATCTTGGCTGTTGGCGATGAGGATGTACCCTCCGAAAGCATTTTTGAGCAGGACTACGCCTGTTTCGGCATCTTTCCCCTGCCCGTAGGTGCGTACCCATTGGAGTTGCCCTTCGGCATTGTAATGGGTGAGCGAAACGTCTTGGGTTTGAAGGTTGGGGATGTAGGTCGTCCCGAGGATGGTATAGCTACCGTCGTCGAAAGAAACCGCATGGTTGTAGGAGTCGTTGTCTTCACCACCAACGGTTCGGATGCCGGTCTGGGCGGATAGGTTGCCCTGTCCCAGCATCAGCATAAAGACCAACCAAAGAGCAAACTTGGTTCGGCGTAGGGAAAGAAATCTCATATGCTTTTACGCTAAATTCTCGTTTATGAGCTAATAAAAATACGCGATTACCCACAATCCTGACGAATTACAGGCATCGGGGGTAAAATTACTAAAAATCTAAACCGACACCGCAATTTAATTACGAATTACGAAGGAAGAATGACGGATACACTATGTTAATTACGAATGAGAAGTAACAAAACGTCATTCACGTGAGGTTTGGCTGATTCTGGATCAAATCCCTTGATAATCAACGCTTTTAACCCCTCCTAAATCCTCCTTCGCTAAGGGGAAGATTTTTCGCGTGTTTTTTTAGCTTTGCGTCCGGTAGTAGAGACAAGGCATGCCTTGTCTCTACGCGGTTCGGTTTCCCACCTGATAAGGGGGAAAAGCCTGATAATCAAGGAATTTGAGATAGAATCAGCCGAGCCTCACTTCGGATAAAATAAAATTAAGAATTAATCTAATCTTATTTCTTCGTCGTTTTCGTCAAAGTAACGCACGGTCATAAATGGGAGCGACGTACTGCTGACGATCGATATCCATTTGCGGTGCTGTAAAAACCATTTAGCACGAATGGACGGAAATCCCTGCGTTAAATACGCTGAGACGAAGGGGTTAACCATCAGCTTTAATTTCTTGATCTGCCCGCGCCGGAGCAGGTACTCCACATTCCGCTGGATAATGTCTTCCAACAGGATTGTCGGCTGTATTTTGCCTGTTCCGTTACACGTGGGGCATTCTTCATCGGTAATGATGTTGACTTCGGGACGGACGCGCTGGCGGGTAATCTGAATCAATCCGAAGCGACTCATGGGCAGGACGGTATGCTTGGCACGGTCTCGGCTCATGGCTTCTTTCATCCGTTCATAAATATCGCGTCGGTTATCGGCAGAACGTTGATCTATAAAGTCCACCACGATGATTCCCCCCATATCCCGCAGGCGGAGTTGACGGGCAACTTCATCAGCGGCTTCGAGGTTGATGCGGAAGGTATTTTCCTCGGGCGTATCTTCGGTAACGCGCTGACTACCACTGTTAACGTCAATGACGTGGAGGGCTTCTGTATGTTCGATGACCAGATAGCTCCCGTTATTTAAGCCTACATTTTTGCCGAAAGCACCTTTGATTTGCCGTTCGATACCGAAGTATTCAAAGAGTCCGCTTTTGAACTTTTTGTAGGTCAGGTTACGGCGGTTTTCGGGTTGGTGG
>Ga0209573_1001092_pt1 | contig 45215 bp, 36 predicted proteins | sample TNRBio252014_DNA_FD_185870 | JGI IMG/M metagenome (GOLD analysis project Ga0209573, IMG submission 185870) | Wastewater treatment Type I Accumulibacter community from EBPR Bioreactor in Madison, WI, USA - TNR Reactor_6/25/2014_ DNA (SPAdes)... | ecosystem: Engineered > Bioreactor > EBPR >...
GACGAGACGCTGGGGCTGCCGGATGCACTCGGCCGGCGAATTTCCCGCAACACGCACGTGATCCTCGCCGAGGAGTCCAACCTGGCGAAGGTGGTCGATCCGGCCGGGGGCTCCTGGTACGTGGAGAGCCGCACCGACGAGCTCGCCAAGGTGGCCTGGGCGGAGTTCCAGGCGATCGAGAAGGCGGGCGGCATCGTCGCCGTCGTCCAGGACGGCAGCCTCGCCAAGCAGATCGCCGCAGCGTACGCGCAGCGCGAGGGCAACCTGGCGAAGCGGCGCGATCCGGTGACCGGCGTCAGCGAGTTCCCGAACATCGGCGAGGCGCCGATCGAGCTGGAGCAGCCGGACCTGCTGGCCGCCTACAAGGCGGCGTGCGAGCGCCTGAAGACCACGCGCGGTGCCGATGCCGCGCCGGCGCTGGCCGGCCTCAAGGCCCCGGGGGCGGGCGGGCTCGCCGCTGCCGCCACCGCGGCGGCGTCGGCGGGGGCCACGCTGGGCCAGATGGCCGGAACGCTGAAGGGGGCGGAGACGACCACCGCCGCCCTGCCGCGCCATCGCTACGGCGAACGCTTCGAGGAACTGCGCGACGCGTCCGACGTGTACCTCGGCAAGACCGGCGAGCGTCCTAAGATCTTCCTCGCCAACCTGGGCACGATCGCCCAGCATACCGGCCGGGCGACGTTCTCGAAGAACTTCTTCGAGGTGGCCGGCATCGAGGCGCTCTCCAACGCCGGCTTCACGGATGCCGAGAGCTGTGTGGCCGCCTTCCGCAGCAGCGGTGCGAAGATCGCCATCCTCTGCTCCGCCGATCCCGTCTACGAGACGATGGTGGCGCAGGTGGCGCCGGCGCTGAAAGCCGCCGGCTGCTCGTTCCTGTTCCTCGCCGGCAATCCGGGGGACAAGAAGGAAGCGTACATGGGCGCCGGTGTCGACGACTTCATCTTCATGGGCGGCGACCTGCTGCAGACCACCCGTTCCACCCTTGCGCGCCTGGGAGTGATCTAGCGATGACTGCGTTCCCCGATTTCACGCAAGTCGATCTCCAGCCCGGCAACCTGCCGCCCCAGTCGGGCGGCGCGCTCGGCGCCTGGGCGGAGCGGTTCAAGGCGGAGACGGGCAAGTCGCCGGACGAGTTCGTCTGGGACACGCCCGAGCATCTGCCGGTCAAGCCGCTGTACTCGGCGGCCGACCTGGACGGCCTGGATCACCTGGACACCATGTCCGGCATCCCGCCGTACCTGCGGGGGCCGTACACGGCGATGTACGTCACCCAGCCGTGGACGATCCGCCAGTATGCCGGCTTCTCCACCGCCAAGGACTCCAACGCGTTCTATCGGCGCAATCTGGCCGCCGGCCAGAAGGGCCTGTCGGTGGCCTTCGACCTCGCCACCCACCGCGGCTACGACAGCGACAACCCGCGCGTCTCCGGCGACGTCGGCATGGCCGGCGTGGCGATCGACTCGATCATGGACATGCGGGTGCTGTTCGACAGCATCCCCCTCGACCAGATGACCGTGTCGATGACCATGAACGGCGCGGTGCTGCCGATCCTGGCACTCTACATCGTCGCCGCCGAAGAGCAGGGGGTGAAGCACGAGCAGCTGGCCGGAACCATTCAGAACGACATTCTGAAGGAGTTCATGGTCCGCAACACCTACATCTATCCGCCGTCGCCCTCGATCAAGATCATCTCGGACATCTTCGCGTTCACCTCGCAGAACATGCCGAAGTTCAACTCGATCTCGATCTCCGGCTATCACATGCAGGAAGCGGGTGCCACCGCCGACCTGGAGATGGCGTATACCCTGGCGGACGGTGTCGAGTACGCCCGTTGCGGCCTGAAGGCCGGGCTCAGCATCGACAAGTTCGCGCCGCGGCTGTCGTTCTTCTGGGCGATCGGCATGAACTTCTACATGGAAGTGGCCAAGATGCGGGCGGCCCGCCTGCTGTGGGCGAAGCTGATCAGCCAGTTCGATCCGAAGAACCCCAAGAGCCTGGCGCTGCGCACCCATTCGCAGACGTCGGGCTGGAGCCTGACGGCGCAGGACGTCTACAACAACGTGGTCCGCACCTGCGTCGAGGCGATGGGGGCCACCCAGGGACACACCCAGTCGCTGCACACCAACTCCTTCGACGAGGCGCTGGCGCTGCCGACGGACTTCTCGGCCCGGATCGCGCGCAACACCCAGCTGTTCCTGCAGCAGGAGAGCGGCACCACGCAGGTGATCGACCCGTGGGGTGGCTCCTACTACGTCGAGCAGCTGACCCGCCAGCTGGCCGAGAAGGCGTGGGGCCACATCCAGGAGGTCGAGCAGTCCGGCGGCATGGCGAAGGCGATCGAGGCCGGCATCCCGAAGCTGCGCATCGAGGAAGCCGCCGCCCGAACGCAGGCCCGCATCGACTCCGGCCGGCAGACGGTGGTCGGCGTCAACAAGTTCTTGCTCGGCGAGAAGGAGGACGTGCCGGTCCTCAAGGTCGACAACAAGCAGGTTCGCGCGCAGCAGATCGCCCAGCTGGAGCAGCTCCGCAAGGAGCGGGACCCGCAGGCGGCGGAGGAGAAGCTGAACGCGCTCACCCGCTGCGCCGAGTCCGGCGAGGGCAACCTGCTGGCACTCGCCATCGAAGCCGGGCGGGCGCGGTGCACGGTGGGTGAAATCTCCTCCGCACTGGAGAAGGTGTATGGCCGCCACAAGGCCGAGATCAAGGCGATCTCCGGCGTCTACAGCGGCGAGGTCGGGGAGAAATCGGACGTGGTGAAGACGGTCCACAAGATGGTCGAGACCTTCGAGGCCAACGACGGTCGCCGGCCGCGTATCCTGATCGCCAAGATGGGCCAGGACGGACACGACCGGGGCCAGAAGGTGATCGCGTCCGGCTTCGCCGACCTGGGCTTCGACGTCGATATCGGCCCGCTGTTCCAGACCCCGGCGGAAGTCGCCCGCCAGGCGGTGGAGAACGACGTGCACGTGGTGGGTGCGAGTTCGCTCGCGGCAGGCCACCTGACGCTCGTCCCGGAGCTGAAGAAGGAACTGGCGGCATTGGGCCGCGAGGACATCCTGATCGTCGTCGGCGGCGTCATCCCGCCGCAGGACTACGAGGCGCTGTACGCCGCCGGAGCCGAGGCGATCTATCCTCCGGGCACGGTGATCAGCCAGGCGGCGATTTCCTTGCTCAACTCGCTCAACAAGCGGCTCGGCTACACCAGCGAAGCGGCCTGATGCCGCGGCTGGCGAAAGCCCGCCGACCGCACACGGTTGCCCCGCCGCGCGACGAAAGCGGCGGGGCGTTTCCCTCCCGAAGCTGATAGGCTGGACGATCGCCTCCTTCGGGGGGCGGCAGAGCAGGGACTCCGCCCATGACCGCCTCCGGCACCTTCGAACTTTCGAGCGCGATCACCGAGGAGCCGGCGGCGGCGACGGTCGCGCGGCCACCCGCACCACCGCCGGTGCGCCGTATGCCGAGCGTCGACGAGCTGGTCGAGGGCGTGCTGGGCGGCAACCGGGCGCTGATCGGCCGGGCGATCACGCTGATCGAGAGCCGCAACCCGCAGCACACGAAGGTCGCCAACGAGATCATCCTGCGGCTGTTGCCGCACACCGGCAACGCCTACCGGATCGGCATCACCGGCGTGCCGGGCGTCGGCAAGAGCACCTTCATCGAGGCATTCGGCTGCAACCTGATCGACGCCGGCAAGAAGGTCGCGGTGCTCGCCGTCGATCCCACCAGCCCGCTGACCGGCGGCAGCATCCTCGGCGACAAGACGCGGATGGCCAACCTCAGCGTCAAGGAGAATGCCTTCATCCGCCCCTCGCCGTCCGGCGGCACGCTGGGCGGCGTGACCCGCGCGACGCGGCAGACGATCGTCGTCTGCGAAGCGGCCGGCTTCGACGTGATCCTGGTGGAGACGGTGGGCGCCGGCCAGTCGGAGGTGACGGTCTCCGATATGACCGACTTCTTCCTGGTCCTCATGCTGCCGGGTGCCGGCGACGAGCTGCAGGGGATCAAGAAGGGCGTCCTCGAGCTGGCCGACATGATCGTCGTCAACAAGGCGGATGCCGACAACGAGATCCGCGCCAAGCAGGCGGTGGTGCACTACCGCAACGCCCTGCACATCCTGCAGCCGCGCAGCCCCAATTGGTCGCCGCCGGTGCTGATGTGCAGCGCACTGAAGAACATGGGCCTCGACGGCGTCTGGAAGGGGCTCGAGGAGTATCGAACGAAGCTGAGCGGGTCCGGGGAGTTCCAGGAAAAGCGCAACAACCAGCGCTGGAAGGCGCTGTGGAGCATGCTGCAGGACCGGCTGATGTCCGACCTGCGGACGCACCCGCTGGTGATGGCCGAACTGCCGCGCATCCACGACGAACTGCACGACGGCCGCCTGACGGTGACGCTGGCGATGGAGCGGATCCTGGATCTGTCGCGGCGCTGACGGTCCGGCGCAACGCAGCGCCGGCGTCTCGGGTGCATCCCGACGGTGCGACGGAATCGCAGGGCCGGGCTATCGCATGAACGAGCGCACGAAAGCGGCGATGTCCCGCGTTCCCCGGTAGATGCCGAAATGCCCCTCGCACAGCACGTCGGCATCGAGGTCGATGAGGCGTTGCAGCGATGCCCGATAGTCGTCCGCGTCCGACAGCAGGCTGGGATGAAGCGGCCCGTGGACATCCTGCGCAAACACGATCTTCAAGCCGCCGGAGTTCGTGACGTAGGCGACGGAGCCCGGCGAGTGGCCGGGAATGTGAACCGCCCGAATGGCGCGGCCTCCCAGGAAAATCTCTTCCTCGTTGCCGGCGATCTTCCGGTCGACCGGGCATGGCTCGATCCTGGAGCCGTACCAGGAAGCGGCGGTCACCTGGTCATCGCCCATCTCCAGAAAGCGGGCGTCGAGTTCGTGCATGATCACGGTGCAGCCGAGGCGGTCGCGCAGCGCCCTGGCCCCGCCCGTGTGGTCGAAATGACAGTGGGTGATGAGGAGCAGCTCCAGGACCTCGCGCGTCACGCCGGCGGCTTCGATGTTGCGAAGGAGCGTGTCGTTGGCGCGGCCGCAGCCCGCGTCGATCAGGGCGGCGTGGCCGTCGAAGTGGATCAGATAGATCGCGGCGTCCTGCGGCGCCGTCAGCTGCGGTCCGCCCACCTGGAAAACCTCGTCGGTAATCCGCACCAGTCCCTGCTGCATATCGAAGCCTCATGACTGCATCCGTTGCCGCCGGCACGCGCCGTCGCCCGCCGCCCGGTTCGGACACGGACCAATCCATCAATATGGGCCCTCAAGCCCGCGAGTGACGGGGAGGCAATTCGGCGCCCGGTCGAACCGGCGCTGCCGCCGCCAGCAGCCCGTCCAGGTCCAGGTGCGCCTCCAGGTGATCGGCGAGCGCGTCCAGTGTCTGCTCGACCTGAACTTCGTACTGCAGCCCGCCGCTGCGGCCGGGGGCGAGGCGAGCGAGCAGAGCGGCGCGGTAGGCGTCCGAGGCGAACAGGCCATGCAGGTAGCAGCCCTGCACCCGGCCGTCGGCCGACACCGCTCCCTCGCTCCGGTCGCTCAAGCGCAGCATCGGCCGGGCGCAGCCGGCGCCATCGGTGCGGCCCACGTGCATCTCGTAGCCTCGCACCGGAGCGCCGGTCGTGAGTTCGATGCCATTCGTCTCGATCAGCGTCTTGTCCGCCGTCAGTTCGGTCCGCACGTCGAGCAGGCCCAGCCCGGCCACCTCGCTCGCGGGGCCTTCGATGCCGAGCGGATCGACGATGCGCTTCCCCAGCATCTGGTAGCCGCCGCACAATCCGATCACCATGCCGCCGCGGCGCAGGTGCGCGGCGAGATCGATGTCCCAGCCTTCCGCCCGCAGCGCCGCCAGATCGGCGATCGTCGCCTTCGAGCCCGGCAGGACCACCAGCGCCGCGTCGCCGGGGAGCGGACGGCCGGGCGGGATGAACTCCACCGCCACGTCCGGCTCCGCCCGCAGCGGGTCCAGGTCGTCGAAGTTGGCGATCCGCGGCAGGCGCGGGACGACGACGCGCACGGGCCGATCCGGTGTCGCCGCCGTGCCGACGTCGAGCGCCACCGCATCCTCGGCCGGCAGCAGGCGGGCCGGTTCGAACCAGGGGACGACGCCGAACGAGCGCAGGCCGGTCCGCTCGCCGATGATCCGCAAGCCATCGTCGAACAGGCTCACGTCGCCGCGAAACTTGTTGATCAGATAGCCCTTCAGCCGCGCCCGCTCGCCGTCGGTCAGCAGCGCCCAGGTGCCGACGAGGCTGGCGATGACGCCGCCCCGGTCGATGTCGCCGATCAGCACCACCGGCACGTCGGCCGCTTCCGCGAAGCCCATGTTGGCGATGTCGCCGGCGCGCAGGTTGACCTCCGCCGGGCTGCCGGCGCCTTCCACCAGCACCAGGTCGCAGCCCGCCGCGAGCCGGTGGAAGCTCTCCAGCACGCGCGCCAGCAGCGTGGGCTTGAGGGACTGATAGTCGCGCGCCTTCGCCGCACCGAAGATCCGACCCTGGACGACGACCTGCGCGCCGATCTCCGACTGCGGCTTCAGCAGCACCGGGTTCATATCGGTGGTGGGGGCGATGCCGCAGGCGCGGGCCTGCAGTGCCTGCGCCCGGCCGATCTCGCCGCCGTCGATGGTGACGGCGGCGTTGTTCGACATGTTCTGCGGCTTGAACGGGCGGACGCTGAGCCCCCGTCGGACGAAGGCGCGGGCGAGGCCGGCCACGATCAGCGACTTGCCGACGTCCGAGCCGGTGCCCTGCAGCATCAGCGCCCGCGGGGCGCCTCCGGCGGACGTCACGGCCGGCGCACGGTCGTCGACCTCGATCGGCCGGCGGCGGATCAGGGAACGCTCAGCGAGCGCCTGAGCGGGTCCGCATCCGGGTTGGAGACGCGATGCTCGATCAGGATCGCCCGCGTCGTCACCGTGTCGTCCTTGTAGTAGATCTGGTTGAGCCGGTCCTGACTGCTCACGTAGGCGCCGGACAGGGCGCCGCCCAGGAACACGCCGGTGGCCTTGGTGAAGCCGATGATCGACGCGCCGCGGATGGTGGTGCTGTTCATGCCTCCCGATCCCAGTTCGCCGAACGTGGCCTGCGCGCCGATGCCGAACTGGGCGGGCGAGCTGATCACCTTGTTCACCGCCTCGTCACTCATCAGCAGGAAGATGACCTCCGACGACTGGGCGCCGAGCTGAATGCCGAGCGTGCCGGCGGACAGCCGGTAGAAGGCGGGGAAACCCCAGGTGCCGGCGGCATCCCGGGTGACCATGATGCCGGAGCCCCCCTGCCCGCCGACGCCAACGGCGGCCTCGAAGACGTCGGGGAAGATCATGATCCCCCGCGCGTCGCGCAGTGCGGCGTTGAACAGGGCGGTCGCGTCCCGCTGCCGGCTCTTGAACAGCTCCACCGTCACCCGCGACTGATCGACCAGCGCCTGCGCCTGGATGTCCCGCGGCGGCCCGCTGCTGGAGCACGCGGCGAGCACGGTGAGCATGAACAGGATGAATAGGGTGCGAAGAGGCGAAAATATGGCCAAGGATCCGGTCCCTCCCTCAGATCAGTGCCAGGGAATCACCACCGGCCGACGTATGCAAGTGCCTAGAACTCGACGCCCGCTTGTGCTTTCACGCCTCCCCGAAATGGGTGCTTCACGAGCGTCATCTCGGTCACGAGGTCGGCGATTTCGATCAATTCTTCCTTGGCGTTACGGCCGGTGACCACGATGTGTACGTCCCGCGGCTTCTCGCGCAGGGTCTGCAGCACCTCGTCGAGCGGCAGGTAGCCGTAGCGAAGCACGATGTTCATTTCGTCGAGAATCACCATCCGGAACGACGAATCGGCGATCATCGCCTTCGCCGCATCGAAGGCGCGCCGTGCCGCCGCCCTGTCCCGCTGCAGGTCCTGGGTGTCCCAGGTGAAGCCCTCGCCCATCGCCTGCATCACGCACAACTCGGGAAACGCCGCCAGCACGCGCCGCTCGCCCGTCTCCCACACGCCCTTGACGAACTGGACGATGCCCACCTTCATCCCGTGGCCGACGCAGCGCATCGCCATGCCCATGGCGGCCGTCGTCTTGCCCTTGCCCTTGCCGGTGTGCACGATGATCAGACCGCGCTCGTCGGTCTTCGCGGCGACGATCCTGTCCCGCGCCGCCTTCTTCTTCGCCATTTTCTCGGCATGGCGGCGAACCTCGTCTTCCGTGAGCGGCTGTTCTTCTTCGGTCATGCGGGCGTTCTCCCTCGTGTTCCGGTTGTTTGTTCCCCGCCGGGGCGTTGTAACCATCCGGCGGCGCAGGTAGACTCTCCGGCGTGGAGCCTGCGAGAGCGGTGATGGACGGAGCAGCCAAGGTCGCCTATCGGACGTACCGATTCACGGTCTCCGACTTCCTGCGGATGGACGAGGCGGGGGTGTTCGCCCGCGAGGCGCGCGTCGAGCTGATCGAGGGGGAAATCGTCGAAATGGCGCCGATCGGCTCCCTGCACGCCGCGACCGTTGCCTTCCTGCATCGTCGTCTGGTCGAAGGTCTGGGTCGCCGGGCGGTGATCTGGGGGCAAAGCCCTGTCGTGCTGGACGAATTCAGCGCGCCCCAGCCGGACATCGCGGTTCTGGTGCCACGCTCCGACCATTATCGGAACAGCCATCCGCGACCCGCAGACATACTGCTGATGATCGAGGTCGCCGATACGACTCTTGCCTTCGACCGGGACAAGAAGGCGCCGCTGTACGCCCGATCCGGCATCGCCGAACTGTGGATCGTCGATGTGGAACGATCGGCGGTCCACGTCTTCCGCGATCCGCAGGGCGAGCGCTACGCCAGCGAGCAGGTCGTGGTTGCGCCGCCGCAGATGGGCATCGCCGCGTTCCCGGACCTCGTCGTCGACCTCTCCGGGTTCTTCCCGCAGTAGGCTCCGGCGCATCATTTCCCGCCGCCCGCCAGGTCCTGCAGACGGTCCCGCGCGCCGTTGGAGCGTGGCTGCCAGAGCTGCCGGTCCTGCGCTTCCAGCAGCCGGGCGCTCATCTCCGCCAGTGCTGCCGGGTTGTTCTCGGCGAGGAAGTCCCGCACCCGGTCGTCTTCGATGTACGCGTCGTAGACCAGATCGAAGTGGTGATCCTCGACGCAGGCGGCGGTGGCGGCGAAGGCGAACAGGTAGTCCACCGTCGCCGCCATCTCGAAGCCGCCCTTGTAGCCGTGGCGCATGGCACCCTCGATCCACTTGGGATTGACCACCCGGGCGCGGACGACGCGGGCGACTTCCTCCTGCAGGGTGCGGATGACGGGCGTCTCGGGCCGCGAGTGGTCGGCGTGCCAGACCGCCGGCTGGGCACCGGAGAGCACGCGCACGGCCGCCGTCATCCCGCCCTCGAACTGGTAGTAGTCGTCGGAATCGAGGATGTCGTGCTCGCGGTTGTCCTGATTCTGCACCACCGCCTGCAGCGCACCGAGCCGGGTCTCGAACAGGCCGTGCGCGGCGCGGCCCTCGAGGCCCGAGCCGTAGGCGTAGCCGCCCCAGGCGACGTAGGCACGGGCGAGGTCGGCATCGGTGCGCCAGCCGCGCTCGTCGATCAGCGCCTGCAGCCCGGCGCCGTAGGCGCCCGGCTTCGAGCCGAACACCCGGGCACGGGCGAGCGTCCGCGCCTCGTCGGGCGCAGCACCCGCGGCGGTGAGGAGCACCTCGTCCTCGACGCTGCGCCGGGCGAGCGGGTTGTCGGCCGGATCCTCGTCCAGCGCGGCGACGGCGCGGACGGCGGCATCGAACAGCTCGATCAGGTTGGGAAACGCGTCGCGGAAGAAGCCGGAGATGCGGAGCGTGACGTCCACCCGCGGCCGGTCGAGGACGGAAATCGGCAGCACCTCGAAGCCGGTGACGCGGCCCGACGCGCCGTCCCAGGTGGGCCGCACCCCCAGCAGCGCCAGCGCCTGGGCGATGTCGTCGCCGCCGGTGCGCATGTTGCTGGTCCCCCAGGCGGTAATCGCGAGCCGCTGCGGCCACTCGCCGTGCTCCTGCAGATGGCGCTGCAGCAGCAGGTGCGCCGACTTCCACCCCAGCATCCAGGCCGCCGGCGTCGGCAGCATCCGCGTATCGACGGAGTAGAAGTTGCGTCCGGTCGGCAGCACGTCCGGCCGGCCGCGGGTGGGCGCACCCGAGGGGCCGGGGGGCACGAACCGGCCGTCGAGGCCGGCCAGCAGCCCCGCCATCTCCGCCCCCCCGCAGGCGGCCACCGACGGGCGGAGCAGCCCCGCGATCCAGGCGAGGACGGGCGTCGTGTGCGTCCAGTCGGGATCGCATGTGTGGCCGCCGTCGACCAGCACCGCCGCCAGCGCTTCCAGCCGCTCGACCGTATCGCCCGCCGTCCGCCAGGGCTCGGCGCCCATCGCCTGCAGCGCCGGCGGCCGAGGCCCTGCCCAGGGCTGCGCCAGGTCGGCTGCCAGCGGATCGAAGCCGACCTCGTCCAGGCCCAGGTCGGCCGAAAGCGCGCGAACCAGCGACGCCTCTCCCTCACCCGGCCCGCGCGGGCTCCGCGCCAGCGCCAGCAGCAGGTCGCGCAGCTGCGTCCCCTCGGGCGCGCGGCCGAAGATATGCAGGCCGTCGCGGATCTGCATCTCCTTCAGCTCGCACAGCATCCGGTCCAGCTTCGGCAGCGCGTCCTCGACCGTCTCGCCGGCGGCGATGCCGCAGTCCACGTCGAAGCCACTCGCCCGGCAGAGCGACAGGATCTCGTCCGCCAGCGGTCGCAGCCGGCGGGGATCGAGCGACGTCGCTTCGGCGTATTCGTCCACCAGCCGCTCCAGATCGCGCAGCACGCCGTAGCTCTCCGCCCGCGTGAGCGGCGGCGTCAGGTGGTCGATGATCACCGCCTGAGCCCGCCGCTTCGCCTGCGTGCCTTCGCCCGGATCGTTGACGATGAACGGATAGAGGTTCGGCAGCGCTCCCAGCGCCACTTCCGGAAAGCACTCCCCGGACAGCGCCAGCGCCTTGCCCGGCAGCCATTCCAGATTGCCGTGCTTGCCGAGATGCACGACGGCGTGCGCCCGGAAGCCGTCGCGGATCCAGGCGTGCACGGCGAGGTAGCCGTGCGGCGGCGGCAGGTCGGGGTCGTGATAGCTGGCGACGGGGTCGATGTTGTAGCCCCGGGCCGGCTGCAGGCAGACGGCCACGTTGCCGCAGCGAAAGGCGGGCACGGCGAAGCGTCCGCAGTCGAGGGCGCCAGCGATGAAGAACGGGTCGGCCTCCGGCGGGCCCCAGCGGTCGCGCACCCGTTCGCGCACGCCGGCCGGCAGCGCACCGAGGAACTGCTCGTAGTCCGGCCGCGGCAGCTGCTCGGCGAGCGTGCGCTCGCCGAGCGCGCGGATGTCGTTGGTGGGGCCGCGAGCGAGCCGGGCGATCAGCGCGTTGCCGTCCGCCGGAATGTCCTCCACCCGGTAGCCCGCCGCGGCGAGTGCGTGCAGCACCGCGACGGCGCTGGCCGGCGTGTCCAGGCCGACGCCGTTGCCGAGCCGCCCGTCCCGGTTCGGATAGTTGGCGAGCACGAGGACGACGCGCCGCTCGGCCGGCGGCATCCGCCGCAGCTTCGCCCAGGAGGCCGCGAGTGCCGCGACGAAGTCGATGCGGTCCGGCGCCGGCTGCCAGCCCACCAGATCGGTGTCGGTCAGCGGATCGCGCCGCGGTGCGCCCTTGAAGGCGACGGCACGGGTGACGATGCGGCCGTCCACCTCCGGCAGAGCCACGTTCATGGCGATGTCGCGCGCCGGCAGCCCGGCCGTTCCTTCACGCCACGCGGCCTCGCTGCAGCCGGCGAGGATCACCTGCAGCACCGGGCAGTCCACAACCGCGAACGGCCCCAAGGCCCCGGATCCCGCAGGCCCCGGGGTGGCGACGGCGAAGCCGGTGGCGTTGAGCACGATCTCCGGTGCGGCGGCGGCAAACAGCCGCTCGATGGTGGCCGCCGCCAGCGGGTCCTTGAGGCTGGTGACGTAGATCGGCAGGACGTTGAGGCCGGTGCGCGCCAGGGCCCCCGCCAGCGCATCGACCGGACCCAGGTCGCCCGCCTGCAGCAAGGCGCGGTAGAACACCAGCGCGGCGACCGGTGCGCCCGCCTGCCAGCCGGCCCGCAGCCGGTCCAGGTCGGCGGCACCGTCCGGCGTGGCGGCGCCGGCGACGGCGGGGATGTAGAGCCCCGCGTGCAGCAGCGGCCGGGGCTCCTGCCAGGGGGTCGCGTGGCCGAGCTCAGCCGCCGCGTAGCGCAGGAACTGGATCGCGTTCTCGATGCCGCCTTCCGCCAGGTAGCGCCAAAGCCGATGCTGCGCCTCGGCCGGCGCAGTGGAGAGCCGCGCCAGCTCCGCGTCCGGCTGGTCGTCGCCCGGTAGCAGCGCCAGCGGGATGCCATGCTGCAGGCAGGTCGCCACCGCCTGCTCGACCCCGTAGGGCCAGTAGCCGCGGCCGCCCAGCAGCCGCACCACCACCAGCCGGGCCCGGGCCAACGTGCGCTCCGTGTAGAGATCGACCGAGAGTGGATGCGTGAGCTGCAGCAGGTTGGCCAGCCTCAGGCTGGGGAATGCCCCGTCGGCCGCCAGACGGGCCCGGGCGGCGGCGAGGCAGGTCAGCTCGGTATCGGCTGCCGACAGGACGACGATGTCACCTGGGGTCTGCTGCAGGTCGACGGCGGGAGCACCGTCACTGATGCTCCCGGGCCGGGTGGCGAGCAGGTGCATCAGGGTGCCTCGAGCGCCACGGGCACTCTCATTCGCCGAGTGCGGCGCGGATCGCCGCCGCGTCGATGCCCTTCTGTCCGATCACCACCAGCCGGCTGGCGCGCGTCTCGTCCGGCCGCCAGGGCCGGTCGAAATAGCGCTCCACCCGGGCGCCGACCGCCTGCACCACGTGCCGCATCGCCTTGCCGGGGACGTGGAGGAAACCCTTCATCCGCAGCACGTCGTGCGTGGCCGCGACCGCGCGCAGCCGTGCCTCCAACGCCGCCGGGTCTGTGACCGGGCCCAGTTCGGCCACGAAGCTCACGAACTCGTCGTGGCCGTGGTCTTCCTCCGGCTCGTCGTCGTGGTGCGACCAGCGGCCGTCGATCACCGCTTCCACCGCCCCGTCGACCCCGAGGGCGACCCGCGGGTCGAGTGCCCCCTGGGCGGTCAGCACCACCTTCGTCTCCGGCCGCAGCAGCGCCTCGATCTCGGCGACGACCCCGGCGAGCACGCGCTCGCGAAGCAGGTCGGTCTTGTTCAGCAGCACCAGGTCGGCGCAGGCCAGCTGGTCCAGGAACAGCTCGCGCAGCGGCTCGTCGTGGTCGGCTGCCGGCTGCTGCCCCGTGGCGAGGACGGCGGCGCCGTCGGCGAAGCGGCCGTCGGCCACTGCCGGCGCGTCGATCACCGCGATCACCCCGTCCACGGTTGTCCGCGCCCGCACGTCCGGCCACTGGAACGCCTTGACCAGTGGTTTCGGCAGGGCGAGGCCGGAGGTCTCGATGACGATGTGCTCCGGCGGCCGGGGCCGGTCGAGCAGCCGCTGCATGGTCGGCAGGAACTCGTCGGCGACGGTGCAGCAGATGCAGCCGTTCGGCAGCTCGATCAGGTCGTCCTCGCGGCAGTCCGCGTCGCCGCAGCCGAGCAGCAGCTCCCGGTCGACGCCCAGGTCGCCGAATTCGTTGATGACGACGGCCAGCCTGCGGTCGCCGGCGTTGGCCAGCAGATGGCGGATGAGCGAGGTCTTGCCGGCGCCGAGGAAGCCGGTGACGATGGTGGCGGGTATCTTCAACGGGGAAGGTCCTTGAGGGTGAGGGGCAGGCCGGCGGCGAGGAAGACGACCCGGTCGGCCGCCGCCGCGACCTGCTGGTTGAGGCGACCGGCATGGTCGCGGAAGGCGCGGCCCAGCGGCGTCGCCGGGACGATGCCGAGGCCCACTTCATTGGAGACGAACACGACGGGGGCCGGCAGCAGCGGCAGGCAGCGCACCAGGGCGGCCGCCTCGTCGTCGATCGGGCGCTCCGCCGCCATCAGGTTGCTCAGCCACAGCGTCAGGCAGTCGACGAGGATCGGCCGGCCGGCGTCGGCGATGCGGGCGAGTGTCGCCGCCAGGTCCAGCGGCTCCTCGACCGTGTCCCAGCCGGCGCCGCGGCGCATCCGGTGCTGGCGGATTCGCTCCGTCATCTCCTCGTCCCGGGCTTCCGCCGTGGCGAGGTAGAGGCCGCCGCCGATGTCGCTGATCATCCGCTCGGCGAACGCGCTCTTGCCGGAGCGGGCACCGCCCAGCACCAGGGTCACGGCCGGCAGAACGGACACGAGCGCACAGCTCAAGGCGCTTCCCCTCCCTCCGAGGATGAACGAGGCCCCACGTGCCGGGGAGGTCTCCTGGCTCGGGATCGACGACCGCAGCGCCTTCCCGGCGCGATCGCGCCAGTGGCGTGTGCAGAATGGCCGCGGTCTCACCGCTCACAGTTGCGGGGGCAGCGCCGGTCTTGCAGGGCGGTCCCCGCGCACCGGCTTCCCTGTCCCGACACGTCCCGAGAGCCTAGCACACGGGAAGACGCAGGATCCAGACGTCGTGCCACGGGTCGCGGAATGGCCTTGCCGCCGTCGGCCGACCGCGTCGACGCGGGGGCCGTTTTCGCTTGCTGCCGGGGGAGCGCTTTGCCATACCTAAATTGCGATCATGTGAATGCAGCGAACGTGCGCCGCGAAGGGGCGGCGGTGCCCGGCGCCCAGGAGATGCTGATTACCGTGGAGCCGTTGGCGTTCAACAATTTCCAGGTCTGCCTCGCGCCGTCGGCTGACGCCGTCGACGCGGCCCAGGCGCTGCGATATCAGGTCTTCTACGACGAGATGGCGGCGATGCCGACCGACGAGATGCGCGCGAGTCGCCGCGACTTCGACGGTTTCGACGACATCTGCGACCATCTGCTGGTGATCGACCGCGACCGCTCGAACGGCAGCGTCTGCGTCGCCGGGACCTACCGGCTGCTGCGGCGGTCGGTCGCACTCCGGCACGGCGGCTTCTACACCCAGCAGGAGTTCGACCTGGCCGGCCTGCTGGATCAGCCGGGCGAGCTGGTGGAGCTGGGCCGCTCCTGCGTCGGCGCCGAGTACCGGTCCCGCGGCGTGATGCAGCTGCTGTGGCGCGGGCTTGCCGCCTATGTGCGGACGCACGACATCCACCTGATGTTCGGGTGCGCCAGCTTCCCCGGCACCGAGCCCGACGCGATGGGCGTGCCGCTCTCCTACCTGCATCATTTCCACCTGGCGCCGCAGGCGATGCGACCGCGGGCCCTGCCCCAGTACTACGTGCCGATGGGCATTCTGCCGCCCGGCGACGTGGATGCGCAGGCCGCACTCGCCGAGTTGCCGCCGCTGATCAAGGGCTATCTGCGGGTCGGCGGCTTCGTCGGCGACGGCGCCGTCGTCGATCACCAGTTCAACACCACGGACGTATGCGTCATCGTCAAGACGGACATGCTGACGGCGAAGTACGACCGGCGTTACCGGCGGCCGCCGACGGCACCCGAACCCCCCCAGGCCTAGACCCGGATCGGGCGTCGGATCGGGCGCCCGATCGGGCGCCCGATCGAGCGATGGTCCCGGGCGAGGCGGACCCGGCGGCGGGTCTGCCCCGGTCCCGCCCCCGCGCCCTTTACCGCGTCGTCATGATGACGATCGTCAGCCTCGTGCTGATGGCCGCCTATGCGGTCAGCCTCGGCCCGGCGAAGCGATGGCGCCGGTCGCTGCAGGCGACGTGGTGCCGGGTGCTCTGCCGGTTGGCCGGCCTGCGGATCACGCTCACCGGCACGCCGCTCAACGGCGGGCCGACGCTGTTCGTCGCCAACCACTGTTCCTACCTGGACATCACGGTCATCGCCCGCGACGCCGCCGCCACCTTCGTCGCCAAGTCGGAGGTGGCGCGCTGGCCGCTGTTCGGCCAGGCGGCGCGGCTGACCCGGACCATCTTCATCCAGCGGGTCGGCACGGCGGCGAAGACGCAGGGTGCGGAGATGCTGGGCCGGCTGCAGGCGGGCGACAACCTGATGCTGTTCGCCGAGGGCACCAGCACCGACGGCGCGGCGGTGGCCCCCTTCAAGTCGACCCTGTTCGCGATCGCCGAGCAGGTTCCGCCGGATTTCGATCTGCAGGTGCAGCCGGTCTCGATCACCTATGCGCGCACCCTCTCCGGCCTGCCGCTCACCGGGCTTCGCCGGCAGCTCTACTGCTGGTTCGGCGACATGACGATGTTTCCGCACCTGATGCGGATGCTGACCCTGGAGGGGGCACAGGTGGAGCTGCGCTTCCTGCCGCCGATCCCCGCCCGGGGCCGGAACCGCAAGCAGCTGGCGCGGCTGGCCTTCGATGCGGTGGCGGCCAGCATCGCCGACGTCAACGGGGCGCTGCTCATCGGCGGTGACGAAGCCTCCGCGGCGGAGCGTCCGGTCAGTTCAGCTCCGCCCGAAGCTGCTGACGCAGCACATCGATCGGAACCCGCTTGCCCCCCCGCCGGGTGAACCAGAACTGCCAGCCATTGCAGGCCGGCAGGTTCTGCACCCGCGCACCCACCTGGTGGATGGAGCCGCGGAAGCCGTCGGCGGCAATGCTGCCGTCGGCGGCGACCCGGGCGGAGTAGCGCTCGCGCTCGTCCACCAGCACGTCGCCCGGCTGCAGCAGGCCCCGTTCCACCAGCCAGCCGAAGGGGATGCGCGGCGCGTCCCGGGCGCCCGGCGTCGCCAGCAGCTCCGCATCGGCGGCGCCATCGCCCGTCCCGGCGGCAACAGCGGCGATTCGCGCACGCGCCAGCCGCGCGTAATCCGCGTCGCGCTCGATGCCGATGAAGCGCCGCCCCAGCCGCCGGGCCACCGCGCCGGTGGTGCCGGTGCCGAAGAACGGGTCGAGCACCAGGTCGCCGGGTGCGGTCGAGGCCAGCAGCACCCGGTGCAGCAGCGCTTCCGGCTTCTGCGTCGGGTGTGCCTTGCGGCCCTGCTGCTTCAGCCGCTCCGGGCCGCCGCACACCGGCAGCAGCCAGTCGGAGCGCATTTGCAGCTCGTCGTTCAGGTTCTTCATCGCCCAGTGATTGAACCGGTAGCGCGCGCCGCGGCTGCGCGAGGCCCAGATCAGGGTTTCGTGGGCGTTGGTGAACCGCCGGCCGCGGAAGTTCGGCATCGGGTTGGTCTTCCGCCAGACGATGTCGTTGAGGATCCAGAAGCCCAGGTCCTGGAGAATCGATCCCAGCCGAAAGATGTTGTGGTAGGTGCCGATCACCCACAGGGTGCCGTCCGGCTTCAGCAGCCGGCGCGCTTCCGCCAGCCAGGTGCGGCTGAACGCGTCGTAGGCGCCGAGATCCTCGAACCGGTCCCAGGAGTCGGCAACGCCGTCCACGCGGCTGTGGTTGGGACGCAGCAGCTCGCCTTCGAGCTGCAGGTTGTAGGGGGGATCGGCGAACACCGCATCGACGCACGCCTCCGGCAGGCGCGCCATCTCGGCGACGCAGTCGCCCACCACGATGCGGCCATGATCCAGGTCCGCGTCGGGTTCGGTGTCCAGGTCGGGATCGGATTCAACCATCCCGGGCAGGATGCGCAACCGCCGACTCCACGTCAAGGACTGCTTCCGGCTCCTCCGTCGGGGTGCACGGCAACGGCATGGTGGGGGACGGCAAAACGTGCTGTCGCAGCAGGTTGCGCACCGGCGCGAAGCTGCGGCGATGCTGCGGCGAGGGGCCCAGCCGCAGCAGCGCCTCCCGGTGCCGGGCGGTGCCGTAGCCCGCGTGCTGCTCGAATCCGTAGCCGGGGAAGCGGTCCGCCAGCTCGGCCATCAGCCGGTCACGGGCCACCTTGGCGATGATCGAGGCCGCCGCGATCGACAGGCAGAGTGCGTCGCCGCCGACGACGCAGCGCACCGGGCACGCCAGCACCGGCGGCCGGTTGCCGTCCACCAGTGCCAGCGCCGGCGGCCGGCCGAGGGTCGCCGACAGTGCGTCCACCGCGCGCTGCATCGCCAGCAGCGAGGCCTGGAGGATGTTCAGCCGGTCGATCTCCTCCACCTCGGCGGTGCCGACGGCGATCCGGGCGTATTCGGGCAGTGCGGCGGCGATCTGTCGGCGCCGGGCCGGCCGCAGACGCTTGGAGTCGTCGATGGCGGCCACCAGGTCCGCCGGCAGCCGGGTGCGGTCGAGGATCACGGCCGCCGCCAGCACCGGCCCGGCCCACGGCCCGCGCCCGACTTCGTCGATGCCGCAGACCGGATCGCAACAGGCTTCGGATTCCAGGGAGAAGTCCGGCATGGGGAGGTGTATAGCGCCCCATCGGAGGAGACGGAAATGTCAGGACGACGGCAGCGGGGCGGGCCGCGGCGCGGAGTGCGCCGGCAGGGACCGGCATCGGTGGGCGGGCCGCCGCTTGAGGTGCTGATCGAGGCGGTGGGTGCGCACGGCGATGGCGTTGCCGAGAGTTCGCGCGGCCGGCTGTATGTACCGCTGACCGCGGCCGGCGACCGGGTCCGGGTGCAGCCGCTGCAGCGGCATGGCGACGGGCTGCTGGCCGAGCTGGTGGAGGTGCTCGAATCCGGGCCGGGACGCGTCAGGCCGCCGTGCCCGCACTTCGGGCGTTGCGGCGGCTGCAGCCTGCAGCACCTGGACGAGGCGGCTTACGGGGCCTGGAAGGAACAGCGGCTGGACCGGGCGCTGGCCCGCGCCGGGCTCGTGCCGGACGTCCGCGATCCGCTGCTGCGCGTGCCCCCCGGCTCCCGGCGGCGGGCGACCCTGAGCGCGGTGCGCACCGGCGCCGGCGCGGTCCTGGGCTTTACCGTGCGGCGCGGGCACGAGGTCGCCGGCCTGACCGTCTGCACGGTGCTCGAGCCCCGGATCGTGGCCCTGATGCCGGAGCTGCGCCGGCTGCTCGCCCGCCTGCTGTCGCCCGGCGGCCGCTGCGACGTGACCGTGGCCCTGCTCGACGGCGACGGCGACGGGGAGCGGGAGGGGGAGGGTGGATCGTGCGGCGGGCTGGACGTGGTCCTCGAGTGGCCGGAGCCGCCGGGCCTGCCGGCGCGCGAGGCGCTCGCCGCCTTCGCCGCCGGGGCCGATCTGGCGCGGCTTTCCTGGCGGGCGGGGCCGGAGGCGCCGGCCGAGCCGCTGGCCCAGCGCCGGCCGGTGGGCGCCCGGCCGGGCGAGGTGTTCGTGGCCACCCCGCCGGCAGGCTTCCTGCAGGCGACCCGGGCGGGTGAGGCGGCGCTGATCGCGGCCGTGCGGGCGGGCGTGGGTGAGGCCCGCACCGCGGCCGACCTCTACGCCGGCGTGGGCACCTTCACCCTGCCGCTGGCGCGCGACGGGTTCCGGGTGCACGCGGTCGATGCCGACGAGGCCGCCCTGCAGGCGCTGGATGCGGCCGCCCGTCGGGCCCGGCCGCCCGTGACGCTGCCGACCACCGACCGGCGCGACCTGGCCGCCCGGCCGCTGGCCGATGCGGAGCTGAACCGCTTCGAGGTGGTGATCTTCGATCCGCCGCGGGCGGGTGCGGCGGCGCAGGCGGAAGCGCTCGCCCGTTCCCGGGTGCCGACGGTGATCGCCGTCTCCTGCAACCCGGACAGCTTCGCCCGCGACGCGCGGATCCTGGCGTCCGGCGGCTACCGGCTGGCACGGGTCACACCGGTCGACCAGTTCCTGTGGTCCGCCCACCTGGAACTCGCCGCCTGCTTCCGGCGCTGACCACGGCACCGCCCGCCCCCGCAGAACGCCGTTATCCGTCGTCAGTCCGCCGGCACCACCACCGGGGCTGAGCCGGGCGCGCGCGGTCACGTCAAAGATGGCGAAAACAAAGCAGCGGTGGCCGAACTGAAGCAAGATTGGCGACAGCACAACCGAACGCAACCGCGCCGCCGGCCGCCTGAGAACCCCGGTCCCGCAGACGCCGCGTGCTGGCGGCCACCATCGGAACGCTGGTCCGGCAGCGGCAAATGTTATACTTGTTTGACAGAACGGTGAACAAGCCTGAGCGGGACGGGGGCGGAACCGGAATGAATCGAGGAATTGCGGCGTTCATCTTGTCGCTCGTCCTGCTGCTCTCGGCGGCGGGACACGCCGGTGCCCAGTCGCCGGACTCCCTGCGCAACAAGGTCAACCAGGGGACGGTCGCCATCATCTCCGGCGGCGTCAACGGCACCTACATCCGCATCGCCAGCGACCTGGCCGCCGTGCTCGACAGGCCGGACAGGCTGCGCATCCTGCCGATCGTCGGCAAGGGATCGGTGCAGAACCTGATCGACCTGCTGTACCTGCGCGGCATCGACATCGCGATCGTGCAGTCGGACATCCTCAGCTACGCCCAGAAGCGCAACCTGCACCCGAACATCGCCCAGCGGATTCGCTACGTCACCAAGCTCTACAACGAGGAAGTCCACGTCCTCGCCCGCAAGGAGATCGCCCGGCTTTCCGACCTGAAGGGCCGCAAGGTCAACGTCGACGTGGACGGCAGCGGGACGGCGATGACCGCAGCAACCCTGTTCGACGCGCTCGGCCTGAAGGTCGAAGCGACCAACTTCGATCAGGCGCTGGCTCTGGAAAAACTGAAGAGCGGCGAAATCGCGGCGATGGTCTACGTGGTCGGTAAGCCGAGCGACCTCTTCCGCAAGATCGGGGCCGGCTCCGACCTGCACTTCGTGCCCATTCCGCTGTCGGGCGAGCTGCTGCAGACCTATCTGCCGTCCTCCCTGTCGCACGCCGACTATCCCGACCTGATCGCTGACGGCCAGTCACGGGACACGGTCGCGGTCGGCGCGGTGATGGCGGTCTACAACTGGGAGCCGAAGAGCGAGCGGTACAAGCGCGTCGGCGAGTTCGTCGACGCCTTCTTCGACGGGTTCGGGGAATTCCTGAAGGCACCCCGGCACCCGAAGTGGCAGGAGGTGAACCTGGCGGCCGAGCTGCCCGGTTGGACCAGGTTCCAGCCGGCGCAGGACTGGCTCGACCGCCGGACGACGACGGCGGGCGCCGGCTACGAGATCGCGCTGAAGAGTTCGTTCGACGAGTTCATGGCGTTCATGAACCAGAGCGGCGCCGGCGGCGGCGCCCCGCAGAGCCGCGAGGCGCTGTTCACCCAGTTCCTGGACTGGCGCAAGCGACAGGAGCAGGCCACGGCGCAGACGATCAACATCCTGACGGGCGACGTCAGCGGCGTCTACTACCCGCTCGGCAACGCGCTGTCGGCGATCTACGCCAAGGTGCTGCCCGGGGCGACGCTCACCGTGCAGCCCACGCAGGGCTCGGTGCAGAACCTGAACCTGCTGCAGGCCGGCCGCGGCGAGGTGGCGTTCGCGCTGGCCGATTCCGTCGGCTTCGCCTGGAAGGGAGGCGCCGAGATGGGCTTCGCCGGCAAGCTCGACCAGCTGCGGACGATCGCGGCGATGTATCCCAACTACATCCAGATCGTCGCCACCCGGGCCTCGAAGATCGACTCCCTGGACGACCTGAAGGGCAAGCGGATCTCGGTGGGCGCGCCGCGTTCCGGCACCGAGGTCAACGCGCGCCGGGTGTTCCAAGCCGCCGGCCTGACCTACGAGATGATGCAGGTGGAATACCTGCCGTTCGGCGAGTCGGTGGGGCTGATGAAGACCGGGCAGCTGGACGCGACGCTGCAGTCCGCCGGCCTCGGCGTCGCCTCGATCCGGGACCTGGCGGCTTCGCTGCCGATCGCCCTCGTCCCGGTCCCGCCCGCCGTCGTCGCCCGCATCGGCGATCCGGCCTACCTGTCGCGGCCGATCCCCCCCGGCACCTACCAGGGCGAGGACCGGGAGCGGTTGACGGTCGCCATCAGCAACCTGCTGATGACCCGCGACGGTGTGCCCGCCGACGTGGTCTACGCGATGACGAAGGCGATGTTCGAGAACCTGCCGGAGATGGCGGCAGCCCACCCCGCCGCCCGCGGCATCGCGCTCGCCACCGCCGCCCAGGGCTCGCCGGTGCCCCTGCACCCGGGGGCGGAGCGGTACTACCGGGAGAAGGGGGTGCTGCGGTAGGGGGCGGCCCACCTCCTCCGCTCCACCGTCCTTCGCGGATAGCCCTTTGGCGAACACGGCCATGACGGAGCGGCGTCAGGCAGGGGGTGATGTTCGGCAGGGGGGTGTCCGAACAGTAGAATACTTCCATGCACGGCATCGGCAGATGAAACCGATGCCACCCCTTGTATCACGCGCAGCCTTAGCATAAATCGACGGCAGCAGGCAGCCGCAACGACGTTGCAAATCCGAGAGGATGCAAATGCTCGATGCAAAACGCAGCGGCCCGGCTTGCGGAGGCTTACCGTAAGATTCCCCAAGCGTATATTGCGCATGTGGAATATTTGGAGATTGTGATGGAACCCATGCACCCGCGGATGGAGCACCAGCACGCCGATCGGCGTCATCTTGCTGATCTGGCGCTGGAGGCGGTGTGGACTGCCGACGACGAGTCGCACCTCGATGCCGATCATGCGCGCGCGCTGTCGATGCTGGGCTTCGGGTTTTCCGGCGGCCGGTTCCCCGACAGCGTGCATTAAGGCGCCCCGGCGGACCGCCTTTCCGTCTGCGTTCGATCCCATCGCGATCGGGAGCCGCTCGGGCCTCCCGCGGCGGCCGGCGCCCACCGGGCCGGCCGCGCGGTCGCTTTCATTGCCAGGACGAAGGTTTCCTGCGGCATCGACCGATTCCGCCCGTTCACTGCACACGGCGGCTTGTCTTGACGCTCGTCTGAGCTAAGCTGTGGGCAGAGTGCCGGGGATGGTGGTGCCAGTGCATCTTCGGCGCGCGTGCGGGGGGCTCCAGGGGGGGTCGGACCAATCGAGTGCAGCAGCTTGCTCCCGGCGCGCAACGGCGCCGTCGGCAACCCGCGACCACTTGCCCACGCCCTGACGGTTCCACCGCGCTGCGAGGCTCGGCGCTCGGCTGCTCGGCCGCACGCAGGGCGGCGTCTGGCGAGGAGCATGTTCGATGACCGTCCTCGTAACCCTGTCGCAGGTGCTGCACCTGGCCCCGAATACCCGGTCCAGCTACCGCGAGGCGTTCCGCAACGGCCAGCCGATCCTGGACCGTCACAGGATCACCGCCAACCCGCTGCGGGTGGCGCATTTCATGGCGCAGGTGATGCACGCCTGCGGTGCGCTCACCATCCAGTTCGAAAACCTCACCTACAGTGCCGAGCGCCTGCCGCAGGTCTGGCCGTCCCGCTTCCGGCCTGCGGGCCCGCTCGATCCGGTGGAGTACGCCAACGACCCGCGCAAGCTGGCGAATGCCGTCTACGGGGGGCGGATGGGCAATACCGGCGCCGACGACGGCTACACCTACCGGGGGCGCGGCCTGCTGCAGATCACCGGCCGGGTCCGCTACGAGGGAGCGACGACGCTGCTGCGCCGCTTCGATCCGTCGGCCCCCGATCTGGTCGCGGCGCCGGACGAGGCGATCGGCGCCGCTTGGTGCCTGGCGATCGCGGCGGCGGAGTGGGAGGGCCGTGGATGCAACGAGTTCGCCGACCAGGACTCCATCCGCCGGGTGACCCGCGCCGTCGCCGGACGGCAGACGGGGCTTGCCGATCGCATCGACTGGTCGCTGCGGACCAGGGCGGTTTGGCGCTGATGCGGTCCGCCCGCCGCCGCGCCGAGGCTTGCGGCCGGCCGGCGGCGGTGCCACATCACTCGGCGATGCGCGCGGGAGAACAAACATGCTCGGCAGTCTGATCTCGTTCATCGTCATCGGTCTCATCGCCGGCTGGGCTGCCGGCAAGCTGATCAAGGGCAGCGGCTTCGGCCTGCTGGGGAACCTCGTGGTCGGTGTCGTCGGCGCCTTCGTCGGCGGTATCGTCTTCTGGGCGCTCGGGCTCACCGCCCACAACCTGATCGGCCAGATCGTCACCGCCATCATCGGTGCGATCATCGCGCTGTTCGTGGCGGCGAAGCTGAAGAACCAGGCGTCGTGACGCTGCCGTCGCGCGAACCGGGGGCTTGCAGCAAGGGGAGAGCACGATGAGCCTGGGCGGTCTGCTGCTGTTTCTGCTGATCGGTCTGGTCGCCGGCTGGATCGCCGCCAAGCTGATGCGCGGCGGCAGCCTGGGGCTGGTCGGCAACCTGGTGGTCGGCGTCATCGGCGCGATGATCGGCGGCCACATCCTGCGCTTCGTCGGGCTCGGCACCACCGCCGGGCTGGTCGGCGACCTGATCACCGCCATCGTCGGCTCGGTCATCCTGCTGCTGGTGGTGGGCGTTCTCAAGCGGGCGTGAGGCCGGGCGTTCGGGACGGCGGCGGGACTCGCTTCGCGCGAAAGTCCTGCCCATGTGTTTCATCGAAAGCGGTCGCCCGCCGGCATCCCGCCGGACGGCGCCGATCCACGCCTGCGAGCGCTCGACCGTGGTCCGCCCGTCGCCCCACCTGCTGTTCGTGGCTGCGCTCACCGCCGCCCTCGCTGGCGCCCTTTCCTCGGCCGGCTGCGCCCAGCTGAGCTGGCAGCGCGCGGATACGGACGGGGCGACCGCCGACGCGGACCGGACGGAATGCCGCACCCTGGCGCATCACCAGGCCCGCCGGCTGACCGAAACGCCGCTGATGCTGCCCTACTTCATCGGCGCACGGGACAACCGCGGCCGGGAGCGCGCCATCCCGGTCGTTCCCTGGCAGCAGGTCGGCCCGCCGGTGTGGTGGCCCTACGCCCCCTCGCTGGCGATCGACCAGATCACCCTGAATCACGAGCTGTTCGAGGCGTGCATGCAGGCGAAGGGCTATCGACGGCTGCCGGTCGAAGAGCAGCCGGTCGAAGAGCAGCCGGCGGAGGAGAAGCAGGCGGACGAAAAGCAGGCGGACGAAAAGCAGGCGGACGAAAAGCAGGCGCCGGCGGACGAACCGGCCGGGGGTGGGGTGCTCCCGCCGGCCGCGCCGCCGTCGTGAACGAGCGCCTGCCGCGATTCCGCCACAATAACCTTGATGGGCTACAACATTCGCCGTACCCTTCTGCAGGGAAAGGGGCTCCGGGTAAACATGGGGGACAGCCATGCCCGGCACTCAAGAAGACAAAACACACCTCGATCCGGCGATCACGCGCCTCATTCAGGACGAAATCGACCGGCGGGTGGATCGCATCGTCAAGAACCTGAAGCTGTTCATGTGGCTGGCGGGCCTGGTGCTCGTCACCCCGATCGGCGCCATGCTCGCGTCCTCGTGGGTGCGGGAGGGTGTCTTCGACCTGGTCGGTCTGCGGATCGACGAGCAGGTCGACGCCCGGGTCGAAACCTACCTGAAGGCGAACAAGGGCGACCGGTACTTCAAGACGTTCCTGAACAAGGCGGTGGCCTATTCCTACAGCGGCTACGCCCGGCTCGGTCCGGACAACCCGTACCTCTTCCTGCGCTTCTACAAGTCGGAAGAAGACAAGGGCGAGCTGAAGTGCAAGGCGAATTTCCTCGACCAGCAGAACGCCAAACTGGTGAAGCAGATCGAGATTTGGCTGAACGACAAGCCGGAGCCGTTCAAGATCCTGAAGGTCGACAGGTTCGGGGAGTTGACGATCAACAAGGATTTCGATCTGAGCCTGAAGCTGAAGGACATGTTCTATCAAGACACGCCCGTACCGTGGCACGATCTGAAGATTCAGCTGGTCATGGACCCGGATGCCTGGAAGTCCAGCACGCGGTCCGGCCGGGGCGGACTGGCGAATGTCGTCACCAGCGCCGGCGAGCCACTGCAGCAGAGCGTATACGTCGATATGAGCTGTGTCGTCGCCGTTTACGGAGCAGCCCTGTATGAACGCGTCGCCAACTCGCAGTAGGAGCTTCGGGCGGCGCGCCCTCACCGCAGTACTGCTCGGCCTGCTGGCCGGGGCGGGTCCGGCCTTCGCCGGGGAGCAGCCGCCCGCATCGGCCGCCGCGCCGCGCAGCATTCGCGCCGAAGAAGCCCGCAGCGCCGACGGCATCGGCTATCGCCGACTGCACTGGCAGGAGGGCGCCGAGGCCGGCAGCATCCATCTGGTCACCGTCGATCCGCGACGCTACGTCGTCCGGCTGGCACTGCCGCTGAAACAGAGCGTCGGCGGCTACCCGCTGCCCCGCTACCTGTACGAGCAGCAGGCGCTGGTGGCGTTCACCGGCAGCTACCTGACGACGTTCCTGCCGGCGACCCCGCGCGGGCTGGTCAAGGTGGACGACACCCTGCGCAGCAACGCCGTCGAGGGCGTGGAATTCGCCCGGATCGTGGACGGTATCGTCTGCTTCGCGGAGGCCGGTTCGCCGGCAGTGACACGTCGGCAGACGACTTCGTCCAGCCGCACCGCACCGCTGCCGGCGATCCTCGTTGCGCCGTTTGCCGGCGAAGGGCAGTACGACGCGTATCCCAGCTGCCTGCAGGGCGGCCCGCTGCTGGTGGAAAACGGTGGGCAGCGCGCGGTCGACTGGGAAGCGGTCGATCAGGTGGGCAAGCGGTTCGCCAGCGGCCTGTTCACCCGGGCGTTCGTCGCCGAGACCGGGGACGGCCAGGTGGTCCTGGGCATCGCCGATCCGATCCCGCTGCAGATGCTGGCCTGGAGCCTGACCGAGGGGATGCGCGGGCTGGGCGCCGACGGGCTCGCCATCAAGTCGGCGCTCAACCTCACCGGTCGCAACACCGCCGGCCTCATCGGCACGGTGCTGGGGCTCGACGCGGCACCCCTGGGCACGGTCGACACCCTGCTGCCGAACGCCATCATCGTCAGCCGCCCTTAGAGCACGACCGCTTGATCGGATATTGCTCCAGCCGCGCACGGCCTGCACGGCAGGCGACCCGGCAAGGCGGCCATCCGGCCGGATGGCCGCCGTCCCGGGAGACCCGGTCAGGCCGCGTCGCCGCCTCAGGCGGCGATGCGGTGCGGATCGGCGTGGCGGGTGCGGCGGTCGGCGTCGGACGGGCCCGTTTCGCCCGCGAAATGGCCGAGCGCCGCGTCGCTGCGGCATTCGGCGGCCATGGCGAGGGCGGCGCGGTTGCCCGGCAGCTCGCAGGCCCGGTCGGCGGCGGTCGCCCGCAGCCGCGTCAGCCGCTGCCGCAGCCACCTGCCGGCCGCCGCAGCCAGACGCCGGATCTCGACGTCGCGGGCCTGCCGCGCCTCGGCGAGGACGCCGTCGACGAAGACCCGTCGCCTATCCTCCCGTTCGATGCTCAGGCCGTCGACGGACTGCCTCGATGTGCGCTCGACCATGATGATCTCCGGTGCTTGTAAACAGTCTAAATTAGTTTTGACGAATGTATGGTCGCCCGGCTCCGGTTTGACAGGGCGTTTCCTGCAATCCTGATGCGTAACCCCCGCACAGGGTGACGCGCATCCATCCTGGCATCGGGGCCTTGTGCCGGTGTGCATTGAACCTTAGGTACACGGACGGGGGGCGCGGGCAGCGGCGATCCGGACCGGATGCCCGATAACCCAATGGAGGTAAAAATCCCGCGCGACGGTCATCGCCGCGACCTGCAGGCACTGCTTGCCGACTACGGCGTGGAGTTCGGCACGGCACATCTGCGCGAACTCGTCCGCGGCGTCGCCGCCGCACCGCCTCAGTGGGATCCGGACGGCTGGATGCGCTTGGTCGTGGATGATCCGGCGCCGGAGCTGCGCTCCGCGCTGGCCGCGGCACTCGACCGGGTGCGGGACCTGCGCCAGCAGAACGCCATGCGCCGGGACGAGGCTTGGGACGAGCCTGGGCGCCGCCTGACGGCGCTGCGTGCCGAGCTGCGGCGGCGGGGTCTCGCCGGCTTCGTCGTTCCCCGCAGCGACGAACACCAGGGCGAATACGTTGCCGCCCGCGCCGAGCGACTGGCGTGGCTGACCGGCTTCACCGGCTCGGCCGGGACGGCGGTGGTTCTGGATCACCAGGCGGCGCTGTTCGTCGACGGCCGGTACACCGTGCAGGCGGCGGCGGAGGTGGATGCGGCGTGGTATTCCATTCACCACGCCACCCAGGAGCCGCTCTCCGACTGGCTGGCCCGGGAACTGCCGCCTGCGGCTCGGCTCGGCTATGACCCCTGGCTGCACACGCCGAACCAGGTGGCGATCCTGAACCGGGCGTGCGCCCGGGCCGGGGCCCGGGCGGTGCCGGTACCGGGCAACCCGATCGACCGCATCTGGCGCGACCGGCCGCCGCCTCCGATCGCCCCGGTGGTGCCGCATCCGCACCGCTTCGCGGGCGAGAGCTCGAAGGCCAAGCGGGCGGCGGTCGCCGAGGTTCTGCGCAAGCAGCACCAGGACACGGCGGTGCTGGCGCAGCCGGACTCGATCGCCTGGCTATTGAACATCCGCGGCGGCGACCTGCCGTACACGCCCACGGCGCTGGCCTTCGCGCTGCTGGCTGCGGACGGGCGCGTGCGGCTGTTCCTCGACGCCCGCAAGCTCACCGCCGCGGCGCGGGCGACGCTGGACGAGGCCGTGGCGGTGGTGCCGCCCGCGGCCCTGGGGGCGGCGCTCGACCGGCTAGGGGCGGACAGGCAGACGGTGCGGCTCGATCCCGACGGGGCGCCGGAGTGGGTGGCCCGCCGGCTGCGGCGCGCCGGTGCCACCGTCGTCGAGGCTGCCGATCCCTGCGCCCTGCCGAAGGCGACGAAGAATGCTGTGGAGCTGGCGGGGATCCGCGCCGCACATGTGCGCGACGGTGCGGCGCTGACCCGCTTCCTCGCCTGGCTGCCGGCGGCAGCGGCGGGCAGTGCGCTCACCGAGAGTGCGGCCGCGGACCGGCTGGCCGCCTGCCGCGCCGCGGGCGAGCATTACCGCGGTCCCAGCTTCCCGACCATCTCGGCCGCCGCCGGCAACGGCGCCATCGTCCACTACCGGGTCACCCCGGCGACCGACCGGACGCTCGTCCCCGGCTCGCTGTACCTGGTCGATTCCGGCGGCCAGTACCTGGACGGCACCACCGACGTGACCCGCACCATCGCCGTGGGCGAGCCCGCAGCGGAGATGCGGGAGCGCTTCACCTTGGTCCTGAAGGGCCACATCGCGCTCGCCCGCGCGCAGTTCCCGCGCGGCACCACCGGCTCGCAGCTGGATGCGCTGGCGCGGACCGCCCTGTGGCGGGCGGGCCTGGACTACGACCACGGCACCGGCCACGGCGTCGGTGCGTACCTGGGCGTGCACGAAGGCCCGCAGCGAATCTCCAAGCTGCCGAGCCGCGTGGCGCTGCAGCCGGGCATGGTGATCTCCAACGAGCCCGGGTACTACAAGGCCGGCGCCTATGGCATCCGCATCGAGAACCTGGTGGCGGTTACGGTCGCGCCGCCGCCGCCCGGCGCCGAGTTGGAACTGCTGGAATTCGAAACGCTGACGCTGGCGCCGATCGACCGGCGGCTGATCGACGCCGAGCGGCTGGACGACGGGGAGGCCGGGTGGCTGGACGGCTATCATGGCCGCGTACGCGAGACGCTCACCCCGCTGCTGGACGAGCGGACGGCCGCCTGGCTGGACGAGGTGACGCGGCCGATTCGCAGATGACCCCGGCCGCGGTTCGCGGCCCCGCGGCGGCGGGGCTGCTTCGCGGGGGCTAGGCTTTGCTTTAGCGGCGGCGACCGCCGCGCAGCACCACCGGCCGGCCGCCGGGACGCACCAGCTTCAGGGTCACAAGCGTCTGTGCAGACATCGGCAGAGTTCTCCGTTCTCGGTTACGACAAGTCGACCTGCGCGCCGCGCAATCGACCAGGCGTGCTGAATCGCCTGACAGGCTAACAGCACGCCCGGATGGTACTATTCTCCCGTTAAACATTTCTTGCGGAAGCGAGACAATTTCGAGGCTGCCGAATTCGGCGGCTATCTTTCGCCGTCGAGGCGGGCAATGGGCCCGGCGGTGTCGCCCGAGCAGGCGTTTCGTCGGGCAGGCGTTTCGTCGGGCAGGCGTTTCGTCGGGCAGGACCGGGCGACGCGACGCAACCCTGTCGCATCCCGGCGTACCGGCGCACCGGCGTAACGCAACGGGCTTGCGGGCACGCGCGGTTGCGCGCTACTCGAAAGCCGATCGCATGCATGCGGGAACGGAGTTCCGTCCGGGGCGAGGCCCGCTGGAGGGCGAGACCGGTCGAACGCACGCCACAGCCGGCTGGAGGGAGCAATGTCGGATCTTCGGGTGTTGCTGCCATTTGTTCTCGCTGGCGCAGTCGCCGCCGTCGCGGGAGTGCCGCAGGCCCAGGCCCAGGAAACGAGCTTCGACTGCCTGAAGGCGGCGGCGCCGATCGAGCTGCTGATCTGCTCCGATCCGGAGCTGCTGACTCTCGACAGCGCCATCGAGGAAGTGCTCACCGACCAGCGCCGCAAGCTGGCCGAGCCGCAGCGGAGCCAGCTGGCGGCGCGGCAGAAGGAATGGCTGGACCAGCGCCTGGAGCGCTGCGGTGTGCCGGCGAAGGCGCCGGCGAAGGCGCCCGCGAAGGAGGCTGCGAAGGAGGCGACGAAGGAGGCGACGAAGGAGGCGGACATCGGTCTGGAGCTGCGCTGGCGGTCGGCCGCCTGCCTCGCCGATCTCTACCGGGCACGGCTCGCGGCGCTGGGCGTCCCGCCGGAGCCGGCGGAGCCGTCGGTGCCGGAGGCGAGCCAGCCGGGCTTCATTCATCCCAGCTGCCTGTGGCCGATCGTCGAGGAGGATCCGGAGGCGACGCCGCGGGTCGAGTCGCGCATTCCGATCGACGCGTGCGCGCGGGGCAACCGGCATATCCCGGTGACCCTGGGCGAGGAAGGCGGCTTTGCGGCGCAGGCCGCGTCCGAAGGCTACTACACGTGGCTGTCCTACCGGATCGTCGGTCGGCTGGCCGACGGCCGCGAGCCCGCGATCGTCTGGTACAACGCCGGCGGCACCGGCGTGTTCTCGGAAATCTACCTGCTGCGGCGGACGCCGGCGCCGGACGGGCGCGACATGCTCCTGTCCGGCGAACTGGTGGGCGGCGGCGGCGATCGCTGCAACGGCGGCATCGAGCGGGCGGAGCTGCTGGACGGGCGGACGCTGCAGGTGGACTACCGGGTCACGCCGCAGGACCTGCTGTCGGAAGGGGACGAGCAGCTCGCCAACGACACCATCGATGCGCTGGCGTTCTGCGCCGTCTGCTGCACCGGCACGGTGCGCCGCACGCTGGACCTGGTGAGCCGGCAGGAGGCGACGGTTTCGGCGACGGTCGACGAGCTGCTGAGCGAAGATGCGTCGACGGATGCCGGCGGGGACGGCGAGCCTGCCCAGGCCTGCTTCGACCTCGTCGTCCGCAAGGCCGCCGGTGGCACGCTGCCGCACACCTTCCGGGTGTCCGACGTCAAGGCGCTGGCGGCGACCTTCGCCAAGCAGTGCCTGAAGCGGTGACGGGGCGCGGGGACCCCGCCGGCCTCAGGCCGCCCGGTCCAGAGGTTCGTCCACCGCGATGTTCAGGTGCTGCAGCAGGGTGCCGTAGAGCGGACCCAGCAGCTCGCGCACACCCCAGACGAATGAGCCCGGGTTGTCGTAGGTGACCAGCCCGTTCTCGCCGTGGACGACGCAGCGGATGCCGGACTGGTGGGTGACCAGCACCGGCTTGCCGGCCGCGAGCGCCTGCCGGGCCAGTTCCTCCCCCTGCGGCACCCGGGCCGGAATGGCGACGAAATCGGCCGCGGCCAGCACCGGCGGAAACCGCTCGGCCGACACGTCGCCGAGGAAGCGGCAGCGCTCGCCGAGTTCGGCGCGGCCGGCGCGCTCCTGCAGTTGGGAGAGCAGCGGTCCCTCGCCCGCATAGACGAACTGCACGCTCGCGTGCCCGGCGCAGACGATCAGTATTGCCTCGAACAGGATGTCGGCGCCGTCGTTGCAGCCCATGTCACCGGCGAACAGCACCACGGGTGCCTGCGGGTCCAGCCGCAGCGCCCGCTTTGCCGCCGCCGTGCGTTCGCCCGCCGCTTCGGTTCGGACTGCGGCCGCGACAGGCAGCTTCGGCGCCGCTGGTGCCGGCTCGGATGCTGCTGCCGGCTCGGATACTGCGGGCGCCTCGGATGCTGCGGGCACCTCGGATGCTGCGGGTCGGGTCGGGACGGCGACGACAGCTTCGTGTTCCGTTGCGGCAGGTTCGGCCGCCGGTTCGGCTGCGACGGCCGCCGCCGGGGCCGCTTCCGCTTGTGCAGCTGCGACGGCCGTCGCCGGGGCCGCTTCCGCTTGTGCTGCTTCCGCTTGCGCTGCTGCGACGGCCGTCGCCGGGGCCGCTTCCGCTTGCGCTGCTGCGGCGGGGGCCGTCGGTACGGCGGCGTCGGGTGGCGCGGGAGGGGTGGCTGCAGCAACGTCCGGCTGTGGTTCCCGGCGCATGGCCGCATCGGCCGCCGCCCCGGCCGCGGCGCGACCGACCACCATGCCGAGCAGCCGGGTCAGAAGGCCAGGGCGACGGCGGGGTGCCTGCTCCGCGAGCATCGCCCCGCTGGTTGCCGCCTCCGCGGGCGTTGCCTCGGCAGATGGTGCTGATGCCGCAGAAGCGATGGGCGCGGCGGGCGCCGCCATGCTCGCCACCGGCACGGTCGGCGGCCCGGCGATGACGGCGGGCGACGGCTCGACCAGCGCCGCATGGGGCGACTGAACCGCCGGCTCGATCCCGGGCTCGACCACTTCGGGCTCGACCACTTCGGGCTCGACCACCTCGGGCTCGACCACCGGGCCGCTCGCCAGCGATGCCCCGCTCGAATCAAACCCGGGCTCTGCCTCGCATGCCGGGTCCACGCGCAGCTGCCAGGCCGGTCGCCGGGGTTCTTCCAGCCACTGCGGCGTCACGAATTCGCCCGCCTCGCCGCCCGGCCGCCACGGCGACAGCCGGTGGCCGCGACAGGGGACGCGCACCGTCGGGTGATCCGCAGGCTCCACCCCGGCCGCCTCCCTGTCGTCCAGCGCGTGCACCGCATCGGGCACCGCGTCCGGCATCGCATTGGGCATCGCATCGGGCATCGCATCGGGCACCGCGTCGGGTGTCGCGTTCAGCGGCGGGCGCAGGCTGGCGATCAGGTCGGCCGCCTCCTGCGTCCGTGCCGCAGCGGACATCGCCTCGAAGCGCACGTGCACGTGCGTCATCCCGCCGGCCATCGCCGCCCGCCACTCCTCGACGCAGTGGTGCCGGTGGGCACCGAAGTGCAATTGCAGGCTGGACGTCTCGCCGACGAACAGCGGCATCTGCCGGCTGTCCTCGTGTCGCGCGAGAACGTAGACGGCCGGCGCGTCGATCCACGCCGTGCCGGTCCGCAGGACAGCAAAGTCGTAGCGTTTGCCGGTCTCGCCAGTCCAGACGGCAAGAGGGGGGCTGCACAGCGGCAGGCCATGGGGCAGGTTCATTGGACGCAGCTCCTTTTGTCCCGCAGAGGCGTTGCGTGCCGACGCGACAGCCGGGTATTCGGAGGCGCTCCCATTCGCTCTCCGCCCCGTTTGTGGAGCTTTGCTCCTGACCGCTGCGCGTGCATTGCCACGCTTCTGTCATGTGGGAAGCAAATGCGCGGAGAGCGAGGATTGTTTCATCCGCACCTCGCGATTCAGGATGCGGATTCGGGGGTGCGACTTCAGCTGCCCGGAGCCTTACGGCCCATGTCGTGTTGGTCGAGGAGAGGGGAGAGTTCGTCGCCCAGCGCCGCCGCCGTCCAGCCGGACTCGGCGGCCTCCTGCGTCACGTCCATCATCCGAGCCAGCACCGTCGGCTCCTGCGCGCCGCAGGTGACGAAGCTGCCGTCGAAGACGAAGGCCGGGACACCGTTGATGCCCAGCCGATGGGCACGCGCGTTCTCGGCGTAAATGGTGGACAGGTCCGCCTCGCTCGCCAGGTGGGCACGGATCAGGCGGTAATCCAGGTCGAGCTCGCTGCCGATGTTGGCCAGCACGCGCGCGTCGCCGATGTCGCGCCCGCGGACGAAGTGGTTGTAGAAGAGCGACTCGACCATCCGGTCGGCGCAGCCGTAGGTCCGGGCGAAGCGCACCAGCCGATGGGCATTGACCGTGTTCGGCGTTCGCCGGATGCGGTCGAAGGCGAAGTCGATCTCGACCGACTCGCCCACGTCGGCGATCGCCAGGTGCACGCGGCCGACCCGCGCCTCGCTGCCGAACTTGCGGATCAGGTAGGTGGTGCGGTCGATCCCCTCCGGCGGAAGGTCGGGGTTGAGCAGGAACGGCCACCAGGCCAGGTCGACCTGCACCGAGGGGCGCATGGTGATTGCGGGCTCAAGCTGCCGCTTGCCGATGTAGCACCAGGGGCATCCGGGATCGAAGATGACCTGTATCTGCATGCCGTTCGTCAGTCGCTCGTGTGCTCCGGTTCCGTCGTCGGGCCGCGTGTTCCGTCCCGGACGTCCGGCGACGAAGCGCGGGCGGCCGTTCGCAGGCGCCGACGGCGGCGAGTATAGCGCGAACCGGCCGGTCGGCGGAACGGGCCGCCTGACGAGGGTACCGGCGTAGATCCGGCGTGGCTCCGGCGGCTCCGGGACGGAGTGCCCGCCACAACAACCGACGGTCGAAGCCGGGGCTTGAAATCGGCCATGGCCCGACGCTACCTAAGCAACGGGAGGAAGCGGCGGTGGCTGATTGCAGGCAGGCAAAGTTCCGGATAGGCGAAGTGGTGCGTCACCGCTTCTATCCGTTCCGCGGCGTCATCTTCGACGTCGACCCGGAATTTTCCAACACCGAGGAATGGTGGCTGTCGATCCCGGAGAACGTCCGGCCACGGAAGGACCAGCCGTTCTATCACCTGCTCGCCGAAAACGCCGAGAGCACGTACATCGCCTACGTCTCGGAGCAGAACCTGCTGCCGGACGGGAGTGGCGAGCCGGTCTCGCACCCGCAGGTGGACGAAATCTTCGGCGGCATCGAGAACGGCCACTACGTCGCCCGCCGCTCCAACACCCACTGACACGGCTGCCCGTCGCGGTCGGACCGGTCAGGGTCAACGTCCAGCTCCAGCTAAGGATCGCCGCCGGCACTGTCGTGCCCTCGCGATGGCGGCTCGAGCCCCAGCCGTCACTGCGAGCCGGAGGCGAAGCAGTCCATAGCCGGGCACGGTGGGCGGCTGTCAGCTGCCGTCGCCCTGGCGCAGCGCCCACTTCACCCTGGCGCCGCCCTTCGCTGTCCGGCCGGAGACGACGATCTGCTGCGCCCGTCGCGGCTGGTCGGTGGTGCCGAGATAGGTGCTGTCCTCGACGGTAATCTGGCCGCCCACGGCGACGAAGGTCCACTGCGCCCCGCTCGCGAGCCGCAGCGCCACCGAGGTGCCGTCGGCGGCCGCCGTCGCCTGGACATCCGGATGCAGGTGGAAGCGGAGCTGAAACGCTCGCCCGCGGCGGCCCTCGAGGGTGTCCTCGCCGCGCAGGTCGCTGCCGGCGTGCGCCAGATACAGGCGCCGGCGGTGCAGCACGCCGAACCGCGGCCGGTAGCCGTCGTGGCTGGCCTCCAGCCACAGCGCCCCGTCCGCCTCCTGGCGGACGCATTCGACGCGCACCGGGCGTGCTCCGAACCAGCGGGCGCCGCCGACGCGCGCGTCCTCGACCGTCAGTGTCGAGTGCGCCGGCGTCGAAGCGAGTGCGGCGCGCCAGCGCGGATCGTCGCCGCCATGGGCACCGCAGTTGACGATCAGCCGCTCCCGGCCGCAGCTCAGCTCGAAGGCGAGAGGCGCCTGGTGGCCGTGTGGCGGTGGCGGGCCCACGTCCGCCAGCAGCACCGTCCGCCCCGCCGCCAGCCGCTCGAAGCCGGATGCGGGCGCGCTGGCGAGTGCCGGCGCACCGATGCGGCTGGCGGCGAGCAGCGAGTCGATCAGCGTCCGGTCGCTCTCCTTGGCGCCGTGGAACAGTGCGAGCCGGCCGTCGCCGTGGCGCAGCGCGCGCAGCAGCGGTGCCATCTGCTCGATCGCAGCCGCGAGCGGGGCCGGCACGGGTTCACCTGCCTCCACCAGGGCGGCGCGGATGTCCACCAGCCGGCGGAACGCCTGCAGGTGGACCGCCGGGTTGCGCGAGACGTGGCCGCCGTCCGCTGCGAGCTGCCGGCCGAGCGCCCGCTGCAGCCGGTCGAGGGCCGGTTGCAGGGGGACGACGCCGAGGCAGAGCGCGGCGGCGATCTCGCCCGTTGCGGCGGCAAACCCGTCGTCGCCGCCGCCTTTCCCGCGGGCGTTGATTCGGGCCAGGTGTCGGGCCTGCCGGCCCGCCGATTCCAGGAACCGGGCGCGTTCGTCGCCATCGGCACCCGCGAGCAGGAAGTCCCCCGCCGCCAGCCAGGCGGCGAGCCGCTCGCCCAGCACCGCCGGCGACCAGGCGAGCGCGCTCCAGCGGCGATGGGCCGCGATCCAGCCCAGCACCAGGGCGCGGGCGCGGACGCGCGCCTCCTCCGAACCCACCGCCTTCAGGTCGGGCAGCCAGGCAAAGCCGTGCAGCGCCGCCGCCAGCGAGGCGCCCGGCGGCAGTACCGACCACGGGACGGCGCCGAAGCCGACGCGCCGGCCGAAGAACGTGAACTCGTCGCGCAGGATCGCTTCAGCCTGGGCCCGGTCGCCGGGCGTGTGCCAGGGGAAGGGGCGGAGCACTTCCGCCGGCACCGCGCCGTCGAGGACCATGCGGCGATAGAGTGTGGAGCGGAACAGCAGCCGGGCCAGCGTCGAACCCAGGCGGTCGGAAGCGGCCGCCGGATGCGGGCGGGGGGCGGTACGACCGGATGCGGCTGCAGGCAAGGCCGCCGGGACGATGACCGGTGCCACGGTCGGAGCCATGCCCGATCCGGCGGCGACTGCGGCGGGCCCCGGTTGTCGCATCTGCTGCATGCGGCCGCTCCTCTCGCCCGTTGCCCGAGGCGCCGACGGTAGCCGCCCCGTTCAAGTCCCCCGATGCCGCAGCCGGGCTGCATAGAAGCCGTCGAGTCCGCCCAGCTCGGCGAGGTGACAGGGAAGAGTGCGCAGATCGCCGGCAGATGTCAAAAGCTCGCCGCAGCCTCCGATTTCATCAGCGGTGATCGGCACCCGCTGCAGCGGCAATCCGCGCGACGGCAGCGAATCGACGAGAATCGCCCCCTCCTCGGGTTGCAGCGAACACGCGCAGTAGACCATCACGCCGCCCGGCGACAGCATCGACGCCGCCGCCGTCAGCAGCCGCGCCTGCACCGCCGAAAGCGTGCGCACCTCGTCCGCACTCTTCAGCCAGGCCACGTCCGGGTGGCGGCGGATGGTGCCGGTGGCCGAGCAGGGAACGTCGAGCAGGATCCGGTCGACGGGTGCTTCCGGCCGCCATTGGGCGGCGTCGGCGGTGACGGTCTCGGCCGTGAGCTGCAGGCGGCGCAGGTTCTCGCCCACCACCTGCAGGCGCTTGGCCGAGCGGTCGACGGCGGTGACCCGGGCGCCGGCGGCGGCGAGCTGCGCCGTCTTGCCCCCCGGTGCGGCGCACAGGTCGAGGACACGCCGGCCGCGCACGTCGCCCAGCAGGCGGACGGGAAGCGCGGCAGCCGCGTCCTGCACCCACCAGGCGCCTTCATCGAAGCCGGGCAGGGCGGTCACCGGCCCGGCATGGGCGAGCCGCAGGCTGCCGGTGGGCAGGACCGTCGCACCGAGCATCGCCGCCCAGCGGTCCCCATCCGCGTCCGGCTTCAGCGTCAGGTCGAGCGGCGGTTCGGCGGTGTGGGCGCGGGCAATGGCCTGCGCGGCCGCTTCACCCCAGCTGCCGAGCCAGGACTCCCACAGCCAGGCGGGCACGTTCAGCCGCTCGCTGCCCTCCTGCAGGGCCGGCATGCCGTTCCCTTCGTCCGCCAGGCGGCGCAGAACGGCATTGATCAGCGCGCCGTGCCGCCCCTGGCCGGTGGCCCGGGCGAGGGTGACGGTGGTGTGCACGGCGGCGTGCGGCGGTGTGCGCAGGAAGACGAGCTGGGCCGCGCCCAGCCGCAGCAGGCCGCGCACCGTGGTCAGCCGCTCCGGCAGCGGGGTGGCGAGGCAGGCGTCGATCAGCCCGTCCAGCTGCCCCAGCCGGCGGAAGACGGTGCGCGCCAGCGTGTACGCGAACGCCCGGTCGCGCTCCGGCAGCGGCGCCAGCCCCGGATGGCCGTCGAACGTCTCGTCCAGCGGCCGGCGGTGCTGGAGGACCGTCAGCGTCGCATCCAGGGCGACGCGGCGTGCGCGCAGGCCGGCCGGCTCGGCCGGGGCCGCGCGGCTCCTCGACGCCGACGCCCGGGCGGTCAACCCCAGGGGCCGACGGTGCCGGTGCGGCTCGCCAGCTCGCGCAGCGCCCGCACCCGGTTCTCCGTGCTCGGATGGGTGGAAAACAGGTTGTCGAAGGAGCGGCCGTGCAGCGGGTTGATGATGAACAGGTGCGCCGTCGCCGGGTTGGCCTCGGCAGCGCCGTTGTCGATCCGCCGCGCCCCCTGCTCCAGCTTCTGCAGCGCCGACGCCAGCCACAGCGGATGGCCGCAGATCTCGGCACCGGCGCGGTCGGCGGCGTACTCGCGGGTGCGCGAGATCGCGAACTGCACCACCATCGCCGCCATCGGCGCCAGAATCACCGCCAGGATGTTGGCGATGAAGCCGGTCTGGTTGTCCCGGTTGCCGCCGAAGAACAGGCCGAAGTTGGCGAGCATGCCGAGCGCGCCGGCCAGCGTCGCGGTCACGGTCATGATCAGCGTATCCCGGTTGCGCACGTGTGCCAGCTCGTGCGCCAGCACGCCGGCCAGCTCCTGGTGGCTGAGGATGCGCAGCAGGCCGGTGGTCACCGCGACCGCCGCATGCTGCGGGTCGCGCCCGGTGGCGAACGCGTTCGGCTGCGGCTCGTCGATGACGTAGACCCGCGGCATCGGCAGCTGCGCCCGGCCCGCCAGCTGCTCGACCAGCCCGTAGAGTTCGGGGGCGGAGCGCGCATCAACCTCCTGCGCATTGTACATGCGCAGCACCATCCTGTCCGAGTTCCAGTAGGCGAACACGTTGGTGGCGACGGCGACGGCGAGTGCGATCAGCATCCCGCTCTGGCCGCCGATCATCCATCCCAAGGCCAGGAACAGACCCGTCATGCCGGCCAGGAGCAGCGAGGTGCGCAGCATACCCATGCGGTTTCCAACCCTCCCGGGAGTTAGCCGTGGCGCTCGGACAACGTGTTATTGTACTAGTGACGTGTCGTCGAGGACACAAGTGGGCTGAACCGGAAAATGCCGACACCGGAATCCGTTGACCCCGATCACCCCGCCGGGCGTGCGCCAGCGGCGGACGCTGCGGAAGCTCAGGCGCCAGGGGAACAGGCGCCCGGGGAACAGGCGCCAGGGGAACAGGCAGTGGAACCCGCAGCCGAGGCGCCCGGGGAACTGGGCGGTCCCAAGGGTCCCGAACCCACCCGCTACGGGGACTGGGAACGCAAGGGCCGCTGCATCGACTTCTGACTCCGTCTGCGGGACGTGCGGGTCCTCCGCGGGACGTGGGCCGTGCAGCCGCAGGGTGCGGCGGCGAAGCGGCTTGCGCCGAACCGCACCCCTGGTTCGATCTCCATCCGTGCGCGCCGGGCAGGCACGACATCCCGCCTCGCCTCGTGCAGGCCGTTCCGTCATGGGCGCATTCCGACGGGTGTATCGGACAGGTCGTCGAACGTCGTTTTGCTTGACTTCCCGCACAAATCTGTAACAATAGTTGTATATCCTGTTAGAGTAGCGGCCTTTTCGGAAAGTATCAGGCGGGCCGAATATACCGGAACAGGAGCAATAGACCGGCACCGTCGGTTTTCGCGACTTCACCTCTGTCGGAAGGGGAGGAGAAGATGCGGTCTCTCGTTGCGAATCTCGGTTTTGGAGCACTTCTGGGGATCGGCTGCACGGTGTGGTCGAGCCCGGTGCACGCCGCTCAGGCCCAGCTCGAGGCCATGCGCACGTTCGTCGACTGCCTGAACCGGCAGATCGGCGCCGGCAACCCGGCCGACATCTCCAGCACGCTGCAGTGTCTGCCGGCCAACTGTACGATGACGCTGACGATGAGCGGGGAGAGCGCGCAGCCGGCGTGTGCCCAGGGCGGCTGTCAGTTGCCGCGGGTGATCCTCAACTGTCCGGGGCCGCCGGCGTTCATCCCCAGTTACTCCCTGTGCCCGGAAGGCGGCACCAGCGATCACCTGGAGCTCGGCGTGGTCGTCAGCCGCCGCCCGAACATCCGCATGGCCATGGCGGAGTTGAAGGTACCCGAGGGGCCGTACACGCCGACCCGGCTGCAGAGCTTCAAGAGCATCGTGCCGGACAACAAGGGCTGCAACGCCTGCCACGACAACGGCAACCCGAACGCCAAGGACGGCGCCCTGCAGCAGTCGATCGCCATCGACACCTTCGGCAACTTCGCCGGCACCGAGCTCGGCCCGCTGGTGATCGACACCAACGAGCCGGGGCGCGCGGTCAACCCGGGTCCCGGGATCACGGCGCAGACCCTGGCGCAGGTGTGCGGCTGCATCGATCAGGCGGTCAACGACGACCTGAACCCGCTGGCCGCCCAGTTCGTCCTGCAGCGGCTGTGCCAGGGCCTGCTCAACTACCAGCAGACACGCGGCTGGCGCTGACGGACATTTAACCCCACGAAGACCGGGCCGTCTGCCCGACGGCTCCATTCGGGCTCACTCACAACCCCAGTCGAACGCCGGCGGTGCCGCCGTAGCTGACGAAGTTCTCGTTGCCCTGCATCGTCGCGAACTGCACGAACGGCTGCAGCCCGTTCGGCAGCAGGGCGGACGCGCCGATGCCGATCACCGCCCAGTCACGGGCCGGCTGCTCGCGCTTGAACGTGAACTGCGGCGCCGGGCTCGCCTCCACCAGCCGGGCATCGATGTTGCGCGCGTCGTTGGCGTATTCGTGCACCCACGCCGCACTCGCCTGCGGGACGAGCACGCCCCACGACATCGGGTAAGTGGCGCTGGCTTGCAGGCCGAGGCTGCTCTGCACCGACGTCTGGTTGAGGCTGCTGTAGCGCAGCTCGAGGCCGGTGTCGCCGTCCTCCTCGAAGCTGCCGACCTGGGAATGGGAAAACGCCAGGCCCAGCCGCGGGCCGACGGTGACGTTGCCGATCGGATGGTCGTAGCCGGCGAGTGCGCTCGCCGAGTACAGGTTCTCGCCGTAGTCTGCCGACGTGTGACCACGCGCGGCCTGCTGGCCGCCGCCGTTAAAAGCCGTCGCCAGCCGGTTGTTGCGCGCTTCCGAGCGCGCGTAACCCAGCACCAAATCGACGAAGGTGCGCTCGAAGGGCAGGAAGGTGGCATACAGCAACGGGCCGAAGATGTGCTTGTCGAAGCCGCCCCCGTCATCGTAGGTCCCGTCGAAGTACGTGTAGTTGAACGCGAGGCCCAGCAGCATCCAGTCGGCGAGGCGGTAGTCCGCGCCCAGCGTGATCGCCGGAAGCTGCGATTCCCAGCCGTCTTCGTATCGGTTGTTGTGGTGATTGAGGGCGGTGGCACCCACGGAGACGAAGGCGCCGACGCCCGGCCCCAGGTCGATCGCGAGCTCGGGCGTGCTGCCTCCCGGCGGCGGAATGCGGAGCTGGGCCACGTCGGAACGGCCGCGCGTATCGAGCGCGAAGGCGTCTGTCCCGGAGCTTCCCGTCGGCTTCTCCTCTTCCGCCTCGCGCACCGACTGCAGCCGCTGCTCGACCGTGAGCGCTCCCCCTCCCTGGTTGGCGGTACCGCTCGGAATGGCGGAAAAGATGCTCCCGCCGGCGTTGTTGTTGATCACCGTGCAGACGGCGGTGAGGTTGCTGCCCGTCTGGATCGTTGCCCCCGGGCCGTCGGAGGCCGCGCATACGGAGACGAGATTGGCCGCGGACGCCTGATCGAAGGTCTGTGCCCCCACCGGCGAGGCGGCACTCCCCGCGCCCAGTATCGCACCTCCCACCAGATACGATGCCCACGGGAAACGGACTCGTCCCGTCCAGACGTTCCTGTGCGTCATGATCGATCCTCCCAACGAACGAAGCCCGGGAACCCACCTCCGCATTTTTTTACTCAGGGTTGAAAATCACCATCTCATCTCCAGGCAAACAAGTCCAGACTCCACACCATCAGGGGAGCCCCACCAGCATCGCAGCCGCATCGCGTGTGGGGCAGCGCCGGTGGGCTCAGCAGGGATCGCTGCCGGACGCCGCCGTTGCCTGGAGCTTGCCGTCGACCCACGACAGCCGTTTGCCCCAATCCGCGTCGGCGGGATGCAGGGAGGATGCTTCGAGGATCAGGCGCCTGGTCGAACAGTAGGTCGCCCGTGCCTGGTCCGGATGACCCGCCTGTTCCTGCATCTCGCCGATGATGCGCCGGTAGGAGAACGCATCTTCTAGCCACGACGGGTCGTTCGCATCGAGACCGGCCCGGTGCTCCGCGATCGCGAGCGCGTCTCCGTACTCCCGCACCGCATCGTCGGTCCGGCCGAGGGCACGCAGGGTCTGGCCGACGAAGGCGTGCGCGAACGACAGGTCCCGGGCGGATTGCGCGCTCGCCGGGTCCGCCTCGGCCAGACGACGCCGAATGTCGAGCGCGGCCCGATATTCCTCCAGTGCCTGTTCCATCTTCCCCTGCTTCGCCAGCAGGCGGCCGACCTTGTTGTGGCTCACCGACAGGTCGCGTTGCAGCAGGGCATTGCCCGGATCGCGGCCGACGAGTGCGGCTCGGATCGCAAGCGCCCGCTCGTAGCTCCCCTTCGCCTCGTCCTGCTGTCCCTGCCGCAGACGGGCGTCGCCGATGCTGTCCAGGCTCAACGCCCTGTCCCGCTGCAGCGAGAGGTCCTGCGGATCCGCGGCGGCCACGCGCTCGGCGATCACCACCGACGCCTCGAAGGCTGCCAGCGCCTCGGCGGTGCGGTTCAGCCGCAGCAGCGCGGTTCCCAGCTTGTCCTGGCTGATCGAGAGGTCCCGTTGCGCCTGCAGGTTCATCGGATCGGCCGCCGCCAGTTGCAAGGCGAGGTCGAGCGAGATCCTGTACGCCTCCTCGGCAGCCAGGGGCTCCTCCTGCTTCAGCAGCATGTCGCCCAGCTTGTGGTTGCCGATCAGGACGTCACGCTTCAGCTCCGGGCTCGATGGGTCGCTGGCCGCGAGCGCTTCCGAGAGGACGAGCGCGGCACGATAGGCGTCGAGAGCCTCGGTCATCCGGCCCTGACGGCGCAGCATGTCGCCGATCCGGCTCCTGCTCAGCGACAGGTCCCGCTGCAGGCGGCGATCGTCCGGGTTCGCGCGGGCGAGATCCTCGCGGATGGCGAGCGCGGACTGGAAGGACGCCAGTGCGCCGGTGGTATCCCAGCGCGTGGCGAGGACGTAGCCCAGCAGGTCGTGGCCCATCGCCAGCCGGCGCTGCAGCAGCTCGTCGGACGGATCCTCCCGAGCGACGTCGGCGAGCTGGGAAAGCGCGCGCCGCGCCGTCTCCAGCTGCCGGTCCGATTTGCCGATCACCCCGTAGTGATCGGCGTAGACCATGAGTACTTCCGCCCGCCCCGACTGAAGCGAGTGCAGCGCCTCTCGCTTGCGCCACGGGAGCCACGGCGAGCTGGCGGCGATTCGGTAGACGGAGTCCAGGCCCTGCTCCGTCGCGCGCAACGTCTCCTCGATCAGATCGCGCGAAACGCCGATCCGATCGGCGAAACGCACCGCCCCGCCGACGTCGGCCGCGGTCTTCCGGATCGCCTCCGACAGCAGAGTTTCGGAATCGCGCGCCGTCCACGACCACAACACCCCGCCGCCGACGGCGAGGACGGACAGTGCGAGGATCGCCGCCGCCACGGTCGCGCGAATGCGCGCCCGGGTGCGCGCGCGGGCCACTTCCCGGTCCTTCAACTCGCCGAACCCGAGGCCCAGAATGGCCGCGACCACCTTCAGCGAACCATCGCGCCAGCCGTCCGCGTGCGCACGCAGGTCGATGGCGAGCGGAGGCCGGGCGCCGGCCTCCGTGAGTGCCGCCGGAAAGGCCTGCGCCGGTTCGCCCGCAACGATCACCGCGCAAATCCGCTCCCCCCGGCCGGACTGGCGGAACATACGGATCTCTTCGTTGACCCAGGGGCTCGCCGCTGCGTGCGGGCTGCACAGCACGACCAGATGGTCGGACCGCGCCAGGGCGCCTTCCAGACGGCCGGCGAGCGCCGGCGAGGCGGTCAGTTCCTCGCGATCGCGGAAGACCGGGTAGAGCTTAGCCGGAACCGGCCCGAAGGGCGTGTCGCGGCCCACGAGCGCCTTCGGCGGCCGATAGCCGTCGAGGTACGCGAACAGCCGGTCCCCGGCCTTGCGATCACGGTGGCTGTAGCTGATGAACGCCCGATACTGCCGCGCGTCCGCCGCGGCCATGGCGGCCCCTCGCTGAAAGCATCCCCGACATCCTATCATTGGGCGACAGGTGTGGCAGCGGCAAACACTCGGACTTCCCGGCGGTCCGCACAGGCCGCCGGTGCTCTCGGCAACGACCGACCGGGGGAGGTCGACGGGGGAGCCGCCCGGCTCCGGGATCGGACCGGTGGCGGCCTCCGCCCTGGCCAGGATCGCTTGCGGCCGGCAAACCCGGATTTCGCTCGGGCGTCGTTCAGGCTACGGTTGCCGTGCCGAGGGAACCCGCGACCGTGATGATCTATGTCGATGCCGACGCCTGCCCGGTGAAGGGCGAAGTCTACCGGGTTGCCGAGCGGCACGGCGTGAGCGTCTGCGTCGTCGCCAACAGTTTCATCGCCGTGCCCCGCGATCCCCGCGTCCAGCGGGTGATCGTCGGCGACGCACCCGATGCGGCCGACGACTGGATCGCCGAGCGCGCCGGGCCGCGCGACATCGTCGTCACCGCCGACATCCCGCTCGCCGCCCGCTGCGTCAAGGCGGGCGCCAGCGTGCTGGCCCCGGACGGGCGCGCGTTCACGGACGATTCGATCGGGCTCGCGCTCGCGACCCGCAACCTGATGACCGACCTGCGCGCCGCCGGCGCCCAGACCCGCGGCCCCAGGCCGTTCGCCAACGCCGACCGCTCCAGGTTCCTCTCCGCCCTGCACGAGGCGATCGTCCGCCTGAACCGGGCGGGGTGAGGAGGGAGAGGCGGGGCCGGGTTATCCCCGGTGCGTCCAACCACACTTCCTGACGCTGTTGTCCGTTTATCGTGCCGGAAGCCACCGCACGGTAGGTCGGAATCGCCGTCAGGCGTATTCCGACGAATGCTGATGGGGGCCAACCCCGGTCAGGCACGAGTCTCGTCGCCTCGCCGGCGGCCTCGCCCCACTCCACGTAACCGGCCGATCTGGGCCGCCTTCTTGTGCTGAGATGGTTCTGCGAAGATGCGTCGTTACGGACGTCGTTAACGACGTCGCTTGCGGGGCGGTCGGATGCGAGCGGAGGTTTGGGTCGGTCCCGA
>Ga0209573_1001093_pt1 | contig 45183 bp, 29 predicted proteins | sample TNRBio252014_DNA_FD_185870 | JGI IMG/M metagenome (GOLD analysis project Ga0209573, IMG submission 185870) | Wastewater treatment Type I Accumulibacter community from EBPR Bioreactor in Madison, WI, USA - TNR Reactor_6/25/2014_ DNA (SPAdes)... | ecosystem: Engineered > Bioreactor > EBPR >...
GATAAAGGATTTTCTCGCTTTCATCCTTTAGGATCGAGGCAAAAAAGTGAGAAAATCCTGCTTATCTGCAGTATTAACTTTAACCCTTGATTCGCATAAGTTATTTACCGGAATTGAAAGTAAAATACTCAAAATATTGCTCAGTTAGCTGCAATGTTATATTTCCAATGGCTTTAAAATTTTATATAAATCCTATGATTTGTATTATTATTGAGCTTAAAATCTTTAAATAATATCCTGTTTTTTCTCTTTTATGTCTGTTAGATTCATAAATGTAGTTTTGGTTTTTACTTTTGTAAGGTTAAACCATTTAATGAGTATATGGAACAGCAAAATAAAAATGTAGATATGAGGAAACCTGTCCGGTTATCTGATTTGCTGTTTTATATAGCTGATTGGACAAAAAAAGTAAAGCACTTTTTATTGCATTTGTTCGATGACCTCAATCCATGGCAAAAAAAACTCATCAAAGGCTTCTGGGCAGGCGCCATATTTTTGGTAGTTATCACATTTTTGGGATTCATTTATCTGTCCAACTCCAAATTGCCTACTTTTGACCAACTTGAAAACCCAAAATATAATCTGGCAAGTGTTGTTTATGATGCCAATGAGGTTCCCTTTGGCAGATATTATGTTGAGAACAGGGTGACTGTTCCTTATGATTCCATTTCGCCGAAAATCATCGAATCCGTTCTGGCTGCCGAAGATGTACGTTTTCTGCTACACCCCGGTATAGATCTCAGGGCCACACTCAGAGTGATTTTCAAAACCCTGATAATGCAAAAGGAAAGTTCAGGAGGTGGAAGTACCATCACTCAGCAATTGGCCAAACTGCTCTTTGACCGTCCGTCCTTCAAAGGAAAATCACGGATTACCAAAACATTGATGCTCATACAGATCAAATTCAAGGAATGGATCACCGCAGTAAGACTTGAAAAAAGTTATACCAAAGAAGAGATCCTCGCCATGTATCTCAATAAATTTGAATTCATCTATGGTGCTCATGGTATACAGGCTGCTGCCAATACATATTTTGGAAAAGACCAGCGTGATCTGGATTATTCTGAAGCCGCTACCCTGGTCGGTATGCTCAAAAATCCGTCTCTTTACAATCCGGTAAGATTTCCTGTCAAAGCCAAAGAAAGAAGAAATGTTGTTCTCTGGCAATTGGTTGAATACCGGAGATTGCCCATTGCCGCTTATGATACACTCAAAAATAAGGCTATCGACATCACGGCCTTCAGTATGGAATCACATGATAGCGGCCCGGCGCCTTATTTCAGGGCTGAACTGACCAAATGGCTGACCAAAACCCTTGAGGAGAAAAATATCAGAAAACCGGATGGCTCAACTTATAATATATATACCGATGGCCTAAAAATATTTACCACCATCGACCTCAACTACCAAAAACACGCCGAGGCTACTGTATTTGAACAGATGAAAAAAAACCAACGCAGATACTGGAGAGTTTGGAGAGGAATGAATCCATTTATTTTTGAAGCAGATGATTATCAAAAACAGATTCGTATCGAAAGCGTTGACAATCACATCATTAATTCTGACAGATACCAAAAGATCAAACAAAAGATCCTGAGTCCGTTTCTGGAGCAAGTCGAAATACAGTATGTAGGACTGGTACTCACCGAGAAAATCATCGATCACCTCATTGAAGTAGAAAAGGGAATGACAGATTTGAATGCATTGCGAAAAGCAGGGATCATTCAAAAAGCGAGCATTCCCAAATGTCGGGATCTGATGTCTGGCGAATATTGGAATACGCTGATCAATGCCAAAAAATCATTTGACCAAAAAATAAAAAAAGCTTTTGATACGCCTGTAAAAATGAAAGTTTTTACATACAACCAATCCCTGGAAAAAGATAGTACCATGACGCCGCGGGATTCTGTGTTGTATCACATGAGACATTTACAAACGGGTATGCTGGTGATGGAACCCGGAACTGGTCATATCAAAGCCTGGGTTGGTGGCGTAGGTTTTAAATATTTTAAATATGACCACATCAACAGCCTCAGGCAGGTTGGTTCTACCTTCAAGCCCGTAGTTTATGCAACTGCCATCGCAGTTCAGGGTATGTCACCTTGTATGGAGTTTGAGGATGTTCAATATACCATTTCACCGGGAGAAAGCAGTTTTAATATCGATAAAGAGTGGTCACCTGCCAATGCCGATAATAGATTTACGCAAAATAAATACAACCTGTACCACGGTTTACTATATTCCAAAAATTCAATTACAGTCAGGCTGGTTAAAGAACTTGGTAACGTTCAGGTGATCCGGGATATGGCGAAAGCCATGGGCATTGCGGTTGACAAACGCGTCCCCGGAGGTAATTTGTTATTGCCTGAATATCCTGCCATCAGCCTGGGAGCAGCTGATATATCCGTTTTTGACATGACCGGGTTATACGGAACTTTTGCCAACAATGGCGAATACACCGAACCTGTTTTTGTCACTCATATTGAAGACAAAAATGGTAAAGTCATTTACACCAGTATGCCAAAACAAAACAAAGCGCTTAACCCTGTCCACAATTATGTGATGGTGGATATGCTTAAAAATAATGTTGCCGGCAAATTTTCTTTAGGTGGCGTAAAAAGCAGGGTTGGCGGCAAGACCGGAACCACCAACGATTACAATGATGCCTGGTTCATAGGCATTACACCGAATTTAGTTGTGAGCACATGGGTTGGAGGTGACGAAAAATGGGTTAGATTCTTTACCCTGGATGACGGTCAGGGATTCACCCTGGCAAGACCTGTTGCTCAAAATTTCTTACTGGCTGTCGAAAAAGATCCTTTGATCAAGCTGAATTATCGTAAAGATTTTGAAGTGCCTACTGACCCCTCATATAGGGAATTGCTGGATTGCGCCAAATACAAACGGATTAATCCAACTGAAGAACGCAGGGAAAGCATGCAGCAGAAAATTCAGTACGATGAGTTTGATGAGGAATTTGATGAAAACGGAGATTAAACGGTAATATGTATCAAAATGCTGATATTACGCATCTAAAAAACTTATAAGCTTAATGCTTGTTTAATTGATGGATTTTTCAGAAATCAAATACTTGAGTCTTCTCCGAAAAGTCTTTGCCCCCTAAATCCCCCTAAAAGGGGACTTTTAATTTGTTGGTTTTCAATCGTTTCCCTTCAGGGGTTGGGGTAAAAAAACGATTGAAAACCAACAAATTGGACTTTTCGGAGCAGACTCATACTTTGTTTTTTGAATTATCGTATTCAAAGTTGAAGTCAGGAGTTTGGAAAATCAGTACTTTTTGGGGAGTTTTATTGTAAATGACCGGATTCCCTTTGAAAAAAAGCATATTTTTTCCAATTTCCGGTGGCTTTTACCGATTGCTCAGATTTGGCCAAATCCGGATTTAACTTTTTTATAACATAAATCCAGTGATTCGACATAAATATTTTTATTTATTTTTATGTTATAGTGTAGTAAAGAAATGTCTTTTGGAACATGTGATCCATTTACGCTTAAAATTTATGTCGGGTAGTAAATATCATTTCAAGTTTCCGGAAATTCATTTCGAATCGGATAATTCGATTGAAAATAATTGTTAAAAACAATAGAAATGCAAAAAGTCATATCCTTATCAATTGTTCTGCTCTGCTTGATTGGTATAAACCTGCCGGTGAACAGCCAGAGTTTTGGTAAAAATAAGATGAGATACGAAGAGTTTAACTTCAAAGTTAAGGAAACACCCAATTTTGAGATTTACCACTATCTCGATAATAAAGACAGGGTAGAAAGCATTGCCCAACAATTGGAACTTTGGTTCAAATTGCATCAGGCAGTATTCTCTGACAGTTTTTATCGAAAAAACCCTTTTATCCTTTATAATAATCACGCTGATTTTCAGCAAACCAATACGATTTCCGGCTCCATCGGCGTCGGTACGGGCGGTGTTACAGAATTGTTCAAAAACAGGGTGGTCATACCGCTTTCATTTACCAATCAGCAAACCCACCATGTGATCGGACACGAGCTGGTTCACGCTTTTCAATTCAATCTGATCAGCCAAAATGATTCAACCAGCGTTCAGTCACTGGGAAATCTTCCACTATGGTTGGTAGAAGGTATGGCTGAATATCTGTCCATTGGAAGAGTCGATCCATTTACGGCTATGTGGATGAGAGATGCCGTACTGAATGATGACGTGCCAACTTTCAACAAACTCAACGATTTTACTTACTTTCCATATCGTTTTGGTCACGTTTTTCTATCTTTTATGACAGGGACTTTCGGTGACCAGGTCATAGAACCACTTTTCAGAAATACAGCTATTTATGGTATTGAAAATGGCATTTACATGACTACAGGCATCGAATACAGGGAACTTAGTAAAAAATGGGTAGAAACCATCAAAACTCACTATGCACCTTATGTAGACGGGAAAAAAGAGAAAACCATCGGCAAAAAAATGATCAGCTCAGAAAATGCCGGTGAAACAAACATCTCACCGGCTGTCAGCCCCAATGGTCGCTATCTGGCGTTTTTCTCCGAAAAAGAATTGTTCACAACAGATCTTTATCTGGCAGATACCAAAACCGGGAAGATCATCAAAAAACTATCCAGCCAGCTTAAAGATCGGGACATCGAAAACTATAATTTCATGGAATCTTCCGGCACCTGGTCGCCTAACAGTAAAAAATTTGCATTCGTAGCCTTCAGGGAAGGTAAAAATATCCTCGTGATCAAAGATATTGACAGCGAAAAAACCAGCGAAACCATTGAATTCAAAAATTTACATGCATTTACCAATCCTGTTTGGTCGCCCGATGGGAAATATCTCGTGCTAACAGGACTTGAAAACGGACAAACAGATTTGTATGCATATACTTTCAGGGGTAAAAAACTGGAAAAACTGACAGATGATATGTACTCTGAAATACATGCTTCTTTTTCTCCTGATGGAAACAAACTGGTTTTTAGTTCTGATAAAAACAGCATCAATCTCGGAAGGAAAAACGGAAAATGGACGTTTAATCTTGCCGTGATGGACATGGAAACCAAAACTGTCTCTTACCTGAATGTTTTCCCGGGAGCAGATAATCTGAACCCTGTTTTTGATTCTGAAAACAATCTTTATTTCCTCTCTGACAGAGATGGTTTCAGGAATTTGTACTCATATAATGTCAAAACAGGCGAAGTTTTTCAAAAAACCAACTTTCTGACCGGCATCAGCGGGATTACCAGTTACAGTCCGGCCATCAGCATTGCATGGTCAAATAACCAGTTGTACTACACCCATTATTATTCCAAAGAGTATAACATTTACAGAACGGGAATTGAATCGTTGGACAGCATCCCGGTTGATCCGGCTGTAACAGATTTTACAGCAGCCATCCTTCCTGTCAACCTGACTCCTGAATCTGATGTGGTCAATGTGAATATGTCCAATCAGGATTTGATCGCCAAAACAGATCCGACTGAATTTAAAGACAATAAATACCGCCCTAAATTCAAACTGGACTATGTCGGCGGCGGCGCCGGAGTAGGCGTTGGCAATACAACCATTGGAAATTATACAGGTATGATGGGTGGTGTCGAATTGCTTTTCGGCGATATGTTGGGCAACCATCAGCTTTACACCCAAATCGCACTCAACGGAGATATTTATGATTTTGGTGGTCAGTTGACTTACCTCAACCGTCAAAAACGATTTGCCTGGGGAGCCGGGATTTCTCATATTCCTTACAGCACCGGTTACAGCGAAATTTATTATAATTTTCCGCTCGAGCTGGAGAATGGTACGATTTTGACCAACAAGGTAGCCACCCATCTCATCAGGGTTTTCAATGAGTCTGTCAATCTGTTTGCACATTACCCGTTTTCTCCTACGCTTAGGTTGGAAGGCGGAATTTCCGGTGGATTCAGGAGTTTCAGGTATGATGTGATCAACGAGTACTACGATGCCTTCAATTATATTTATTACGGCCAGGAAAAATTCCGGGAGCCATTGGCTGATACGCTGATTTTCAGCGATTATTTTTCACTGATCAAAGGATTCAGTTCAGGTGTCAATGTCGCATTGGTAGGAGACAATTCATACAATGGATTTACTTCACCATTAAAGGGTTACAGATACCGGATCAGTGCAGAACAATATTTTGGTACAGACAAATACACAGCTTTGCTGGCTGATTTTCGTTATTACCATTGGATGAAACCCATTTCTCTGGCTTTCAGAGGTATGTTATACAATCGGTTCAATCAGGACGCACATTCCGTTTATCCGCTGTATATCGCGCAGATGGGTTTGGTTAGAGGGTATTATTCACCTTTTTTCAACATAGATGTGGCTGAACAAAATGGAATTTATTTTGAGCAAATGCTCGGATCGAAAATGTTCGTGGGGAATTTTGAATTGAGATTTCCATTCTCCGGTATGCGTAGATTGTCAGTGGTCACATCCAAATTCGTTTTCAGTGATATCGCTTTGTTCTTTGATGCCGGTGTGGCATTTGATGAATATTCACATCTGCGGTATGGAGAACTGGTCGTAACCGGATACCAAAATGGAGTAGCCGTCACGGAGTATCTTAAACCAGCATTGGTTATGAGTACCGGATTGGCTGTGAGGTTAAATCTCATGAGCGCACTTGTGGTTGAACCATATGTTGCCTGGCCATTGCAAAAAGACTCAAAATTTGTGTTTGGTTTCAATCTGATCCCTGGTTTTTAGTACATTTACTATTCAAATCCGCAAATTAAACAGATATGAAAGACAACAAAAAATCCTTGAGTTTCATTCTAATGATTTATCTGGTGTCTTATGGAACAGTCATTGCTCAACTCTCCAAAGCTTATCCACATGATTCAGGCATTGAAAATGACCCGAACGTTTATTTTGTGGAAAAATTTGATGAAGGTTTGGAAGACATTTTTGCCAGATATTCAACTGTTGTAAACGGAGAAGGAATGAGTCTGGAAACCGATTGTCCTGATGGTTTGGAAGGAGGTAAATCCCTGAAGATCACCAGCATCCAGGGAATAAATTCAGGAGGGTATCTTTACAAGCATTTTCCGGAAGGGTTTGATAATGAAATATATGTGAGGTATTATGTAAAATATCCATCCATTTCAAAAAATTATTTTCATCATGAAGGCGTTTGGATAGGAGGCTATAATCCTCCTTTGGAATGGCCATATCCCAGAGCAGGCATCTGTGGCCTCGGAGACACAAGGTTTTCCATTGCATACGAAATCATGGACAGCAACTGGATCCATCCCTTTACCCATATAGCGCCTTATATCTACTGGGGCGGGATGCGGTCTTTCCCGGATGAAGCTTGTTGGGGCAATTTTATGCAATGCGGAAATTACAGTCCACCACCGGCAACGGTATTGGATGAATGGACCTGCGTGGAGATCATGGTCAAACTCAATGACCCTCTTACCGACAAAAACGGAGAACTAAAAACCTGGATCAATGGCGTAGAAACAGGACATTGGGCACAAGGTTTTCCAAATGGTAGCTGGGTATGGGGCAATTTCTTCATCGACCCGGAACAGGAAGCTTTTGAAGGGTTTCTATGGAGATCCCAAGCCGAGCAGTTACTCAACTATATCTGGATCCAGTTTTATCATGATCATCCGGAAGCTCCATCGAGCTATATGATGTATGACAACCTCGTGGTCGCATCGAAATATATAGGACCGGTTCATGTCCCTTCAGCTGGTTTGGTACAAAAGGGATCATCATCAGTCAAGATCTATCCTAATCCTGCAGATCATTTTATATTCGTACAAGGGCTTGAACCCGGAGCTGATTTTTTTATACTTGATAAAGCACAACGCACCGTGTTTTCCGGTCAGGCTGAACAGGAAAATCAAAAAATAGAGATCCCGGAACTGGCACCAGGCATTTATTTTTTTCAAACAAAAAACAAAAGCGGTTCAGTATTTCAAAAATTGATCCTGATGTAAGGAAGTTGCTTAAATACAAGTATTAAAGCTCGCAAACAAAACATTGAAATATACTAAATCCATACGCAACATTCGTATTGCAACCATCTTTTTTATGTAAATCATACCGGATATCCGATTAAAGTGGTAATAAAACACTTCATTGAAACTAAATCATACATTTTAGCGTTTATAGGGTAGTTTGAAGGTATTTTTAGTTTTTTCTTTGTAGTTTTATTAAATTGACCTACCTTTGAATCGCGATGACTGAGAACGTCGCTTATGCAAAGCCGTTAGGGATTAGTAGTGCTTAAACCAATCTCGTGAGAATGTTCGGATAGAGCCGAAATTTAGCAATTCTGAGTATAATACTTGGATACCTACTCGACTACTTCTTCTGAGGGCTTTGCAATTTTTTCCAGTTTATTTTTCCTCATTTCTGCGTATTCCTTTCTGTTCAAAGCCATATCTATAGCCAGGTGCAAGGCAGTTCTGAAAGAGCTCTCATTGGCGGTGTTAGTTCCGACTATATCATAAGCCGTTCCGTGATCGGGAGAAGTTCTCACAAAAGGAAGTCCTACAGTCACATTCACGCCATGTCCAAAACTATGCATCTTGAATGGAATTAAGCCCTGATCATGGTACATACAGAGTATGGCATCAAATTTATTCCATTTTCCTGAACCCCAGAATCCATCCGGAGGATAAGGTCCGGAAACCAACATACCATTTTTCTTAGCTTCGATGATGGCAGGCCTGATGATCTGCTCTTCTTCATCTCCTATGACTCCTTCATCACTTGCATGTGGGTTGAGACCCAAAACAGCAATCACCGGTTTTTCAATATCAAAGTCCTGGATCAAAGCTTTTTGCAGTATTTCCAGAGTACGTGAAATACTTTCTCTGGTAACTTGCTCAGCAACATCCTTTAAAGGAATATGGTGTGACAAAACAGCAACCCTTAAATCTTCACTGACCATCAGCATCAGCGGAGTATGGTCACTGAATTCACTACCCAGATAATCCGTATGACCCTTATGAGGAAAATTAGCCATATTCATGGCCTTTTTGTTGATCGGACTGGTGACCAATGCATCGATCAAACCAGCTTTGAGATCCTGAACCGCCCTGTCTAATGAGATATGGGCATATTTTCCACCGTCAGAAGTGATCATTCCAAGATTGATGGTCACATTTTCCTGCCAGCAATTGATAAGATTGACTTGATTTTCAATGAGATTGCGGGCATCGTTAACTGACTTAAATGAAAAAACCTCGGATTTTGCCACATTCCGGTGGTATGAAATCACTTTTGCACTCGCATAAATAACTGGTATGCAACTTTTAAGAATACCCTGATGCTCTAAGGTCTTTATGATCAATTCCGGTCCTATCCCATTCAGATCACCTATTGAAATCCCGACTTTTATCTTATCCATGATTGATTACACTTTGTAAAATGATAATTGACCAAAACAGTCAATCAAATCTCAAAAATACTAATAATCGGTAAAATACCTATCACATACTCCAAATTATCGTAAGTATTAGATGCGAAGTAAAGCAGTCTAACAGTCTGTCAGAAAATTTTTCTGTCAATTTGAGCAATTGGCTTTGAAATATCAGTTATAAAAAAGATCCGAACCCACTTGATTTGTTTTTATAGCTACTTTTTGGCGTGAGATAAATATTGATAATAATGTGAAGTTGTTTAATCTTAAAACTACTGATTCAAAACTTTGAGCTGTCCATCATTTAAAATACGGATAAATGAATTATTTATCAGGGTAATTTTTTTTGCAGTGGCATGATATCCGGAAGGAATTATGACTGTTTTGCCATCCTGAACATAGACTTCATCGCATTCTGTAGGTATTCTTCCCTGCGACCAATATGTATTTGAAGCATTCCACATTGCATTGTCCGGTCCCTTCCATTTATTTACACAGATAAATTCATTGTCAATTGAACATATATTATTGGAGGATGAAATATTGACTTGGTGTCCAAGATCATTATAGCCAAGAGTTGAATCCCAGATATCAGTATTGGCAAGTCTGATAGAATATTCAGGTCTGTCTTCCAGGGTCATAGCCGGATCGCTTAACTTCAGATGCATGGAATATTGACCGGGTGACATGCATGCTGGAATACAAATCTGACCCGTAAGGTTGTGACTTCCCTGAAACAAATAACGAATGTCATGATCCAGGTTGGCCTCCCATGTTTCATTAGTCGCCAGATTTTTCAAAATGAGTTTTATATGCCTTTTGTTAACAGGACTTGAAAAACCTTCATTGATGATATTTAATGAATAGCTCAAATGATCCCCATGTTCAGCTGCGTTGCTATATTGACCAGAAACCAGATAAAGTCTGTATCCCAATCGTTTTTTGATTTCATCCATACAAACATTGGTCCAATGATTATTAACCTTAGAATTGTTATAATCGGCATTCAGGTATGTATAATGCATCCGGTTCATTTCATGGACCGCAAAACCACCCTGACTATCGCATAAACTCCATAATCCCGTGGAATCACAGGTCTCACCTCCCACCATAACATATTTTGAATCATTAGCTTTATAAGATTTTAAGTTTAAAGTGTCTGCATTGCCGATACTGAAATCATTATAAGTGCCATAATCGTTATAATCAGCCAATAAACAATCGTTATGGAATCCGATCCTGGCTTTATTGACGCCGAGAAATGCTTCATTTAATAATAATGGCGCCGAATTTGTTGGTGCATTGACGCTATATATATCTTTTTGTTTCATCTGCGGACATCTTACCTGAACACACAAGTCAACCGGCACTGCTGACAAAATTGAATCCAGGACTTCAGCTCTGTCAGTCCAGTTCGTTTCATTCAAGGTATAAGGCGGAGTTGACAAGTCTCCAAAATAATCTGTATAACATTGTTCTCCCCAAACTCCGATAAAACCCATTTGAACAGCTGCTAACACATCTGCATTCGCATGCAGATAAGGTTTCAACTGAGCTATATGTTGTAATACGATATTTTTTGGTGCATCTCCGAATGGTGGACAAATCCAGTTTCCACAGTCGCCTGCATTGGGTGTATTGATGTAGCTGAATCTGATGATCAATTTCACTCCGGCTTTCCTTACCGTATTGAAATCAGTCTGTAAATTTTGAAGAAAGCTGGCAGATATGGGACTATCTTTAAATATATCAAGAACAAAATATCTAAACACTAAAGTTGAGTAAATAGAATAATTGGCTGAATATGGCTGGTGAAGCGTTCTGAAATTGGCAAGTGTTGTAGAATCAAAAAGCGAATAGTCTGATGCATAAGTATCTGTATATCTGCAAAATCCTCTTTCAGGATTTGCAAAATCAGCATTGGAAATAGTATAATTTACAGTCGTAGTTTGAGATGACACAAAAGTCAGATTAAACATACATGCAATGGAGAGCAATGCGAAATACCAACTACTTTTTATTCCTTTTTGCATATCATTTAAATATCTGTTTTGAAATAATAATAAGACAAAATTAGGCATAAATAAATTGTCAGCATGGGAATCAGTTATATAGTCTTTGCAAGAAAACGCCAAATACTGCGTTATGCTAGTGTCCTGTCAACACTACTTTAGCCGACCCAAGTCTTGATCTTTTTCCTCATATCATCAAAATAAATCCTTTACGTAGCAACGGCTATGCGCAGAATTTCTTTTTCGATCTGAGAAAAAATCCCTGCGACTTAACCGACACAGTAGCATTGACAGGACACTAGTTTTTGAAACAGTCATTTACAATTAGTAAACTCCTTGTTTTCAAAAACTTCGCAAGCCTTATCCTTGACTTTTTCTTATCAAAGACGAAAAAACCTTGGGTTCTCTTGCAGACACTAAATAACAGGTAAATAGTTGGAATTCGGAATGACTTAGAAGATGGCATGCCTGATCTCTTCTCAGGTGAGTTAACAAAATGACTTCATTCCAAAAAAACGGAACTCAGGAATTTTCATTTTTAAAATAATATTTCCTGATTTTTGTAAAAATATTCCTTTAAGGAGTTTATTAAATCAATTTAATATATGTTAAGTTAAGCTGTGTGATTCTTAAAAAACTATGTATAACAAATAAATAAAAAGTAAAAATACTATATTTTTCATTATATAAATTATTAATTTTTATCCACTTACACAATCAAAAATGCTTGATTAATTGGGTTTGTAAGATTATATTTGTTTCCCTTTAAAACATTGAGGCAACAACTATATATTTTTCGGGATGCAAAACAAACCTCCTTGCAACAGCAAATTTTTTACACCAATCTTGATGATTTTCATCCTGATAACTACATTTTTGCCTTACATTTCCTTTGCAAAAATAGTTTTACAGTCCAACAGGTCTCAAAGTATTTTGCCGGATATGATCCATGTTGACCCTGAACCGACTACAAGTTCCACGAATAAACCAGGACAACAGGCTTTTCAGATCAGTACTCAGCAAAATGAACTGACCTGGGACAGCACTTCAAATCTTTTTGTTTCTGACCAAAGGTTTTGCAGCATCCAGCTGGAACCAGGGGAAATTTCAAATGTGTTGTTTGCAGAAGGATTTAGTTTCAATGTGCCTCAGGGATCAACAATACAGCAAATCAGAATACATATCCAAGGCAATATGGAGGGAAATACCAAGCCTGCTTTGGTTTCTTTAGGCCTTACTGATAACAACCTTGATAACTTCGGGACAGATTTCACACATAAAAGCGGTCAGGGAATTGCGTGGCCTGCAGATGGCAGTTCCGGCTCCTGGTATTACTCACCTAACCAAACCGAATGGATAAGTGATCTTCAACCGGATTCAATCAATTCGAACAAGTGGAAAGTCAGATTGCAATTGATGAATCCCGGAACTGAAAACCTGCTGGTTAACATAGACCAGATCAACATTGAAATTGTTTACGTGCCACTTTATACCCTGTTGGAAGGCCAAATCGGCAAAACTTTCCTCAATATAAGCTTTATCGACAGCCTCGCTTCCAAATATAAATACGAATGGGTTTTACCTGAAGGCGGCTCCCTGTATAATGAGTTCAGATTCGGATCCATGATCAATTTTGCCATGAACAGCGATTCTTTCGGGATCAAACAGCTTTGTGTTCTCATCGAGTATCCCAATGGCACCATACAAACCCTATGCAGGGATTTTTTGTATGCCAGACAACCTCCGACTACGATCACCGTTTTTGTCTGGCATGATCTGAATGCTGATGGATCACAGAACGAAAATGAACCCGGCATAAAAGATCAATCTGTAGACCTGGTCAATAGCAGTGGAACATTGGTCAAGACTGTCATTTCTGATGATACCGGCTTATGTTTTTTCGACCTTTCAAAAGGCGGAAGTTTCTACCTGAGATGGAAAACGGACAATCAGTACATTCCTACCTTCAAACATGTTGCTCCTGATACAACTCTGGACAATCACCTGTTTTTGCAAGGCGAAATATACCGGACCAATGTTTTTTCCCTTAAAAAATTCGATAAAATAGACCATGTGGATATCGGATTGATCATCCCTTCAAAAATTTCAGGATTTTTATGGTTGGACACGAATGGAGACGCTCAAAAATCTCCTGAGGAAGAAGGATTAAACGGCATTGAATTGACCTTGTATGAAAATGAGTTGCCTGTCGCCCAAAAAATAACCGACGAAAGCGGGCACTATGAATTCACTGGTCTGCGGTCAGGTTCATATCACTGTTGTTTTGAAAGACCTGATGGTGCACGCTTACCAAATAATTCCACTTTTTTGGCCGGAACAGAAGAAAACGACCTGACTGCCTGTAGTCAAGCAATACAATTGACCCAGGATCATGAAATTACAAATATTGGAACCGGTATTCTTTATTTTGGTAAAGTAGCCGGGAACATTTGGTTGGACAATAATGAAAATGGCGTGATCGATCAGCCAGAACCAGGCATTGAAGGAATGGAGATCAGTCTCATAGAACTTGCAGGTTCTACCGTAATTTTTGAAGCAATTTCGGATGAAAATGGCAGGTTTGAATTTGAAAAGATCTATCCCGGGGCTTATGCACTTAAGATCAAAGATCAGGAAATTTACAACGGAACAATACCTCAGGCGTCTGCCGATCCGACCCTCATCTCATATTTTTCCAAAACTGATTCCGGATATTTCAGCCCTCCATTTGATATTTTAAGCGGAACCCAGCAGACGCACCTCAATGCCGGATTTGTTTTCAAAAAAGGCTCCATAGGTGACCGGGTATGGCTGGATGAAAACGGGAACGGAATACAGGATATCCAGGAGTCAGGTGTAGACGGAGTCGTTGTACACCTGTATAATGACGCAAGAGAACTCATTCAAACTGCTACAACTGCAAGCATACCGGATGTAGAAACCGGATACTACCTTTTTGAACAGCTTGTACCCGGAAATTACTATATCAAGGCAGATATACCTTCATTATACATTCCAGGCTTATCCAAAACAGATTTTCCCGGATCTGAATCAGTAATTACCGGACAAAACGGAACTTTTACCAGTGATGTTTTTCACTTGCTGCCCAACGAAAATAAAACAGATCAGGATATAGGGCTGGATTACAATTATTCAACCATCTCAGGGCGGATTTGGGGAGACAACAATGAAAACGGTCTGCAGGATGCTGAAGAAAGAGGCATCGCAGGAGTTCAATTGCAATTAATTGACCAAAATGATCAGGTTCTGGGTCAAACTTATTCCGCAGGTTCTGACGCTCAAAACGCTTTGGGATCTTATGTTTTTGACAAAATACTTCCTGGCAGCTATCAGATTCAAATGATTTCAGGATACCAGAATTATGTGCCTACACTTTATCAAGCAGGCAATTTACCAGACCTGGACTCTGATTTCGACAAGTTCGAAGATATCATCCGGACTGAATGGTTGAATTTAAACCCGGGAACTGAGAATACTTCCATAGATGGAGGTTTGATATTAAAAGAAAATTCTATCAGTGGTTTGGTATGGCATGATCAAAACGGAGATGGCCTGCAAAATGAAAATGAATCAAAGATCCCGGGAATCAGGGTAAAGTTGTTCCGGGAAAATGGTGATGAAATAGCTGAGCAAATAACAGATAACGAAGGCAACTATTATTTTAACGAACTCAGTAGTGGTCTTTATTACATCAGGTTTTTGCCGGATGATTTATGGTTATTTACCATTTCAAATCCTGATCCAATCGATCTGAATTCTGATGTGAATCACAGTTTTGGCATTGGGACAACCAGATTGATCGAGTTGTGGCACGATAGCCGGATCACCCATGTGGATGCCGGATTGACTTACAATTTTGGCGGAATTGAAACTTTCCTCTGGCTGGATGAAAATGAAAACGGATTACAGGATGATGAAGAGACCGGATTGGGCGATGTCAATGTTAAATTGCTCACTAAAGAGGGAGAACAGCTAAGTGAACAATTGACCATCAATGATGGAGAACTTACCGGCAAAGGCATTTTCAGTCAAATCATTCCGGGAGAATATTATTTGGTGTTCGTATTGCCACAAAAGTACCGGCAAACAGCATATTCAGCTGGAGATCCCGAATTGGATTCAGATCTTTTTGAGGGAAACGGAACTTATAGAACTGCCAGTTTTTATTTGGCTGGCGGGACGATAAAAACAGACATTGATGGAGGAATCGTGGTCAGGTATGGAGTTGTGGGTGATTATATCTGGCTTGATCAGAATAGAAACGGATATCAGGATGCAGAAGAGACCGGACTCAACGATCTGGTGGTCGAACTGTATGATACCTCAAATGAATTTGTCGCAGGTTCTGCAAGTCATGTTGATGATGCAAGCGGTAAATCCGGATTTTACCAATTTGACCAAATTTTTCCCGGACAATATTACCTGAAGCTTAGTTACCCTGACACTTATGAACCAACCGCTTATCATACAGCTAATGAACATATTAATTCCAAATTAACCAATGGAAACGGGTATGGAACCACAGAAATATTCACCGTAAATTATGGAGACGTAATTGACAACATGGATCTCGGTTTGATCCAAAAACCTGCTTCCGTGGGAGATTTTGTCTGGCTGGATACCAACCGCAACGGGATTCAGGATGCTGACGAAACAGGTTTTAACGGAATATTACTTACATTACAGGATGAACAGGGAAATACCCTCAGAACCGAGTTGAGCAGGTTTAATCAGTTGACAGGTCGGCACGGATATTACCGTTTCGAATCGCTGGATCCGGGAACATACAAGATCGGCATCACGGTACCGACCATTATGCAACTCAGTCCGGCAGGGTTGGGTGATCAGGCATTGAATTCAGATGCCGATGCCGATGGAATAACTGCATTGTTCAATCTTGATCCCGGACAAACAATGTCAGATATCGATTTTGGTCTGGCTTACAAAACTTCTTCTGTCGGAGATTTTATCTGGCTGGATCAGAATGAAAATGGATTGCAGGATGAAGATGAACCTGGATTGGACAGCATTGGTTTGCAATTATTTGATGAATCCGGTGAACTGGTCGGGACGACAGAAAGTCATTTCAATGCAGGCAATCAGAAAATGGGATATTATCATTTTGATGATATTACCCCGGGTGCTTATTTTATTAAGGCAGAGATACCTCAGGGATATTTACCCGCAACAAATATCCTAGGCGATGTAGAATTGAATTCCGATTTTACCCATCAAAATGGTTTTGGGACAACTGATCTGTTGGACATTGAAGCCGGTACTGAACGGAATGATATCGATCTTGGGCTGATAAAGGTAGAAGCACAATTAGGTGACAGAGTCTGGTTGGATTTGAACAAAAACGGGATCCAGGAAGAAGGCGAATCAGGTTTGAACGGCATTCAGATCAGACTTTATAACGAAGCAGGTGGATGGATAAAAACTACCTGGACAGGAAATCATCCTGTATCGGGCAAAACCGGTTACTGGAGTTTTTACAATTTACCCGTTGGATATTATTATGTCAGGTTTGTTATTCCGGTTGAATACAGCAATTCTAAAGCTTTCCAGGGAAATAGCAGTATTTTTGACAGTGATATTACCCACAAATTTGGTCCCGGCACCACTGAAATGTTGTTTTTGCCTGCTGGTTTCACCCAATTGGATATAGATGCTGGTCTGTTTCTCGAAACTTATAGTTCAATGGGCGATCTGGTTTGGGAAGATATGAATGGCAACGGCATCCAGGATCAGGATGAACCCGGCATCAATGATGTAACGGTTCAATTATTCAATGAACAAAAAGTCTTTCTGAAGCAAACCAAAACTGCCAGCGGCGATGATCAAACAAGCGGACAATACTTTTTTGACTATTTGCCATCAGGAAAATATTATATCAGGATCATTGTTCCAGCATCATATTATGTTGCTACACCTGCGAGCGGCACAGATCCTGGAAAAGACAGTGATATTACCCACTTTAACGGCCCTTATACTACTTCCACCATCCACCTGGGTGTCAAAGAACAGAAAACAGACATAGACATAGGTTTGTATAAATTAGGTTCCGTCAATGGGTTCGTATGGGAAGACCTGAACGGAAATGGCCTTATTGATGAAGATGAACCAGGCATCAATCAGGTATATGTTGAATTGTATGACGATGCAGCCAACCTCGTTGGCAGTGTTTTCACAACGAATGATGAGCAAACAGACCACGAGGGCATTTTTAAATTTGATTTCCTGGATCCGGGTAATTATTACTTACATGTTAACATTAATGAAGGATCTGAATTTACCTGTTTCAATGCTGGTGATGATGAACGGGATTCAGACATCACGAATGGAAATGGTCCGGGAACAAGTTCTATGTTTTTATTGCCTTCAGGACAAAGTATTGGCTCTATGGGAGCCGGACTGTCATCAGGAGGTTCACGAATTTCGGGTAATATCTGGTTGGATGTAAATGGAAACGGACTCAGAGACGCTGAAGAATCAGGATTAAGCGAATACCGGGTTTCTTTGAAACACAGCGACGGCACGTTGTTTTCCTGGCTAGACAGCTATTCCCATCCTGACCATGCAGGCAAATTTGAATTTTTCTCCATTCCCGCCGGAAATTATTATCTTGCATTTGAAACCAGAGATGGCTATGTTTTCAGCCAGATCAATCCACAATCCGGGCAGCAAAGTACAGTGGTCACACACCAAAACGGGATTGGAAGTACGGATATTTTCGAACTGGGAGCATTTGATGAAATCAATGATATGATTTGCGGGGTTTACCGCCCTGCTAAAATTTCGGGTTATGTCTGGTTTGATGAAAATCATGACGGCATAAGAGATGCAGAAGAACCCGCTGCCTCAGAAATTCCAGTCACACTCTCTAAAAATATCTATGATATTGTCGGTCAAATAGTTACTGAAGATGATGGATCCTACAAATTTGAAGGATTATTGCAAGGTGTTTATGATGTCAAAGTAACTGCGCCTTTTAATTATGGATTTACAACAACCAGGCAGGGAACTAATGTCGAACTGGACAGTGATGTAACTTCCGACGGCAGGTCTCCTTTGATCACGGTCAATCACGGTGCAAATATAAATTACATCAATGCCGGTCTGGTTCCTGTGACCAATCTGATCGGAGGAAAAGTGTTCGGGGAAATTGATAAAACCACTACTTCGAATCATCAAATGCTGGAAAACATCAGTTTTTATCTGCAAAATGAGTCCGGACAAAACATCATGCACGCCAGGAGTAACAAATCAGGCAATTACCATTTCTATAACCTTTCAACAGGCAAATACCGGGTAAAGGCTGTTGTTAATAAAAACTATGAAATAAAACCACTATATAACCCGGGAGCTGAACAATTTTTTGACAAAGAAGGTTATTCACATTGGCTTGATATGCAGGAATCTACCAAAATCAATGATTTGGATTTGAGACTGACATATCAAGTTAAAGCTATTGAAGATCCCAAATTGATCCAGGTTTTGCCAAATCCTGCCCAAAAAACTGCCCGGTTCGAAACCAATATTGAAGGACAGGCAATTGACAGGATCATGTTGTTTGATCTGGGTGGCAATTTATTGGTGGATGAAAAAGTTGATTTTACCATATCTGGCTATATAGAAATGGATATTTCTTCCCTTCCCGGAGGTTTGTATCGTGTTTATGCCATTGCTTCGGGCAAAACTGTCAGTCAGAAATTACTATACAAAGCTGATGAATAGCCTCAGAAACCCCTTACTTAAATAAAAAAGTGCCTGAAGCCAGGCACTTTTTTATTTTCAATAATTTTTCAGTAACATTATTTCAGATCCAGACCGCCGATCATTTTCTCAGGTCTGACCCATTCGTCAAATTGTTCTTCGGTCACATAGCCGAGTGCAATCGCTGTTTCTTTGAGCGTAGCTCCGTCGTTATATGCCTTTTTGGCGATTTCTGCTGCCTTATCATACCCGATTTTGGTATTTAAAGCAGTGACGAGCATCAATGAATTATTCAGGTTGTTTTTAATATCCTGGTAATTCGGTTCAAGCCCGGCGATGCAATTGGTATTAAAGCTGTTGGATGCATCTGCGATCAGGTTGGCAGACATCAGAAAGTTGAAAATCATCACTGTTTTGTACACGTTCAATTCGAAATGTCCGTTCATACCACCTATATTGATGGCCACATCGTTGCCAAAAACCTGAGCCATAGCCATGGTCAATGCTTCAGATTGTGTCGGGTTGACTTTTCCGGGCATAATGGAAGATCCGGGTTCATTGGCAGGAATTTTTAATTCGCCGATGCCACACCGGGGACCTGAAGCCAGCATTCTGATGTCATTACCTATTTTCATCAGTGATGTAGCAACTGTTTTTAAAGCGCCATGAGCTTCCACGATGGCATCATGTGAAGCCAGTCCTTCAAATTTGTTTTCTCCGGTAACAAATGGTAGTCCACTGAATTTTGCGATATATGCTGCAACATTCTCAGCGTATTTTGGAGGCGTATTCAAGCCTGTTCCGACTGCAGTTCCACCCAATGCCAATTCTGCCACGTGTGGTAAAGTATGTTTGATCGCCCGGATACCGTGATCGATCTGGGAAACATAACCGGATAATTCCTGTCCTACGGTCAAAGGAGTTGCATCCATAAAATGCGTCCTTCCGATCTTCACCACATTCATGTAGGCTTCAGACTTTTGCCTGAAGATATCTCTCAATGCTTCGAGTGCAGGAATGGTTTTTCTCACCAGCACTTCGTAAGCAGCTATATGCATGGCTGTCGGAAATGTGTCATTTGAAGACTGTGATTTATTGACGTCGTCATTCGGGTGGATGATCTTTTTCTCATCTGTCAGTTGACCGCCGTTCAATACATGAGCTCTGTTGGCTATCACCTCATTGAGGTTCATATTGGATTGTGTACCTGAACCCGTTTGCCATACCACCAATGGAAACTGATCATCCAGTTTTCCAGCGCTGATCTCATCGCAAACTTTGGCGATCAGGTCTCTTTTTTCAACACTTAAAACACCTGCATCCACATTGGTAAATGCAGCAGCCTTTTTAAGTATGGCAAATGCTCTGATAATCTCGGTTGGGATCAGATGACCTCCGATCTTAAAGTTTTGAAAAGACCGCTGTGTCTGTGCGCCCCAGTATTTTTCAGCCGGAACATCGATGTATCCGATACTGTCTTTTTCTTTCCTGTATTCCATAAAATTAGATTTAGTTTTAAAGTATCAAAATTACAACTTTTGAGCCAGTTTCAGCTTATTGCTCCATAGAATTGAACGAGTTTGGATATGATCTAAATAAGGGATCAGATAATGATGTTTCACCAAATAAAATTGTGAATTTCAATACAAATAATGGCGGAGCAACTGTTCATTTGCCAATAATAACAAAAGGATTAATTTTATTTCGAAGTTAAAACCAATGAAAGCGTTGATTTTACATTGTAAACATGGCAAAATTCCCTGCTCCATTGAGGATAATTTTCGTATTTTTGGAGCCTAAAAAACTTGAGTCTAATGATCAATAACAGCCTCATCAATCCTTCCGGCATCGTGGTGGTCGGTGGTTCATCCAACCTTAATAAACCCGGTGGAAAGATCCTTGAAAACATTCTCAGCGGCAGTTTCAAAGGAGATCTATATGTTTTGAACCCGGGTTCAGAAATGGTTCAGGGCATCAGATCTTATCCGAATGTTGACAGTCTTCCTTTAGCCGAATTGGCTATTTTGTCCATTCCTGCTGCATTTTGCCCGGATACAATGGAAGCTCTGTGCAAAAAAGGAACCAAAGCCTTCATCATCATTTCAGCTGGTTTTGGTGAGTTGGATGCTGCAGGAAAAGCCCTTGAATCGCGTTTGCTTGAAATTGCAGAAAAGTATCGGGTTGCATTGATCGGGCCCAATTGCATCGGATTCATGAATGCAAACCACCAGAGTGTTTTCACGACACCCATACCCAAATTAAGTTCCGGAGGCATTGATTTCATTTCCAGTTCAGGTTCCACAGCTGTATTCATCATGGAAGCCGGTGTCAGACTTGGCCTCCGGTTTTCAGGCGTGTACACTGTAGGCAATGCCACACAGATCAAAGTGGAAACTGTGTTGGAATACCTGGATCAGTCGTATGTAGAGGGTCAAAGCAGCAAGGTCATTATGATCTATATCGAAAACATCGACGATCCGGACAGATTCATCAGACTGACCAAAAATTTACTAAAAAAAGGTGTGCAGATAGTTGCTCTGAAAGCAGGGATGACAGAAGCCGGTAGCCGCGCCGCATCCTCACATACCGGAGCATTGGCCAGTCCATCTGTCGCAGTTAAAGCCATGTTCGAAAAAGCGGGCATATTTCTTTGCAATAGCAGGGAAGAACTCATGTATGCCGCCATCATAGCCAGGAATGGCTTGCCCAAAGGAAAAAATATTGCCGTGATCACTCATGCCGGTGGTGCAGGCGTTTTGATGGCAGATGCCCTTGAAAAAGGCGGTTTGAAAGTTCCGGCAATTTCAGGGCAGAAAGCAGATGAACTGTTGAGCTTATTGGCCAATGGTTCTTCGGTGTCCAACCCCATCGATTTTTTAGCTACCGGAACCAGTCAGGAACTGGCTTTGATCCTGGATTATTGCGAGCGGGATTTTGAGCAGATCGATGCTATGGCAGTCATTTTTGGTAGTCCTGGTTTGTTTGATGTCAGTCCTGTTTATGATACTTTGGCACAAAAGATGGCTGAACTTAAGAAACCTGTTTATCCGGTTTTACCTTCACCTGTAAATGCAGCTGAAGCACAGGAGCAATTTATCAATTCCGGACACATGTTTTTTGCAGATGAATCTGTTTTTGGCACTACTTTGAGCAAAATGTACCATTATCCGACGTTTGCAGATCAGAAACCACCACAATATGACATGGATAAAGCTGCGATCAGAAGGATCATTGACGGCGCAAAAGATGGTTATTTATCTCCTGATCAGCATACTCAATTGCTCACAGCCGCTGGTTTCCCGATGGTCAGCGAATGGTATGCGCATACAAAGGATCAATTGGTCAGCCTGCTGCCGCAAATTGAATTTCCGGTCGTGATGAAGACCATCGGTCCAGTACATAAATCTGACATCGGAGGCGTCATTCTTGGTGTGGATAATGAAAATGACATGAAGATGCATTTTGATCAGTTGATGTCCAAAGATCAGGTGAGCGGTGTATTGATCCAAAAAATGCACAAAGGAATGGAACTTTTTGCAGGAAGTAAGCGGGAAGACAAATTCGGCCACCTGGTGCTTTTCGGCATGGGAGGCATCTATCTGGAAGTGCTGAAAGATGTTCAGGCCATACTCACTCCGTTGACACGGGAAGAGATCGTTACCGGTATTTCAAGGCTGCAAATGTTTCCTGTATTACGCGGGATCAGAGGTAAAAAGGGCATCAACCTGGAACTTTTTTATGAATTGATCGGCAGGATATCGCAGTTGATGCAAATTGCACCGGAAATTGCAGAGATGGACCTGAATCCATTGCTTGCAGATGAAACCGGAATTTATGCTGTCGACGCACGGGTGAATATTGACAGAAAATAAATTCTTTGAATTTAAGTAATTGTTTAGCTCTATAGTCTTTTAGTCTTAAGTCTATTAGCTTATGATTTATACCAAGGGTTAAAACCTTTGATCCCAGGATAACTTTGGTGCCTTTTGCTCAAAGTACATGATCAATTTAAAAAGACTAACAGGCTAACAGACGAATTAGCTAACCACCTAAATAACTACGAATTTAAAATCTAATGGATTTCGAATACTAAAACGGTTATGGTTCATGCCTTATAAACAGGGTTGTTGTTTTTTTGAAACCGCTATCCAAAACGATTATATACAACCCTTCAGCTAATGCTGAAACATCTGTATTCTGGCCTTCACCAGTCAATATTAATTGACCTAATCCATTGAATATTTGGTATTTATAAGGTAACTCCGTAGTAGAAAAATACAAAATATTATTCACCGGATTGGGAAATATCCGGAGATTTTCTTCATTTATTGTTTTGTAAGATGATCCCCACTTGTAAGACCAGGTACAGGAATCCCTATGTTCAGTTGAATAAAATCCGATTTCTGTATCTTCGTAACATCTGAGATATACAATAAAGTCCACATCACAAAAACCATAAAAGGAAGTGTTGATATTAGCAAGAAAAACGATATCACCCAGTTTTTCCAATACAATTCCCTGGGTATTAAAATGATATTCTTCAGGATAAGTATAACTTACAAATTGTTTTTTCAATGCTGTGCCGTTGATATACTCCTGCCCGATGGAATCTACCTGGATCTGGATGGTATCAATTGATCCTTCAAAATATTCTACGATCAAATAATTCCATTTATCCCCGGGTTCAGCTCCAAAATTGTATAACATCTGGAATATACCCAACTGCGGATCATAGACCATCAACGAATCGCCTTGTGAGTAGGTAAATAATTTTTGAGAGAAATAGTTATTGCAGGCAGCATAGTCTATATTGATCCGCTTACATGATTTTCCGTCGATCTCAACGATGGAATCACAATACACTTCGTGATAACCTACGTCGGGCGAAAACGCGTATAAAATGTCATAATGCCATTTTGCACCGACAGGAGCCCATTCCTGAGCAGAACCAATTGTATTAAAAAATATCAGGGATAGAAGGATAAAAATTTTCATTGTAATAGGCTTTAATCTGTAAATGTACAAATTTTTTGCATTTCTGCCAACATGTTGAAAAAGAATATATTATTGGTAATTATTTAGCTCGATAGTCTTTTCGTCTGTAGTCTTTAAGCTATTGATTTATAACATGTATCAAAACCTAAATTACAGGACAAATTTGATGAATTTTGCACAATGTACGCGCTCAATTCCAATAGACTAACAGACTAATTAGCTAACCACCCAAATAATTACAATTATTGAATTATGAGTCTGCTCCGAAAAGTCCAATTTGTTGGTTTTCAATCGTTTTTTACCCCAACCCCTGAAGGGAAACGATTGAAAACCAACAAATTAAAAGTCCCCTTTTAGGGGGATGTAGGGGGCAAAGACTTTTCGGAGAAGACTCAATTATTAAAAGTGACAGCTCTATTTGACTTTGTCAGCAAATCTTGTGTTGATTTACTTTTCCAAAGTATTTTTCTCCTTCAATTTCTTATACGCGCGATACTCCGCCAGATTCCAGGACAACAGACTGGTGTTTTCCCATTTATCTATGAAATCATTTTTTCGGTTGGATATATATTGAACATAATCTTCAGGCAGCATATACTTTTCTTCAAACGGGAACAATTCCGTCTGCTTTTTTTGAATGTCTTTCAATTCATCCAACGATTTATCCAGATATGGCAAAGTTTTATCCGGCAAGCCTGACATAAAGTCAAGGTGCAAAAACGACCTGTCAGCGTGGGCAAAATTATATTTGGCGATGACTTGGTCCCAATGGATCAATGAACTGATCATCAGCACTAAAATTATAGCAAAAGAATTTTGTTTAAAAAGGTAAAATGAGGTTTTTCTGTGTTTTACCTTCACAAAAACGGTGTACAATCCATACAGCGTGAGCAACAGAAAGATGATCACCCCTATTCTTTTGTATGCCAAAGCAAAATAGTGAATGTACCAAAAATTACGTATCGCCACCGAGACTGCCAGGATGGCATTTTGAAATATCCAGGCATAGCTCAGGTATTTCAATAAGCGGTTTTGACTGTAAAAATTCTGATTGCCGCGAAAAAAATAAATCACCAACGCGATGGAAATGAGTATGGACAAAATGAGCAGATAAGTTCCTTCGTGAACAAACTGTTTGAGGTATTCACCTTCCCATTCGAATCCAAACCAAACCCACCTGATATCGATGATATTCAGGATCAGCAATAAAATATTCAGCGCCAAGAACAAAAATACACCCGCTTTTAATTCATTTTTCAAAGCCGTCATCCTGAAAGTATGCAAAAAAGGCTTCCGTTGCCTTACGAGGAAAAGCGATGCCTTTTTATCCAGCTCAATGAGGTATTGGTTGGGTGTGCCATTCAACAGAAAAATACTGACAAACAAACAGACCAGGAAAACCGGGATCACCAAAAAATCTACATATTCAAAGATCTTCCCAAAAGTATCTTTCATAAAATCACTGATATCAAGGAGTGCATTGTCAAAAATCGGGTTGGCCAATCTGTATATTAAAACGAAAAACAATATGATGATGACGGGCAAAGCAAATATGCTGAATTTCCGCCAAAAACGGGAGGAATTGGTTCGCTTATTGCCCGACAGATCATTCAGGAACAAGACCGGACCGTTCAACAATTTATGAAAACCATTGCCCGCGGCATAAATCAGGGATTTTGTTTGTGGGAAAATCAATAATCCACTGAAAATGAACAGGACGGTCAGGTTGATGAAAATGGTAAAAGAGGAATGGTTGATCACAGAAAAGATTCCGGTCACCATGAACCCGGCAACAAGCGTTACCGTATATTTTCCTTTCAATTGTAAGGATCGATTATACAGCAGCCATGCAAAGAAGATGATCTCACCGATCAACAGGTTGATCCCGAAAGATTGTTTGTAGAATAAAAAAGTGAGTATGATCGCAAACACCAGGGTAAAATAAGCTGTTTTTTTTGATGCCATATCGCGGGTTTTTAATCAAAACGGAAATTACCGATCATTATTATACAATAATTCATGGAATAAAATCCTTACCCGGTTTAGCCAGATATACAAAAATCAACTTTTCCAATTTGTTCTGAATTGTATTCTTACAGGAATCGTTTTTAGGGAGAATATGGATTTTGATAATTTTGGCTCTATCTTGATTGGTGTGGAACTTTATATAATTTGATAAACAAAGGCCTTTGATACATTGATTTTTGCAAACTTATTGGTATAGTGATTTTTTAGAAAATTTCACTAAAAGCCTTTAATTCCGGGACAAATTTGGTGAATTTTGCCCAATGTACGCGCTCAATTCCAGGAGACTAAAAACCTTCAGACTAATTTGCTAACCAGCTAAATAAAACCAAATTTCAATTTACATTTTAACCCACACAATTCAACGCAGAGCCGAAAGATTTATCCTCCTTTTAAAACAATTAACAATATATTTTTTTTAAATGTATTAACATTGTGTCCGCCAAACAAAACAGGATGTGAATATCTGAATTTTGAGGCAAAAACTGATCATAACAAAACCTGAGCTGAAATCATAAAATTGAACGATCCGATGAAAAAAAACAACATCATTCTGGGTTTACTATTTATTGGCGTGCTGATGGGCGCATTGGATATTTCCATTGTCGGGCCTGCCATACCTTCAATTCATCAATCACTGGGACTGGATGAACAACAGGTGTCATGGATCTTTTCTATCTATATCCTGTTCAGCCTGATGGGTATTTCCCTGTTTGCCCGATTGTCCGACCGGTTTGGAAGGCGACCCTTTTACATACTGGCGGTTTCGATTTTCGGGATTGGATCATTGCTCGTGGCGATGGCGCACAATATTGAGTTGTTGCTGATCGGCCGGGCCATCCAGGGATTTGGTGCCAGTGGTATTTTCCCTGTGGCTTCCGCCACGGTAGGTGATATTTTTCCCAGGGAAAAAAGAGGCAGGGCTTTGGGGCTGATCGGTATGGTCTTTGGGCTGGCGTTTCTGACAGGACCTGTTTTAGCAGGATTGATGCTTAAGTTTTTTACCTGGAACTCCCTGTTTCTGATCAATATTCCCATTGTGATCATCGTGATCATAGGAAGCATTAAACTTTTGCCAGCGAATAAAAATTCAGACTCCAAAATCATTGACTGGCCCGGGATCATCTCTCTGGGACTTTTCCTGAGCGGGTTTACCATTGCCCTGAATAACCTTAAAACAGCAGGTTTTTGGGAGACCATTTTATCCCTGTCCTTTTACCCGTTCATCGTGGTTGGATTGATCGCCTTTGTGGCTTTTATACTGATCGAACGACGGTCTCCACATCCGATAGTCGATACCAGGCTGTTTCATCTGAAGCAGGTCAGGATCGTCGGTTTTCTTGCCTTTGGTACCGGATTGTACCAGGCAGCATTCGTATTTGTTCCCGGTATGACGGTGTTGCTGTTCGGTGTTGAACCGTCCACCGCCAGTTTTATGTTGCTACCGGTGGTCCTTGCCATGGCTATTTCTTCGCCGATCTCAGGCAGGATGATAGACAAATACGGTTCGAGGATCATCATCAATATCGCATTGGTACTGATGGGCATTGGTCTGACATTATTATTTGCGGTACCGCTCACCAGGCCGGTTTATTACTTCGCAGGTGTGATGCTGGGGATAGGATTGTCTGTGCTCGCAGGTTCGTCCCTGAGGTACATCATGCTGAATGAGGTTTCTGCGAGTGAAAGAGCCTCTGCCCAGGGCGTACTGACGATCATGATCAGTTTTGGCCAGATCATCGCTTCCGCACTGATCGGTGCGTTCACTGCAGGATACAGGGACAGCATCAAAGGCTACCAACTGGTTTTTGCCATTTTGACCTTTATCACGATCATACTCGGCATCAGTTCTTTGCGCCTGAAATCAAAGATCCAGGAAAAAGAAATGTACACCGGGCAATAGGGTCTGGGGGAATGATCAAATTGCTGTAAGGCAAAACCTTGAAAGTTATTTTTGGGTTACACAGAGTGCCACAGAGGAGGCCAAGCGTTTCACAGAGGTAATTTTCTTTAAGGAATTCTGATGAACTTCTTGTTCAATGTTTGTAGTTATTTAGTGTCTTAAAAATTGAATTCGTGTATTTTTTGGCAGAACTTTAAAGAAATTTGATGTAGAATTAAAGCCTCACTGAATATCGAACAAGGATTAACGATTTTAGATTTTAGAATAGAAATACAAGATCTGAAATCGTTAATTGGTGTTCCTTTGCTTGCCCGTTGGGGTTCTTAAATCAATTTCTTCTTTGGTTCTGGCTCGTCCAGCTTAGGTGGTTAGCTAATTAGTCTGTTAGCCTGTTAGTCTCTTTGAATTGAGCGTGTAAATTAAGCAAAAGACACCAAATTTGTCCTGGAATCAGAGATTTAACACTTGGTATGATTCATTACCTAATAGACTGTAGACTAAAAGACTAATGAGCTAAACAATTACCAATGTTTTAATTATCGTACCTCGCAATTCTTTAATCTACAGGGAGCCCAAAATCTCACAAATAAAATGTGATGATAGATCCTGCAATGGAACAATAAGCACATTTTTGAAAGTTAGCTGGCGCAAAAACAGGGATCCGCGATTCCGGAAATTCACCATTTGATCAGTCATCCCCTCATCAACCACTTATTTATTGGTCAACCATTCGTGCATTAAAGTGCACTTTATATTGAAAATACTGGTTAAAAATAAAAAAGTGTCTTCAATAGTGCAATATAGTGCCTTATTATATGTAATTTTATAAAGAAATGATATTTTTGCAAGAAATAATGCAGTATAATGCACTTTAATGAATTAATTAAAACGATAAAACAACGCAGGGAAGTGCTGAAAGTGACACAGGAAACTTTGGCAGAATTGTCTGGCGTAGGTTTGAGGACCATTAAACAGTTTGAAAGCGGCAAAGGAAATCCAACGATATGGACGTTTCAAAAAGTGGCTGATGCATTGGGGTTGGAGCTACTGCTGAAACCTAAAAACATGACGCATCATCCATGAGAAATGCCAGAATATTATTCAAGGATGAAGAAGCCGGTATCCTGACACAGCACGATGACGGTTCGTTCACTTTCCGATACCACAATGATTGGTTGACCAACACGGCCAGGCCTGCGATTAGTCTCACGCTGCCCAAAATTCAACAGGAATATCATTCGGCATATCTTTTTCCCTTTTTCTACAATATGCTGCCTGAAGGATCCAATAAACTGGCAGTATGCAGATTGAACAGAATAGACGAAGAAGATCACTTCGGATTATTGATGACCACTGCAAAAACTGATCCCATCGGCGCGGTCAGGGTGATTAAAATCATGCAACCATGAGTGTGCCTGTCATAAAATATTGTCCGTGTACATTATCCCCTGGTTTTGATACTTACAGCAGAACCGCATTGAAACGGATGTTTGAAGGAAAGCGTGTACATCATATTTTGCCTTATGATGCGCCGTCGTCCAATCCTGAAACCGATGCATTGTTTGAAGAAAATCGGAAACGTCTGTCCATTTCAGGGGTTCAGGAAAAATTTTCGGTAACCCTGGAGAAAAACAAGCTCCGGCTTACCCGTGGAGATGAACGGAGTAAATATATCCTAAAACCAATTCCGAATGCCGGTAAAAGATCAGATCAGATGCCTGCGAACGAACATCTGACCATGCAGATTGCCCGACAGGCCTATGGAATGGAAACTGCGGAGAATGCCCTGATCTTTTTCAGGAATGGCGCGCCTGCGTACCTCACCAGGCGTTTTGATGTTCTGGAAGACGGGACGAAACTGGCTCAGGATGATTTTGCCTCATTGGCACTAAGAACGCCTCAAACCCATGGAGAACATTTTAAGTACCTGGGCAATTACCTGGAAATGTTTGAATGGATGCAAAAATATTTATCCGCATATAAGTCTGAAGCGCCTAAACTGTTGAAAATACTGGTTTTCAATTATTTGTTTTCAAATGGTGATGCACACTTTAAGAATTTTTCGCTGCTGGAAACACCCATGGGCGATTATCGGCTCAGCCCGGCTTATGACCTGCTCAACAGCCGCATTCATATTGACGATAAAGACTTTGCTCTGGATGATGGATTATTGCCCCCGAACCTTGCTCAGGGCAAAATAAGCTGGCAGTTTGCCCGATTGGCAGAAAAAGCGATGATCAGTGAAAAAATATTTAGCGACATGCTCGTTTTGATGACTTCCAAAACAGCTTTGGTAGAGCAAATGGTCATGGCTTCCTATTTGAATGATGCCACCAAAAAAAATTATTTACAATCTTACCGGGGGCGTTTAAAGCAATTGATGAAAGTGTAAAAAGTGTATGGCTGTTATTCGTCTGTTTTAAAAAAAGAGTTTTTTAGCTGTGCAAGCAGTGTGATACAGAAAAAATAACTCACATCGCTTCCATTTTTTGCTGAAAAGTCTGCATGGGACAATTCTTTCACCCGACACCATAAAAAGAAATAAACACTTTGATGACAGTTAAAAATGTAATAACTTTATGATCACTAAAAATCATTTATGCAGGTTTCGATTATTAAAATTGGAAATTCCAGGGGCATAAGATTGAGCAAAACGCTGTTGGAAAGGTACCAGATCAAGGATACGGTCAAATTGATCCTGGAAAAAGATCATATCATCATCAAACCCAGAGTTGAACCCCGCCAAGGATGGGAAGAGGCTTTTAAACAGATGCATGAATCAGGTGATGACAAGCCGCTCATGAATGATGTATTTGTGGATGAAATATTTGAAGAATGGGATTAAAGCAATACCAGGTAGTTTTGGTAAATCTTGATCCAACATTGGGTAGCGAAATAAAAAAGACCAGGTCTTGAGTGATCATTTCACCTGATGAGATCAATAAATTTCTGAATACGGTGATCATTGCACCAATGACCAGTCAGTCAAAAAAATATCCGACAAGGGTTGAAGTAAAACATGGGGCTAAAACCGGTTGGGTTGTCCTTGATCAGATCCGTACCATTGACAAGCAACGCATCATAAAAATTTCGGACACATTAAAAGATGATGAAATTGAGCGCGTCAGGATGATCATCAAAGAATTATTGGTAGATTGAAAGTTATTGTTTAGGTTGAAAGTCTTTTAGTCTGAAGTCTTTTAGCCAATGATCAATACCTGACCAAACAATCATTTCCGATAGCAAATTTAGTGTCTTTTGCACAATGTACGCGCTCAAATCCAATAGACTAACTTACTAATCATCTAACACCACCTAAATAATTACGATTGAAAAATCAAATCATGATCCCCTGAAAGCTTTCATATCCTGAAGGACAATCTGAGTATGATCGAGGAAATGTAGCGCAAGTTGGGAGATTTTGAAAAATGCATAGACATCTTCACCAGTATAGATGATCTACAATTTGCCTAGAGAATATTTATTTTGAACAAAGGAATAGAAGAATCGATGGGTATAATCTGAAATTGTTAAATTTATATGAAGAGAGGAAAAGTAAAAAATTTATTGGAAGAATAATTTGAAAATACTATATTTAGTAAACAAATTGAAACACTTTCGAAATTCCCTCAACCACTTAAAGAACTTTTTTATACATGAATTTTTATTACAGAAATAATATAAGTGATTTTCTGAAGTCAAGCATAAATGAGGTCATTGGATCAATGACCAGGTCCAATGAGTTTGATGTTACACTACTGCAAAACAAATCTTGGGAGCAGCAAATTCCGATTTTGAAAAATTCATTAAAAGGTTTTGAAGGAGAAATCTTCTTTGAATTTTCCATACCCAGGATGGGCAAGCGAGTTGATACCGTCGTGATTATTAAAAATGTTGTTTTTGTAATCGAATTTAAGATTGGTGAAAAACACTTCCTTAGTCATGATATTGATCAGGTTTGGGATTATGCGCTGGATTTAAAGAACTTTCACAGAACCAGTCATGATGTAGTTTTAATTCCGGTTCTTTGTGCATCTGAGGCTAAAAAAAGCTACACTGCAATACAACTCACCTCTCATAATGATAAATTGACTTTGCCTGTAAAAGTTGGAAGTAATGAATTAAAAGATACTTTTCGAAGTGCTTTGGATTTCTTTTATGATGAACCACAAATTGTCGTACCGGACTATGTTTCCGGCGGCTACATGCCTACTCCGACCATTATTGAAGCGGCTGTTTCGCTGTATAACACACATAGTGTTCAAAATATTATTCGCAGAGATGCAGCTGCTAAAAATTTGACGATTACGACAAAAGCTATTTCTTCCATAATCAAGAATGCTCAAAAAAGAAATAAGAAAATGATCTGTTTTGTAACCGGAGTGCCGGGTGCTGGAAAAACATTGGTTGGCCTGAAAGTTGCCACCTCACATCTTGACAATGAGAATGGAAATGCAAGTGTTTATCTTTCTGGAAATAAACCTTTGGTTGATGTATTACAGGAAGCACTAGCCAGAAATAAAGTAGAACGAGAAAGAGAAAAGGGCAATAGAGTTACTAAAAAAACTGCTAAACAAGCCGTAAAAGCATTTATTCAAATCATTCACCACTACAGAGATGAATATCTGAAAAATCCGGAAGCACCTTATGATCATGTGGCCATTTTTGATGAAGCTCAAAGAGCCTGGAACAAGGAGCAAACCGTTAAGTTCATGAAACAGAAAAAGGGTGTTTCTGATTTTGATCATTCTGAACCGGAATTTCTGATTTCCTGTTTAGACAGGCATAAAGATTGGGCAGTAATCATTTGTTTGGTTGGAGGTGGACAAGAGATCAATACAGGTGAAGCGGGAATTTCCGAATGGTTAGATGCGATAGATACAACTTTTCCTGATTGGGAGGTTTATATTTCACCAAACCTTACTGACTCTGAATACCTGGCTGAAGATACCATCGATCAATTAAAGATAAAAGGTAGAGTTAAGTTTGATGAGAATCTGCACCTTGGTGTGTCGATGCGTTCTTTCAGGGCTGAAAAGTTATCTTCGTTTATCAAAAATATTTTAGATATCAATATCGAAAGTGCAATCGAAGACTATTCTTCGATTGCCAAAAAGTACCCAATTGTGTTAACCCGGGATTTGGTAAAAGCCAAAAAATGGCTGAAAGAAAAAGCCCGAGGTAGTGAAAGATATGGTATTGTAGTTTCTTCACAAGCATTGAGGCTAAAACCTTTTGCCATTGACGTAAAAACTCCGATGAATTATGTAAATTGGTTTCTGGATGGCAAGGATGATGTTCGCTCTTCCTATTATTTGGAAGATGTCGCAACTGAATTTCAAATTCAAGGACTAGAATTGGATTGGAGTTGTTTGGTATGGGATGGTGATTTGCGGTATTCAAAAAATGGTTGGCAAACTTTTTCATTCAGAGGAAATAAATGGCAGAATATCAATAAAGCAGATCGAAAGAAATACCTATTGAATGCTTACCGAGTTTTACTCACCAGAGCACGACATGGCATGGTTATCGTTATACCGGAAGGTGATGAAGAAGACCACACAAGGAAAAAAGAGTATTATGATCCAACATTTAATTATTTGAAAAGCATTGGAATTCCTGTTATATGAGCATTCCATCCAAACCGAACCAATTTCACCCACCTCTTAACTAATAGTTGAAAAGGCGTTATTGAATGAAATATGGTCTGAACTATGATTCTTTTGATTTTTGTGATTGGTGTGATTGATTTGAAATTGACATGAAACATACAGATGCAAGCGGAAGGTTAAGAATAAACTGATGAAAACCAAAGTTATACTTATAAAATAACGAAAATTAAATAAATCAAAAAAATCATAGTTCAGACAATCATCCTGATAAAAAAATAAAAGAAATGATAAACGAACAATACAAATATTCAGAGCTTACGTCTAAAATCATTGGTTGTGCAATGACTGTTCATAAAACTTTAGGTAATGGATTTACTCATGTATGTTATTATTTTTTTTAAGGTATTCGTGAATGCTTCGCATTTCAAGAAGTTATTTACCAGCGGGCATTGGCATTAGAAATGAGTTTTGCAGGCATTGAATTTGTAAGGGAATTTGAAATGCCGATATACTACAGGGAAGAACACATTGGTACTCGAAGGGTAGATTTTTTAGTGGAAGGCAATATTTCTGTGGAACTGAAAGCGATTACCAAACTGGAAGATGTTCATTTTGCCCAGGCCATAAACTATCTGGAAGCATATCATCTCGAAATCGGTCTGCTGATCAACTTCGGTGAAACCAGTCTGAATTTTAAAAGATTAACCAATAAAAAGTTCAAACCACCAACATCACAAAAATCACTGGAATCACCAAAATCAAAAGAATCATAGTTCCGACAATTGCATTAGATATCAGAACTTTGTTTTCGCAGGCATTATGTGAATAGATAATTGGGAATGCCTATTTTAGCAGTGAAAAATAATATCATGTCAAACAGTTTAAAGGAAATAGTAAAAGAAAGGTACACCACAGCCGTAAAAAGCGGTGGAACCTGCGGCTGCACACCGGATTGCTGTACGCCCGACCTGAATGTCATTTTCATGGATGATGACTACAAGAAACTGGAAGGCTACCAGGAAATCGCAGATCATGGTTTGGGTTGCGGTTTGCCCACGAAACTGGCCGACATCCAACAAGGCGATACCGTGCTGGATCTGGGCTCCGGTGCAGGCAATGACGTTTTTATCGCCCGCCGGCAGGTCGGGGAAACCGGGAAGGTGATCGGTGTCGACTTTACAGAAGCGATGCTGGAAAAAGCCAATGAAAACAAAGCGAAACTGGGTTTTCAGAATGTGGAATTCGTGTTGGGAGACATAGAGGAATTGCCGGTTGCAACCGGATCCGTGGATGTGGTGATCAGCAACTGTGTCATGAACCTGGTGCCGGACAAAAATAAAGCCTACAGGGAAGTTTTTCGTGTGCTGAAACCGGGAGGTCACTTCAGTATTGCTGATGTGGTGCTCACCGCTGACCTGCCCAAAGGAATACAGGAAGCTGCAGAGATGTATGCGGGTTGCATATCCGGTGCAATAGAAAAGAAAGTGTACATGGATATCATTCAACAGGCAGGATTCCGGGATGTGAAGATCATGAAGGAACACAAAATTCAGTTACCTGACGAGCTGCTCCTGAAACATATCAGTATGGAGGAACTGAATGCGTATAGAATGCATGAGAGTGCCATCATGAGCATTACCATTAACGGGAAAAGGCCATAAAGGGAGATTCCGGGTCGGGCCTGGAATGACAAGACTATGTAAAAGTGTTGGCTATAATGATGATTTGAAAAATACCTGCATCCCTTTTACATTTTGTGGTTTTACATTTCGCGTCTTGTCAACGGGTTCGTCATTGCGGGCCTGACCCGCAATCTTCTTTTCGAGGGTAGCGGACAGTAGATGGAGATTCCGGGTCGGGCCCGGAATGACAAGACTATGTAAAAGTTTGTTGGCAAAATGATTATTTGAAAAATACCTGCATCACTTTTACACTTTGCGGTTTTACATTTCCCGGTTTGTCAACGGGTTCGTCATTGCGGGCCTGACCCGCAATCTCCTTTTCGAGGGTAGTGGATCGGTGATGGAGATTCCGGGTCGGGCCCGGAATGACAAGAATATGTAAAAGTTTGTTGGCAAAATGATGATTTATAAAATGCCTGCAGTCCATTATTTATTGGTTTTTCTGTACAAAGATCAATTAAGGCAAAAAATTAACACAGATTACACCCGATCAGGTATAATTGTTTATAAGTTAAAAAAACGCTGGAAAAGCATTGAAATGAGGTGTTTTTCATTGAATACTGCGATATAAATCACAGATTCCCCACAATCTGATTCCTTTTTTACTTTTAACAACATGCGCTTCAGCTTACCTACCCTTCCCGCACCGCTTCTCCATACACCTTCAGCGCACGTTCTCTCGCCAAACGATGGTCTACGATAGGTGGAGGAATTGTTTGCTGCCAGTTGGAACCGAGCCATTTTTGGATATAAAGACCTTTTGGATCAAAACGTTTTTGTTGCGCTTCGGGGTTGAAAATGCGGAAATAGGGCGCCGCATCGCAACCGCTGCCTGCTACCCACTGCCAGTTGCCATTGTTGGAGGACAATTCAAAATCCAGCAGTTTTTCAGCAAAATATGCTTCTCCCCATCGCCAGTCGATCAACAGGTGTTTGGTGAGAAAACTGGCGGTGACCATCCGTACACGGTTGTGCATCAGACCGGTGGCATTCAATTCCTTCATGCCGGCATCCACCATCGGATAACCGGTCTCTCCGCGACACCACAGGTCAAATTCTTTTTTGTCATTGCGCCAGGCGATCTTTTCATATTTTGGCTTGAAACTTTGGGTCACCACTTCAGGGAAAAAATACAGGATCATCATGAAAAACTCTCGCCAGATGAGTTCGCCCAGCCAGGTTTCATTGAGTTCCAATGCGGTTCTGACCAAACTGCGAATGCTCACCGTACCGAAACGCAGATGAACACTCATCCGTGAAGTACCTTGTTCCAATGCAGGAAAATTCCTGGTTTGATCGTAGTTGCGGATGATGTGGTGGCCCAGCTCCGGTTTATCGAGGCGTATCCCGGCATCTTTGAACCCGGTGATGGAAAGGGGCGGAAAATCGAATGTTTCCTCCCGGAACCAGTTGTTTTGGATGTCTGATGGCCATTCATGGAGGTCTTCAACGGTCAATCGTGCTTTCCAAGCGCGGGAAAAAGGGGTAAATACGGTATAAGGCTTTCCGTCTTTTTTGACGATGTCGTTTTTTTCGAATATGACCTGGTCTTTCCAGGTGAAAAAGGGAATTTCTTTCTCTTGCAATAATCTTGCGATCTGATCGTCGCGGGAAATCGCATAGGGCTCATAATCGTGGTTGGTATGAACTTCCATGATCTGAAAGCGCATGGTGAGTTGGTTGAAAACTTCTTCCGGTTTGCCGTACATCACCAACAATGAACTTTGTTTTTGTTTCAAAGACTGGTTGAGCTCTTCGAGCTGGTGATAGATGATGGAAACCCGCGGATCGGCAGGATCGGTCAATTGGTCCAGGATAGCCTGGTCAAAAATGAACAGGGAAACCACCGGAAACGGGCTTTGGAGGGCGTGAAACAAACCTTTGTTGTCTTGCAGGCGTAGATCGCGTCTGAACCAGAAAACGGAAACTTTTACCATATCGGGATTTATTTTATTGCTCGCAAACTCAAATTCAAAAGTCCGGCTATTAAATGCAATTATCCGGTATTTTGTTTACAATGCCCTCAACTGTGCGGCATATTTCAATTTTTATTGTGGATCCGGGGCAATTTCCTGAATATGAATCCACAAATGGCACAAATGATATTCACAAATCCCCCAATTTCCAAAAACAGATCCGCGCTGCGCAGCATCCGTGTCATCCGCGTTACCAACTGTATTTATGGAACCCGGATCAAGTGCATCGTTGGATGTTTAAATAAAGCATTGCCACGTATGCACAAATGATTTTTAAGATTCGATGGTATTTCAAAATCTTTTTCCACAGATTTGCTCAGATTTCACACAGATTGACACAAATCTGTAGTTTTTTTACCATAAATGAACACATTACCCAAATTTCCAAATTCCCCTCACCTCGAATACCTCTGCGCCTTTGCGAGAAAAAACCCTCATCTTTTTGTCTCAATCCCAAATCACCCATACTTAAAAGCAGATCCGCGCTGCGCAGCATCCGTGTCATCCACGTTCCCATCTGTATTTTTGAAACCCAAATCAAGTGCATAGTTGGGTGTTAAAATAAAGTGTTGCCACGAATGCACAAATGATTTTTTAGATTCGATGGTATTTCAAAATCTTTCTCCACAGATTTGCTCAGATTTCACACAGATTGACACAAACCTGTAGTTTTTTAACCATAAATGAACACATTACCCGAATTTCCAAATTCCCCTCACCTCGAATACCTTTGCGCCTCTGCGCCTTTGCGAGAAACAACCCTCATTTTTTTGTCTCAATCCCAAATCACCCGTACTTAAAAGCAGATCCGCGCTGCGCAGCATCCGTGTCATCCGCGTTCCCAACTGTATTTTTGTAACCCAAATTAAGTGCATAGTTGGGTGTTAAAATAAAGCTTTGCCACGAATGCACAAATGATTTTGTAGATTCTACGGTATCTCAACATCTTTTTCCACAGATTTGCTCAGATTTCACACAGATTGACACAAATCTGTAGTTTTTAACCATAAATGAACACAGTACCCGAATTTCCAAATTTCCAAATTCCCCTCACCTCGCCTTTAGCCAATAATATTTTAAAGTTTTGTGAAAATACTAAACAGTTAATTTGTTCAATGGATCACTTTGCATATTTTCGCAGGAATAATGAAGCAAGATTGTACAGTTTTTTGAATTCTGTGGATGTGCAGGTTAACAAATCAATGATATGGCAAGTTTTCGATTAAGACCCCGATTTAAGCAATTTTCCAATATTACCCAGGAAGAATTTCTCGCTAAAGCCCTGGAATTAAAACAAACCAAAGGGAATGATTTTGTTCTGCAATCAATGAATGATTACATCGTCATCAAGATACCGAGTGAGGAAAGACACAACTGGTCACCGCAATTGGAATTGGGGTTTGAGATCATTGATGGCCAAACACAGATCAGAGGCCATTACGGGCCAAATCCGGGTACATGGATGCTGTTTATGTATGGATATGCCATTTTGGGGATCATGTTTTCCTTTGTAGGTGTGCTCGTCATGTCCAAAATGACCCTGGGAAAACCCTATGGAGAGATCTGGTATCTGGCGCTGATCACCGGCCTGGGACTGGCTCTGTATTTCGGCGCGCAACTCGGACAAAAACTGGGTGCTGAACACATGTTCCGCCTTCATTTCTTCTTTCAGGAAGTCATGGGCGAACGGGTGAGCATTCAGTAAATCTGAGGTATTTTCCTACTTATTTCTTGGTGAGATAAACTCCGATCATGATCAGCAACAAGCTGACAAAATAGATCGGATAAAAAGATTCACCATCCAATACGCCCATGAATACGGCAAAAACAGGTATGAGATAGGTGGTCGTGGATGCAAAAACCGCGCTCGTTTGCTGTATCAACCTGTAGAAAAGTACGGATGAAATTACGGTATTGACAATGGCCAGCACAAACGCTGCCGACAGGGATGACCATGCATCGGGGTTTGTTTTCATGACTTCAAAAAAATCTGAAGTACCAACTGCGATCAACCCGACAGGCATCAGAAAAAACAAGGATACAGCACTGATATGCAGAGGTTTGACATCGCCCAGTCTGGCATTGACGATGTTGCCGCCAAAGGCGTAAAACATGGTGGCTACGATCACAAGTAAGGCATAATAAAAGTTCCCTTCCAGTTTGTTGTTGTACAAAATGATCATCAATGCGCCTCCAAAACCTACTAACACACCGATCAAATGGTAAAAATTCCACTTGCGCTTGAAAAACAGTATGGCCACCAGCAGTGTGAAGATGGTGGTCATAGCATTGAGAACACCGGCAAGGCTGCTGCTCAGTTTGGTTTGGGCGGAAGCAAACAAAAAAGGAGGTATGCCATTTCCCAGAATACCGATGATCAGCAGTTTATCCCATTTTTTCCAGTTGATCCTTTTCCAGTCATACAATACGATGGGTAAAAATGCAAGGGAAGATATCAGGATCCTGAGCCCGGCAACCTGTATGTTGTCAAAAGCGATCAGAGATTTTTTGATCAATATAAAGGAAGTTCCCCATACGATCCCCAAAAAAAAGAGTATGATCCAGTCAGACCAATCTGAAATAAATTGTTTGCTTTTCATCCAATTTTGAAATAATGTGCGAAGCTAAAAACAAATTGCCAATAGTAAAGAAAAAAGATGTTGATGAGGTCAGCAGCATGCTGATACAATCATTTCCGGATTTTTAAACCACCCGGTTCGAAAACAAAGCATTAAAACATCGTAATCTATTGATCAGTTCTGAAATTCCGGTCATAAATTTATACACCTGCTTTAAGTGTTTTAAAAATCGAAATCGGGTATTTGTTTTACCAGAATTTTAAAGAAATAAGATGTAGATATAAATCCACAAAGAATATCGGACCCATACGGGCCTGTCTGTATCGGGGCTTGCCCGTAGAGCTTGCCCTTATGGGGTGGATCTTAAATCATTTTTTTCCCTGGTCTGGTTTATCCAGAATAGGTATTAAGAATTTTCCATTCCAATACCTTAAAAATGTCACAAGAATGCTTTAGCAAATTCATCCCATCATGCCAGATACCTCGCCGAAATCGGCAATCTCCTGCCACTGCCAAAAGCTTTCGGAGAAACCCTCAATACAGGAGCAGTCTGATAACGCTTGAACTCATTGGTATTCACCAGTTTCAGGATACGCTTCACCAAGGCAGCATCATAACCCAGATCGATGATCTCCTGAGGTCCAAGCCGGTTTTCTATGTATTCCTTCAACACCGTATCCAGCACAGCATATTCAGGCAGGCTGTCGGAATCCTTTTGATTGGGTCGCAATTCCGCAGAAGGCGGTTTGGTCAGCGTATTCCGGGGGATGATCTCCAGTTCACGGTTGACGTAATAAGCCAATTCGTACACCTCCGTTTTGTATACATCACCCAGCACCGAAAGTCCGCCTGCCAGGTCACCGTACAAGGTGCCATAACCGACTGCCATCTCGCTTTTATTGGTGGTATTGAGCAAAATATGTCCGAATTTATTGGAAATGGCCATCAACAGGTTGCCCCGGGTCCTCGCCTGCAGGTTTTCCTCCGCTATACCGAATGGTTTGCCCTCAAAATAGGGTTCCATAGTCTCCAGATAGCTATTATAAACCTTTTCAATAGCAATAATGTCATATCGTATTCCGAGGTTTTCAGCCAGTGCAACGGCATCATCCACGGAATGCCCGGATGAAAAGGGTGAAGGCATCAATAATCCCCTGACATTTTCCTTTCCCAATGCTTCAACTGCCAAAGCTGCGGTCAAGGCAGAATCCAGGCCTCCTGAAAGTCCCAAAACAGCCTTGGTTAGTCCCTGTTTGCCGAAATAATCCCTGATGCCAAGGATCAATGCATCATGGATCCTTTCCATTTTGGAAGAGGCTTTTTTGTATTCGGTTTTACCAGACAAAACATCATCCAGATCGTATGTTTTCTGGTATTCGCGAAAATAATCCATCTCATCGAAGACCGCGCCATTGGGAGAAATAACGGTCGAACCGCCGTCAAAGATCAGTTCTGTATGTCCTCCGACCTGATTGACATAAAACAATGGCAGCCCGTAGCGATTGACATTTTCTTTCAGCACTTTCATCCTTTTGGAAACCTGATCGTAATCAAAGGGAGAAGCCGATAGGTTGATCATAAGATCGGGCTGAAACCTGACCATTTCATCCATCGGGCAAATGGTGTACAGCGGATTTTCATTGCCCAGGTTCCATAGGTCTTCACATACAGTCAAAGCGATTTTATGTCCTTTATATTCAACAATGCCAAAATCCTTATTGGGTTCAAAATAACGGTATTCATCAAACACATCATACGTCGGCAACAGCGTTTTGTGTTGAACATACTGAATTTTGCCGTCAGCCAGGAAATAAGCCGAATTGAACAGATCCTTCCCTTCGATGTCCGGGTTGATGGTCGGCGAACCGACAACGATGGCTATGCCATTGGCCGCTTTGGTGAGTTCTTCAATGGATTGGTTGGCCCTGCGAATAAAATCCCTGAATTCGAGAAAATCCCTTGGCGGGTAACCGCAGGTTGCGAGTTCTGCAAAACAGATGATATCTGATTTCTCAGCCTTTGCCTGTTCGATGGCTTCCAGCATTTTGTGAAGGTTTCCTTCGAAATGGCCGATGGTATAATTGAGTTGTGCAAGTGTTATTTTCATATGTTTGCAAAGGTATAATGATAAAAAGAATTCATCACTAAAATTTGGATGGATGTAGTTCATGAGCATAGTTTCATGATCAGCGCGGGTTCCTGATTTCCTGGTTCAAATTGATTGAATAGTAAAAAGATCAAGACATTTAATGCATAAAAACCTGGCTCCTCCCCTTTTGCCCTGGCTCTTCCTCCTTTTGCCCTGGCTCTTTCCCCCTCTCAATTCTTTATTTCCAACGATCTTTCATCATAAAGCCAGCCAAAACATATTTTTCAAGACATCGAAGACCAGGCTTATTCCCTGTTCAACCAATCGGATAAGTTTTAGTTTTCGTCGTATAGAATGCAATAATTGTTCCCGGGCGGATTTCAGCTATTCAATACAGAACAATAAAGCCATTCACTGCCGTTATCAATGCGCGTAGATGCTCACTGCCTGATCAATCTTCTGACATTTTATCCGGATATGGCTGGAACCAGTGTTCAGGAGACCGCCAAAGCGCTGACAGCAACAACTCCCTGATAAAGGTAAATTCCTTTGGAAGTTTGTTGTAGAAGGTCGAAAACAGCGCCTCATGACTGAACATTTCTTCCTTGAATGGTTCCCGGTAGATGGTCATGATCTTGTCAAAGTCCTCCCGGCTGAAATCCAGACCGCGCCAATCCATATCTTCATATTTGGGTACCCATCCTATGGGGCTTTCTACTGCGGCTGATTTGCCATGCACCCTGTTGATGATCCAGATCAGTACACGCATGTTTTCCTTAAAGCCAGGCCAGATAAAATTCCCATTTTCGTCCTTTCTGAACCAGTTGACGTTGAAAATACGCGGAGGATTGGGCAGGGAACGTCCAAACTGGAGCCAGTGATTGACATAGTCTCCGATATTGTATCCCATAAACGGCAACATGGCAAATGGATCCCTGCGAACCACACCACGTTCTCCGAATGCAGCTGCGGTCGTTTCACTTGCCATGGTGGCTGCGGAATAGACTCCAAAACTCCAGTTAAAGGACTGGTGTACAAGTGGCACAACGGATGATCGTCTTCCCCCGAAAATGAAAGCATCAATGGGTACTCCTTCGGCTTCATCCCATTTTGGGTCGAGGGATGGATTCTGATATGCAGGCGCGGTAAAACGGCTGTTGGGATGGGCTGCAGGTTTGCCGCTGTTTTTATCATAAGGTTGTCCCCGCCAGTTTGTCAGGCCGTCCGGGATCTCTTTGGTGAGACCTTCCCACCAGACATCGCCATCGGGTGTGATGGCCACATTGGTAAAAATGCAGTTTCCCTTAATGATTTCAATAGCAATTTTATTGGATTCTTCATTTGTGCCGGGTGCAACGCCGAAATAACCATTTTCAGGATTTATGGCATAAAGCCGTCCGTTTTTCCCCTTATGGATCCAGGCAATGTCGTCGCCAACTGTTGTGATCTTCCAGTCTGACAGTTCATTCGGCGGGATGAGCATACTGAAATTGGTCTTGCCGCAAGCGCTGGGGAATGAAGCTGCTACATATGATTTTTCTCCCTCAGGTGATTCTACTCCCATGATCAACATGTGCTCAGCGAGCCATCCTTCTTCATAAGCTAACACGGAAGCGATGCGCAATGCAAAACACTTTTTGCCCAGCAATGCATTTCCACCATATCCGCTGCCATACGAAACAATAAGTCTGTCTTCTGGGAAATGAGTGATATATTTGGTGTGGTTACATGGCCAAAGCACATCCTGTTCGTCCGGTTCCAGGGGCGCACCAAGACTGTGAACGCATTTTACAAAATGAGCTCCATCCTCAATGTGTTTCCTCGGTTCGTCGCCCATCCTGGTCATTATTTGCATGTTGACCACCACGTATTCAGAATCAGAAAGCTGAACTCCGTATCTAGCCAAAGGAGAGCCCAATGGCCCCATACAGAAAGGAATTACATAAAGTGTTCTGCCTTTCATACATCCTTTCATCAGGCCTTTCAGCAGATCCTTCATCTCTTCCGGATCCATCCAGTTGTTGGTAGGACCGGCTTCTTCTTTCACCCTGCTGCAGATATACGTACGGTCTTCTACCCGTGCTACATCACTTGGATCGCTGAAGCAAGCGTAACTATTGGGTCTTTTCTCAGGGTTAAGTTTGATAAAAGTGCCTTTTTCAACGAGTTTCTGGCACAGCCGATCGTACTCTTCCTGACTTCCATCGCACCAATGGACATCATCTGCTTCAAAAAAAGCGGCCATATCCATGACCCATTGCTGTATATCGTCTTTTGGTGCCAGTAATCCTGAATTAGCTATTGATTTGGAGAACATAAAATATTGCTTGTATGCTGATTGAATAAAAATATAAAATTAATGGTAAGACGAAGGTAGTATTTTTGTATTAATTTAACACAAAAAATCAAATATTATAACTGTTTGCTTTTCACCACTTTTTTCAAGCTCCTAAGTTTAAAACAATCCTATACGAACCCTATAAACTTCATAAACCTCTTAAACCCTAACCTGGACGAGCCAGAACCAAAGAAGAAATTGATTTAAGAACAAGGAACACCGATTAACGATTTCAGATCTGTTATTTCTATTCTAAAATCTAAAATCGTTAATCCTTTGCTTGCTCGTATGGGTTCGATATTCAGTGAGGCTTTAATTCTACATCAAATTTCTTTAAAGTTCTGCCAAAAAATACACGAATTCAATTTTTAAGACACTATAAACTTCATAAACCCTATAAACTTCATAAACCTCATAAACCTCATAAACCTTCTAAACTTCCTCCAGCCCCCCTTTGTCAAAGAAAGGTGGAATATCAGCAAGTTCGTTTATTTTTTAAATTGCCACGAATGTTGTTATACATCCAATGCTATTTCAAAATCTTTCTCCATAGATTTTCTCAGATTTCGCACAGATTAACATAAAAAACCAGATTTTTTGCCCAAAAAATGCACACCCATACCCCAATTTTCAAATTTTCAAATTCCCGAATTCCCGAATTTTCAAATCTTTCAGCTCAAATGCCTTTGCGCCTCTGCACCTTTGCGAGAAACCACACTTCATATTATTTTTATTCACTCCACAAATTCCTCGAATTTCCAAAAGCAGATCCGCGCTGCGCAGCATCCGCGTCATCCGCGTTCCCATCTGTATTTTTGGAAAGACAATTACCTGAAT
>Ga0209573_1001095_pt1 | contig 45105 bp, 39 predicted proteins | sample TNRBio252014_DNA_FD_185870 | JGI IMG/M metagenome (GOLD analysis project Ga0209573, IMG submission 185870) | Wastewater treatment Type I Accumulibacter community from EBPR Bioreactor in Madison, WI, USA - TNR Reactor_6/25/2014_ DNA (SPAdes)... | ecosystem: Engineered > Bioreactor > EBPR >...
GTAGTCGACCAGTACGGGGGTCTGCGACTGCAGCACTTCGGTCTCGAAGTTGCTGTCGGTCACATAGTGGATGTGCTCGCTCATGATTCCTCACTTAAGGGCTGGCGGGAGATTACGAAAGTCCTGACCTTCGTTGCCGGGGGTGTTGCGTGCGGGAGGGAATTGACTTGCCTGCGATCGCGCCGCTTGCTGGAGCGCTGCGGCGAAGCACGACGAGCCGGCGGAAGGGGAGGCCTTCCGTGAAGAAATTTTTACGCAAGTTATGCGAACTGCCGCTCGCCGTCAAGGAAATCGGGGAGCTCGTAGCGTGGCGTCCCGTCTCGGCGTGGCAAAAAAGCAAATGGCTGGTCTATATTGTCCAACCCTTCGCCGGCCGCATGTGCCGGTCCGTGCCCTGCCTGGAGAGTCGAAATGGCCTACGTCGTAACCGAGCGCTGCATACGCTGCAAATACACCGACTGTGTGGACGTCTGTCCGGTCGACTGTTTTCGCGAGGGACCCAATTTCCTCGCGATCGACCCTGAGGAGTGCATCGATTGCACCCTGTGCGTGGCCGAGTGTCCCGTTGAGGCGATCTACGCCGAGGACGACGTGCCCGATGACCAGAAGGCGTTCATCGCCCTCAACGCCGAACTGGCGAAGAAGTGGAAGCCGATCGTCGAGCGCAAGGATGCACTGCCCGATGCCGACCACTGGGCGCGGGTCAAGGGCAAGCTCGGCGAACTTGAGCGCTGAACTCCCGCCGCCGGCGGCTTTGCGCGCCCGCGGCGATGCACTACCATGGCGTCCATACCGTTTACCCAGAAACCCAAGCGCACGGAGACCGACATGCTGGTGAGCGAGATTCTCGCGATCAAGGGCAAGGTGTTGTTCACCATCGCCCCCAACAGACCACTCGCCGAGGCCGTCGAGGTCATGACCGAGCAGGACGTCGGCTCGCTGGTCGTGTTTTCGCGCGGCGCGATGATCGGCATGCTGACCTTCCGCCAGGTCCTGCAGGCGGTGCAGACGGGTGGGGCCGACTGGCAGGCGATGAGCGTGGATGCGGTGATGTTGCACAATCCCCTGGTCGCGGCGCCCGACATGGAGATGGACGAATTGCGCCGGTTGATGGTCGAGCATCACCAGCGTTATCTGCCGGTGATGGACGGCACGACCTTGCTCGGTGTGGTCAGCTTCCATGACGTGGCCAAGGCCGTGCTCGAGGAGCAGAGCTTCGAGAACCGCATGTTGAAAAACTACATCCGTAACTGGCCCGAAAGCGAGGGCGAGGAACGATAGACGGATTTGAAGCAGTGAATTCGTAGCGAGCAAGGCCGGGCTTCGTGCCCGGCTGCGGCGGTCAGACCGCCGCGCCTCCACGAACGGGTCATGCCCGTTCCGCCGACACCTACACCGAGAACCGGGTGCGGCATGGTTGGAATGAGCGGATGGGTGTGTTGCCCGTCCGACGCCTAGGGAGGGCGGAGCCGGGGCGCTATCACGGCGCTCCGGCGGTATTTCCAGCAACAGGAGGAGGAGAATCGTGGAAAAAATCTGGCTGAAGAGCTACCCCCCGGGCATCCCGGCGGAAATCGACGTGAACGAGTTCCGCTCCCTGGGCGACCTGTTCGAGCGCAGTGTCACGCGCTTTGCAGACAAAATCGCCTATCACTGCATGGGCAAGTCGATCACCTACGCCGAGCTCGACACGCTCAGCGCACGGTTCGGCGCTTATCTGCAGAGCGAGCTGAAACTGCCCGCGCGCGCGCGCGTGGCGCTGATGATGCCCAACGTGCTGCAGTATCCGGTCGCGCTGTTCGGCACGCTGCGCGCCGGCTACACCGTCGTCAACGTCAATCCGCTCTACACCGCGCGCGAACTCGAGCACCAGTTGAAGGACTCCGGGGCCGACGCGATCGTGATCCTGGAGAACTTCGCCCACACGCTCGAGCATGTGCGCCCGAATGTTCCAATCAAGCACGTGGTGGTCACCAGCCTGGGCGAGATGCTCGGCCTGGTGAAGGGCACGATCGTCGACTTCGTCGTGCGCAAGGTCCGCAAGCTGGTGCCGGCGTGGCGGCTCGACGGCCACGTGCGCTTCGCGGCAGCGTTGAAGCGCGGCGGCGCGCACGCACTGAAGCCGGCAACGGTGGGGCACGACGATATCGCCTTCCTGCAGTACACCGGTGGCACCACCGGGGTGGCCAAGGGCGCAATGCTGACCCACCGCAATATCATCGCCAACCTGCAGCAGGCGCATGCGTGGATCGCGCCCCATGTCGGCGAGGGGCGCGAGGTCATCATCACCGCGCTACCGCTTTATCATATTTTCTCACTGACTGCGAACTGCCTGACCTTCCTGAAGATCGGCGCCAATAACGTGCTGATCCCCAATCCGCGCGACATACCCGGTTTCGTCAAGGAACTCGGCCAGCACCGCTTCACGGTGATCACCGGCGTCAACACGCTGTTCAATGCCCTGCTCAACAACGCCGATTTTGCCAAGCTCGACTTTTCTGCCCTGCGCGTCACCCTGGGCGGCGGCATGGCGGTGCAGCAGGCGGTCGCCGAGAAGTGGAAGAAGATCACTGGCATCCCGCTGGTCGAAGCCTACGGCCTGACCGAAACCTCGCCCGCGGTGACCATCAACCCGCTCGACCTGAAGGAATTCAGCCATTCGATCGGGCTGCCGATCTCTTCGACCGAGGTCAGCGTCCGCGACGATGACGGTAACGAACAGGGCATCGGCCAGCGCGGAGAGCTCTGCGTTAGGGGGCCGCAGGTCACGCCCGGCTACTGGCAGCGTGCCGAGGAGACGGCGCGCGTGTTCACCCCCGATGGCTTCCTGCGCACCGGCGACATCGCCACCATCGACGAGCATGGCTTCGTCAAGCTCGTCGACCGCAAGAAGGACATGATCCTGGTGTCCGGTTTCAACGTCTATCCGAACGAGATCGAGGACGTCGTCGCGAGCCATCCGGGCGTGCTCGAGGTCGCCGCGGTGGGCGTCCCCGACGAGCGCAGCGGCGAGGCGGTGAAGGTGTTTGTGGTGCGCAAGGATCCCGGCCTGAGCGCCGAGGCGCTGATCGCGTTCTGCCGCGAGAACCTCACCGGCTACAAGGTGCCACACCTTGTCGAGTTCCGCGACGAGCTGCCCAAGAGCAACGTAGGCAAGATCCTGCGCCGCGAGCTCAGGCCCAAGTGACGGCGTCGTGCTCGACGGGCATGGTCGAGCACGATCCGGAGGATGGCCGCTCGATAATTTCTTCTTGTGCGGTGAATCGTTCCGTGATTACACTTCGCGACGTCTCAGTTCGAATTCGGGTCCAGGCTTCAGGCATGTCCTCCACCGGTCATATCGCCTCCGTGTCGCTGCTTGTCGTAGTACGCGTAGTAGGCGTAGGCATGCGCGCGTCGTAACGGGACCGGATACTCGAAACTCAGGATTACCAGACCCCCGTCGGCGCGCAAGCCCGGCGGGGGTTTTGCTTTTGTGCCCGCCGGTCTGCCGCCGAATCCTCACCAAGGAGAGCAACATGATGCAAATGACCGGCGCACAACTGATGGTGCGCCTTCTCGAACGCCAGGGTGTGCGCACCATTGCCGGCATTCCCGGCGGTGCCATCCTGCCGTTCTACGATGCCTTGTCCGGCAGCGACCAGATTCGCCACGTGCTGGCCCGCCACGAGCAGGGTGCGGGCTTCATGGCCCAGGGCATGGCGCGTGTGTCCGGCGTGCCACAGGTGTGCATCGCCTCCAGCGGTCCGGGCGCGACCAACCTGGTCACCGCGATCGCCGACGCCTGCCTCGACTCGATCCCGATGGTCGTCATCACCGGCCAGGTGCCGCAGGCGATGATCGGTACCGACGCCTTCCAGGAGGTCGACATCTACGGCATCACGGTGCCGATCACCAAGCACAACTTCCTGGTGCGTTCGGCGCAGGAGCTGCTCGGGGTGATGCCGGACGCCTTCCGCATCGCCATGTCGGGTCGTCCCGGCCCGGTGCTGATCGACGTGCCCAAGGACGTGCAGAACCAGCTCATCACCATCGAGGAGGGCGAACTGCCCGCGCCTGCGGTGGCCGATTCCACGCCGCCGCTCGACATGGCCGCGATCGAATCGGCCGCGCAGATGATCAACGCGGCCGAGCAGCCGGTGCTCTATCTCGGCGGGGGCGTGGTCGCATCCGGCGCCGCGCCGCTCGCGGTGCAACTGGCGGAGCAGGCCGGGCTGCCCGCCACGATGACGCTGATGGGGCTCGGTGCGATGCCGATCGATCATCGGCTGTCGATCGGCATGCTCGGCATGCACGGCGCGCGCTACACCAACTTCGTGCTCGAGGAGTCGGATCTGCTGATCGTCGTGGGCGCACGCTTCGATGACCGTGCGATCGGTCGCGCCTCGCAGTTCTGCCCGAACGCGAAGATCGTGCATATCGACATCGACGCTTCCGAGCTGCACAAGATCAAGAGCGCCCACGTCGCCATCCACGCCAACGTCAAGTGTGCGCTCGAGGCCCTGCTGCCGCGCGTGCAGGCGAAGCCGCGTGAACGTTGGCTCGCGCAGGTCGACAGCCTGAGGTCGCGCTTCCCGATGCAGTTCCCGGGGCAGGACGATCCGCGCAGCCACTACGGCCTCATCCACGCCGTGGCCAGTGCGCTCGACGACGAGGCGATCATCGCCACCGACGTCGGCCAGCATCAGATGTGGGTGGCGCAGGCCTATCCCTTCCGCCGTCCGCGCCAGTGGCTGACCTCGGGCGGGCTGGGCACGATGGGCTTCGGCTTGCCCACCGCGATCGGCGCCGCGCTCGCCGAGCCGGACCGGACCGTGGTCTGCTTCACCGGCGACGGCAGCTTCAAGATGAACATCCAGGAGCTCGCCACGCTCGCCGAGGAGGGGCTCAACGTCAAGATCGTGCTGATGAACAACAACGCGCTCGGCCTGGTGTACCAGCAGCAGACGCTGTTCTACGGCAAGCGCCTGTTCGCGTCCAAGTACCGCACCGAGCCGGATTTCGTGAAGATCGCCGAGGGCTTCGGCGTGCCGGCGGTCGATCTGGACAAGGCCGACGATCCGCGCGCCGCGCTCGCCGAGGCGCTGCACTCGCCGGGCCCATGCCTGATCCACGCGACGATCGATCGCGAACAATTCGTGTATCCCATGGTGCCGCCGGGTGCGGCCAACACCGAGATGATCGGAGGCTGATGATGATCGAACAGGTTGCCGACCCGCTGCCGCAAGCCGGTATCGCCAAGGTCGTTCTGGAGCTGGATGTGAACAACCACCCCGGGGTGATGAGCCACATCTGCAATCTCTTCGCGCGCCGCGCGTTCAACGTCGAGGGCATCCTGTGCATGCCGGTGTCCGACGGCAAGCGCTCGCGCATCTGGCTGCTGGTGTTCGAGGACCATCGCCTCGAGCAGATGATCCGCCAGCTCGAAAAGCTCGAGGATGTGCTCAACGTGCGCCGCCATGGCGCCGAGCACGAGGTTTTCGAGCGCCTGGAGGGCTTCTTCCACTAAGGCGCGCGCTGGCCGCTCCGGCCGCGTCGAGTGCAGCCCGCTGCGGGCTGAAGGGGACGGGGTGTGCGTGCTAGACTCGCGCCCCGTCCCCGTTCATATGTGATGCCTCGCGCAGTGCGCGCATGCCCTTCGGCTATGCCGCGCCGTGGAGGCGAAAAGAGAGACTTCCATGTCCGGCAACACCCTCGGCACGCTGTTCACCGTCACCTCCTTCGGCGAATCCCACGGCCCGGCGATCGGCTGCATCGTCGACGGCTGCCCGCCGGGACTGGCGATCTGCGAGGCCGACATCCAGGCCGAGCTCGACCGCCGCAAGCCGGGCACCTCGCGCCACGTCACCCAGCGCCGCGAGCCGGACACGGTCGAGATCCTCTCCGGCGTGTTCGAGGGCGTCACCACAGGCACCCCGATCTCGCTGCTGATCCGCAACCAGGACCAGCGCAGCAAGGACTACGGCAACATCGCCGACACCTTCCGCCCCGGCCACGCCGACTACGCCTACCTGCAGAAGTACGGCCTGCGCGACCATCGCGGCGGCGGGCGCTCGTCGGCGCGCGAGACCGCGGTGCGGGTGGCGGCCGGCGCGATCGCGAAGAAGTGGCTGAAGGAGCGCCACGGCATCGTGATCCGCGCCTGCATGGGCGCGCTCGGGCCGATCGAGATCCCCTTCGTGTCCTGGGACGAGGTCGACGGCAACCCCTTCTTCGCCCCCAATGCCGCGATCGTGCCCGAGCTCGAGGCCTACATGGACGCGCTGCGCAAGTCGGGCGACTCGATCGGCGCGCGCATCGACGTGGTCGCCAGCGGCGTGCCGGTCGGTTGGGGCGAGCCGGTGTACGGGCGCCTGGACGCCGACATCGCCTACGCGATGATGGGCATCAACGCGGTCAAGGGCGTGGAGATCGGCGCCGGCTTCAGGTCGGTGGCGCAGCGCGGCACCGAGCATGGTGACGAGATGACGCCGGAGGGCTTCCTGTCCAACCACGCCGGCGGCGTGCTCGGCGGCATCTCCACCGGGCAGGACGTCATCGTTAGCATTGCGATCAAGCCGACGTCGAGCATCCGCCTCGAACGGCGCTCGATCGACCGCGCCGGCAAGCCGGTCATGGTCGCCACCGAAGGCCGCCACGACCCCTGCGTTGGCATCCGCGCCACGCCGATCGCCGAATCCATGCTGGCGCTGGTGCTGATCGATCATGCGCTGCGTCACCGCGCGCAGTGCAGCGACGTACACACCGACACCCCGCGCATCCCTGCGCTCGCACCCGAAGGGAGCCAGCGCCTGCTTTCGCCGCGCTGACGCGATGCAGGCGCGATGATTCCCTACTGGCGCCTGTCCGCCTATTACTTCTTCTACTTCGCCTTCGTCGGCGCGTTCTCGCCGTACTTCGCGCTTTATCTGCAGTCGATCGCGCTCTCGGCCACCGACATCGCGCTGCTGATGTCGCTGATGCAGCTGATGCGCGTGCTGGCGCCCAACCTGTGGGGCTGGCTGGCGGAGAAGCTCGGTCTGCGCATCGCGATCGTGCGCCTGTCGGCACTCGCCAGCCTGGCGGGCTTCTCGGTGTTCTTCCTGACCACCGATTTCGGCGGACTGTTCGCGGCGATGGCGCTGATGGCCTTCTTCTGGAGCGCGGCGCTGCCGCTGATCGAGGGGCTCGCCTTCGCGCACCTCGGCGAGGCCTCGCATCGCTACGGCAGCATCCGGGTGTGGGGCTCGGTGGGCTTCATCGTCGCCGTGCTGGCGCTCGGCCATTCGCTCGATCGCCTGCCGATCGAAGCCATGCTGTGGGTGACGGCCACCATTCTCGGCGGGATCGTGCTGTGCAGCTTCGTCGTCCCCGAGGCGCCGCGCCCGCCTGCGCAACGTGGGACGGCGAGCTTCGGCGCCACCCTGCGCCGCCCGGAAGTGCGGGCCTTGTTCGGTGCCTGCTTCCTGATGTCTGCGGCGCATGGTGCGCTCTACGTCTTCTACTCGATCTTTCTGGTCGACCACGGTTACGACAAGGCCCTGGTGGGCTGGATGTGGACGCTCGGCGTGGTCGCCGAGATCGTCGTGTTCATGCTGATGCCGCGCATCACGCAACGCGTCTCGCTGCGCGCCATCCTGCTGTTCTCGTTCGCGTGTGCGGTGGCGCGCTTCCTGATGATCGGCTGGGGGGCAGGCAGCCTGGCCGTGCTGCTCGTCGCCCAGGTTCTGCACGGGGCGACTTTCGGCGCGTATCACGCCGCCGCGATCGCGGTGGTGAACCAGTGGTTCCCCGGTCGCCTGCAGTCGCACGGTCAGGCGCTCTACGGCAGCCTGTCATTCGGTGCGGGCGGCATGCTCGGCGGGCTACTCAGCGGTTACACCTGGGAAAGCCTCGGCGCCGCATGGACGTATACGATTGGTTCGGGTTTTGCGCTCGCCGGCCTGCTGTGGTTGTTGTTCGGCTGGCGTCGGGAATCCGGTGCAGTGTGAACACGCCATGATTCGCGGAGGTCGATGACGATGAAGAACATGCTCAGGCTCGCCATGCCGGTGTTGGTCGCCGGCACCATCGCCACCGCCTGCCAGACGGTGCAGACCACCCAAGCGGGGGCCGTCGGCGTGCAGCGCTCGCAGCTGATGATGGTTTCGGCGCAGGAGGTCGAGCAGGCCTCGAATCAGCAGTACCAGCAGATGCTCGCCGAGGCGCGGCGCAAGAACGCGCTCGACCGCGACCCCGCCACCGTGCAGCGCGTGCGCAGGATCGTGTTACGCCTTGCCGCCCAAAGCGGCGCCTTCCGTCCGGATGCGCCGTCGTGGTCGTGGGAGGTGCATGTCTTCAGTTCGAACGAGCTCAACGCCTGGTGCATGGCAGGCGGCAAGATGGCGATCTACACCGGGCTCATCGAACGCCTCAGCCTGACCGACGACGAGATCGCCGCGGTGATGGGGCACGAGATCGCACACGCGCTGCGCGAGCATGCGCGCGAGCGGGTGTCGAAATCGATGGCCACCGGCCTCGGGATTTCGGTGGCCGGGGCCTTGCTCGGCGTCGGGCAGGCCGGGCAGGGCCTGATGAGCGACGTCGCCAAGGTGACCTTCGAGCTGCCCAACTCGCGTGAGCACGAGACCGAAGCCGACCGCATGGGGGTGGAGCTGGCGGCACGCGCCGGCTACGACCCGAGGGCGGCGGTCACGCTGTGGAACAAGATGGCCGGTCAGTCGACCGGCGCGCCGCCGCAGTGGTTGTCCACCCACCCCTCGCACACCAACCGCCAGCGCGATCTCAGTGCGTACGCTGCGCGCGTCATGCCGCTTTACCAGGGCGCGCGGCGCTGATCCGGGCCGTGCTGTTCAGCTTCGCGGGCTTTGTGAAATAATCGGTTTCTTTTTTTGACGTGGAATCACCGGGATGCAAGCGCAAACGCTGTACGAAAAGCTCTGGTCCAGTCATGTCGTTCACCAGGAGGCCGACGGCACGGCGCTGATCTACATCGACCGTCACCTCGTCCATGAAGTGACCAGCCCGCAGGCCTTCGAAGGCCTCAAGCTGGCCGGGCGCAAGCCGTGGCGGATCAGCTCGATCGTCGCCACCGCCGACCACAACACGCCCACCGACCACTGGGACCTCGGCATTCAGGACCCGGTGTCGCGCCAGCAGGTCGAGACCCTCGACGCCAACATCCGCGAGGTCGGCTCGCTCGCCTACTTCCCGTTCAAGGACGCGCGCCAGGGCATCGTGCACGTCATCGGCCCGGAAAACGGCGCCACGCTGCCGGGCATGACCGTCGTCTGCGGCGACTCGCACACCTCCACCCACGGTGCCTTCGGCTGCCTGGCGCACGGCATCGGCACCTCCGAGGTCGAGCACGTGATGGCGACCCAGTGCCTGCTGCAGAAAAAGTCGAAGACCCTGCTGATCAAGGTCGATGGCCAGCTCGGCAAGGGTGTCACCGCCAAGGACGTCGTGCTCGCGATCATCGGCAGGATCGGCACCGCCGGCGGCACCGGTTACGCGATGGAGTTCGGCGGCAGCGCCATCCGCGCGCTGTCGATGGAAGGCCGCATGACGATCTGCAACATGGCGATCGAGGCGGGCGCACGCGCCGGCATGGTCGGCGTGGACGAGACCACCATCGAATACCTCAAGGACCGCCCCTTCTCGCCCAAGGGCGAGCAGTGGGAGCTGGCGGTCGACTACTGGCGCAGCCTGCACACCGACGAGGGCGCCGAGTTCGACAAGGTCGTGGAGCTCAGGGCCGAGGACATCCTGCCGCAGGTCACCTGGGGCACCTCGCCCGAGATGGTCACCACGGTCGACGGCCGCGTGCCCGACCCCGCCGCCGTCACCGACCCGGTGCGCCGCGAGGGTATCGAGCGCGCGCTGAAGTACATGGGCCTCGCGGCCAACACCCCGATCACCGACATTGCGGTCGACCAGGTCTTCATCGGCTCGTGCACCAACTCGCGCATCGAGGACCTGCGTGAAGCCGCCGCCGTGGCCAAGGGGCGCACGAAGGCTGCGAGCGTCAAGCGCGTGCTGGTGGTGCCGGGCTCGGGGCTGGTCAAGCGTCAGGCCGAGGAAGAGGGGCTGGACAAGGTCTTCGTCGCCGCTGGCTTCGAGTGGCGCGAGCCGGGCTGTTCGATGTGCCTGGCGATGAACGCCGACCGCCTCGAACCGGGCGAGCGTTGCGCGTCGACCTCCAACCGCAACTTCGAGGGCCGTCAGGGCGCGGGGGGGCGTACGCATCTGGTCAGCCCGGCGATGGCCGCGGCCGCCGCGGTCACTGGCCGCTTCACCGACGTGCGCACGCTCTGAGCGAGCGTTCCGGACAGAGGAGAAGGCAATGAAGAAATTTGCGCTGATTGTCGCCGCGCTTGCCGCCGGCTTCGTCTCCATCGCCTGCAACACCGTGCAGGGCGTCGGGCGTGACATTGAAGCGGGTGGCGAGGCCATCCAGAGGGCAGTGAAATAATGAATCCGTTTACCCAACTCGACGGCCTGGTTGCGCCGCTCGACCGCGCCAACGTCGACACCGATGCGATCATCCCCAAGCAGTTCCTGAAGTCGATCAAGCGCAGCGGCTTCGGCCCCAACGCCTTCGACGAGTGGCGCTACCTCGACGTCGGCCAGCCCGGCGAGGATAACAGCCGGCGTCCGCTCAACCCCGACTTCGTGCTCAACCATGCACGCTACCAGGGCGCGCAGATCCTGCTCACGCGCGACAACTTCGGCTGCGGCAGCTCGCGCGAGCACGCCCCGTGGGCACTCGAGGACTACGGCTTTCGCGTCCTCATCGGGCCGAGCTTCGCCGACATCTTCTTCAACAACAGCTTCAAGAATGGCCTGCTGCCGATCAAGCTCGACGCCGCCGAGGTCGACGAGCTGTTCCGCCAGTGCGAGGCCAGCGCGGGCTATCGCCTGAAGGTCGACCTCGCGGCGCAGACCATCACCCGCCCGGACGGCAAGTCGATCGCCTTCGACATCGACCCCTTCCGCAAGGAATGCCTGTTGAACGGCTGGGACGACATCGGCCTCACGCTGCGCCACGCGGACAAGATCCGCGCCTTCGAAGAACAGCGCCGCGCCGGACATCCCTACTACTTTGCCTGAACCAAGGAAGACGACTCGATGAAGATTTGCGTGCTGCCGGGTGACGGCATCGGTCCCGAGATCATGGCGCAAGCCGTGCGCGTGCTGAATGCGCTCGACCTCAAGTTCGAAATGGAAGAAGCGCTGATCGGCGGCTGCGCGGTGGACGCCACCGGCACCCCCTATCCGGAAGCGACCCAGAAGCTCGCGCGCGCTGCCGATGCGCTGTTGCTCGGCGCCGTCGGCGGTCCCAAGTGGGACACGCTGCCGCGCGAGAAGCGCCCCGAGCGCGGCCTGCTCGGCATCCGCAAGGACCTCGGCCTGTTCGCCAACCTGCGCCCGGCGATCCTGTATCCGGAACTGGCCAACGCCTCCTCGCTCAAGGCCGAGATCGTCGCCGGTCTGAACATCCTGATCGTGCGCGAGCTCACCGGCGACATCTACTTCGGCCAGCCGCGGGGTATCGAGCGGCGCGAGGTCAATGGCACCCAGCAGCGCGTAGGCTGGAACACCATGATCTACGCCGAGTACGAGATCCGCCGCATCCTCAAGGTGGCCTTCGAGGCGGCGCAGAAGCGCGGCAAGAAGCTGTGCTCGGTCGACAAGATGAACGTGCTCGAATGCACCCAGCTGTGGCGCGACATCGCGATCGAAGTCGCCAAGGACTACCCCGACGTCGAGCTCAGCCACATGCTGGTCGACAACGCCGCCATGCAGCTCGTGCGCGCGCCCAAGCAGTTCGACGTGATGGTCACCGGCAACATGTTCGGCGACATCCTGTCGGACGAGGCCTCGATGCTCACTGGCTCGATCGGCATGCTGCCCTCGGCCTCGCTCGACGCCAACAACAAGGGCCTGTACGAGCCCTCGCATGGTTCGGCGCCCGACATCGCCGGCAAGGACCTCGCCAACCCGCTCGCCACCATCCTGTCGGCGGCGATGATGCTGCGCTATACCTTCAATGAGGAAGCGGCTGCACAGCGCGTAGAGCGCGCGGTCAAGAAGGTGCTCGCCCAGGGTTATCGTACCGGTGACATTTTTGAACCGGGCACGAAGCGGGTCGGTACGCGCGAGATGGGTGATGCGGTGCTCGCTGCGCTGTAAGCTTTTGCCCCTGCAAGTTTTTTTCGAAAAACGTCTTAGTTGAGAGTGATGAACATGAATCGAGTCGGTCTGGTTGGCTGGCGTGGCATGGTGGGTTCCGTGCTGATGCAGCGCATGGTCGAAGAGGGCGACTTCGCCTTCATCGAGCCGGTGTATTTCTCCACCTCGAACGCGGGCGGCAAGGCGCCGTCCTTCGGCGGCAAGGACGCGGCCGCGCCGCTGCAGGACGCGATGAACATCGATGCGCTCAAGGCCTGCGACATCGTGATCACCTGCCAGGGGGGCGACTACACCAAGGAAGTCTTCCCCAAGCTGCGCGCCACCGGCTGGAACGGCCACTGGATCGACGCCGCCTCGTCGCTGCGCATGAACGACGACGCGGTGATCATCCTCGACCCGGTCAACCGCAACGTCATCGACGCCGCGCTCGCCAAGGGCGGCCGTAACTGGATCGGCGGCAACTGCACCGTGTCGCTGATGCTGATGGGCCTCGGCGGCCTGTTCAAGCACGGCCTGGTCGAGTGGATCTCGGCGATGACCTACCAGGCGGCCTCGGGCGCCGGCGCGCAGAACATGCGCGAGCTCATCAGCCAGATGGGCACCATCCACGACTCGGTCAAGGACCTGCTCGCCGATCCGGCCTCGGCCATCCTCGAGATCGACCGCAAGGTCGCCGAGACCATGCGCTCGGACGCCTTCCCGAAGAAGAACTTCCGCAACACCCCGCTCGCCGGCAGCCTGATCCCCTGGATCGACGTCCCGGTCGAGCACGGCCAGAGCAAGGAAGAGTGGAAGGGCGGCGCCGAGTGCAACAAGATCCTCGGCAATCCGGCCTTCCGCACCCCGGGCTCGATCCCGATCGACGGCCTGTGCGTGCGCATCGGCGCGATGCGCTGCCATTCGCAGGCGCTCACCATCAAGCTCAGGAAGGACGTGCCGCTCGACGAGGTCAGCGCGATCATCGCCGGCGCCAACGACTGGGTGAAGGTCGTCCCCAACGATCGCGAGACCACCGAGCGCGAACTGACCCCGACCGCCGTCACCGGCACGCTGACCGTCCCGGTCGGCCGCCTGCACAAGATGGCGATGGGCCCCGAGTACCTCGGCGCCTTCACCGTCGGCGACCAGTTGCTGTGGGGTGCGGCCGAACCGCTGCGCCGCATGCTGCGCATCCTGCTCGAGCGCTGATTCACAGCACTTGATATTCGGAGGGGGCGAAAGCCCCCTTTTCTCGTTGGCAGATCGGTGTCTGCTGCCGGTAATTCGTCACACCGGCACGGTCTGAATCGGTGCTTCCTAATGCGATGCTCGCCGGGAAATGCTAGATTCGTAGGCCAGATGCGGCAAAACGGGTCGTAGAGCTCAGTTGCGGGGGAATGCAGTTTGAAATCGAACATGTCAAAGTCGGTCAGGGCATCCCTGATCGCCCTCTCCATTGCAGCGCTGCCGCTGTCCGTTCAGGCGGCCGGCCTCGGTCAGATCAACGTTTTCAGCGGGATCGGCCAGCCTTTGCGAGCCGAAATCCAGATTTCCGCGAACGCCCAGGAGCTGCAGACGCTGAGCGCACGTATCGCGTCGGCGGAGGCCTTCCGGCGGGCGAACCTGAGCTACGGTCCGGCGGTCAGCGCGATCCGGGTCAGTGTGGAAACGCGTGCAGGGCGTCCGGTGGTCCGCCTCAGCAGCGATCGCCCGGTCAATGATCCCTTCGTCGACCTGCTCGTCGAACTCGACTGGACGGGTGGGCGGCTGGTGCGCGAGTACACCTTCCTGCTCGATCCGGTCGATCTCGCCGCACCGCGTCCGCTCGCGGCCGCGGTCGAGGCGCCTGCCGCGCGCCGGGCCGCGCCGACGCCGGCCCTGTCGGCGGCACGTCCGGCGGCTACGCCACGCCAGCCGGCCGACAGCTGGACGGTGCGGCGGGGCGACACGATGCACCGCATTGCGACCGCTAACCAGCATTCGGGCACGACGCTCGACCAGATGCTGGTCGCCCTGCTGCGCGCCAATCCGCAGGCGTTCGACGGCGGCAACATCAACCGGCTGCGCGCCGGATCGGTGCTGACCGTGCCGGGCGCCGACGCGGTCAGGGCGATCGATGCCGGCACGGCTCGCCGCGAGATTCGCGCCCAGGCGACCGATTTCGATGCCTATCGGCGTGGTTTGGCCGGTTCGGTGGCGCAGCGCGCGCCGGCACCTGCCGCATCCGCGGGCCAGGAAAGTGCTGGACGGATCGTGCCCAGGGTTGAAGCGCCCGCTGCGCCCGCAGCGCTCGGTGACAAGGTCCAGGTGTCGCGCAGCGATGCCGGGGCCGATGCCGGAGCCGAAGCCCGCCTGCAGGTGCTCGAGGAAGAGCTCGCCACGCGCTCCAAGGCGCTCGAGGAGGCCAACGACCGCCTCGTCCAGCTCGAACGCAGCATTCGTGACCTGCAGCGCCTGCTCGAAGTGCAGAGCGGCACGATGGGGCAGTTGCAGGCAGGCGCTGCGGCACCTGCAGTCACCGAAGCGCCTGCGGCCGCTGTGGCGCCCGCCGATGCCACGGCGCCCGTCGAACCCGCTGCGCCAGCGCAACGGCCCGCAGCACAAGCGCCCGCCGCGGTCCAGCCTCCCGCAGTCGAGCCACCCGCAGCGCAGCTACCCGCGGCACAGACAGCGGCTGCTCCGCCCGCACCGGCGCAGCCGCCTCAGCCAGCCGCAGCCAAGCCGGCGCAACCCGCAGCCGTGGCGGAGCTTCCGCCCGCACCGAGCTTCGTCGACGCCCTGCTCGAAGATCCGGCCTTGCTCTACGGTGGTGGTGGCATCCTCGCGCTGTTGCTCGCCTACGCTGGTCTGAAGGCCCGCCAGCGCCGCAAGGAAGAAGAGGTGAGGGCAGCCGAAGCGGCGCTCGGTGCCGCTTCAACCAGCGGCGATGGCCAGAGCGTCTTCGCCGGCACTGGCGGCCAGAGCGTCGACACCGGCGCGACGAGCATCATGCACACCGACTTCAGTCATTCGGGGCTGTCCTCGATCGACACCGACGAGGGGGTGGATCCGGTCGCGGAGGCCGACGTCTATATGGCCTACGGGCGCGATGCGCAGGCCGAGGAAATCCTCCAGGATGCGGCCAAGGCCGACCCAGGCCGCGCCGCGATTCATCTGAAACTGCTCGAGATTTACGCCCAGCGCCGCAGTACGCGGCAGTTCGAGACGGTCGCCGGCGAGTTGTTCGCGCGTACCGGCGGACAGGGCCGCGACTGGGAGAAGGCTGCCGCGCTCGGTCGCCGGCTCGACCCCGAAAACCCGCTCTACGACGCCGAGCGTGCCGAATCCGCTGGCGATCGCGCGCCTGTGGTGGCGCCCGCGGCGGCGGTCTCGGCCGCGGTGCCTGCCGCGGCGGTTGCTGCGGTCGCGGCTGCCGCGGCAGGCACCGCGCCGGCCGAAGCGGCGCAGAAAGAGCTCTCTTCGCTCGATTTCACCACCCCCGCCGCGCAGCCCAGCCATTCGCAGATGCGCGACACCTGGACCCTGCCCGGCGAGCTGAACAAGCTCACCTCCGGTGAAGCCGAAATGGAAGCTTCTCTCGAAGACTCCGTACCGCTGGCCGATGAGATCCCGTTCGACACCGGCGCGATCGACTTCGAGCTCGACCTCGGCGATGAAAGCCCGCCTGCGGCGCCCGACCTCTCGGCGACCACGCCGGGCATCGGACGCGAGTTCGATCTTTCCTTCGATGGCGACGAGGTGGAGCCGACGGCGCCGGCGGACGCCGGTGAACTGGTGTTCGACCTAGACATCGGCGAGCCCGACGCAGCGGACGATTCGCCGGCGGTGCCGATGCCCACGATGCCGCCTGTGGACGCTGCGCCCGTCACATTCGTCGCCGAGGCGCCGGCAGCGGCCGCGCCGGCGGTGCGCGATGTGCAGCCCGCAGAGCAGCCCGTCGGGGGGGCTGCCGCGCCTGCAACCGAAGATGCAGCGTCCACGATCAGCAGCCTCGATTTCGAGTTGCCCGAGATGGATTTCGGCAGTGACGGCAACCGCTTCGACCTCGATGCGACGGTCGTGAGCAGTTCGGGCACGATCGATGACGAGCAGCTTGCCGCTGCTGCAGTGCCTGCGGCTGCTTCGGAGGCGGTCGTGGATCTCGAGAGGACCGCCTTCGACACCAGCCTGCTCGACTTCGATTTCGAGCTCGACGCGCCCTCCGCGCCAAGCTCGGCGCCCGTGCCGGCCGGACTCGACCTGACCTCGATCGACCTTGACCTCGACCCGCGCGCTGCGCCCGAGGCGGGATTCGACGCGGTGCCGTTCTCGGTGGCCGAGACCCAGTTCGACCAGCCCGCAGAGACCGCTTCGGGGGGCGAGGACGGGGTGGGCAACGAGGAGGCCGAGACCAAGCTCGAACTCGCGCGTGCCTACGAGGAAATGGGCGACAAGGAAGGTGCGCTCGAGTTGCTCCAGGAAGTGCTCGCCGAGGGCACTGCGCGACAGCAGACCACCGCCCGCGATATCATCGTTCGCCTGGGCTGAACGCCCCCGCCGGCAGGCCGCCACGAGCGCGGGCTCGCGGCGGCCCTTCCCGTTTACGCATGCATTCCGGGCTCATCCTGCTCCTGTGGCTCGCGGCCGTTGCCGCCCTCCAGTTGTTGCCACCGGTGGCGCTCGCCGTGGCCCTCGCCGCGTGTGCGCTCGCCGCGGTCGTGCTGGCGCGCGCGCGCACCTGGCGTCTGGTGCGGCGGGTACGCGTGCTGCTGCTCGTGATCGCGATCCTGTTCGCCTGGTTCACGCCGGGCGAGGCGGCGTTGCTCGACTGGCCGCAGCTCGGCCCCTCGCGCGAGGGACTCGCGCTCGCCATGGTGCATGCCGGCAGGCTGCTCGCCGTGGTGTGTGCGGTCGGCATCATGCTCGAACGCCTGCCGCTGGCCCGTCTGGTCGGTGGCCTCTACGCACTGGCACGCCCGCTCCGTCTCATCGGCGTCGCGCCCGAGCGGCTCGCGCTGCGCTTGCTGCTGGTGCTGCGCTACGTCGAGGCCTCGCCGCGTGGTAGCGGGGCGTTGGGCTGGCAGCACTGGCTGGCCGACGATGTCGAAGCGGAGGCGGGTACCCCGGTGGTGCTGCGTCGCGAACGCCTGGGGGGCGCCGACCTGCTGCTGGCCGGCGCACTCTTTGCAGCGCTGCTGTGGTGGAGCCTGAAGTGAAGCGTATCGTCCTCGGTCTCGAATACGCTGGAGACGCCTTCCGCGGCTGGCAGAGCCAGGCGCACGGGCGCACCGTGCAGGACGTGCTGGAGGCCGCGCTGGCGCACATTGCCGCCGAGCCGGTGCGCCTGCACTGCGCGGGCCGCACCGACGCCGGCGTGCATGCGAGTGTGCAGGTGGTGCATTTTGATACCACCGCCCAGCGCCCGGCCACAGCCTGGGTGCGCGGCGTCAATGCCTTGTTGCCGCGCGCGGTCGTCGTGCGCTGGTCGGCCGAAGTCGGCGACGACTTTCACGCCCGCTACCTGGCCTGGGAGCGCCAGTACCGCTACATCCTGCACAACGCGCCCACCCGCCCGGCCATGCTGGCCGGGCGGGTGGGGTGGTTCCATCCGCCGCTCGATGCTGCACGAATGGCGGCAGCGGCCGAATGCCTGGTCGGCACCCACGACTTCTCGTCCTTCCGCGCCGCGGGCTGCCAGTCGAAGACGCCGGTGCGGGTCATGCGCGAGGCGCGCGTCACCCGTCAAGGCGAGTACCTGCTGTTCGATTTTCGCGCTAATGGCTTCCTCCACCACATGATCCGCAACCTGGTCGGGGCGCTGGTTTATGTCGGCAAGGGGCACTATCCGGTGGAATGGATGCGCGACCTGCTCGAGGCTTGCGACCGCACGCGCGCGGCGCCGACCTTCCCTCCGGATGGGCTCTACCTGTGCGGCGTAGCCTACCCGCCGCGCTGGCCGCTCCCTGGCGATGGGCGTATCATCGGGCTGCCTCAGCTACCCCTCGTCTGAATGTCCCGTACCCGAATCAAGATCTGCGGCCTGACCCGTGCGCAGGACGTGCGCGCGGCCGTCGACAGCGGCGCCGACGCGATCGGCCTCGTGTTCTATCCGCCCAGCCCGCGCGCGGTCTCGATCGAGCAAGCGGCCGAACTGGTCGCGCTGCTGCCACCCTTCGTCACTTCCGTCGGCCTGTTCGTCAATGCCTCGGCCGCCGCCGTCGACGCGGTGCTCGAACGCGTGCCGCTGCAACTTCTGCAGTTTCACGGTGACGAAGCACAAGCCGATTGCGCACGCCATGGACGGCCCTGGATCAAGGCGGCGCGGATGCGGCCGGGGGTCGATCTGCTAGAATTCGGAGCTTCGCATCCGCGCGCCAGCGGAATCCTCGTCGACGCCTTCGTCGACGGCTACGGTGGCGGGGGCAAGACTTTCGACTGGACGTTGATCCCCGCAGGGTTCGCGCGCCCGCTCGTGCTGTCGGGCGGGCTTGACGCGGACAACGTGGTCGATGCCGTGCGTCGCGTTCGCCCATGGGCGGTCGATGTGTCGAGCGGGGTCGAGAGTGCCAAGGGAATCAAGGACGCGGAAAAGATCGCCGCGTTCATCGCCGGAGTTCGACATGCAGATGGCTGATACGCCTTACCAGTTTCCCGACGCGAGCGGGCATTTCGGCCCCTACGGTGGGGTCTTCGTTTCCGAGACCTTGATGCCGGCGCTGGCCGAGTTGCGCGCAGCCTACGCCGCCTGCCAGGCCGATCCCGAATTCGTCGCCGAGTTCGAATACGAGCTCAAGCATTATGTCGGCCGTCCGAGCCCGGTCTACCACGCCAAGCGCTGGTCGGGCATCCTCGGTGGCGCGCAGATCTACCTCAAGCGCGAGGACCTCAACCACACCGGCGCGCACAAGGTGAACAACTGCATCGGCCAGGCACTGGTGGCGCGCCGCATGGGCAAGCAGCGCGTGATCGCCGAGACCGGTGCCGGCCAGCACGGTGTCGCCACCGCCACCGTGGCCGCGCGCTATGGCATGGAGTGCGTGGTGTACATGGGCGCGGAGGACATCAAGCGCCAGGCGGCCAACGTCTACCGCATGAAGCTGCTCGGGGCCACCGTGGTGCCGGTCGAGTCGGGCTCGAAGACGCTCAAGGACGCGCTCAACGAAGCGATGCGCGACTGGGTGACCAACGTCGCCGACACCTTCTACATCATCGGCACCGTTGCCGGCCCGCACCCCTACCCGATGATGGTGCGCGACTTCCAGTCGGTGATCGGCAAGGAATGCCTCGAGCAGATGCCCGAGATGACCGGCCGCCAGCCCGACTACGTGCTCGCCTGCGTGGGTGGCGGCTCGAACGCGATGGGCATCTTCCATCCCTACATCGGCGTGCCGGGAGTCAAGCTCGTCGGCGTCGAAGCCGCGGGCGACGGCCTCGACACTGGCCGCCATTCCGCCTCGCTGACCGCCGGCCGTCCGGGCGTGCTGCACGGCAACCGCACCTACCTGCTGCAGGACGAGGACGGCCAGATCATCGAGACGCACTCGGTGTCGGCCGGTCTCGACTATCCCGGTGTGGGCCCCGAGCACGCCTGGCTCAAGGACACCTTGCGTGCCGAATATGTCGGCATCACCGACGCCGAGGCGCTCGAGGCCTTCCACAACCTGTGCCGGCTCGAAGGCATCATCCCCGCGCTGGAGTCCGCGCACGCGCTGGCCTACGCGGCCAAGCTTGCGCCGACCCTGCACAGGGACAAGATCCTGCTGGTCAATCTCTCCGGCCGTGGCGACAAGGATATGCACACCGTCGCCGAGCGTTCCGGCCTCCAGTTCTGAACCTGTCGCGGGCCGCTGATGCGGCCCGCAGTGTGATCGAGACATGTCGAGAATCCAGACTGTTTTTCAGCGCCTGCAGGCCCAAGGCCGCAAGGCGCTGATCCCCTTCGTCACCGCCGGTTTTCCGGCGCCCGAGCTCACCCTGCCGCTGATGAAGGCGCTGGTGGAGGGGGGCGCGGACATCATCGAGCTCGGCGTGCCGTTCTCCGACCCGATGGCCGATGGCCCCACCATCCAGCGCGCCTCCGAGCGCGCACTCGCGCAGGGCATGAGCCTGCGCAAGGTGCTCGAGCTGGTCCGTACCTTCCGTGCCAGCGGGGCCGATACCCCGGTGGTGCTGATGGGGTACGCCAACCCGATCGAGGCGATGGGGCAGGACCGCTTCGTCGCCGCCGCGCGTGAGGCCGGCGTCGACGGCGTGCTGGTGGTGGACTACCCGCCCGAGGAGTGCGTGAGCTTCGCCGCCACCGCGAAGGCGGGCGGTCTCGACCCGATCTTCCTGCTCGCGCCGACCTCGTCCGAACAGCGTTTTGCCGACGTGGCACGCGCGGGCAGCGGATATATCTACTACGTGTCGCTGAAGGGTGTGACCGGCAGCGCCAAGCTCGACGTCGACGAGGTTGCGCGCCGCATCCCGCAGATCCGCGCCGCGGTGGGCATGCCGGTCGGCGTCGGCTTCGGCATCCGCGACGCCGAGAGTGCGCAGCGCGTGGGGGCAGTCGCTGACGCGGTGGTGATCGGCAGCCGGATCATCGAGGAAATCGAGAACCACCCGGGCGACGAAGTCGTGCGTGTAACCGCGTTCATGCGCGGCATCCGCACTGCGCTCGATGCGCTCGCGCCGGGCAAGGGAGTACAGGCATGAGCTGGTTCGAGAAACTTATCCCGCCGCGCATCAAGCGCGGCGATGCCTCGGCGCGTAACAAGTCGATTCCCGAAGGGCTCTGGAGCAAGTGCGAGGGGTGCGAGTCGGTGCTCTACCGCTCTGACCTCGAGAGCAATCTCAGCGTGTGCCCGAAGTGCGGCCACCACCACCGCCTGCGTGCGCGCCGCCGGCTCGACGTGCTGCTCGATGCCGACGGCCGCGTCGAGATCGGTGCCGAGGTCACGCCGGTGGACGCGCTCAAGTTCAAGGATTCGCGCAAGTACCCCGAGCGCCTGTCCGCCGCCACCGCCGATACCGGCGAAGCCGACGCGATGGTGGTGATGCGCGGCGCGATCAAGAGCGTGCCGGTGGTCGTCGCCTGCTTCGAGTTCGAGTTCCTCGGGGGTTCCATGGGCTCGGTGGTCGGCGAGCGCTTCGTGCGCGGCGCCAAGGCGGCCTTCGAGCAGCGCCTGCCCTTCATCTGCATCACCGCCTCGGGCGGCGCACGCATGCAGGAAGGTCTGCTGTCGCTGATGCAGATGGCCAAGACCACCGCCTCGATCACCCGCCTGGCCGAGCGCCGGCTGCCCTTCGTGACCTTGCTCACCGACCCGACCATGGGCGGTGTGTCGGCGAGCTTCGCCTTCATGGGCGACGTGGTGGTCGCCGAGCCAAACGCCCTGATCGGCTTCGCCGGTCCGCGCGTGATCGAGCAGACGGTGCGCGAGAAGCTGCCCGAAGGCTTCCAGCGCGCCGAGTTCCTGCTCGAGAAGGGGGCGATCGACCTCATCGTCGACCGCCGCGAGATGCGCGACCGGCTTGCCACGCTGCTCGCGATGCTCAACCGTCAGCCCGCGGACGTGGTCTCGGCGTGATGGCGGACGCAGGGGTGAGTGCGGCGCTACCGGAAAGTCTTGATGGCTGGCTCGCGTTGCTCGAACAGCGCCACGGTCAGCGCATCGAGCTCGGCCTGGAACGCGTCGCCGCGGTGCGCGCGCGCCTGAAGGCCGCTTGCGATGCGGTGGTGATCACCGTCGGCGGCACCAACGGCAAGGGCTCGTGCTGCGCGATGCTCGAAGCCATCCTGCTCGCGTCCGGTTACCGCGTCGGCTGTTATACCTCGCCGCATCTGCTGCGTTACAACGAGCGCGTGCGCATCGACGGCCGGGACGTCGACGACGCGGCGCTGGTGGCCGGTTTTGCCGCGGTCGAGGCAGCCCGCGCCGACACCGCGCTGACTTACTTCGAGCACGGCACGCTGGCCGCATGGCAGGTCTTCGCTGACGCGAAGCCGGACGTGATCGTGCTCGAGGTCGGTCTCGGCGGCCGCCTTGACGCGGTCAACGTGTTCGACGCCGACTGCGCGCTGGTGAGCAGCGTTGCAATGGATCACATGGACTACCTCGGCGACACGCGCGAGGCGATCGGCTTCGAGAAGGCGGGCATCTTCCGTGGCGGACGTCCCGCGGTGTGCGGTGACCCGCAGCCGCCGGCGACGCTGGTCGAGCACGCGGCGGCGGTCGGTGCAGAACTGTGGATCAGCGGACGCGACTTCGGCTTCGGTGGCGACCGCCAGCAATGGGGCTACTGGCGCTACGCGCAGCCGCCGCGCGAGGGCGCCTTGGTGCGCCGTGGCGGCCTCGCCTATCCGTCACTGCGCGGCGCCAACCAGCTGCTCAACGCGGCGGCGGTGATCACCGTGCTCGAATGCCTGCGCCACTGCATCCCGGTGTCGATGCAGCATGTGCGCCAGGGGCTGATGCTGGTCGAACTGCCCGGGCGCTTCCAAGTGCTGCCGGGTCGGCCCGCGGTGGTGCTGGACGTTGCGCACAACCCGCAAGCTGCCGGCGTGCTCGCCGACAATCTCGGCAACATGGGCTTCTATCCGGAAACCTGGGCGGTGTTCGGCATGCTCGCCGACAAGGACGTCGCCGCGGTGGTCAAGCTGATGGCGGGGCGCATCGACCACTGGCTGCTCGCCGATCTACCCGGTCCGCGCGGCTTGCCCGCCGCGGCGCTCGCCGACAAGGTGCGCGCGCTGAAGGAGGACGCCGACGTACGCTGTTTTGACAGTCCGTCCGAAGCCTATGCTGCGGCGCAAAAACTGCTTGCCGAGGATGATAGAATCGTCGTCTTCGGATCCTTTCTGACAGTGGCGGACGTGCTCGGGGCGATGGCTGCAGCACGGCGCGGGTGAGGTTTGGCGGTGACTGAGGCAGATTCGCTCGAGATCAAGAAGCGTGCGCGGCGGCGGCTCGTCGGCGCGGTCGCGCTTGCGCTGCTGGCCGCGATCGTGCTGCCGATGATGATGGATGAGGAACCGCACCCGTCGATTCAGGACATCCAGATTTCGATCCCCGACCGCGACGCAGCAGGCAGTCCGCGTCGTGCCGCCGGCGCGGCCGACAGCGCGGCCGCGCCGGTCGCGGTGGCAGTTCCGGAAGACGACGAAGCGGTCGTGGCGGAGAAGCCTGCCGCCGAAAAACCCGCCACCGAAAAGCCCGCACCGAATCCGCCAGCCGCGTTGCCGACCGCGCCGCGGCCGGCGACACCCGCACCGGCCGGCGCTGCGTCATCTGCTGTTCCGCCGCGCACGGCCGAGAGCCGCAACCCGGCGCCGGCTGTCGACGCAAAGCCCGCCGCGTCCGCCGCCGAGGAGGACGCTCGCGTGCGCGCCCTGATCGAGGGCAAGGCCTCGCCTGCGCGGGGCGACGCCTACGTACTGCAGATCGGCGCCTTCAGCGACGCCGCCAAGGCCGGCAAGCTCGCCGACGATTTGCGCGCGCGCGGCTTTCAGGCCTACACCGAACGCGCCGGCAGCGTGACGCGCGTGCGCGTCGGGCCGGTCGCCGGGCGCGTGGCCGCCGACACGGTGGCCGCGAGGCTCAAGGCCGCGGGGCATCCCGCGGTGCTGCAGCCGCGCTGATCGCCCGCATCATGACCGTCTTCGACTACGCTTTTCTCGGCCTGCTCGCTTTCTCGGCGCTGATCGGCCTGTGGCGTGGCCTGGTCAGCGAGGTCATGGCCCTGATCGCCTGGGCGGCAGCGCTCTTTGCCGCATGGCGCTATAACGAACAGGCGGCCGAGGCATTTGCCGGCATGATCGTCGAGCCAATGTGGCGTCAGATCGCCGGCGGCGCCCTGGTGGTGGTCGGTGTGCTGATCCTCGCCGCGCTGCTGCGCTACTTGCTGCGCGAGTTGCTGCGCGCCGCCGGCCTGGGTGCAACCGACCGCTTCTTCGGTGCGCTGTTCGGCATCGCGCGCGGGCTGGCGGTTGCGCTCGTGGTGGTGCTGATCGGCGGGCTGGCCGGCGTGTCCAAGGAGCCGTGGTGGCGCGACGCGCTGTTCTCGGCGCCGCTGGAGTCGGCGGTGATCGCTGCCAAACCCTGGCTGCCTCTCGAGGTGGCCGACAAGATTCGATTCAGATAGGCCCAAACCCATGTGCGGAATTCTCGGTGTCGTCGCCACCTCCCCGGTCAACCAGCTGCTCTATGACGGCCTGCAGGTGCTGCAGCACCGCGGCCAGGATGCGGCCGGCATCGCCACGTCCGAGGGCGGGCGCTTTCACATGCACAAGGGCTCCGGCCTGGTGCGCGATGTGTTCCGCACCCGCAACATGCGCAACCTCGAGGGCAACTGGGGCATCGGCCATGTCCGCTATCCGACCGCCGGGTCGGCCTACAACGCCGCCGAGGCGCAGCCCTTCTACGTCAATTCGCCCTTCGGGCTGCTGCTCGCGCACAACGGCAACCTGACCAACTCGGAAGCGCTCAAGCGCGAGATGTTCCTGTCCGACCTGCGCCACATCAACACCAGCAGCGACTCTGAGGTCCTGCTCAACGTGCTGGCGCACGAGCTGCAGGCCGCCTGCAAGGGGCTCAAGCTCGACGAGGAGGCGATCTTCCGCGCCGTCGCCGGGGTGCACCGGCGCGTCCGCGGCGCCTACGCGGTGGTGGTGATGATTGCCGGCTACGGCCTGCTCGCCTTCCGCGACCCGTATGGCATCCGTCCGCTGGTGATCGGCCGCAACGACTGCGCCGCGGGCACCGAGTGGCTGGTGGCCTCGGAATCGGTGGCGCTCGATGTGCTCGGCTACCGCCTGCTGCGCGACGTCGCCCCCGGCGAGGCGGTGCTGGTCGACATTGCCGGCACCTTCCACAGCCGCCAGTGCGCGGCCAAGACGGTGCAGGCGCCGTGCATGTTCGAGTTCGTCTATCTGGCGCGGCCGGATTCGATCATCGACGGCGTGTCGGTGTACGAGTCGCGCATGAAGATGGGCGAGTTCCTCGCCGACAAGATGCGCCGCACCATGCCCAACCTGCACATCGACGTGGTGATCCCGATCCCCGACTCCAGCCGCCCGTCGGCGATGCAGATGGCCGATCGCCTGGACCTGCCTTACCGCGAAGGCTTCGTGAAGAACCGCTACATCGGCCGTACCTTCATCATGCCCGGCCAGTCCACGCGCAAGAAGTCGGTGCGCCAGAAGCTGAACACCATCCATCAGGAGTTCAAGGGCAAGAGCGTGCTGCTGGTCGACGACTCCATCGTGCGCGGCACCACCAGCAAGGAGATCGTCAGCATGGCGCGCGAGGCGGGCGCGTCGAAGGTGTACCTCGCCTCGGCAGCGCCTCCGGTGCGCTACGCCAACGTCTACGGCATCGACATGCCGACCCGTGGCGAGCTGATCGCCTCCGACCGCAGCGAAGAGGAGATCGCCCGCGAGATCGGCGCCGACGGCCTGATCTACCAGGACCTCGACGACCTCAAGGCCTCGGTGCGCGCACTCAACCCGTCGATCCACTTCTTCGAGACCTCGTGCTTCGACGGCCAGTACATCACCGGCGACATCACCGTCGAGTATCTCACCGGCGTCGAGAACCAGCGTGGCGCAGCCAAGGCAAGCAAGAACGACCACGACGATGCGGACGACTGCCAGCTCGACCTGAACCTCGCCTCGGATGGCGAGCGCTGAGCGTCTCCCCCACTGACCGAGTTAGCCATCACGACGATGAACAGCGCCCTTCCCCCCGACCTCCACTCCGACACCCTGGCCGTGCGCGCCGGCACCGAGCGCACCCAGTTCCGCGAGCACGGCGAGGCCATGTACCTCACCTCGAGCTTCGTCTTCGGCAGCGCCGCGCAGGCCGCCGCGTGCTTCTCGGGCGAGGAGGAGGGCTACGTCTACGCGCGCTTCTCCAACCCGACCGTGACCGCGATGCAGACCCGGCTCGCCGCGCTCGAAGGCGGCGAGGCCTGCATCGCCACCGCCTCCGGCATGTCGGCGATCTTGTCGCTGGCGATGGCGATCATGCAGGCGGGTGACCACGTGGTGGCGTCCAACGGCCTGTTCGGCGCCACCCAGCAGCTCTTCGGCGCCATCCTGTCGAAGTTCGGCATCACCACCACCTTCGTGCCGGCCACCGACCTCGACGCCTGGCGCGCCGCGATTACGCCGCGCACCAGGCTCTTCTTTACCGAGACGCCGTCGAACCCGCTCACCGAGGTCATCGACATCGCCGGCGTCGCGGCGATCGCGCGCGCGGCCGGGGTGATCTTCGCGGTCGACAACTGCTTCTGCACGCCGGCGCTGCAGCGCCCGCTCGAACTCGGCGCCGACGTCGTCGTGCATTCGGCCACCAAGTACCTCGACGGCCAGGGCCGGGTACTCGGCGGTGCGGTGGTCGGCAGCAAGGCGATCACCGACGAGGTCTTCAAGTTCCTGCGCACCGCCGGCCCCACGCTGTCGCCGTTCAACGCCTGGGTCATCCTCAAGGGCCTGGAGACGCTGCGCATCCGCATGGAGGCGCAGTCGGCGAGCGCGCTCGAGCTCGCGCGCTGGCTCGAGGGTCGGCCCGGTATCGCGCGGGTGTACTACCCCGGGCTCGAATCCCACCCCCAGCACGCGCTTGCGATGCGACAGCAAAAGAGCGGCGGCGCCATCGTCAGCTTCGATGTCACGGGCGGCCGCGAGGCAGCGTGGAAGGTGGTCGATGCGACCCGGCTGATCTCGATCACCGCCAACCTTGGCGACACCAAGAGCACCATCACCCACCCCGCGACCACCACCCACGGCCGCATCAGCGCCGAAGCGCGCGCCACCGCCGGCATCGGCGACGGCCTGCTGCGCATCGCCGTCGGGCTGGAAGACATCGACGACCTGAAGGCCGACCTCGCCCGCGGCCTGGTGGGCTGAGGAGCGGCCGTCGGGCCCACCCGACCGCAGCCGATACCGCGCAACCGTCGGGCCCGCCCCACCGCCGCCGATGCGCGATGTTTTCCATGCCCGCCTGACGCCGACCCACGATGTCTTCCCTGTAGGAGCGCCGGCAGGCGGGAATACGGCGGCGCAAGCTTGCGGCCCCGCAGCCATTCGAACCGGCCTGTTCGCGCCTGCCGGCGCTCCTACAGGGGCGTGTTCGATCCGCTCGCGTGACGCCGCCTCTTCCGGTCAGGCGTTCTCGTCCAGGTCCTCGAACGCCTCCGCCGGCGCCAGCGTCATATCCACGCTCTCCAGGCGCAGCGCCGGCCCGTCCCCCTCGCTCTCCAGCAGGATCCAGTGCCCGGCCTCGCGCCGGTACAGCTCCAGGCGGCGCTGATCGATGTCGACCAGCAGATATTCCCGCAGATCGGCCAGCTTGCGATAAGCGGCAAACTTGACGCCGCGATCGTAGGCGGCGGTGGAGTCCGACAGCACCTCCACCACCAGGCGCGGATGCTCGATCGCCAGCTCGGCACGCCGGTCGCGCTCGTCGCAGGTGACCATCACGTCCGGGTAGAAATACGCATCGGCATCGGTGACGAACAGCTTCATGCCGGAAACGAAGGCGTCGCAGCGCGAGCCCTTGAGGTGGCTGCGTAGCCTGGCGTAGATGGCGCCTGCAGCCAGCGCATGCCCCCGCCTCACCCCCACCATCGCGAACACCTCGCCGGCCAGATATTCGTGCTTGTCCGGCTGCGCGGCCTCCCAGTCGAGGTAGGCCTGCCGATTCAGTGTCGCGGCTTCCGGTGCGTGTCCCATTGCGAAGCTCCAGTCGATGTCCCGCCATTGTGGGCGGGGAGGGCGACGGGTTCAACGCTGCGCTCGGATGAAGCGTCAGGCGCGCTTGCGCAACGCTCGTGGGGGCAGGCTTGCCCGCGAAAGAACGAGCGACCCGGACCCGTCTCGCGGGCAAGCCCGCCCCCACCGGGCAGGGGCCCCGGAACGGCCACGTCGCGCTCGCCCCCCGTGGCATCCTGTGCGCTCTCCATCCTCGCGGACCCGCAACCCATGAAGACCATCGGCCTCCTCGGCGGCATGAGCTGGGAATCCACCGTGCCCTACTACCGCCAGATCAACGAAGCGGTGAAGGCCCGCCTCGGCGGCCTGCACTCGGCCAGGATCGTGCTGTACAGCGTCGACTTCGCCGAGATCGAGCGCCTGCAGCACGACGGCGACTGGGACGCCGCCGGCGCAGTGCTCGCAAATGCCGCGCAGGCGCTGGAGCGGGCCGGGGCCGATTTCATCGTGCTGTGCACCAACACCATGCACAAGGTGGTCCCCGCCATCGAGGCCGCGACGAACATCCCGCTGCTCCACATCGCCGACCCGACCGCAGCCGCCATCCGCCGCGCCGGCCTGACCCGCGTCGGCCTGCTCGGCACCCGCTTCACCATGGAGCAGGCCTTCTACCGCGGTCGCCTGGCGGAGCGCCACGGCATCGAGGTGCTGGTCCCCGAGCCGGACGACCGCGAACGCGTGCATCGCGTGATCTACGAGGAGCTCTGTCTCGGCCGCGTCGAAGATTCCTCGCGCACTGCCTACCGCGAGGTGATGCGCCGCCTGGTCGAGCACGGCGCGCAAGGCATCGTCCTCGGCTGCACCGAGATCTCGCTGCTGGTGGCCGAGCAGGATGCGAGCGTGCCGCTGTTCGACACCACGGCGATCCATTCGGGAGCGGCGGTGGAGATTGCGCTCGGAGAGGGGTAGGGAGCGGTCCCTTTCCGAGTGCAGCGACCCAGGTGGATCGGGCTTCGGGCGGGTGACGGCCATCGGTCGCGGGAGGGGGCTTACATTTCACGTACAGGTCGATGGCGCTCGTCTATGTTGAAGCATGGGAACGACGGGGCTTCGTGTTGGCCAGGAGCGCCCCTGGAGCGTGACCCGGCTTCATATGGAAGGATGAGCCATGAAAGAACTCATCAAGCGGTTAAGGAAGATCCTCGACACGGTCGAAATGGCCGACGATATTCGTGAGCGCCTCGAAAGGCTGCTGGAAGCCCTCGAGGGCGGTGAGCCGACCGATATCGTCATTGCCTGCTTGCTGGCTGATTTGCTCGAACTGGGTGCGGACCAGCTTCCCGGCCCGGTCGGCGACTTCGTCAAGGCCTATGCAGAGGCCTTCCGAAACGCGATCGATGCGATTCTCGCGATATTGTGGAAGCGTTACCGCGAGGCACGCCGGGCCGGACTCGACCACAAGGAGGCCAACGACCTCGTCACCTTCGACGCGAAGATTTGCGAATGGCTCCGTTTTCGCTGGTTGCTGGAGCAATTCGACGAATCGCGCGAACAGGCTGGCGACGAGGAGACGGAAGAGATCCCGGGAGGGCTGGTTCCTGGGCCCTTCGATCCGCCCGATGGCGAATCGGAGCCGGCGCCGCCCGTGCAACTCTGGGATGACGAGCACGATGGTTGTTGCCGAGGCCTCACCGCTCGCCAGCGCGAGCCGGTGGCGAGTGTCATCCATGAGCGCGTCTATCGCGAGGGTGGAAGCTGGTACATCGATGCGATTATCGAGATCACGCATCGGTGCGGGTTGAAGTCCGGAGGGGTGAGGGCGCTCTACATCAACATCGGGTCGGGTGCCATCAAGCTGCAACGCCACTACGCAACCGAATCGGCTGCCGTTGGAGGAAGGGGGAGGCGGTACACGTGGAAGCGGGTGCAGGTGTCTGCCCACGAGCCCCGCGAGATCCTTGTGCATGTACGCGCCGTCTCGGTCTGCATCGGTGTCCTGGACCGTATGGTACGCCTCGGCTGATCAGCCGAGGCGTGGCAGTCGGATGACCGGCATCTGCACCCTTGCGGCTCCGTCCCTCGGTCACCGTCCAACGCTGGGGTGAGCGAGGATTGTTCGGGCGGAGGGCGTGCGTCGATTGACGTGGCGTGCGGACACTTCAGCCGCCACTGAGCGCCTGCACCAGGACGAGCGTATCGTCTGCGCGCAGGGGATGGGCGGGATCCAAGACCTGCCCGCCGCCAGTGAAGAAGCGCATGTGGCGTCGCAGCCGGCCCTGCTCGTCGATGACGCGGAAGCGGATGCCCGGATAGCGCCGATCGAGGTCGGCCAACACCGCATCCAGGGTGGCACCCTCGGCATCGATCTCGCGCGCGCCGGTGTAGGACAGCAGCGGTGTCGGAATCAGCACCTTCATGTCGCTGCGGCGGCCGGATGGCCGGTTTCGACCGCGAGGATCTCGGGCAGGTGGCGGGCGATGCACTGCCAGTGGCCACCCTCGTCGGCGCTCATCCACAGTTCGCCGCTGGTGGTGCCGAAGTAGAGCCCGAGCGGCTCCAGACCGTCGGCGCTCATCGCCTGGCGCTTGACCGTCCACCACGCCTGCTGCTGCGGCAGCCCGCGATCGAGGCGCTGCCAGCTTGTGCCGGCGTCGCGGGTACCATACACCGCCGGACGGCCGCCCGGGCTGGTGCGTGGCCAGACGTCGGTGCCGTCCATCGGGAAGATCCACGCGCGTGCGGCATCGTGCGGGTGCACCACGAGCGGAAAGCCGATGTCGCCGACCTCTGCAGGCATGTTGCGACCGATCCGCACCCACTCGTTGCCCGGGCGGTCGAGTCGGTATACGCCGCAGTGGTTCTGCTGGTAGAGCCGGTCCGGTGCGCTCGGACACATTCGAATGCAGTGCGGGTCATGGAACGTGGGGTCGGCGCGATCGAAGCCCTCGACCACCTCGAGCCCGGCGAGCAGCGGCGCGAAGCTGCGGCCGCCATCGCGCGACTCATGCACGCCGCCGCCCGACATGCCGACGTACAGATGCGCGGGATCGCGCGGGTCGACGATGATGGAATGCAGCTTGGGGCCGTCCGGGGTGCCGTCCTGTACGGTGCCCATCCACCGGATGTATTGCGGGTCGTCGTTGAGGCAGGAGAACGGCGTCCAGTTCTCGCCACCGTCGCTGGAGCGGAAGAGGCCCTGCGGCGAGGTGCCGGCGTACCAGCAGCCGGGTTCGCCTGCGGGGGCCGGGGTGAGCCAGAAGGTGTGGTCCACCGTACGTCCCGCGCTGCCTTCGGGGGCGCGCGCGAAGGCGGGCGGCTGCGCGGCTTCCGACCAGTGTCGGCCGAGGTCGGTGGAGCGGTACAGGGTGGGACCGAGGTGGCCGGTCCTGGCTGCGGCGAGCAGGATGCGACCGTCTCGCGGGTCGAGCACCGCGTGGCTGACGATCTGCCCGAGCAACTGCGGCCCATCCACCCGCCAGGTCCGGCGCGCCGTGTCGCCATGGAAGAACCAGACGCCCTTGCGGGTCGCCACCAGCACCATGACCGTGCCGTCGGATCCGTTCATTTCCGCGCTCCGTGCAGGGGACGGTCCGGAAGTCCCCGGACCGCGTGCGCGGCCGTGATGCCGGGCGGGCATTCCGGCCGCGCTTTTCCTGTTCTATAGACCAGGATGCGGAGGCTTGCCGGATGCGGGCGCGTCGCGGTGGGCCGATCAGCGTGCTGGAGCGGCCTCCGCGCACGTGAAATGCGCGCCGTCGAAGGCGAGCCAGGCAGCGTGGCCGCGCCAGTCGGGCAGCACGCGGCGCACGCAGTCGTGGCCATCCATCTGGAAGCGGTGGGTGTCGGGGCGGTGGGTGTGGCCGTGCACCAGGGTGGGGTAGCCGTGCGCGCGCAGCAGGGCGGTGACCGCGTCGGCGTTGACGTCCATGATCTCGATGGTTTTTTCGGCCTTGGCGGCCTCGCTCTTCTGGCGCAGGCCGGCGATGAAGGCCTTGCGCGCGGCGAGCGGCTGGGCGAGGAAGCCGGCCTGCCAGGCGGGGTCGCGCACCTGGCGGCGGAAGGCCTGGTAGGCGAGGTCGTCGGTGCACAGCGCGTCGCCGTGAGCGAGCAGCAGGAGCGGGGCGTCGGCGCCGTCTCGGTCGTCGCGATCGCCGAAGCGCACGCACGCCGGGTCCTCCAGCAGGGTGGCGCCGATCGCGCGGGCGAAATCGGCGCCGGCGAGCAGGTCGCGGTTGCCGGTCATGAAGAAGACGGCGGTGCCGGCGTCGGCGAGCGCGCGGATGGCGGCGGCGATGCGGGCGTTGAAGGGGGCCTCGAGGTCGTCGTCGCCGGCCCAGTATTCGAACAGGTCGCCGAGGATGAAGAGGCTGGCCGACGCGCGCGCCGGGCCTTGCAGGAAGGCGAGGAATGCGGCGACGTTGGCGGGCTCGTCCTCGGTGAGGTGCAGGTCGGAAATGAACGATGCCGGAAGCCCCGCACGCGCGGCTTCCGGCATTTCGGCGGCAGACCCGCCCGGCTGCGCCGGGGCGGGGCCGCTTTGCGAAAGATCGCGCGCGGGCACGATCAGACGACTTCGGCGCGCTCGATGATCACGTCTTCCTTCGGCACGTCCTGGTGGAAGCCGCTGGAGCCGGTCTTGACCTTGCGGATCGCGTCGACCACGTCCAGGCCCTCGCTGACGCGGCCGAACACACAGTAGCCCCAGCCCTGCAGATCAGGCGAGCGGTGGTTGAGGAAGTCGTTGTCGGCGACGTTGATGAAGAACTGCGCGGTGGCCGAGTGCGGAGCCTGGGTGCGCGCCATGGCGACGGTGCCGCGCTCGTTCTTGAGGCCGTTGTCGGCCTCGTTCTTGATCTGCTCGCCGGTCGGCTTCTGGGTCATGCCGGGCTCGAAGCCGCCGCCCTGGATCATGAAACCGTCGATGACGCGGTGGAAGACGGTGTTGTTGTAGTGGCCGGCCTCGACATAGGCGAGGAAGTTGGCGACGGTGACCGGGGCCTTCTCGGCGTCGAGCTCGAGGGTGATGACGCCGTGGTTGGTGTGCAGCTTGACTGCCATGGGGGGTTCTCCTGGATGAATCCTGTATGGACCCGGCAGCGCCGCCGCCGGGGTGGAATGCTTACTTGGCGGGCTTTCTCGCCGGCGCCGCCGGCCCGACGACGCGGGCGCTCTCGACGACCACCGGCTCGACCGGCACGTTCTGATGGAAGCCGAGGTTGGCGGTGGGGACCTTGGCGATCTTGTCGACCACCTCCATGCCCTTGACCACCTTGGCGAACACCGCGTAGCCCCAGCCGTCGCGCGACGGGTGGTCGAGGGAGGGGTTGGGCACGAGGTTGATGAAGAACTGCGCGGAGGCCGAGTGCGGGTCGGCGGTGCGCGCCATCGCCAGCGTGCCGCGCTCGTTCCTGAGCCCGTTCTTCGCCTCGTTCTCGATCGGCGCGCGGGTGGCCTTCTGGTTCATCTTCTCGTCGAAGCCGCCGCCCTGGACCATGAAGCCGTCGATGACGCGATGAAAGACGGTGCCGTCATAGAAGCCGTCCTTGACGTACTGGACGAAGTTGTTCGCGGACTCGGGTGCCTTGTCGGCGAAGACCTCGACGACGATGTCGCCCTGGCTGGTCTTCATCTCGATCATGGGGTTGGCGGCGAAGGCCGGCAGGGCGAGGCTGGCCAGGGTGGCAAAGGCAAGCAGGTGTCGTTTCATGGATGCTCCTGGGAAGGGCTGGGGCGACCCGCGGCGGATACGCCGTGCCTGCAACCCAGCAGGGGGCGGCAGAGGTGCGCGCTGGGCGGGCGGGCCCGGAGGGCGCCGGATCACGCGTGCTATACTCGCGCGCTTGCGTGGGTCTGACCGCGGCCGGAAAGAACGCCGAATTCTAGCAACAAGGCCCACCCCCCACAATCGCGCGGCGTCCCCATCCGGGCGCGCCGGCCCAGCCTGATTCCGTCGCCCCGATGCTTTCGATCTACAACACCCTGTCGCGCCGCAAGGAAGTCTTCACGCCCATCGAACCCGGCAAGGTCCGCATGTACGTCTGCGGCATGACGGTGTACGACTTCTGCCACCTCGGCCATGCGCGCGTGATGGTGGTGTTCGACATGGTCGCGCGCTGGCTGCGCGCAAGCGGGCTCGACGTGACCTACGTGCGCAACATTACCGACATCGACGACAAGATCATCCGCCGCGCGCAGGACAAGGGCGAGACCATCCGCCAACTGACCGACCGCTTCATCGCCGCCATGCACGAGGACGCCGACGCGCTCGGCGTGCTGCGCCCCGACCACGAGCCGCGCGCCACCGACTACGTCGCGCAGATGCAGTCGCTGATCTCGCGCCTGGAGCACAAGGGCCTGGCCTACGTCGCCGCCAACCGCGACGTGTGCTACGCGGTGCGCAAGTTCGAGGGCTACGGCAAGCTGTCGGGCAAGTCGCTCGACGAGCTGCGCGCCGGCGAGCGCGTCGACGTGGCGCAGGACAAGAACGATCCGCTCGACTTCGTGCTGTGGAAGCAAGCCAAGGTCGAGGAGCCGGGCGAGGTGAAGTGGGCTTCGCCCTGGGGCGAGGGCAGGCCGGGCTGGCACATCGAGTGCTCGGCGATGAGCTCGGAGCTGCTCGGCGACCACTTCGACATCCACGGCGGCGGCATGGACCTGCAGTTCCCCCATCACGAGAACGAGATCGCGCAGTCCGAGGGCGCGCACGGCCACGCCTTCGTCAATTACTGGATGCACAACGGCTTCGTGCGCGTCGATGACGAGAAGATGTCGAAGTCGCTTGGCAACTTCTTCACCATCCGCGAGGTGCTGCAGAAGTACGACCCCGAGGTGGTGCGCTTCTTCATCCTGCGCGCGCACTACCGCAGCGCGCTCAACTATTCCGATGCGCATCTCGAGGACGCCCGCAACGCGCTCACTCGCCTCTACACCGCGCTGAAGAACGTGCCGGTGCAGGGCGAGGCGGTGGTGGACTGGAGCGAGCCCTTCGCCCAGCGCATGCGCGCGGCGATGGACGACGACTTCAACACCGCCGAGGCGGTGGCGGCGCTGTTCGAACTCGCCAACGAGGTCAACCGCGGCGCCTCGCCGGTGCTCGCCGCGCAACTCAAGGCGCTCGGCGGCGTGCTCGGCTTGCTCGGCCGCGACCCGCAGGCCTTCCTGCAGGCCGGTGCGCCGGACGCGGGCGGGCTCGACGCCGAAGCGATCGAGACGAAGATCGCCGAGCGCGCCGCCGCCAAGAAGGCGAAGAACTTCGCCGACGCCGATCGCATCCGCGCCGAGCTGAGCGCGGCCGGTGTGATTCTCGAGGACGGCGCGGGCGGCACCACCTGGCGCCGCGCCTGATCCGCAGATCGCGGCAATGCGCGGCCAGCGGTGGAAGCCCGATGCCGCTGCGCCGAGTGCACTCTCAACCCGAAAAACCCGCTTCGCGCAGGACGACCAACCATGATCATCACCGGCTTCCAGAGCCTTCTCGATGCTGCCCGCCAGCAGTCTGAACCACAGCGCCTGCTGCTCGTATTCACGCGCGCCGAGCTGCCCGACAACGCCACCGCCGAGCAGCGCGCGAAGTTCGAGCAGGGCGAGGGCGGTGCGCTGGTGCCGGTGATGTATGTGGACAAGAAGCCCGATGAGCTGCGCAGCTTCGAGGAACTGGTCGAGGAGTCGCAGCACACGGGGCAGACCTGGGACATGATGTTCGTCGGTTGTCTGAGCGGCCAGAGCGGGCGCGAGCCGGATGACGACACGGTGCAGAAGGCGCTCGAGACCATGATCATGTCGATCCAGGGCGGCATCGTCGCCCATCTGCTGGCTTACCGGCCCAACGGTGAACAGGTGTGGTTGCCCGACCAGGCTGAAGGGCTGGCGTGACGCGCGGGGCCGCCGGCGGGTGCCGGGCGGCCGGGTTCGCGCCTTCCGGCGCTCCTACGGATAACGCGGCGGGTGGGGGTGATGGGGTTCGCCGCCGCTCGTGCATGGCGCCAAACCGATTCGCGGCTTCCGCCGCTCCTGCAGCGACCGGCGCCGTTCGGCGCCATGTAGGAGCGGCGGAAGCCGCGAACCATTTCTGACGAGCGCCTCAGCTGCCGAAGAAGTCCCGCACCTTGTCCATCCACCCCTTGGCCTTCGGGTTGTGGCGGTCGGCATTGCCGCTGGAGATCTCCTCGAACTCGCGGAGCAACTCCTTCTGGCGTTCGGTGAGGTTGACTGGCGTCTCGACCTCGACGTAACACAGCAGGTCACCATGGACGTGGCTGCGCACGTTCTTGATGCCCTTGCCGCGCAGACGGAAGATCTTGCCGCTCTGGGTTTCGGCGGGGATCTTCAGGCGCGCCATGCCTTCCAGCGTCGGGATCTCGATCTCGCCACCGAGCGCTGCGGTGGTGATGCTGACCGGCATCTTGCAGTGCAGGTCGTCGTGGTCGCGCTCGAACACCGCATGCTTGCGGATGTGGATCTCGACGTAGAGGTCGCCCGGCGGGCCGCCATTGACACCCGGTTCGCCGTGGCCGGCGTGGCGCAGGCGCATGCCGTCGTCGATGCCGGCGGGGATCTTGACTTCCAGCGTCTTCTGCTTCTTCACTCGGCCGGCGCCGCCGCAGTCGCGGCAGGGCTCGGGGATGATCTTGCCGCTGCCATGGCACTTCGGGCAGGTCTGCTGGATCGAGAAGAAGCCTTGCTGCACGCGCACCTGGCCGTGGCCGTTGCAGGTCGGGCAGGGCTTGGGCTGGGTGCCCGGCTTGGCGCCGCTGCCATGGCAGGTGGTGCATTCCTCGGCGGTGGGGATGCGAATCGTCTTCTCGGCGCCGCGCGCGGCCTCCTCGAGCGTGACCTCGAGGTTGTAGCGCAGGTCGGCACCGCGATAGACGTTCGAGCGCCCGCCGCGACCGCCGCCGGCGCCGAAGAGGTCGCCGAAGATGTCGCCGAAAGCGTCGGAGAAGCCGTCGAAGCCCTGTGCGCCCGGGCCGGCGCCCATCGAGGGGTCGACGCCGGCGTGGCCGTAGCGATCGTAGGCGGCCTTCTTCTGCGGGTCGGAGAGCATCTCGTAGGCCTCCTTGGCCTCCTTGAATTTCTCTTCCGCGTCCTTGCTGTCCGGATTGCGGTCCGGGTGGTGCTTCATGGCCAGCTTGCGGTAGGCCTTCTTGATCTCGTCGTCGCCGGCGTCGCGGTTGACGCCGAGGACTTCGTAGTAATCCCTTTTGGACATGGTGCTTCGCTCAGTCTGGTCTCAAGCAAAGGCCGAGCCGGCACCGGAGCAGGGCTCCGGCGGGGCTCGGCCGCGAAGGATTCGCCAGAGTGACGATTACTTCTTGTCCTTCACTTCGGTGAATTCGGCATCCACCACGTCGGCGTCGTCGGTCTTGCCGCCGGCCTGCTGGCCGCCTGCACCCGCACCCGCGCCCGGCTGCGCACCGCCTTCGGCCTGGGCCTGGGCGTACATGTGCTCGCCGAGCTTCTGTGCGGCGCTCGCCAGGGCCTGGCTCTTGGCTTCGATGCTGTCCTTGTCGCCGCTCTTGATGGCCTCTTCGGCCTCCTTCATCGCAGCTTCGATCTTGCCTTTCTCGTCGGCCGAGAGCTTGTCGCCGTACTCGGTCAGCGCCTTGCGGGTCGAGTGAATCAGCGCGTCGCACTGGTTGCGGGCGTCGACCAGCTCGTGCGCCTTCTTGTCTTCCTCGGCGTGCGCCTCGGCATCACGCACCATGCGCTGGACCTCGTCGTCCGACAGGCCGGAGTTGGCCTGGATCTTGATCTTGTTCTCCTTGCCGGTGGCCTTGTCCTTGGCCGACACGTGCAGGATGCCGTTGGCGTCGATGTCGAAGGTGACCTCGATCTGCGGCATGCCGCGCGGCGCCGGCGGGATATCCGAGAGGTTGAACTGGCCCAGGCTCTTGTTGCCCGAGGCCATCTCGCGCTCGCCCTGCAGCACGTGGATGGTCACCGCGTTCTGGTTGTCGTCGGCGGTGGAGAACACCTGCGAGGCCTTGGTCGGGATCGTGGTGTTCTTCTGGATCAGCTTGGTCATCACGCCGCCCAGGGTCTCGATGCCCAGCGACAGTGGGGTGACGTCGAGCAGCAGCACGTCCTTGACCTCGCCCTGCAGCACGCCGCCCTGGATGGAGGCGCCCACCGCCACAGCCTCGTCCGGGTTCACGTCACGGCGCGGCTCCTTGGCGAAGAATTCCTTCACGCGGTCGATGACCTTGGGCATGCGGGTCTGGCCGCCGACCAGGATCACGTCGTCGATGTCGGTGACCTTGAGGCCGGCGTCCTTCAACGCGATGCGGCAGGGCTCGATCGAGCGCTCGATCAGCTCTTCCACCAGCGACTCGAACTTGGCGCGGGTGATCTTGATCGCGAGGTGCTTCGGACCGTTGGCGTCGGCGGTGATGTAGGGCAGGTTGATCTCGGTCTGCTGGCCGGAGGAGAGCTCGATCTTGGCCTTCTCGGCGGCTTCCTTCAGGCGCTGCAGCGCGAGCACGTCGTTCTTGAGATCGACGCCCTGTTCCTTTTTGAACTCGGTGACGATGTAATCGATGATGCGCTGGTCGAAGTCCTCGCCACCCAGGAAGGTGTCGCCGTTGGTAGCCAGCACTTCGAACTGGTGCTCGCCGTCGAGGTCGGCGATCTCGATGATCGAGATGTCGAAGGTGCCGCCGCCGAGGTCATACACGGCGATCTTGGAGTCGCCCGGCTTCTTGTCCATGCCGAAGGCGAGCGCGGCCGCGGTCGGCTCGTTGATGATGCGCTTGACCTCGAGGCCGGCGATGCGGCCGGCGTCCTTGGTGGCCTGGCGCTGGCTGTCGTTGAAGTAGGCCGGCACGGTGATGACCGCCTCGGTCACATCCTCGCCGAGGTAGTCCTCGGCGGTCTTCTTCATCTTGCGCAGGATCTCGGCGGAGACCTGCGGCGGGGCGATCTTCTTGCCGCGCACTTCCACCCAGGCGTCGCCGTTGTCGGCCTTGGCGATGGTGAAGGGCATCATGGCGATGTCCTTCTGCACTTCCTTCTCTTCGAAGCGACGGCCGATCAGGCGCTTGATCGCGAACAGGGTGTTCTTGGCGTTGGTGACCGCCTGGCGCTTGGCCGGCGCGCCGACCAGGATCTCGCCATCTTCAGCGTAAGCGACCACCGACGGGGTGGTGCGCGCGCCTTCGGAGTTCTCGATCACCTTCGGCTTGCCGCCTTCCATCACGGAGACACAGCTGTTGGTGGTGCCGAGGTCGATACCGATGATCTTGCCCATGTGTAGGATTCCTTCAAGAAACTGGATTCGGGAGGCGCGCACGCGACGCGCCGGTCTGAGTCGAATATGGGGTGGCGCCCTGCGCTTTCAAGCGCGGGGTCGAGATTTCGGGGTCGTGACTACTGGCTCCGCCCCTTCGAGACCATCACCATCGCCGGGCGGATGACGCGCTCGTTGAGCAGATAGCCCTTCTGCAGCACGGTGACCACGGTGTTGGGTTCGGCGTCGGCCTCGACCATGCTGATCGCCTGGTGCCTGTTGGGGTCGAACCTGCTGCCGAGCGGGTTCTCTTCGGCCAGATTCGCGCCCTCGAAGGCGGAGACGAGCTGGCGCAGGGTGAGCTCGACCCCCTCGCGCATCTTCTCCAGCGTCTGGTTCTCGGTGGCGAGGGCGGCCTCGAGGCTGTCCTTGACCGGCAGCATCGCGGTGGCGAACTTCTCCGCGGCGAATTTGCCCGCCTTGGCGATGTCCTCCTGCGCGCGGCGGCGCATGTTCTCGGTCTCGGCCTTGGCGCGCAGCCAGGCGTCGTGATGCTCGGCGGCCTTCAGTTCGGCCTGACGCAGGGCGTCCTCGAGGCTCGGCATGCTGTCGATGCCGTTCTCCGGCGCGGTGTCCGCGGCTGCGGCCGCGGCCTCGAGGCCGATGTCGGCGGGCTGCTGCGCGCTGCCTGGCGCGGCCTGCTCTGGCGGCTGGTCGGTGGGGGTCTGGCTGGCCTGGTTCGCGTCCTGCATGTTGGTGTGGCTCCGTGTTTGAATGCGAAACAGCGGCGCATCTGGGGGCGGCCGGGACGAGTTCAAGAGGCGCGGTGGAGAAATGTGCGCTGACGGTCCTGTGGATGGGTGAGGAAGTCGGAGGTGGGCGCTTTGGATGAGGGCATGGCTGGTGCAGTGGATTACGCTGTCCCGTCGCGGAGATGCCGTTATGCGCCGAGCCGCCTCAGCCGTCCGCCGGGAAAAGTGGGGTCGTTTCGCGCCGACAGGTGCTCGTCGCACCCCTCACTGTTCGGGTGGTTGGAGCACGAAGGAGCGCTCACGGGCCACCTGTAGGAGCGGCGGCAGCCGCGAACATGACCGCGTCACTCCTGACGGCGCCGATCACAAGCGTCAGCGTCGATTCGCGGCTTCCGCCGCTCCTACAGAAACCTGCGCTACTCGAAGCGCGAGCGCATTTCCGGCGTTCAAGCCAGGGGCGGACCGACGCGGGGAAGGGCTGTGCCGGCAGAGGCGGCAGGGCTGATCGTGGGTGTCGCGTGCTAACATCTCGCGTTTTGGTACACGCGGCCCGTCCGCTCCCAGCATGACCCAGTTCGCCAAGGAAACCCTGCCGATCAGCCTCGAAGAGGAGATGCGGCACTCCTACCTCGATTACGCGATGAGCGTGATCGTGGGCCGTGCCCTCCCCGATGCGCGCGACGGCCTCAAGCCTGTTCATCGGCGGGTGCTTTTTGCGATGCACGAGCTGTCCAACGACTGGAACCGTGCCTACAAGAAGTCGGCGCGTATCGTCGGCGACGTCATCGGCAAGTACCACCCGCACGGCGACACCGCGGTGTACGACACCATCGTGCGCATGGCGCAGCACTTCTCGCTGCGCTACATGCTGGTCGATGGCCAGGGCAACTTCGGCTCGGTCGACGGCGACAACGCCGCGGCGATGCGTTACACCGAAATCCGCATGGCGCGCATCGGCCACGAGCTGCTGGCCGACATCGACAAGGAAACGGTCGACTTCGGCCCCAACTACGACGGCTCGGAGAAAGAGCCGCTGGTCATGCCGGCGCGCATCCCGAACCTGCTGATCAACGGCTCGAGCGGCATCGCGGTCGGCATGGCGACCAACATCCCGCCGCACAACCTGGGCGAGGTCATCGACGCCTGCCTGAAGCTGCTCGAAGACCCCGAAACCGACATCGAGGCCCTGATCGACATCGTGCAGGCGCCGGACTTCCCGACCGCAGGCCTGATCTACGGCCTGGCTGGCGTGCGCGAAGGCTACCGCACCGGCCGTGGGCGCGTGATCATGCGCGCGCGCACCCACTTCGAGCCGATCGGCAAGACCGACCGCCAGGCGATCGTCGTCGACGAGCTGCCCTACCAGGTGAACAAGCGCACCCTGCAGGAGCGCATGGCCGAGCTGGTCAACGAGAAGAAGATCGAGGGCATCAGCGAGATCCGCGACGAGTCCGACAAATCCGGCATGCGCCTGGTGGTCGAGCTCAAGCGCGGCGAGATGCCCGAGGTGGTGCTCAACAAGCTGTTCAAGCACACCCAGCTGCAGGACAGCTTCGGCATGAACATGGTCGCGCTGGTCGACGGCAAGCCGCGCCTGCTCAACCTCAAGCAGATGCTGGTGTGCTTCCTCGAGCACCGCCGCGAGGTCGTCACCCGCCGCACCATCTTCGAGCTGAAGAAGGCGCGCGACCGCGGCCACATCCTCGAAGGTCTGGCGGTGGCGCTATCCAACGTCGACGAGATCATCGCCCTGATCAAGGCCGCGCCCACGCCGGCCGATGCCAAGCGCGAGCTGATGGCGCGTGAGTGGCGCTCGGCGCTGGTCGAGGAGATGCTGTCGCGCGCACTGGCCGACAGCTACCGGCCGGAAGGGCTGGATCCGCAGTTCGGCCTGCAGGCGCAGGGCTATCGCCTGTCCGAAATCCAGGCCCAGGCCATTCTGGAACTGCGCCTGCAGCGTCTGACCGGGCTGGAGCAGGACAAGATCGTCGGCGAGTACCGCGAGGTCATGGACGTCATCACGGACCTGCTCGACATCCTCGCCCGCCCCGAGCGCATCACCGCGATCATCGTCGAAGAGCTCGGCGCGGTGCGTAACCAGTTCGGCGACCCGCGTCGCTCCGAGCTGGTGATGAACACCGCCGAGATCAACATCGAGGACCTGATCACGCCTGAAGACATGGTCGTGACCCTGTCGCACACCGGCTACTTCAAGCGCCAGCCGCTCGCCGACTACCGCGCCCAGCGCCGTGGCGGCCGTGGCAAGCAGGCGACCTCGATGAAGGACGAGGACTTCATCGACCGTCTCTTCGTCGCCAACACCCACGACACCGTGCTGTGCTTCTCGAGCCGCGGGCGCTGCTACTGGCTCAAGGTGTACGAGGTGCCGGAGGGCACGCGCAACTCGCGCGGCAAGCCGATCGTGAACCTCTTCCCGCTCATCGAAGGCGAGAAGATCACCGCGGTGCTGCCGATCAAGGAATTCGACGAAGAGCACTTCGTGTTCATGGCGACCTCGGAAGGCACGGTCAAGAAGACCGCGCTGTCTGCGTTCTCCAACCCGCGCAAGGCCGGCATCATCGCGGTCAATCTCGACGACGGCGACCACCTCATCGGGGTGGCCATCACCGACGGGCAGTCCGACGTGATGCTGTTCTCCGACGCCGGCAAGGCGGTGCGCTTCGCCGAGACCGACGTGCGCCCGATGGGCCGCGAGGCGCGCGGCGTGCGCGGCATGATGCTGGAAGACGGCCAGGCGGTGATCGCCATGCTGGTCGCCAAGGGCGAGGAGCAATCGGTGCTGACCGCGACCGAGAACGGCTACGGCAAGCGCACCCCGGTGGCGGAATACACCCGCCACGGCCGCGGCACCAAGGGCATGATCGCGATCCAGACCAGCGACCGTAACGGCAAGCTGGTCGCCGCGGTGCTGGTCGAGCCGAGCGGCGAGATCATGCTGATCTCGACCGGCGGCGTATTGATCCGCACCAGCGTCGAGAGCATCCGCGAGATGGGGCGCTCGACCCAGGGCGTGACCCTGATCAACCTCGACGAGGGCACTTTCCTCGCCAGCGTCGAGAAGGTGGCGGAGTCGGAGGCGGACGAGAGCATGCGTGCCAACGGCGAGGCCGCCGAGGGTGCGGACGAGGGTGAGGCCCCGGCCGCCGGCGAGGAAGGAGAGGCCTGATGAGCCGCGTATGGAACTTCAGCGCCGGCCCCGCGGTGCTGCCCGAGGCGGTGCTGCGCCAGGCCGCCGACGAGATGCTCGACTGGCACGGCTCGGGGATGGGCGTGATGGAGATGAGCCATCGCGGCAAGGAGTTCACCGCCATCGCCGCGCAGGCCGAGGCCGACCTGCGCGAGCTGCTCGTGGTGCCGGCGAACTACCACATCCTGTTCATGCAGGGCGGGGCGATCGCCGAGAACGCGATCATCCCGATGAACCTGCTGGGCGACAAGCGCGTGGCCGACTACGTGGTCACCGGTTCGTGGTCGCAGAAGTCGCAGAAGGAGGCGCGCAAGTACGCCGAGGTGAACATCGCGGCGTCGTCCGAGGCGAGCGGCTTCACCGCCGTGCCGGCGATGGCGGAGTGGACGCTGTCGGCTGATCCGGCCTACGTCTTCACCTGCACCAATGAGACTATCGGCGGCGTCGAATACCCCTTCGAGCCCGACCTGGCGCAGATCGGCCGCGGCGACTTGCCGGTGGTGGCCGACATGTCCTCGCACATCCTGTCGCGCGCGATCGACGTGTCGAAGTACGGCCTCATCTTCGGCGGCGCACAGAAGAACATCGGCCCGGCCGGCCTGACCATCGTCATCGTGCGCGACGACCTGCTCGGACGCGCGATGCCGCATTGCCCGACCGCCTTCGATTTCAAGACGGTGGCCGACAACGGCTCGATGTACAACACCCCGCCGACCTATTCGATCTACATCGCTGGTCTGGTCTTCCAGTGGTTGAAGCGCCAGGGCGGCGTAGCCGCAATCGAGGCGCAGAACATCGCCAAGGCGAAGCTGCTGTACGACTTCCTCGACGCCAGCGATTTCTACGAGAATCGCGTCGACCGTGCCTGCCGCTCGCGCATGAACGTGCCCTTCTTCCTCAGGGACGAGGCGCTCAACGAGGCCTTCCTCGCCGAGTCGAAGGCCGCCGGGCTGGTGCAGCTGAAGGGCCACAAGTCGGTCGGCGGCATGCGTGCGTCGATCTACAACGCGCTGCCATTGGCCGGCGTAGAGGCGCTGGTCGACTTCATGCGCGACTTCGCCGCGCGCCGCGGCTGAGGCCGGGCGGGGCGGGCAAGGGCGCACGAACACAACATCAAGCCGGAAGCTGGAGGGGCCACGGGCCGAGCATGAGCGACGAACTGCTGAAACTGCGCAACGAGATCGACCGCATCGACGAGGAAATCCTCGCCCGCCTCGCCGAGCGCGCACGCTGCGCGCAGCGCGTGGGCGAGATCAAGCGCGGGGTGATGTACTACCGCCCCGAGCGCGAGGCCCAGGTGCTGCGCCGGCTGGCCGAGCTCAACCCCGGGCCCTTGTCTGCGGACGCGGTCAAGACCATCTTCCGTGAGGTCATGTCGGCCTGCCTCGGCCTCGAGCAGCCGCTGCGCGTGGCCTACCTCGGCCCCGCAGGCACCTTCTCCGAGAGCGCCAGCCGCAAGCACTTCGGCTCCGCGCCCAACTTCCTGCCGATGGCCGCGATCGACGACGTGTTCCGCGCGGTCGAGGCCGGCAACGCCGACTACGGCGTGGTGCCGGTGGAGAACTCCACCGAGGGCGCGGTCGGCGGCACGCTCGACCTGCTGCTCGCCAACCCGCTCAAGGTCTGCGGCGAGGTGCGCCTGCGCATTCATCAGCAGCTGATGTCGCGCGCCGAAGGCATTGGTGCGGTCAGGCGCATCTACTCCCACGCGCAGTCGCTCGCGCAGTGCCATGAATGGCTCAACCGCAACCTGCCGCACCTGCCGCGGGTGCCGGTGGCGAGCAACGCCGAGGCGGCGCGCATGGCCTCCGAGGATCCCGAGTCGTGTGCGCTTGCCGGTGAGGCGGCTGCCCAGCTCTACGGCCTCAACATCCTCGCACCCAACATCGAGGACGACCCCAACAACACCACCCGCTTCCTGGTCATCGCCGATCACGACGCCGGCCCGTCCGGCCAGGATCGCACGTCGCTGGTGTTCTCCGCGACCAACCGGCCGGGGGCGATCCACAGCCTGCTCGAGCCGCTCGCCCAGCATGGCGTGGACATGACCAAGCTGCAGTCGCGCCCGGCGCGCTCGGGCCTTTGGGAGTAC
>Ga0209573_1001096_pt1 | contig 45040 bp, 47 predicted proteins | sample TNRBio252014_DNA_FD_185870 | JGI IMG/M metagenome (GOLD analysis project Ga0209573, IMG submission 185870) | Wastewater treatment Type I Accumulibacter community from EBPR Bioreactor in Madison, WI, USA - TNR Reactor_6/25/2014_ DNA (SPAdes)... | ecosystem: Engineered > Bioreactor > EBPR >...
AAGGCGAGCGCGGCAAAATGACTGATGGCGTGAGCCGCTGATTGGTGCTTCGGGAACGGCGTTGAAAGGGAAAAAGGCGCCCTGCTGCGGCACAAGGCCTGCTGTCGCCGCGGGCGGTTGCAGGGCGGCGCCATCCGCTTGAGGCTGGACGAAAGCCGACGACATGCGGGCGGCGCCGCGCCGCCTCCCACGTCCTTCTCCGTCACCCGTGGATCGGCGACCCAGCAACCGCGGTCTCCTCATGCGCGATAGGTCGATCCACAGCCCGGGGGCTCTCATTGAAATCGTCGTCAGCTTGACGAAATTCGTTTGTCGAAGGATTCCAAAGCGCTATGCAATACTCATCGCCCACTGGCTCCAACTTGTCCGCCGCCACCATCGCGTGGACCGCGCCTGCTGCCTGGTAGCGGTAGAAGAGCCGAGCAGGCCCGTCGTGGGTGAGCATTATCGGCTCCAAGACTTTAACATCCCGCAGGACTCCTTTAGTATCGCGAACGCTGAGCACGCTGCCCACGGCGTAGATAAGTTGCCACCCTTCGGGCACGCCATCGTCATCCGGCGATGCAAGGTCCAGAAAGCCTTCAGGCGAGCCGGGCTCCAGGCTTTGGTACCAGGCAGACAGTTTCTCCAAGCTCTCGGGCAAAACCAAGTCGTCATCACAGCTGGCGAGCGCGTTCGCCCGCTGCAATCGACCAATCAGGCCTCTGAACTCGGCGTACGCTGGCTCGGTCAACCGTAAGCTTCCGTGAGTGGCGTCGTAGAGCACGATGGCATCAGACACCATGCGACGTTGCCCCCGCTCCACAATGGCGATGTTGGTCGCCGATACATCCACGTCCTGCGGCGAAATGCTATATTCGCGCAAAAACACGGCGCGGAGCGCTCTGGCCAACCGGTGCTTAAGGTTTATTTCTTCGGTTATCCACTTCTCAGCGATCCTGAACACCACGCCAGTCGTACGAAATTCCCGAGTCTTGGGCGTCATAGCAGGATTGCGTTGCCTCAGGTCCCTATATAGCTTTTTCTCATTGCGCTCCTTATAACCCTCTACTCGCTCGCTTATCTGAAGCTGACATTCCGCGAGAAACCCGGTCGGCCCTTTTCGAAAATGTCCCTCAAGCAAACCTTCACGTTCCACGCTCAAGTTGACAAAGGTCCGGATCAATGGCTCTGTAAAAGCGCGTGACCGCGTCGGGCTCACCCGGATCCCTCGCTCCCATGGAGAGTTGCGCCACTCCTGGACGCGCCAACGCTCAGCAAGATGGAGATACACCGCGCCCGGAAAGGATTCGCGGATTGCTTGCTGCAGGCTCAGGCGACCAATCTTGTCCGGCATGAAATCCTGACGCCCGCCGCCCTGGCGCACGACGAAGCTCTCTTCCGGAACGTGTCGTAAAGGGTAGTTATAGTGCGGTGCATCAGCACCGATCTGAGCGATGTGGTCGAATTCTCGCGGTCGAACAGAATTGCCGCCAAACACTGCAAAGTCGAAGACCTTAACAAAGCCGGCAGGCCACTCTATCGTGCACGGTGGTGTCTTCCTGTTTATGACGCCACACATATCCAATTCTTCGGCGAGGCAGCGGGCGTGAGCGAACTGGACGAAGCGGTTAGCCAGATACAGGTGCGAAGCCTCAACTGACGAGCTATAGTATTCTTTGAGGGTTGTCCCATACCGATGGAAGGTGTGCGGCTCCGCGATGACCGCGAAGATGCCGGGCCCGTTCCGCCCCACCCTCCCCAGTCTCTGCCGAAACGCTTTCCGCGAGCTTGGTACGCCGATGTTGAGGCCGACGCAGAAGTGCGAGATGTTGATGCCGAGTTCTAGAGCGGATGTCGATACGACGCCTCTCAGCCGGCCGCTGCGGAGCGAGTCCTCGATGCGCGACCGATCCGCGGCTTCGTAGCCGCTTCGATAGGGCCGGACCCTTCTTGTACGTCGGACTGGATGGCAAGTCGCTCGACGCCTTGTCGAGAATCGACGAATGTTATGAAGCTTCCTTCGTCAGAACGCTGAAGGAGTTCACGCTGAAGCTCGGCCAGAGTTGCTCTTCCTTCCTGCAAGCGACAGGCGATGTGCAACAGGGACCGCTCGTGCTGGGGCGAGCCATCTTCGTCTTCGCCCACGGCTAGAAAATCAAGCCCTGTTAAAGCACGGAGATGATCCGCAGGATTTTCAATTGTCGCGCTGGCTGCGATGACTTGAAGCGGCGCGGCATGCCCTTGCGTGCGACGGCAAAGATTACGCGCTGCCTGAAGCCGGCGAAACAAGAAGGCGAAGTTACTGCCGAGCACAGCCTCCAAGACATGGGCTTCATCAATGACGACCAGCTTTAGCGCCGCTAAAAACCGCTTATGTACGGCATCAGCGAGGCGGCTCATCAGCCACGCGTGGCAGATATCCGGCGTCATGATGATGACGCGCGCGTTTTTTAGAGCCTGGGTACGATCCTCAATTACCGCATCCCCGTCGATCTTCGCGATCGTTCCATCCGGCAAGCCAATAAGACGCGCTGCGGATTCCCAGCTCCTGAGTTGGTCGGCGGCCAGCGCCTTCATTGGATAGAAAACAGCAATACGCGCGTCAGGGTCGATCGCCAAGGCACGGAAGGCGATCGCCTGAAAGACAAGTGTCTTACCAGAAGCTGTTCCTGTTGAAAGGACCACGTTCTGACCGCCAGCCGCTGCAGCAAGGCCAATAGCTTGATGGCGCCAAAGCGCATTCTCCAGCCCTCGGTTTCCTGCAAGCCACCGCCCGATCGGCCCGGGCTTATATGCGTCGGGTGTTGGGGCGCATCGTGCCTCACGAGCCGGGAGTTCGAGCCGCTCGACAACGGCCATGTCGTATTCTTTAAGGAGAGATTCGAAGATGTCCAGTATGTTGGTCATGACATTGTTCTCGTGAGCACGCCGAAGCTACGTGTCGGGGCGAACTTGTTCGACCGATACCGAGATGTTTCAGCCGAACGGCTTCCTGCACTATCAGGAACGAGCATACCGCTTGCGGTGCGCGTTGGCTGTGAGTGCGGTCACACCATGAGCTCCCGGCCAACGCGTCGGGGCAGCCAGCCCATCGGGAAAGAAACGCTTGCCACAAGGGCAGGGGGTGCTTAAGTCTACAACACGAAAAAAAAGTGAAATTCAGCCGGACGGGTCGTGCTCGCGGGTAAAACCATCCTGCTCGTCATTGCGGGCGGCATCGCCGCCTACAAATGCCTGGAGCTGATCCGCCGCCTCCGCGAGAAGGGCGTGTCGTGCCGCGCCGTCCTGACCAAGGCCGGCGCCGAGTTCGTCACCCCGCTGTCGGTCGCGGCGCTCACCGAGGACAAGGTCTACATGGACCTCTTCTCGCTCACCGACGAAAGCGAGATGGGCCATATCCGGCTGTCACGGGAAGCGGACCTCGTCGTCGTCGCCCCGGCGACCGCCGACATCCTCGCCCGGATGGCCGGGGGCCATGCCAACGACCTCGCCACCACCGCGCTGCTCGCCACGGACAAGGATCTGCTCTGCGCCCCGGCGATGAACGTGCGCATGTGGGAGCATCCGGCGACGAAGGCGAACATGGACACGCTCGGGCGTCGCGGCGTCCTCTTCGTCGGGCCGGCCGAGGGCGACATGGCCTGCGGCGAATGGGGCTTCGGCCGCATGGCCGAGCCGGACGACATCGTCGCCGCGATCGAGGCGTACTTTGCGCAAGGCGGGGCGCTTGCCGGCCGGCGGGCGCTGGTGACCAGTGGCCCCACGGTCGAGCCCATCGATCCGGTGCGGTTCATCTGCAACCGCTCGTCGGGCCGGCAGGGCCACGCCATCGCCGCCGCCCTGGCGGAGGCCGGAGCCGAGACGACGCTGGTGACGGGGCCGGTGGCGCTGCCCGCCCCGGCCGGCGCCCGTGTGGTCCGGGTGGAGACGGCGCGGGAGATGCTGGCCGCCTGCGAGGCGGCGCTGCCGGTCGACGTCGTCGTCTGCGCCGCCGCCGTCTGCGACTGGCGGCCGGTGGGCGAGGCCGGCGAGAAGATCAAGAAGGCGGAGGGCTCGCCGCCACCGGCGCTCATGCTCGATGAGAACCCAGACATCCTGGCGACGCTGAGCGGCAGGCACGAGCGGCGGCCGGCGCTGGTCATAGGCTTCGCCGCGGAGACGACGGACCTCGTCGCCAACGCGCAGCGGAAGCTCGCGCGCAAGGGCTGCGACTGGATCGTCGGCAACGACGTCTCCGCCGCCACCGGCACGTTCGGCGGCGCCGAAAACTCGGTGGTCCTGGTTTCCGCCGAGGGCGTCGAGCCGTGGCCGCGCATGTCCAAGGAGGCGGTGGGCCGGCGCCTGGTCGAGGCCATCGCCAAGCGGCTGGAGCGGGCGCCGTGAACGCGGTCTCCGTGCCGATCCTGAAGCTCGCGCACGCGGCCGACCTGCCGCTGCCGGCCTACGCCACCGAGCACAGCGCCGGCCTCGACCTGCTCGCCGCCGTCGAGGCGCCGTTCGAGCTCGCGCCGGGGGCACGGGCGCTGGTGCCGGCCGGGATCGCCATCGCCCTGCCCGAGGGCTACGAGGCGCAGGTGCGGCCGCGCTCGGGCCTTGCCCTGCATCACGGCATCGGCGTGCTCAACGCGCCCGGGACCATTGATGCCGACTACCGCGGCGAGGTCGCCGTCATCCTGATCAACGCCGGCACCGGGCCGTTTCGCATCGAGCGCGGCGCCCGCATCGCCCAGCTGGTCATCGCCCCCGTGGCCCGGGCCGCTTGGCTGGAGGTCGAGGACTTGGCGGCGAGCGGCCGCGCCGAGAGCGGCTTCGGCTCCACCGGGATGGCCCTGCCCGAACAGCGCGCGCGGAAAGGATGACGGGATGCTGCGTCTTTCGAGGAAAACGCTGTTCGCCATCGAGGCGGTTCTCGACATCGCCTACCATGCCGGCAGCGAGCCGGTGCAGAGCCGCGAGATCACCCGCCGCCAGGGCATCCCCCGGCGCTACCTGGAGCAGGCGCTGCAGAGCCTAGTGCGCCACGGCCTGCTGGTCGGCGTCCGCGGCCCGCGCGGCGGCTACCGGCTGGCCAAGGAGCGGCGGCGGATCACCATCGGCGATATCATCCGGGTGATCCGGCAGGTGGAAACCGGCGAGGATCCGCTGCAGGACGGCAGCGGCTCGCCGCTGGCGCAACGGGTCGTCCGACCGCTGTGGCTGGAGCTGCAGGGCGAGCTGATGGAGCGCCTGGACCAGGTCACCATCGACGACCTCTGCGTTCGCGCCAACGGCGCCGGCATCTCCAGCGAAGGCCGAACCAACCTTGACTTCTCCATCTGAGCCGCGCCATGGGCGGAGACACACACGGGATGAGGACAGCATGAGCCAGCAACCGACGCTCGTCCCCGACGAGCCCGAAACGACCTCCGACACGGTCCCGGAGAGGGCCGAGGTTGGCCGCGGCCGCGTCTACGACAGCATCCTCGAGACCATCGGCAACACGCCGCTTGTCCGTCTCGCCAAGCTGGAGGCGGAGACCGGCTGCCGCGGCAAGCTGCTCGGCAAGTGCGAGTTCTTCAATCCCTTGAGCTCGGTCAAGGACCGCATCGGCCTGGCCATGGTCACGGCCGCCGAGGCGAGCGGGCGGATCCGCCCGGGGGCGACGCTGGTTGAGCCGACGTCGGGGAACACCGGCATTGCCCTTGCCTTCGTCTGCGCCGCCCGCGGCTACCGGCTGATCCTGACCATGCCGGAGAGCATGTCGGTGGAGCGGCGCAAGATGCTGGCGCTGCTCGGCGCCGAGATCGTGCTCACCCCGGCGCAGAAGGGTATGCCGGGCGCCGTCGGCAAAGCCGAGGAGGTGGTGGCGACGACGCCGGGCGCGATCATGCTGCAGCAGTTCAGCAACCCGGCCAACCCGAAGATCCACCGCGAGACCACCGCCGAGGAGATCTGGCGCGACACCGGCGGGGTCATCGACGCCTTCGTCAGCGGCGTCGGCACGGGCGGCACGATCACCGGCGTTGCCGAGGTGCTGAAGCCGCGCCGCCCCGGCTTGCGGATCATCGCGGTGGAGCCGGAAGACAGCCCGGTGCTGTCGGGCGGCATTCCCGGCCCGCACAAGATCCAGGGCATCGGCGCCGGCTTCGTCCCGGCGGTGCTGGCACTCGACGTCATCGACGAGGTGATCAAGATCGCCAACGAGACCGCCTTCGCCATGTCGCGGAAGGCCGCCCGGCTGGAGGGCGTGCCCGGCGGCATCTCCTCCGGGGCGGCCTTGGCCGCCGGCATCGAGGTGGCCAGGCGCGAGGAGATGGCCGGAAAGACCGTCGTCGTCGTCCTGCCGTCGTTCGCCGAGCGCTACCTGTCGACGCCGCTGTTCGACGGCCTCGGCGCCGATTGACGCAAAGACGTTAGGCCCTCACCCCGACCCTCTCCCACTTGCGCCTCCGGCGCGCGGGAGAGGGAGGGCAGCGGCAGCCTTCCCGCTCCGCCCATTCCGCTTGCGGGACGCCGGTGACAGAGGGCGCTGCGATACGTCTCCTCGCCCGCGACAGCGGGAGAGGAAGGGGCCCGCGAAGCGGGAAGATGAGGGCAACCTTCCGCGGAGCGGGAGGTGAGGACGGAGGGAAGCCGCAGAATTGGAGTTCAGCGACGCCGACATCGCCCGCTACGCCCGCCACATCCTCCTCGACGAGATCGGCGGCGTTGGGCAGGCGCGGCTGCGCCGGGCCAGGGTGCTGGTGGTGGGCGCCGGCGGCCTCGGCTCGCCGCTGCTGATGTACCTGGCCGCGGCAGGGATCGGCACGCTCGGCATCGTCGACGACGACGTGGTCGACCTCAGCAACCTCCAGCGGCAGATCGTGCATACGACGCCGCGGGTCGGCGAGCCGAAGGTCGCGAGCGCGAAGGCGACGCTGTCGGAGCTCAACCCGGGCGCCGCCGTCGTCGAGCACCGGGAGCGCCTGGACGCCGGCAACGCGCTCGCGCTGGTTCGCGCCTACGACGTCGTCGCCGACGGCAGCGACAACTTCCCGACCCGGTTCCTGCTCAACGACGCCTGCTTCTTTGCCCGGAAACCACTGGTTTCCGGCGCCGTGCTGCGCTTCGGGGGCCAGGTTTCGACCTTCAAGGCCTACGCCCGCGCCGACGACGGCAGCCACGGCCCCTGCTACCGCTGCCTATTCCGGGAACCGCCGCCGCCGGGCGAGGTCCCGTCCTGTGCCGAGGCCGGGGTGCTCGGCGCCTTCTGCGGCGTCATCGGCTCGCTGCAGGCGACAGAGGTGATCAAGGAGCTGCTGGGGATCGGCGAGAGCCTGTCCGGCTCGCTGCTGCTGATCGACGCCTTGGCCGCCCGCTTCCGCAAGGTCCGGGTCAAGGCCGATCCCGGCTGCCCGCTGTGCGGGACGGCGCCCGCCATCGCCGGGGTGGGCCTCGACGCGGAGCCCGTACCCGGATGAACAACGACAGCCTTTCCATCGTCGTCTTCTCCGGCGACTTCGACCGGGTGCACTACGCGCTGGCCATGGCCGCCTCGGCGGCGGCGCTGGGGAAGGCCGCGACGCTGCTCGTCACCGGCGGCGCGGTGCGGGCCTTGGCGGCGGACACCGACGGGGAAGCGGGCTGGCGGGCTCTGCACGCCGGCGACGGGCGCACCGCCGGCCAAGCGGACGCCGAGTACCGCGCCCGCGGCGTCGCCGGCTTCGAGGAGCTGCTCGCCGCCTGCGCCGAGCTCGGCGTGCGGCTGATCGCCTGCGAGATGGGGATGCGCCTCGCCGGCCTGGACCGGGCCGCCTTGCGCGGCGACGTCGCCATCGAGGAGGCCGGCCTCGCCACCTTCCTCGCCGACGCTTCTGCCGGCGTCACCTTCGTTTGAAACCGGGTGCCTGCGCTCAGGCCTCGGCGGCGCGCTCGGCAACAGGCGTGGGCGGAACGAGCTCCAGCCACAAAGCCTTGGGCAGCCGGGAAACGAATGCCGCGTGCGCGTCCACCTCGGAGGCCGACGGCTGGATCAGGATCGGCGTACGCGCGACCGGGGCAACGCCGGCCGCGGCCGCCCGCCGCGACTGGATCGCCAGCATCAGCGCCGGCTGGCGGCCGCCGACGAGCTCGAGATAGACGGCGGCGAGAAGCTGCGCGTCCTTCAGCGCCCCGTGCAGGGCCCGGTCGGCGAGGTCGATCTCGTAGCGGCGGCAGAGCGCGTCGAGGCTGGCCGGAGCGCCGGGGAACATCTGCCGCGCCCTGGTCAGGGTGCAGATGGCCCGCTGGTCCGGAAGCCTGGCGAGGCCGCAGCGGCCCAGCTCGGCGTTGAGGAAGCCGACGTCGAAGGCGGCGTTGTGGATGACCAGCGGCGCGTCGCCGAGAAACTCCAGCAGGCCGGTCGCGACGACCGGAAAGCACGGCTTCTCCGCGAGGAACGCGTCGGTCAGGCCGTGGACCTCGAAGGCCCCGGTCGGCATCGGCCGTTCGGGATTGACGTAGGCGTGGAAGATCCGCCCGGTCGGCACGTGGTTGACCAGCTCGACGCAGCCGATCTCGACGACCCTGTGCCCCTCCGCCGGGTCAATGCCGGTGGTTTCGGTATCGAGAACGACCTCGCGCATACGCCTTCTTCCCCTGCCTCTTCCCCCGGCATTTCCGGCACCCCAGCGCCGCCACGATACGCGCAATCGCCCGCATCGAACAGGCCCGGCCGAGGCCCGTCGGGATGACGAAGTCGGCGCGCCGCCGCTTCTCCGCGTCCGGCATCTGCCGGGAGAGGACGGCGTCGATCCGGGCGTCGTCCATCCCCGGGCGCTGGCGCAGACGCTGGCGCTGGACCAGCGCCGGGGCCGACACCACCGCGACGGTGTCGCAGGCTCGGTCGCCGCCGCTTTCGAACAGCAGCGGAACGTCGACGACGACGAGGCGCCGGCCGGCACGCCCGGCGCCGGCAAGGAAGCGTCGCTGGTCGGCGTAGACCAGCGGATGGACGATTGCCTCCAGGCGGGCCAGCGCGGCCGCATCGCCAAACACCCGCGTGCCCAGCGCGGCGCGATCGACGGCGCCGTCGCGAACGACGCCCGGAAAGGCCGCCTCGACCGGGCCGACCGCGGCGCCGCCACGGGCGAACAGGCCATGGACGACGCGGTCGGCGTCCCAGACCGGCACGCCCCGGCGGCGGAACATGTCGGCGGCGGTGGACTTGCCCATGGCAATCGAGCCGGTCAGCCCGAGCACGATCATCGTCCGGCCAGCCCCTCCTCGACGTGCCGGCGCAACTCCGCCGTCACCTCCGGGTCGATCCCGTACCACGCCTGGAACGCCGGGCGCGCCTGGTGGAGCAGCATGCCGAGGCCGTCGACGGTGGGATTGCCCCGCATCGCCGCCGCGGCCAGCAGCGGCGTCGCCAGCGGCACGTAGACGATATCGGTGACCACCGCGCCGGCCGGCAGGGCGGCGAGGTCGAGGTCGAGCGCCGGCTTGCCGCTCATCCCCAGGCTGGTGGCATTGACCAGCAGGGCGGCGCCGGCCAACGCCTCGGCCCGCCCGGACCAAGGCCGCACATGCACGGCGGCGGCGCCGAGGTCGGCGGCGAGGCGCTCGGCGCGGGCCTGGTCGCGGTTGACGAGGACCAGCGACGGCGCGCCCGCATCCAGCAGCGCTACGGCGATGGCCCTGGCCGCACCGCCGGCGCCGAGCAGAACGGCGGGACCCGCGTCCGCGCGCCAGCCGGCGCAACCGGCCTCCAGGCTGGCGATGAAGCCGAAGGCGTCGGTGTTGGTGCCGAACAGGCGGCCGTCGGGGCGGACGACGATGGTGTTCACCGCCCCGATCCGCCGGGCGAGGTCGGACACCTCGTCGGCCAGGGCGCAGGCCTCCTCCTTGTGCGGGATGGTGACGTTGGCGCCGGCGAAGCCGAGGGCGGAGAGGCCGCTGAGCGCCCGGCCCAGCGCACCGGGGCGCACCGGCATCGGCACGTAGGCACCGTCGACGCCATGGCGGTCTAGCCAGAAACCATGCAGCCTCGGCGAGAGCGAGTGGGCGACGGGCCAGCCGAGGACGCCGGCAACCCTCGCGGCGCCGCTCAGCGTCGCCGCCGGCGAGGCCCGTCGGGGGCTCACGACCGGCATGCGGTCAGGCCGGCAGCACGCCCTGGTCGCGCAGGTAGGCGAACAGCGCGAGCAGGGGCAGGCCGAGGATGGTGAAGATGTCGCCGTCCGTCGCCGAAAAGAGCTGCACGCCCGGGCCCTCGAACCGGTAGCCGGCGACGGTGTCGAGCGCGTCGGTCGCGGCCGTCTGCAGGTAATGGCCGAGGAAGGCTTGCGAGAACGGCCGCATGGTCATGGTGGCGACGTCGACGTGGCGCCAATGGCAGACGCCGGCCTGGGCGACCGCGACGCCAGAAACCAGCCGATGGCGGCGGTCGCGAAGCGCGAGCAGGGCCGAGCGGGCGGTCGGGAGGTCGTTGGGCTTCTCGAACCAGGTGCCGTCGCATTCGAGGATCTGGTCGGCGCCGATGACCACGGCCTCCGGCCGACGTTGGGCGATGGCGACGGCCTTGGCGGCGGCAAGGGCCATGGCCGCGGTCTCGGCGTCCTCGCCGCGGGCCCGCGCGCCGTCCCGAAGCGCGCCCTCGTCGAGATCGGCTGCGTCGGCGAGGTAGACGATCCCGGCCTCGTCGAGCAGCCGCCGGCGCGTCCGGCTGGCGGAGCCCAGCACCAGCGGGCCCGGCCGCAGGCGCGGCGGGATGGGCACCGCGCGTGCCTCGGCGTCCCCGTCGTTCCGCGGCTCAGCGCTCACCAGATCCACCGGGCTACGGCCTCCGTATACTCGGGCGAACCGCGGGAGAACGGGCCGCCGGGCTGTGGATGGAACGGGAGGGCTTTGGCGGTCATGCCCGCGGGCCGGCGAGGTTGCAAATTGCGCGGCTCTTGTCCGGCTGTTCATAACCAGCGCCGGCGGCGCCGGAAGGCAGGAAGAGGACCGCGAGCCGGGACATATCCCCAGGTTTACACTGCAGCGGGATCGGCTTCATCATCAATGGCCTCTGGTCCCTCGCCATCCGCTTGCCCACATCCCACGGGTGCAACCATCCCCATCCCGGCCGGATCCTTCTTCCTCATCCACAGCGGCTTAATCCCCGACTCTCCCGGGCCCTACTACAACAGCTACCTTTTCTCTTAAAAGAAGTGTTTTGATGTGAGCGTCGCTGCGTCTGTTGAAAACACCAGCCAGAGGGGCGGTCCACTGAGCAAGCGCCTGCTGCGCGCCTTCACTGACGAGCCCGCCGACCGGCCGCCGTTCTGGTTTCTCCGCCAGGCCGGGCGCTACCTGCCGGAATACCAACGGCTCCGCCGGGGCACGCCGAACTTCCTGAGCTTCTGCTACACGCCAGAGCTCTGCATCGAGGCGGCGCTGCAGCCCCTGCGCCGTTACGGCATGGACGCTTCGATCCTGTTCAGCGACATCCTGGTCATCCCGGACGCGCTGGGGCGGAGCGTCCGTTTCGTCGAGGGCCAGGGTCCGGTTCTGGAGCCGCTCAGGGACGCGGGCGAGATCCCGACGTGTGATATAGCGAGGCTCGACGACCGGCTGGCGCCGGTCTACGCCGCCGTCTCCGGCTTGGCCAAGGCGATCCCCGGCGACACCGCGCTGATCGGCTTCGCCGGGGCGCCGTGGACGCTGGCGCTCTACATGGTCGAGGGTCAGGGCGGCACCGCCGGCGAACGCGCCCGGTCCTGGGCCTGGCGCGAGCCCGCGAGCTTCGCCCGGCTGATGTCGGTGCTGAGCGACGCCGTCGCCCATTGCCTCTGCCGGCAGATCGACCACGGTGCCGAGGCGGTGCAGCTCTTCGACAGCTGGGCCGGGCTGTTGCCGGAGACGCAGTTTCGCGAGCTCGTCATCGCCCCGACCGCGACGATCGTCCGCCGACTGAAGGCGCACGCGCCGAACGTGCCGATCATCGGCTTTCCCCGCGCGGCCGGCGTGCTCTACGAGGCCTACGTCCGCGAGACCGGGATCGACGCCGTGGGCCTCGACGCCGGCGTTCCGGCGGACTGGGCGGCTTCGGCGCTGAAGCCCGGCTGCACGTTGCAGGGCAACCTGGACAATATCCTCGCCGTCGCCGGCGGCGCGGCGCTGGAAAGCGAGACCCTCAGGATCCTCGGGACCCTCGGCCCCGACCGGTTCATCTTCAACCTGGGCCACGGCGTGCTGCCGGACACCCCGCCCGAGCACATCGGCCGCATCGCCGAGGTCGTCCGCAACTGGAGTCGGCCATGAACGGGCGGGTCGCGGTCGTCCTGTTCAACCTCGGCGGCCCCGACCGGCTGGAAGCGGTGGAACCCTTCCTCGCCAACCTGTTCTCCGATCCGGCGATCATCGGTCTGCCGGGGCTGCTCCGCCGGCCGCTGGCGAAGCTGATCGCCCGCAGGCGCGCACCGGTGGCCCGCGAGATCTACGCCCAGCTCGGCGGCGGCTCGCCGCTGCTGCCACTGACCGAGGCGCAGGGTTCGGCGCTGGAGGCGGCCTTGGACGCGCGCGGGCTGGAGGCGCGCTCGTTCATCGCCATGCGCTACTGGCATCCGATGACCGAGGCGGCGGCGCGGGCGGTGGCGGACTGGCGGCCGGACGAGGTCGTGCTGCTGCCGCTCTACCCGCAGTACTCGTCGACGACCACGGGCTCGTCGCTGGCCGCCTGGAGCGAGGCCGCGGCCGCGGCGGGCGTTAGCGCGCCGACGCGGTCGGTCTGCTGCTACCCGGCGCAGGCCGGCTTCGTCGCCGCGGTGGCCGGTCACGTCGCCCAGGCGGTGGCCGAGGCGCGGGACGCCGGCGGCCGCTTCCGCCTGCTGTTCTCGGCCCACGGCCTCCCGGAGCGGGTCATCGCCCGCGGCGACCCCTACCAGTGGCAGGTGGAGGCGACGGTCGCGGCGGTGATGGCGGCGTTGGCCGATCCCGGCCTCGAGCACACGATCTGCTACCAGAGCCGGGTCGGGCCGCTGAAGTGGATCGGGCCCTCGACCGAGGAGGAGCTCCACCGGGCGGCGAAGGACGGGCTCGCCACCGCCGTGGTCATTCCCATCGCCTTCGTCTCCGAGCATTCGGAGACGCTGGTGGAGCTCGACGTCGAGTACCGCAAGCTTGCTACCGAGCACGGCATCGCCAACTACATCCGGGTGCCCGCGGTCGGGACCACACCGGCATTCATCGAGGGGCTGGCCGAGCTGGTCACCGCCGCGCTAGAACGGCTGAGCGGTCTCGCCGGCGGAGTCTCGAGTGGCGACGGCGGCCGGATCTGCGGCGAGCGGTGGCGATGCTGCCCGTGCCGGGCGGAAGCCGCGGCGGGGGCGTAAGGAGGCTGGGGATGGATGGATACCTCTGGGCGCGGGCGCTGCACGTCATCAGCTTCATCGCCTGGATGGCCGGCCTGCTGTACCTGCCCAGGCTCTACGTCTACCACTGCAAACAGGCCATAGGTTCGGACGCGTCGGAGACCTTCAAGGTGATGGAGCGCCGGCTGCTCCGGGCGATCATGAACCCGGCGATGATCGCGACGTTCCTCTTCGGCGGCATCCTCATCTGGCACCTGGGCAGCGACGCCTGGAGCATGGGCTGGCTGCACGCCAAGCTGGCCCTGGTGGTCGCCCTCGCGGCGATGCACGGCTACATGGCGAAGTGGCGGAAGGACTTCGCCGCCGACCGCAACACGCATTCGGAAACGTTCTACCGGGTCATGAACGAGGTCCCGACGGTGCTGATGATCGCGATCGTGATCCTCGCGGTGCTGAAGCCGTTCTGAGCCCGGCGGGCAGCGCAGACGCGCCGGCGCAGATCCGGTCCGCAGGGGGCACCCAAAGTGCAACCTCTACCGCTAAACAGCGTTTGACATGCCCGCGAGACTTGATCCATTCTGTTGCTAGCTTAGTCTCGCTCTCAGCCTTCCGCTCCACGCAGAGATCTCGAAGAAGCGTCCGTTCTGGCTCGGCTGATGGCCGCTGGCGGCTGTCTCCATCCGCAATGGTCGGCCCATCCGCGTTTCACGGCGTTCGCCGTCCCCATCCCCATCCCCACGAAGAAGCGTCACCACCGATGAACTTGAAGGAACTTAAGTCCAAGCCGCCGGCGGAGCTTCTCAGCTATGCCGAGCAGCTGAAGGTCGAGAACGCCAGCTCGCTGCGCAAGCAGGAGATGATGTTCGCCATCCTCAAACAGATGGCGGAGAACGAGGTCGCCATCTTCGGCGACGGCGTCCTGGAGATCCTTCAGGACGGCTTCGGCTTCCTCCGCTCGCCCGAGGCCAACTACCTTCCCGGGCCCGACGACATCTACGTCTCGCCCAGCCAGGTGCGCCGCTTCGGCCTGCGCAACGGCGACACGGTCGAGGGCGAGATCCGCTCGCCCAAGGACGGCGAGCGCTACTTCGCCCTGCTCCGGGTCACCCGGATCAACTTCGGCGACCCCTCGGAGGTCCGCCACCGCATCAACTTCGACAACCTCACCCCGCTCTACCCGCAGGAGCGGCTGGCGATGGAGGTCGAAAGCGGCGAGCGCAAGGACGTGACCTGCCGCGTCGTCGACCTGATCTCGCCGATCGGCAAGGGCCAGCGGGCGCTGATCGTGGCGCCGCCGCGTACCGGCAAGACGGTGATGTTGCAGAACATCGCCCACTCCATCGCCGCCAACCACCCGGAGTGCTACCTGATCGTGCTCCTGATCGACGAGCGGCCGGAGGAGGTCACCGACATGGCCCGCTCGGTCAAGGGCGAGGTCATCAGCTCGACCTTCGACGAGCCCGCCGCCCGCCACGTCCAGGTCGCCGAGATGGTGATCGAGAAGGCCAAGCGGCTGGTCGAGCACAAGCGCGACGTCGTCATCCTGCTCGACTCCATCACCCGGCTGGCGCGGGCCTACAACACCGTCGTGCCGTCGTCGGGCAAGGTGCTCACCGGTGGCGTCGACGCCAACGCCCTGCAGCGGCCGAAACGGTTCTTTGGCGCGGCCCGCTGCATCGAGGAGGGCGGCTCGCTCACGATCATCTCGACGGCGCTGATCGACACCGGCTCGCGGATGGACGAGGTCATCTTCGAGGAGTTCAAGGGCACCGGCAACTCGGAGATCATTCTCGACCGCAAGCTCGCCGACAAGCGCACGTGGCCCAGCATCGACATCACCAAGTCGGGCACCCGCAAGGAGGAGCTGCTGGTCGACAAGTCGACGCTGTCGAAGATGTGGGTCCTGCGCCGGGTGCTGATGCCGATGGGCGTGGTCGACGCGATGGAGTTCCTGCTCGACAAGCTGCGCCAGTCGAAGACCAACGGCGAATTCTTCGAGGCGATGAACAGCTAAGACGGGCCGCGGTTCAGGTTGATGCACCAGAACCCCGCAGCGTCATCAGCTCCATCTTAAGGCCCGGAACCTTACATTCGTCACCCGCGGGCCCATCATGGATGGCCGTAACGAGTACGGCCATGACGATCGAGCTGTAACGGCCGGCGTTGCTTGGACGGAGCAGCAGACGAGCAGACTCTACCGTCACCGCCGGACTTGTTCCGGCGGCCATTGAAGGCATGGACGGCCGCAGCGAGTGCGGCCACGGCGCTCACGCTATAGCGGCCAGCGTCGCTTAAGACGAAGCAGCAGACGAGCATACCCTACCGTCACCCGCGGACTTGTTCCGCGGGTCTATTCCGCGGGTCCATTACGGGTGGCTACAACGAGTACGGCCACGACGGTTGAGTTGTCACGGCCGGGCGCCGGCCGCTGTAGCGGCGGCGCAAAAGAAACGGGGGCGGACGGGCCGCCCCCGAGGCATGAAGATACGGATGGTCGGCAGTGGCTCGTTAGAAGCCGATCTTGAAGCCGGTGGCGACGCCGTAGCCGTCGTTTTCGACGGTGTTGCCCTCGCTCTCGCCGTCGAACCAGAACACGCCGCCGACGAGGCGGATCCCCGGCCCGAGCGTGTAGGTGCCGCTCAGCACCGCCTGATCGAGGCGCTGCCGGCCGCTGGTGTCAGCCGCGCCGACGGTGTTCGGGTTGCCGACGCCGCGCATGTAATCGACGCCGACCTTGTACGGGCCGATCTCGTAGGCGGCGCCGACGGTCCAGCCGGTGCTGTTGATCTGGTTGGTACCGCCGATGGCGGCGCCGGAGTCACCGCCGCGGCCCTGCTCGCCCTTAGCGAAGCCGAAGCCGGCGGAGAAGCCGGCGACCGAGGCCTGCCCGCCCAGCGACCAGGCGAAGAGGTTGTCGGTGTCCGCACCCGGACCGGCATCGCCCCACATCGCGCCCGCGGAGGCCTGCAGGCCGACGCCGCCGAGGTCGGCGGTGTAGTTGGCGCCGCCGGCCCAGCCGTTGGAGAAGCCGTTGCATCGGGCGCAGCTGCGCAGCGAGCTGTTGTCGTCGCCGCCCGCCTCGAAGTTGGGAATATAGGAGGCGCCGACCTGGAAGCCGCCGAAGCGCGGCGTCAGGTAGGTGATCTTGCCGGAGTCGTTGTCGAAGAAGCGCAGGTAGGTCGTGCCGACCGCGGTGTCGAAGACGCTGACCACCGGAATGACGAAGGCCTCGATGTTCAGCAGGTCGCCCGAGTCGAGGCTGACGCCGCCGTCGGGGGCGGTCACGTGGGTGAGGTAGCCGGCGTTGTTCTCGTCGCCCAGGATCAGCCGGCCCATGGTCGGGCTGGAGACGTACATGAACGACTCGTCGATCTGGTCGCCGTCGGTGTTGGCTTCGAGCTGGACGTTGACGCCGAAGGTCAGGTTGTTGTCCAGCGTGGTCTCGCCGATGAAGCAGACTTCGCTGTTATGCTTCTGGTCTACCGAGTTGTAGTTGTTTGGCTCAAGACCATCGATGTCCTGATTGCTGAAGACCACCCATTGCTGGTGGTAGCCACCCAAGCCGAGCTTCAGTCTTTCGGCAGCGGACGCGTCCGCCGCAATACCAGCAACGATGCCCATCGTTGCCAGCGCGGTCGTGCCGTAGAGCAACTTTTTCATCGTGACCCTCGCTGTTTTGCATTTGGAGTTCCCCCGTCGTAGCGGGAGTACTTCGACGGCCGCCCCCGGGCGATTGCGTCCGCCTTTACCGAAACGAGATCATCAAGGCATAGAAGCCGCGGCCGCAGCAAGGAGATCGCCAGAACGGGTGTGCTTAATTTTCAGCAGTGTGTTGCCCGCGCCACATTCATGACACAGGCCGGTTATTGACAGCGCGACCGCCGCGCGCTACCAGCAACGCCATGCATTCACAGCGACCTGTGGCGAGCCGCCTCTTTGCCCGTAGCGGCGGGACGCTCGTCGCCCTGCTCCTCGGCGCCGTCCTGCTCGCCGGCTGCGGCAACGTCAAGACCGAGGGCGAGTACCCCGATCCCGACCCGCGGGGCGGCAAACCCAGCCCCTACGGCAAGGCCGATTCGATCTTCGGCGAGGGCGGGCTCAGCTTCGGCACCGGAAGTCGCCGCCGCGACGCTGACGAGGGCGGCGGCGGGGGCATCGGCGTCAACAGCTTCCTCTGGCGCGCCTCCCTTGACACCGTGGCGTTCATGCCGGTGGCCTCCGCCGATCCGTTCGGCGGCGTGATCATCACCGACTGGTACGCCATGCCCGAGGCGCCCGACGAGCGCTTCAAGATCAACGTCTACATCCTCGGCCGGTCGCTGCGCGCCGACGGGGTCAAGGTGGCCGTGTTCCGCCAGGTCCAGGGGCAGGCGGGGGAGTGGCAGGACGCGGGCGTCCCGGTGCAGACGGCCTCCAGCATCGAGGATTCGATCCTGACCCGCGCCCGCCAGTTGCGCTTCGACACCATGCAGCAGTAGCCTCGCCCGTTCCCGGCCAGGATGCGGCGGAGCCGCGGCGGCCGAGGCCCTGGTGCAGCAAGTTCGAGTGGCGATGTCGCGCTACAATTTCAAAGAGTCCGAGCGCGCCTGGCAGGCGGCGTGGCAGAAAAGCAACTGCTTCGCGGCGGAGCCGGACCCGGCGCGGCCCAAGTACTACGTGCTCGAGATGTTTCCGTACCCCTCCGGGCGGATCCACATGGGGCACGTCCGCAACTACACGCTCGGCGACGTCATCGCCCGCTACAAGCGTGCCCGCGGCTACAACGTGCTCCATCCGATGGGCTGGGACGCCTTCGGCCTGCCGGCGGAGAACGCCGCGATCGAGCGCGGCACCAACCCCGCCGAGTGGACCTACGGCAACATCGCCACCATGCGCCGGCAGCTCCAGTCCATGGGCCTGTCCATCGACTGGTCGCGGGAGGTGGCCACCTGCCACCCCGGCTACTATCGCCACCAGCAGGCGATGTTCCTCCATTTCCTCCGCGACGGCCTCGCCTACCGCCGGGAGTCCTGGGTCAACTGGGACCCGGTGGACAACACCGTGCTCGCCAACGAGCAGGTCATCGACGGCCGCGGTTGGCGCTCCGGCGCGCTTATCGAACGGCGCAAGCTCAGCCAGTGGTTCCTGCGCATCACCGCCGACGCCCAGTCGCTGCTGGACGCGCTCACGACCCTCGACCGCTGGCCGGAGCGGGTCCGGCTGATGCAGCAGAACTGGATCGGCCGCTCGGAGGGCGCGCGCGTCCGCTTTCCCATCGACGGCCCCCCCGACAGCCCCATCGACGGGCGCGACGAGGTCCTCGAGGTCTTCACCACCCGCCACGACACGCTGTTCGGGGCCTCGTTCTGCGCGATCTCGCCGAACCACCCGCTGGCGGCGCGGCTCGCCGAGACCGACGCGCCGCTCCGCGCCTTCATCGCCGAGTGTTCGCGCCTCGGCACCACCGAGGAGGCGATCGAGACCGCCGAGAAGCGCGGCTTCGACACCGGCCTGTTCGCCCGCCACCCGTTCGTGGACGGCGGGCTGCTGCCCGTCTACGTCGCCAACTTCGTGCTGATGGAGTACGGCACCGGCGCCATCTTCGGCTGCCCGGCGCACGACCAGCGCGACCTGGACTTCGCCCGCAAGTACGGCCTGGCCGTCACGCCGGTGATCCTCCCCGAGGGGACGTCCGAGGAAGCCTTCCGCGCCGGGCCCGGGATCGGCGGCGAGGCCTACGTCGGGCCGGGCACGCTGATCAACTCGGCCTTCCTCGACGGCATGGGCATCGAGGCGGCGAAGGCGGAGATGGCCAGGCGGCTGGCCGAGCTCGGCGTGGGCGAGGCGGCGGTGACCTTCCGCTTGCGCGACTGGGGCATCTCCCGCCAGCGCTACTGGGGCTGCCCGATCCCGGTGATCCACTGCGAGGCCTGCGGCATCGTCGAGGTTCCGGAGGCGGACCTGCCGGTGACGCTGCCGGACGACGTGAGCTTCGACGAGCCGGGCAACCCGCTCGACCGGCACCCGACGTGGAAGCACGTCGCCTGCCCCGGCTGCGGCGGGGACGCGGTGCGCGAAACCGACACCATGGACACCTTCGTCGACTCGTCCTGGTACTACGCCCGTTACTGCTCTCCCAGGGCCGACGTTCCGGTGGTGCGCGCCGAGGCCGACTACTGGCTGCCGGTGGACCAGTACATCGGCGGCATCGAGCACGCGATCCTGCACCTCCTCTATTCCCGCTTCTTCGCCCGGGCCATGGTCCGCGCCGGCTATCTCGGCAGCGAGGAGCCGTTCAGCGGCCTTTTCACCCAAGGGATGGTCTGCCACGAGACCTACCGCGACGAGCAGGGCAAGTGGCTGTTCCCCAACCAGGTGGACACGTCGGGGCCGTCGGCCCGCCACGTCGACACGGGCCGGCCGGTGAGCGTCGGCCGCTCGGAGTCGATGAGCAAGTCCAAGCGCAACGTCGTGGATCCGGAAACGATCATCGAGACGTACGGCGCCGACACTGCCCGGCTGTTCATGATGTCCGACAGCCCGCCGGAGCGGGACCTGGAGTGGACCGAGGCCGGCGTCGAGGGCGCCTGGCGCTACCTCAACCGGCTGTGGCGGCTGATCGCCGAGAACGAGCTGCCGCTGGCCGCGGCCGGCGGCGGGAACGGCAGCAACGGGCCCGGCGGTGACGTGGGCGGCGACGTGGGCGGCGAGGCGCTGGCGGTGCTGCGGGAGATCCACCGGACCGTCGCCCGGGTTAGCGACGACCTGGAGAAGTTCGGCTTCAACCGCGCCGTGGCGAGGCTGCGCGAGCTGACCAACACGCTGGTCGATTTCCACGCCACCGACCCGGCCTCGGCGGCGGTCCGCCGCCAGGGGTTCGAGATCCTGGTCAAGCTGGTCGGCCCGTTCATGCCGCACGTCGCCGAGGCGTTGTGGCAGCGCCTGGGCCACGACGGGCTGCTGGTGGACGAGCCGTGGCCCGAGGCCGATCCCGCCTACCTGACACGGGACACGGTCACCCTCGGCGTCCAGGTCAACGGCAAGCTGCGCGGAACCATCGAACTCGCCGCCGGCTCCGCCGAGGCCGAAAGCCGGGCCGCGGCGCTGGCGCTGCCGGGCGTCATCGCCGCACTGGCGGGACGCGCGCCGCGCAAGGTCATCGTCGTGCCCGACCGCATCGTCAATGTGGTGGTCTAGGCAAGCGCGCGGATCCGCGGCCGGGTGCCGCAGGGCCGGTGCGATCGCCGGTGCGGTGCTCCTGCTCGCAGGCTGCGGCTTCCGGCCGCTGTACCAGGAGCCGGTGCCCGCCGCCGGCTCGGCCGGCGTCGGCAGCGAACTCGCCGCGGTCGAAATCGCGCCCATCCCCGACCGCGTCGGCCAGCTCGTCCGCAACGACCTCCTCTATCACATGGACGCCAGCGAGGGCGGCGGCGCCGCGGCCTACCGCCTCGACGTCCGCCTGGCGGAGAGCATCAGCGAGCTCGCGGTCGAAAGCACCGGCTTCGCCACCCGGTCGAACCTCCGCCTCGCCGCCAGCTACAGCCTGGTGGACCTGTCCACCGGCCGCCAGCTCGTCCTCGGCCGCAGCCGGGCGATCAGCAGCTACAACATCGTCGACGCCAGCTTCTCGACACTGACGGCACAGAACGCCGCTCGCGAGCGGGCGGCTGCGCGCATCGCCGAGGACATTCGCGCCCGGCTCGCCGCCTACTTCGCCGGCGACCGCACGCTCGACCCGGCCTCCTCGACCGCTACGCCCGCCGGGCCGGGAAGCGGTCCGGCGGCGCCGGCGCTGCCGCCGCCCACCTGGCGATGAAGCTCGCGGCCGGCAAGGTCGAGGCTTTCCTCCGCCGACCCGACCCCGCCGTTCGCGGCGTCCTCGTCTACGGGCCGGACCGCGGCCTGGTCCGCGAGCGCGCAGACGGCCTCTGCCGCCTGATCCTCGGCGATCCTGCCGACCCCTTCCGCCTCTGCGAGCTCTCGCCGGCGATGCTGAAGGACGACCCGGTGCGCATGGCCGACGAGATGGCGTCGTTGTCGCTCACCGGCGGGACCCGGGTCATCCGCCTCCGCGACGCCGGCGACGCCGCCGCGGCGCCTTGCGGCCGGGCCCTGGAGGCGGCGGCCGGCGGCAGCGCTCTGCTGGTCGCCGAGGCCGGCGACCTTGCCAAGCGCTCGACCCTGCGCTGCCTGTTCGAGGCGGCCGGCAACGCGGTCGCGATCCCCTGCTACGCCGACGACGAGGCGAGCCTGCAGCGCCTGGCCGCCGGGATGCTCGCCGACGCCGGGCTCGCCCTCGACCCCGACGCCTCGGCCTACCTCGCCGCCAACCTGGGTGGCGACCGGGCGATGAGCCGCGGCGAGATCGAAAAGCTGATCCTCTACGTGGGTGGGACAGAAGGTGGAACGGGGCGCCGTAGAGGCGGAGCTTCCCGAACCGTTAGCCTCGACGAGGTCGTCGCCTGCATCGGCGACAGCCGCGAGGCCTCCCTGGACGCGGTGGTCATGGCCGCCGCCGGCGGCGACGCCGCCTCGCTCGACCGTGCGCTCGACCTGGCCTACGCCTCCGGCATGCACCCGGTCAGCGTCATTCGCGCCGCCGCCCGGCACGTCCAGCGGCTGCACCTCGCGGCGTCGCTCATGGCGGCGGGCAAGTCGGCGCCCGAGGCGATGGCGGCCCTGCGCCCGCCGGTGTTCTACAAGCTGCAGGACGCCTTCCGCGCCCAGCTCCGGGCCTGGCCGGCGCCGAGGCTGGCGCGGGCGCTGAGCCTGCTCATCGACGCCGAACTCGACTGCAAGGTCACCGGGGCCCCGGCCGAGGCGCTGTGCGCCCGGGCGCTCTGGCAGATCGCGACCGCCGCCCGCCGCTCGGCCTGATCGGCCGGCCGCTCCGGGGCTCCTCGCTACTGCGGCGGCTGGCCGGCTGTGTCCTCGGCGGCCGCGTCGAACTCCTCCGCCTCCCCATCCGCCTGGTCCGCCGCCTCGTCCGCCGGCTCGGCCTCGTCGTCGAACTCTACGGCCGGCGGCGACGGTTCGGCGTCCTGCGCCCCGTGGTCGTAAACGGGGTCCTCGTCTCCAGCGTCGTGGACGAGAACCGGTGCCGGCGGGGGAATGGCCGCAACGGCGGTGCCGCGGATGGAGCCGGCGCCGCCGCCGTGCGCGCCGTGGCTCAGCCGCGACAGGATGTCGTCGAGCTGGTGGAGCGAGCGGTAGTGCAGGCTCAGGGTGCCGCCATGGCCGCGATAGCGGATCTCGACGGGCAGGCCGAGCAGGGTGCTGAGTTCGTGCTCCAGCGCTTCGGTGGTGGCGCTTTTGGCGATGGCGGTGACCCGGCGGCGCAGTTGGGTGGCGCCTTCCGCCTTCACCGCGCTCTCGGTCTGGCGAACGTTCAGCCCGCGCTTGACCACCAGTTCCGCCGTTGCCAGCGGGTCGGCCGCCGAGACCAGCGCCCGGGCGTGGCCGGCGGAGAGCTGGCCGTCGTCCACCATCGCCTTCACCGGCTCCGGCAGGCTCAACAGCCGCATCATGTTGGTGACGTGGCTGCGGCTCTTGCAGACGACGCGGGCGAGATCCTCCTGGGTGTGGGCGAACTCCTCCATCAGCCGGCGGTAGCCTTCGGCCTCCTCCAGCGGCGTCAGGTCCTGGCGCTGCAGGTTCTCGACCAGGGCGATCTCGAGCGCCTCGCCGTCGGTCAGCTCCTTGACGACGACGGGAACCTCGTGCACCTGCGCCCGCTGCGCCGCCCGCCACCGCCGCTCGCCGGCGATGATCTCGAACGCGCCCTCCTCATGCGGATGGCGGCGCACAAGGAGTGGCTGCAGGACGCCGCGGTCGGCGATGGAGCGGGCCAGCTCCTCGATGCCGGCCTCGGTCATCAGCCGCCGCGGCTGGAACCGACCCGGGCGGAGCTGGTCGACGGAAAGCGTACGCGAGGCGCGGAGCTGCTCCAGCCGGGCGTAGTCGCTCTGCTCGTCGCCCAGGAGGGCGGAGAGGCCTCGGCCGAGGTTGCGGCGCTTGCCGCCTTCGGGCGGGATCATGCGACCACCGCCGCGCCCCGTTTCTCCTGGCGGAGGACCTCGGCGGCGAGCGCCAGATAGGCGCGCGAGCCGGCGCAGCCGGTGTCGTAGATCAGTACCGGCCTGCCGTGGGACGGTGCCTCCGAGATGCGCACGTTGCGCGGGATAACGGTCTCGTAGACGACGCCGCCGAAGTGGGAGCGGACGTCGCCGGCGACGAGCTCGGAGAGCCGGTTGCGCTTGTCATACATGGTCAGCACGATGCCTTGGATATCCAGGGACGGGTTCAGGGTCTTCTTCACCCGCTCGATGGTGCGGAGCAGGTGGCTGATGCCCTCGAGGGCGAAGAACTCGCATTGCAGCGGCACGAGCACCGCGTCCGCCGCGACCAATGCGTTGATGGTCAGCAGGCCCAGCGCCGGCGGGCAGTCGATGAGGACGTAGTCGAAGCTCGGCCGCACCCGCGCCAGCGCCGTCTTGAGAAAGAACTCGCGCCGCTCCGCATCGACCAGTTCGATCTCGGCGCCGGAGAGGTCGACGCCGGCGGGCACGATGTGCAGCCCGGGGACCAGGCTTTCGACGCTCGCCGCGCCGATGGGGACCTCGCCGCTGAGGACGTCGTAGGTATTGGGGAAGCGGTCGGCCTGGGGAATGCCGAGGCCGGTGCTGGCGTTGCCCTGGGGGTCCAGGTCGATGATCAGCACCTGCTTGTGGACCGCAGCCAGGGCCGTGCCGAGGTTGATGGCGGTCGTGGTCTTGCCGACGCCGCCCTTCTGGTTGGCGACGGCGACGACGCGAGCGCAGCGCCCGCCGTCTGCTGGCCTGAGCTCGTTCATGAAGGCGGGTTCGTCATCGCGGGCGGATCGCGGTGATCTTGATCACGTGGCCCGACGGGTCTGACTGGCTGGGCATGAGGCTGGCCGACATCATCCATGTTTTTCCCGCTTGCGTCAATTCCGCGGCCGCGCCCCGGCCTTTCAGCAGCAGCGCCGTGCCCCCAGGCGCGAGGTGGCGATGGACGTAGCCGAGGAGACGCGGCAGCGGCGCGCAGGCCCGGGCGGTGACGACGTCGGCGGCGAGTGGCGGCAGCGCCTCGATCCGTGCCGTCTCCACCCGCGCCGACGCGCCGGTCATGCGAATCACCTCGCGGAGAAACGCGCATTTTCGCGAATCGCTTTCCACCAGGGTGATTGTCCCGCCGCTCATGAGCGCCAGCACCAGTCCGGGGAAGCCGGCGCCGCTGCCGAGGTCGGCGATGTGCGGCACGTCGTAGCCGGCGGGAAGCATCGGCAGGAGCTGGGCGGAATCGAGCATATGCCGGCGCCACGGGTCGGCCAGCGTCGACGCCGCCACCAGGTTGATCCGCCGCTGCCATTTCTCCAGGAGCTCCAGGTACAGCGAAAGCCGCGCGAGTGCGGCGGCGTCTGCACCCGTGAGGGCGGCAACCTGCTCAGGTGCGAGCGGATGTTTCACGTGAAACATCATCCCTCAGAGCACGGCCGGGAGCCGCCCGATGTTTCACGTGAAACGCCGGTGACGATGTTTCACGTGAAACATCGTCATCCCGTAAGGTCGAGCCTCTTCTGCTCGCGCCGGCGGACGTGGCCGAGCAGCGTCGTCAGCGCCGCCGGCGTGACGCCGCTGATGCGCGCCGCCGCCGCGAGGGTTGCGGGCCGCGCAACGCTCAGCTTGGCAACCACCTCGTTGGAAAGCCCCGGGATCCGCCTGAAGTCCAGGTCGTCGGGCAGGGTCAACGCCTGGTCGCGCTTGAAGGCGTGCACGTCCGCCTCCTGACGGGCCAAGTAACCGTGGTACCTGGCATCGATCTCCAGCTGCTCGGCGACGGCGGCGGGCAGCTCGGCCAGCTCCGGCCACCGTGTTGCCAGCCGGGCGACCGTCACGTCCGGGCAGGCCAGGAGGGCCGCTGCGGAGCGCTTCTGCCCGCCGTCGCCGACGGGAAGGCCAGCGTCCCGCGCGGCCGCCGCGTCGGTCGCGAGCGCCTGAAGCCGCCTCGCCGCATCGTAAAGAGCTGCCATCTTCGCCGTGAAGGCTCGCTGCCGCTCCGGACCGACCAGGCCCGCAGCGACGCCCTTGGCCGTTAACCGCCGGTCGGCGTTGTCGGCGCGCAGGTTCAGCCGGTACTCGGCGCGGGAGGTGAACATGCGGTACGGCTCAGCCGTGCCGAGCGTCACCAGGTCGTCGATCATCACGCCGATGTAGGCCTCGCTGCGGTCGAGTACGAACGTGCCCCGACCACCGGCGAGCAGCGCGGCGTTGGCGCCGGCCACCAAGCCCTGGCCGGCCGCCTCCTCATAGCCGGTTGTGCCGTTGATCTGCCCGGCGAGGAACAGCCCGGGCACGCTCAGAGCCTCCAGCGTCGGCTTCAGTTCGCGCGGGTCGACGAAGTCGTACTCGATGGCGTAGCCGGGGCGGAGGACGACCGCCTCTTCCAGCCCATGGATCGACGCGACCAGGGCATGCTGCACGTCCTCGGGCAGCGAGGTGGAGATGCCGTTGGGATAGACGGTGTGGTCGTCCAGCCCCTCCGGCTCGAGGAAGATCTGGTGGCGGGAACGATCCGCGAAGCGGACGACCTTGTCCTCGATGGACGGGCAATAGCGCGGGCCGATGCTCTCAATCTGCCCGGAGTAGAGCGGCGCCCGGTCGAGGTTGGCGCGGATCAGCGCGTGCGAGGCCTCCGTGGTCGCGGTGACGTGGCACTCCACCTGCGGCGTCGTGATCCGCTTGGTAAGGAAGGAGAACGGCTGCGGTGGTTCGTCGCCCGCTTGCGGCTGCAGCGCGCTCCAGCGGATGGTCCGGCCGTCGAGGCGGGGCGGCGTCCCGGTCTTCAGCCGGCCGAGGCGCAGGCCGAGGCGAGCGAAGGTGTCGCTGAGCCCGAGGGCCGGCTTCTCGCCGATCCGCCCCGCCGGAAGCTGCCTCTCGCCGATGTGGATAACGCCGCGCAAGAACGTGCCGGTGGTGATGACGACAGCACCGGCCGGAATCCTTTCCCCGTCGCCGGTGACGACACCGTTGATGCGGCCGTTGCGGTCGAAGCTCAGGTCCTCGACGGCGGCGGCCATGAGCGTCAGGCCGTCCTGGGCCGCGAGCAGCTCCTGCATGGCGTGGCGGTAGAGCCTGCGGTCGGCTTGCGCCCGGGGACCGCGCACCGCGGGGCCCTTGCTGGCGTTCAGCACGCGGAACTGGATGCCGGCCCGGTCGATGGCGCGGGCCATGAGCCCGTCGAGCGCGTCGATCTCGCGGACCAACTGCCCCTTGGCGAGGCCGCCGATGGCGGGGTTGCACGACATCTCGCCGATGGTGGCGAGCGCGTGGGTGACGAGCAGGGTGCGGGCGCCCAGGCGTGCCGAGGCCGCCGCGGCCTCGCAGCCGGCGTGGCCGCCGCCGATGACGATGACGTCGTAACGGGTCATAGCCGCGGACACTACCGGCGCCACCCGTCGCTGTCAAAACGGTGCGCGGCATGAGAGGGAGAGACGCAGCGATGTTTCACGTGAAACATCGTTACTCGCGGCAGGGCCTACGTCACTTGCCGATGCAGAAGTCCCGGAAGATGACGTCGAGAACCTGCTCGACGTCGATACGGCCGGTGATCCGGCCGAGCCCCGTCGCCGCCGCCCGGAGGTCCTCCGCCAGCAGCTCCACCGACGGCGCCACCTCCGCGTGGCGGATGGCGTCGAGGCACGCTTCCAACGCCGCGCGGTGCCGCAGCCGGGTCAGCGCCGGCGCTGCGGCCGTATCGAAGCGCGTGGCCACCGCCTCCTCCAGCGCCACGACCAGCCGCGGCATGCCCTCGCCGGTGAGCGCCGACACCCGCAGCGGCGCGTCGCCGTCGTCGGGCGCGGGCGCGGGCGGAAGCAGGTCCGCCTTGTTGAGGACAAGCAGGCTGTCGCCGTCGGCGAGCGCCACCGTCGCCGGGTCGATAGCGGGCCAGCGGGCTCCGTCGAGGACGACGAGCCGGAGGTCCGCCGCCTCCGCCCGCTGCAGCGCCCGGGCGACGCCCTCGCACTCGATCTCGTCGCGCCCCTCCCGCACCCCGGCGGTGTCGGCCAGGACCACGGGATAGCCGCCGACGTCGAGCGCCACCTCGATGACGTCACGAGTGGTTCCCGGGTGCGGGGAGACGATGGCGGCGGCGCGGCCCGCCAACGCGTTCAGCAGGCTGGACTTGCCGGCGTTGGGCGGGCCGACGATGGCGACCTCGACACCGTTGCGCAGCCGCTCGCCGCGCCGGCCGTCGTCGAGGTGGGCGACGATCTCGGCGGCCAGAAGCAGCAGCGCCTCGTGGACGCCGGCCTCCAGGCCGAGGGGGATGTCCTCGTCGGCGAAGTCGATGATGGCCTCGACGTGGGCCAGGGCACCGACCAGCCGGCTTCGCCAGCCGTCGTAGAGCCGGGCGAGCCCGCCCTGCATCTGCCGCAGCGCCTGGCGGCGCTGGGCGGCGGTCTCCGCCTCGACGAGGTCGGCCAGCCCCTCGGCGGCGGTCAGGTCGATCTTGCCGTTGGCGAACGCCCGGCGGCTGAACTCCCCCGGTTCGGCCGGACGCAGGCCGGGGCAGCGGCCGAGGGCCTCGAGAACCGCGTCGACGACGGCGCGGCCGCCATGAACGTGGAGCTCGGCCACCTCCTCGCCGGTGAAGCTTGCCGGCGCCGGAAACCACAGCACCAGCCCTTCGTCGAGGATCTCCCCGGTTCCGTCGGTGATGGTGGACAGGCTGGCGCGGCGGGGCGCCGGCAGCCGCCCGGCGAGACGCGTGACCGCCGCACCGGCGTCGGGGCCGGAGACGCGCACGACGGCGACGCCGGCGCGGCCCCTGCCGGAGGCCAGGGCGAAGATCGTCTGCTCTGCCATCCGCGTTTACAGCGACTTGTGATTAGCTGGATGGACTCACAACAGCGTCATCGCGAGCCGCGAGCGGCGTGGCGATCCAATACTGAAGGCACTGGGTTTGCTTCGTCGGCTGCGCCTCCTCGCAATGCGCCGCTGGTTCGCACCTTACTCAGCCAGGCTCCTAGTCCTCGGGGCGAAGCATGAGCCGGTCGACGCGACCGCCGCCGATGACGTGGCGCTCCAGGATCTCGTCGACGTCGGCCAGGGTCTCGTAGTGGTACCAGACGCCGTCGGGGTAGATGACCATGGTCGGGCCGTTCTCGCAGCGGTCGAGGCAGCCGGAAGCGTTGATCCTGACACCGCCCTCGAGCCCCAGCTCCTTGGCCCGCGCCTTCATGTAGTTGCGGAGCCGCAGCGAGCCGCGGCGGCAGCACGAGCCGCGCGGGTGATTGTCCGGCCGCTCGTTGACGCAGCAGAAGACATGGCAGCGGTAATAGGGCCGCAGCGGCTCTTCGGCGCCATCGGCTGCGGCTTCGGAAGCGCCGGCGGGCGGGACGGGCCCGGAGCCGTCGCTCAAGGCTTCTTTCCTTCCTCGGCCTCCTTGGCCGCGCCGGTGAGCCGCCCCCAGAGGAACTTCTGCCACTGCTCGAAGCTCTGCACGCCCGCGGGCAACCAGGTGCTGAACAGCGCCTCCGGCTCCATGGCCGAAAGCGTCTTCTTCATCCGCTCCTCGATCTGGGCCATCAGCGCGTTCTGCATCGGCTTGACGTCGGGAAGGCCGAACATGGTCCGCGCTTCCTCGGGCGTGCACTCGACGTCGATATGGATCTTCATCGTCCGGTCCCTGCCATTGTCCCGCACCCCCCCGGTCACACGGCGAGCGCGGCATCGGCGGGCTTGTACGGCGTGCCGCTGACGCCAACCTAAGTCAGCGTGCCGCCCGGCGCAACGGGCGCGCCGCCGGTAGGGGCCCCGCGCGGCCGCCACGACTTCCGTTCCCCGAAAGAGTACCGTGATGAACAGGCTCTCGCAGGAAATCAGCCCCTATCTGCTCCAGCACAAGGACAACCCGGTCCACTGGCGCGCCTGGGGCGAAGAGGCGCTGGCCGAGGCTAAGCGGGAGGACAAGCCGATCCTGCTCTCCGTCGGCTACGCCGCCTGCCACTGGTGTCACGTGATGGCCCACGAGAGCTTCGAGAACGACGAGATCGCGGCGCTGATGAACGCGCTGTTCGTCAACATCAAGGTCGACCGCGAGGAGCGCCCGGACCTGGACGGCATCTACCAGTCGGCTCTGGCGCTGATGGGCGAGCGCGGCGGCTGGCCGCTGACCATGTTCCTCACCCCGGAGGGTGAGCCGTTCTGGGGCGGCACCTACTTTCCGCCTAGTCCCCGCTACGGCCGGCCCGGCTTCCCGCAGCTCCTGCACGCCATCGCCGAGGCGTACCGGTCGGACAGGGCCAAGGTCGAGACCAACGTCACCGCGCTGCGCGCCGCGCTGGCGAAGATGCAGGCGCCCGAGCCCGGAAACGGCCTCAGCGTCGAGGCCATCGACGAGACGGCGCGCTTCGCGCTGCGGCTGATCGACACCCACCACGGCGGCACCGCCGGCGCCCCCAAGTTCCCGCAGCCGACCTTCTTCCGCTTCCTCTGGCGCGCCTACAAGCGCCGCGGCGAGGCCGTGTTCCGGGACGCGGTGACGGTCACCCTGGACGCGATCTGCCAGGGCGGGATCTACGACCACCTGGCCGGCGGCTTCGCCCGCTACTCCACCGACGACGTCTGGCTGGTGCCGCACTTCGAGAAGATGCTCTACGACAACGCCCTGCTCGTCGAGCTGATGACCGAGGTGTGGCGGGAGACGCACAGCCCGCTCTATGCCCGGCGCATCGCCGAGACCATCGACTGGGCGATGAGCGAGATGTGCGTCGAAGCACCGGACGGCGAGGTCTTCGCCTTCGCCAGCGCCCTCGACGCCGACAGCGAGGGCGTCGAGGGGAAGTACTACGTCTGGGACGAGGCCGAGATCGACGCCGTCCTCGGCGCCGACGCCCCGGCGTTCAAGGCCGCCTACGGCGTCCGCCCGGGGGGCAATTGGGAGGGCACGAGCATCCTCAACCGCACCGGCATGGGCCTGCCGGCGGACGAGGAGGAACGCAGCCTCGCCGAGTGCCGGGCCCGGCTGCTGGCCGTCCGCCGCGAGCGCGTTGCGCCGGGGCGCGACGACAAGGTGCTGGCGGACTGGAACGGGCTGATGATCGCGGCGCTGGCCGAGGCCGGCGCCGTGTTCGCCGAGCCGGCGTGGGTGGAGACGGCGGCGACCGTGTTCCGCTTCGTCACCACGCACATGAGTGAAGGCGGCCGGTTGAAGCACGTCTGGCGGGCAGGGCAAGCCCGCCACCCTGCCGTCCTCGAGGACTACGCCAACATGGCCAAGGCGGCGCTCGCCCTGTATCAGGTCACCGCCGAGCGGGGCTACCTGGACCAGGCGATCGCCTGGGCCGGGGTCGCCGACCGGCATTTCCACGACGACGCGGCGGGCGGCTACTTCGTCTCCGCCGACGACACCACCGACGTCATCGCCAGGCCGAAGTCGGTCGCCGACAACGCCGTGCCGTCCGGCAACGGCACCATGGTCGAGGTCCTGGCCATGCTCTTTTTTGCCACCGGCGAGACCCACTACCGCGAGCGGGCGGAGCGCTCGGTGCGGCTGTTCTCGGGGACGAACCCGCAATACCTGCTGAGCATCCCCGGCATGCTCACGGGCTACGAGCTGCTGGAAAGCGGCGCCCAGGTCGTCATCGTCGCCGATCCCGAGGATCCCGCGGGCGTGGCGCTGCGCCAAGCGGCGCTGCGGGCGCCGGCGGGGCCGCGCTTCGTCCTGCCGGTCGGGCCGGACCAGGCGCTGCCGCAGGGCCATCCGGCGTCCGGCAAGGGCCAGGTGGACGGCCAGGCCACGGCCTACGTCTGCGTCGGCCAGACCTGCACGATGCCGGCGACCAGCCCTGCCGAGCTGCTCGACCGGCTCCCGGGCTGACGCTATGACCGCGGCCTACGCGTCGCTGCCGGGGCCGGTCGGCTGGATCACCGTGTTCGTGGAGGACGGCGCCGTGGTGGCGCTGGAGTGGGGCCGCACGGAGGCCGAGGTCCCGGGCCTTGGGCTGGACGCCGCGGTGACGGAGCTGCGGCGGTACCTCGACGGCGAGCCGGTGAGCTTCGGCGTGCCGGTGCGCCCGGCCGGCGGCGCCTTCTTCCAGAGCGTCTGGCGGCGGCTCGTGGCGATCCCGTGGGGCCAGACGGTGAGCTACGGCGCGCTGGCTGCTGAGCTCGCCTCCTCGCCCAGGGCCATCGCCCGAGCTTGTGCAGCGAACCCGATCCCGATCATCATTCCCTGCCACCGGGTCGTCGCCGCCAGCGGCGGCCTCGGCGGCTACTCCGGCGGCGACGGGATCGACACCAAGGCGGCCTTGCTGGCCCTCGAGGGCGTCGGTCTGCCGCTGCAGCGCACGCAAAAGAAGAGCAAGGGGAGGACCCTTCATGGCCATGGCCATCCGCTTCCATGAAACCGGCGGGCCGGAGGTGCTGCGCTACGAAACCGTCGAGGTCGCAGAGCCGGGACCAGGGCAGATTTGCCTCAGGCAGACCGCGATCGGGCTGAACTACATCGACGTCTACCACCGCAACGGGCTCTACCCGGTACCGTCGTTGCCGAGCGGCATCGGGCTCGAGGCCGCGGGCGTCGTCGAGGCGGTGGGGCCGGGCGTCGAGACGCCCAAGGTGGGCCAGCGGGTGGCCTACGCCGGCGGGCCGGTCGGCGCCTACGCCGAGGAGCGGCTGATGCCGGCCGAGCGCGTCGTGCCTCTCCCCGACGCCATTGCCGACAAGCAGGCGGCGGCGATGATGCTGCAGGGGATGACGGCGCAGTACCTGCTGCGCCGCACTTACCCGGTGAAGCGCGGCGACACCGTGCTGATCCACGCCGCCGCCGGCGGCGTCGGCCTCATCGCCTGCCAGTGGGCGAAGCACCTGGGGGCGACCGTCATCGGCACCGTCGGCAGCGACGAGAAGGCGGCGCTGGCCAAGGCCAACGGCTGCGACCACCCCATCGTCTACAGCCGCGAAGACTTCGTAGCCGAGGTGAAGCGGCTCACGGACGGGCGCGGCGTCGCCGCCGTCTACGACTCGGTCGGCGCCTCGACCTTCGCCGGCTCGCTCGACTGCCTGCGGCCGATGGGGATGATGGTCTCGTTCGGCAACGCCTCGGGGCCGGTTCCGGCGTTCGAGCCGGGGATCCTCGCCACCAAGGGCTCGCTGTTCTTCACCCGGCCGACGCTGATGACCTACACCGCCGACCCGGCGGACCTGCGGCGGACCGCGGAGGAGCTGTTCGCGGTCGTCCAAAGCGGCGCGGTCAAGATCCACGTCAACCACGAGTACCCGCTGGCCGAGGCGGCGCAGGCGCACAGCGATCTGGAGGCGCGCAAGACCACCGGCTCGACCATCCTGCTGCCTTAGGCTTCCTTGTGCCGAGGTTGATGCAGCAGACATAAGCCGACGTCATCGCGAGCCGCGGCGTGGCGATGTAGGTCGGGTTAGCCTCAGGCGTAACCCGACGGATGGTGTGCCAGGCATGCGTCGGATTACGGCTTCGCCTAATCCGACCTACGGCTGAGTAGGCTTCGTCGCCTCGCAATGGCAGGCTCTATCCGTAAAGCGGCTCGAAGACGTTCACCGCAGCGTGACGACAGGCCGCCGCCGGCCCGCCGCACCAGGCGCTCGTTCCAGACCTGTCGGATTGCTGACGGCGGGCATCAGCCGCCGGTCAGGCCGGCCGTGCCACTCTCCTTTCCGGGCGCCGCATGGTGCGGCGCCGACGAGAGGAGAGATCGCCGATGCGCACGTTCACCGTCGCTGCCGCCGCCGTTACCGCCGCCGCCCTGCTGTCGCTTGGCACGGCCTCCGTCGCCCGGGCCGAGAGCCTCGAGCGGCCCTGCACCACCGCCCCTGAAGCGCAGTGGCTTTCGCTGGACGCGCTGAAGGCCAAGGTCGAGGCCCAGGGCTACACGGTGCAGAAGGCAAAGCTCAAGCGGGCCTGCGGCGAGATCTACGCCCGGGACAAGGACGGCGCCCGCACCGAATTGTTCGTCGATCCGACCTCTGGCGAAATCGTCGCCGTCGAGCGGGACTGATCGAGATGAGCCTCTGCAACGGGGCACGGGCAGCCGGCGGCGCGATGCCGCCGGCGAGGCCCCTTCCCGCCGCCGACCCGCGGCCCGTGCCGACGGTGCGGGTCTGGGATCCCTTCGTCCGCATCTTTCACTGGAGCCTGGTCGGGCTGTTCGTCGTCGCCTTCGCCACCGGCGACGAGATGGAGCGGCTGCACCTGGCCGCGGGCTACGCCATCGCCGGGCTCGTCCTGCTTCGCCTCGTCTGGGGCTTCATCGGTTCGAAGCACGCGCGCTTCGGCGACTTCGTCCGCGGGCCCGCCGAGGTGAGGTCGTACCTCGGCCAGGCGATGCGGTTTCGCGCCCCCCGCTACCTCGGGCACAACCCCGCCGGCGGGCTGATGATCCTGGCGCTGCTGGCGATGCTGATCGGCATCTCCGCGACCGGGTTCATGATGACCACGGACGCCTTCTGGGGCGCGGAGTGGGTCGAAGACCTGCATGAGGCGCTGGTCTACGTCACCCTCGGCCTGGTCGGCCTGCACGTCGCCGGCGTCGTCCTCGCCAGCGTCGAGCACGGCGAAAACCTGGTGAAGTCGATGATCACCGGCCGCAAGCGGGAACGGTAGGCGCCGGTGCCTCCGCGAATGCGTCCGATCCACAGCCGGTGCCCAGGGGGAGCGCGAGCCGCAGAGCGGCGCGCTACCCCGCCGGGAGGCGGAGTTCGACCTTCAGGCCGCCGAGGGTCGACGGGCCGAGGGACAGCGTGCCGCCGTAGGCCTCGACGAGGTCGCCGACGATGGCGAGCCCCAACCCGGCACCGGGCTTGCCCTCGTCGAGCCGCGATCCCCGGGCGAGCACGGCGGCACGCTCGTGCTCGGGCACGCCCGGCCCGTCGTCCTCGACCAGCACCACCGCGGTGGCCTCGCCGTCCGGCGAACCGGCGAGGCGCACCCGCGTATGCGCCCACTTGGCGGCGTTCTCGACCAGGTTGCCGAGCATCTCGGCCAGATCCTGCGCATCGACACGGACGCTGAGGTCGGGCAGGACGTCGAGCTGCCACCGAAGCGGCCTGCCTTTCGGCGTCCGCCGCATCACGTCGACGACCCGGGCTGCGACCGGAGCGACCGGCTGCTGGGCGCCGCGGCCGGCGCGGACGCCGGCGCGGGCCCGGGCCAGCTCCCGCTCGACGTGGCGGCGCATGCCGTCGACGAGGGTGGCGATCTCGTAGGCGACGTTGGCCTCGCCCCGGCTCTGGAGCTCCCTCGCGTCCTCGGCGAGCACCGTCAGCGGCGTCTTCAGGCCGTGGGCCAGGTCGGCGGCGTGGGCCCGCGCCCGTTCGAGGCTCGCGTCCTGGCCGTCGAGCAGGCTGTCGACCTCAGCCGCCAGCGGCCGGACCTCGTCGGGAAACGCCGTACCCATCCGCGCCGCGGTGCCGCCGCGGATCGCCGCGAGCCGGCGGCGGATCGTGTCCAGCGGCCGCAGGCCGACGCTCACCTGCACCCAGGCCGCGGCCAGGAGAACGGAGGCGAGAAGGGCCAGCGAGGGCGCCAGCTCGCCGGCGAACGCTCGGCCGGCGGCGTGGATTTCGGCACGGTCGGCGGCGACGGCGGCCCTGACGGTGCCGCCGCCCAGGCTCTGCGGCAGGGCGACGTGGCGCTCCAGGACCAGCAGGGCCGCCCCGCCGGGGCCGGTGACGGCGTGGCGATGGACCTCGCCGGTGCGCAAAGGGTCCGCCGGAAGATCGACCGCCTCGTCCCACAGCGAGCGCGAGCGCAGCACGGGCCCGCCCGGCCCCTCCACGATCTGCCAGTAGAGGCCGCTCAGCGGCTGCTCGAACCGAGGGTCGGCGAGCGGCCGCTCCAGGCGCAGGGCGCCGCCCTGGTCGCGGCCGAGATGGCCGATGAGCTGGCGGAGGTTCAGCTCCAGCTCGGCGATCACCCGTCGCTCGACGTGGCGCTCGAACAGCAGCGTCAGGCCAAGCCCGGCCAGGGCCAGCGCGATCAGGATGGACGCGGCGCCGGCGGCCAAAAGCCGCATCCGGAGCGAGCCGCGGGTCAAGGCGGGGCCGGCTCGGACACGACGTAGCCGAACCCGCGGCGGGTCTCGATCAGCTCGACGGCGCGGAGCTTCCTGCGCAGGCGCCCTATCAGGACCTCCACCGCGTTGGGGTCGCGGTCGTGGTCATGGGCGTAGAGATGCTCCATCAGCTCCCCCGGCGGGACCACCCGGCCGGCGTGGTGCATGAGATAGCTGAGGCAGCGGTACTCGAGCGGCGTCAGCGCGATCGGGTCGCCGTCCACGGTGGCCCGCATCTGCCGGGTGTCGAGGACCACCCGGCCGATCGCCAGCAGCGGCGACCCGCGGCCGGCGGACCGGCGCAGGAGTGCGCGCACCCGCGCCAGCAACTCTTCCATGACGAAGGGCTTGCCGAGGTAGTCGTCGGCGCCGGCGTCGATGCCGGCGACCCGCTCGGCCCAGGCGCCGCGGGCGGTGAGGATCAGGACGGGCACGTCGCGGCCGGCCTCGCGCCATTTCTTCAGCACCGTCAGCCCGTCCATGCGCGGCAGGCCGAGGTCGAGGACCACGGCGTCGTAGTCCTCGGTGTCGCCGCGAAACCAGGCGTCCTCGCCGTTGTCGACGCCGTCGACGGCGTATCCCGCCTGCTGCAGCACCGCCAGCAGGCGCCGGGCGATGCGCGGGTCGTCCTCGACCACGAGCAGGCGCATCAGTCCGCCTCCCGTTCCAGCACCCGCCCGCTCGCCGCGTCGACGTAGACCTCGACCAGCCGGCCGCCGGGCTCCACCACCTTGAACTCGTAGACCCACCGGCCATGCTCGCGCTCGAAGGACACGCGGGTGATCTCGCCGCCGAGTTCGCCGCCGACCAGCCTCAGGATGTCCGCCAGAGGCAGGGCCTCTCCCCGCTCGACCGCACGGCGCGCGTTCTCGTGCTCATGGTCCTCGCCGGCCCGCGCGGGAGAGGCGACCAGCGCCACGATGGCGCATGCGGCGAAGCGGATCAGCTCCCGGCGGAGCGGACGATACATGAGGCGCAGTCTGCACCATGGCCGCTGACGAAGCGCTGACGGCAGGCGGTTGGTGGATAACGCGTCGTCGTTGCGAGGAGGCGAACGCCGACGAAGCAACCCAGTGCTTCAAGTACTGGATCGCCACGCCGCTCCGCGGCTCGCGATGACGGTGTTGTAAAGCCCAGTGTACCCGCTGGAAATCCTGAAACGCCCTACGGCGCCGGGGGCGTCGGGAACCTGACCGGTTCCGGGCGCCATGGCCGCCGAATACCCGGTGGTATACAGCCGGTCATGATGATCAGCCGGGCGGTGCAGCGGTGCCCGGCGAGCCAGAGGATCACCTCGTTCCCGTCCATCTCGGGCATGACCATGTCGAGCAGGATGATGGTCGGGGCGAAGGCGTCGTAGCGGGCGGCCAGCTCCCGCCGCTGGTGACGAGGCAGACCTCGTAGCCCAGCGGCTGGGTGACGTTGCGCACGAACCGACCCAGCGCCTCCTCGCCGTCGCACACCAGCAAACGCTGCTTCGCCATGGCTCCCCGCCCCGCATGGCTGACCCGGCCAGCCTGCACGAAGGAGGAGGCAGAAGCAAACGGCTACGAGCCGCCGTCCATCTTCAAGGCGGCGATGAAGGCCGACTGGGGGATCTCGACCTTGCCGAACTGGCGCATCCGCTTCTTGCCGGCCTTCTGCTTCTCCAGAAGCTTCCGCTTGCGGGTGATGTCGCCGCCGTAGCACTTGGCGGTGACGTCCTTCCGGAGCGCGCTGATGGTCTCGCGGGCGACGACGTTGCCGCCGATCGCGGCCTGGATCGGGATCTTGAACATCTGGCGGGGGATCAGGTCCTTCAGCCGCTGGCAGATGGCCCGGCCGCGGGCCTCGGCATGGGTGCGGTCGCAGACGAAGGAGAGCGCGTCCACCGGCTCGGCGTTGATCAGGATGCTGATGCGCACCAGGCCGCCCTCGGAGAAGCCGTCCATCTCGTAGTCGAAGCTGGCGTAGCCGCGCGAGACCGACTTGAGCCGGTCGTAGAAGTCGAAGACCACCTCGTTCAGCGGCAGGCGGTAGACCACCATGGCCATGGTGCCGCTGTAGGTGAGCTCCTTCTGCTCGCCGCGCCTCTCGGTGCAGAGCTGCAGGATCGGGCCGAGGTAGCCGTCGGGGACCAGGATCGTCGCCTTGATCCACGGCTCCTCCATCCTGGCGATGCGCACCGGGTCCGGCATGTCCGCCGGGTTGTGGATCTCGCGCATGGTCCCGTCGGTGAGGTGGACGCGGTAGACGACGCTGGGCGCGGTCGCGATCAGGTCCAGGGTGAACTCGCGCGACAGCCGCTCCTGGATGATCTCCAGGTGCAGCAGGCCGAGGAAGCCGCAGCGGAAGCCCGAGCCCAGCGCCGCCGACATCTCCGGCTCGAAATGGAAGCTGGAGTCGTTGAGCCGGAGCTTGCCGAGGGACTCGCGCAGGTCCTCGAACTCGGCGGCGTCGGTGGGGAACAGGCCGCAGAACACCACCGGCATCGACGGCTTGAAGCCGGGCAGCGGCTCGGCCGCCGGCTTGCGGTCTTCGGTGATGGTGTCGCCGACGTCGGTGTCGGCCACGGCTTTGATGCCGGCGGTGATGAAGCCCATCTCGCCCGGACCCAGGGCCTCGACCTGCTGCGGCTTGGGCGTGAAGATGCCGACCTGATCGACCTGGTGGGTGGCGCCCGACGCCATCATCCGCACCCGCGCGCCCCTGCGCAGCATCCCGTCGCGGACGCGCACCAGGATGATCACGCCGAGGTAGGGGTCGTACCAGCTGTCGACCAGCAGCGCCTTCAGGGGCGCCGTCTCGTCGCCCACGGGCGGCGGCAGGCGCTCGACCAGCGCCTCCAGCAGCGCCGGCACGCCGACCCCGGTCTTGGCCGAGACGTGGAGGGCGTGGCTGGCGTCGAGGCCGATCACCTCCTCGATCTGGCGCGTGATCCGTTCCGGCTCGGCGGCCGGCAGGTCGATCTTGTTCAGGACCGGGATGATCTCGTGGCCGTTCTCGATGGCGAGGTAGGCGTTGGCGAGCGTCTGCGCCTCGACCCCTTGCGAGGCGTCGACCACCAGCAGCGAGCCCTCGCACGCCGCCAGGCTGCGACTGACCTCGTAGGAGAAGTCGACGTGGCCGGGCGTGTCCATCAGGTTCAGGGTGTAGGTGTGGCCGTCGGGCGCAGGGTAGAGCAGGCGGACGGTCTGCGCCTTGATGGTGATCCCGCGCTCGCGCTCGATCTCCATGGAGTCGAGAACCTGCTCGCGCATCTCCCGGTCGGAGAGCCCGCCGCAGTGCTGGATCAGCCGGTCGGCCAGCGTCGATTTGCCGTGGTCGATATGGGCGATGATGGCAAAGTTGCGGATGAGCGAACGCTCGGTCATGAGGGCGCTTCTACCATCGCGGTGACAGGGGCACCAGAGGGCGCTTCGCCGGCGCCTCGGCGGCACTTCGAGCGCATGGGCCGGGAACGCTCGGCCCGCCGCCGGCTTTACAGATCGGGCTGCTCCAGCTTGCGCTGTCGGCAGGCGGCGACGACGGTGTTGCGCATCAGCGAGGCCACGGTCATCGGCCCGACGCCGCCCGGCACCGGGGTGATGGCGCCGGCCACCGTGCGCGCCTCCTCGTAATCGACGTCGCCCACGAGCTTCGTCTTGGCGTCGGCGAGCGGGATCCGGTTGATGCCGACGTCGATGACGATGGCCCCAGGCTTGACCCAGTCGCCCTTGACCATCGCCGGGCGGCCGACGGCGGCGACGAGGATGTCGGCGCTGCGGCATTCCTCCGCCAGGTCGCGCGATCGCGAGTGGGCCACGGTGACGGTGCAATTGGCGGCGAGCAGGAGTTGCGCCATCGGCTTGCCGACGATGTTGGAGCGGCCGAGGACGACGGCTTTCAGCCCGGTCAGGTCCTCGCGGACGCTGCCGATCAGCCGCATGCAGCCGAACGGCGTGCACGGCACCATCGCCCGAGCGTCGCCGGTGACCAGGCGGCCGGCGTTGATGACGTGGAAGCCGTCGACGTCCTTGTCAGGCTCGATGGCAGTCAGGACCGCCTCGGGCTGGATCTGCGGCGGCAGCGGCAACTGGACGAGGATGCCGTTGACGTTGGCGTCCCGGTTGAGGCCGTGGATCAGGGTGAGCAGGTCCTCCTCGCGCACGTCGACGGGAAGCCGGTGCATCAGCGAGCGGATGCCGACCTCGTCGCACATCCGCTCCTTGGTGCGGACGTAGACCTGGCTCGGTGCGTCGTCGCCGACCAGCACCATGGCCAGCCCCGGGACGACCCGGTGCAGCTTGCGCAGGCTGGTGACCTCGTCGCGGACGGCGCGGTTGAGCTTCGCCGCCAGCGCCCGGCCGTCGATGATCTCGGCCCAGGTCATCGAGGGTCGACCCCCGCGGCGGGCAGGGCGGCGGGCAGGGCGTCGACCCGGGCGGCGATGACCGCGGCGTCGCCGGCGATGGCGACGGTCTTCTCCCGGCCGCCGGCGCCGGCAACGACGGTGAAGGCCGACTTCGGCAGCCGCAAGGAGCGGGCGAGCAGGGCGATCACGGCGGTATTGGCTTCGCCGTCGTGCGGCGGGGCGGTGACCGCGAGCTTCAGCCGAGCCGTCCGGCCGTCGCCGACGGCCGCGCCGACGCGGTCGGCGCCGGCGCGAGGCGTGACGTGGACCCGCAGGCGCACGCCCGCGGTGCCGAGCGAATAGGGCACCGGCGCGCAGGGCGCGGGCCGGCCGGCCGGTGTCACCGCCGGGCGAACCCCCGGGCGGAACCCCGCGTCAGGCCGCGATGGATGCATACAGCCGGACGAGGACCTGCTGCAGGAAGATGAGCAGCAGGATCAGGATCAGCGGCGAGATGTCGATGCCGCCGAGATTGGGGACGATGCGGCGGATCGGCCTCAGCGCCGGCTCCGTCACCCGGTGAAGGAAGTCGCCGACCATGTAGACGAAGCGGTTGCGGGTGTTGACGACGTTGAAAGCGACCAGCCAGCTCAGCACGGCGCTGATGACCAGCGCCCAGATGAACAGCTCGATGACGGTGGTGATCAGCCAGAAGAGGGGGCCGAGGATGACGTCGCTGCCCTGCATGGGGTTTTGGTCCCTGGAAAAGCCGGCGGTACCCTAGCCGCGCGCCCCCGCGGGCGCAAGCGCGAGGGGCGAGGGGTTGGCGAGGGGTGATGCGCGGCATTGAGCGTATCCCGTGGAGCGCCGTGCGTCGCTTAGGACGGCGCCGCAGTGAGTTGCCCCAGGGGGCGCCAAAAGGTGGCCTCAGCGGCGATGCCTGAAGGAACCAGTGAGGGCTAGTCCGTTCACGAACTTTCCCCCGCCAGCGACAGACCCTCCGCCTGGGCCGCCTTCTTGAGCATCTGGTCGAGAGTGGCAAGTGGCACGCCCTCTCGCTGCGCAAGCTCCAGGTATGCTGCGTCATAAACCGTTAGACGGTGCCGGCGGGCAAGCGCCAGGACGTCCTTTTCGTTCGGCGCGGTGTCCACCACAACCGGCATCAGCGACAAGACATGGAGGAACGCCTCGCTATCCGGCTCTGTGACGCGCCCACGGCGTTCGTTCATGACGAGCGTGTTGCGGATTTCGAACCACCAGATGGACGGTACGAACGCCGTGTCGGTGCGCATCCGCTCCAACGCCGCGTCCGCATCGGAGCTGGCCTCGTCGGTGAAGATCCACGATGCCGCTACCGATGCATCGAGCACGAAAGGCATCAGTACTTATGGCCCTCGTGACGGGTGGACAACAGCTCGTCCAGGCTGATCCTGCCGGTGCGTTTGCGCAGCGTCTTCAGGGCCGCGATCGCACGGTCGATCTCCTCCCGTCGCCGCGTCGCCTCAGGCACGATGCGGGCCACAGGGCGCCCGTGGCGGGTGATGACGATGGTCTCACCGCGCTCGACCTCCTCCAGCAGCTTGACGAGGCCGGTATCGGCCTCGGAGGCCTGGACTTCCCGCACGGCTGCTCTCCTCGTGGTCTCCGTATGATGCGGGGCCAGTATAGCCGGTTGCCGCCGATGCCGCATGGTTGCGAGCCGAGCGGGCCCTGAGCGCGCAGTCGGGGCCATTCTTGACAGCGGCGGGCGGTTGCACCCATTATCCCGCCCGCGCACCGGGCCCGCCGCGGCGGCCATTAGGGTTGCGTTCTCGCGTATGGGGCCGTAGCTCAGCTGGGAGAGCGTCGCGTTCGCAATGCGAAGGTCAGGGGTTCGATCCCCCTCGGCTCCACCAATCGATCCCAGCCGATCATCACGGCCGATCATCCCGGGGACCCGGCACAGTGGCGAAACAGCCTGAGGCAGCCCGCCGGACGGCATTGCGGTGAGCGACGCCGGGGACCTGATCCAGCTCGGCCGGCCGTCGCCGATCGCGGCTTCGCCGGACGCCGCCGTCCTTGAAACGGTCGAAAATCCTGAGGCCAACGAGCTCTATCTGGTGCGGTTGACGGCGCCGGAGTTCACCACGCTCTGCCCGGTCACCGGCCAGCCAGACTTCGCCCACCTGATCGTCGATTACGTGCCGGCGGTGCGGCTGGTGGAGAGCAAGTCGTTCAAGCTCTACCTCGCCTCGTTCCGCAACCACCGCGGCTTCCACGAGGCCTGTACGCTGGCCGTTGCGGCGAAAATCCGCTCGGCGGCGGCGCCTTCGTGGCTGCGCATCGCCGGCTACTGGTATCCCCGAGGCGGCATTCCCATCGACGTGTTCTACCAGACCGGCGAGCCGCCGGCCGGGCTGTGGCTCCCGGACACCGGCGTCGCCCCCTACCGCGGCCGCGGCTGAGGCCGGCGGGGCCCGCCAGCCTGATCACGACCCGCTTTAGCCGAACAGGTCGAAGGCGATCGGCACCCGCACGGTAATCCGCGCGTCCGGCGCGTCGTCGGTGACGCCGACCGAGACGCTGACGTTGAGGCCGACGTCCTCGCTGATCCCGTGGGACAGCCCGAACAGGAGCGAGCCGGCCTGGAAGTCGTCGGTCGAGGTGGTCGTGCGCTCGCCGGTGGCGAGGTTCGTCTGCTTCTGCTCGGTGCCGGCGATCCAGTTGTGCTCGTAGGCGAGGCTGAGCGACAGGCTCTCGTTGAGCGCAAAGCCGATGCCGAAGCTCGCCCGGACCGAGTCGCCCGGATCGACCTCGTCGACCCGGGTCCGGATCGTCCCGGAGGTGAAGGTTTTGTCGACGTCGCTGGCGAAGTTGTAGACGTAGCCGACGTTGGCGAAGAGGACCGCCGGGTCGGACGGGTAGATCACGGTGAGGCTCGGCTCGACGCCCCAGAAGCCGGAGCCGGTCGGCGCCTCGTCCTCCGGATCGACGTCGTAGGGCCCCTTGCCGGTGTTGCTCTGCGCCCTCAGGTTGGCGACGAAGAACGGCCAGCCGCCGTTGCCGCGGTTGAGCTGGTAGTGCAGGCCGAAGTCGATGTCGCCCAGGCCATTCATCTGCAGGGTGTCGGTGCTTTCGTCGGCTTCGCCCACCTCCTGGCGGGTCAGCCGGTCGCGGCGGACGACGAAGGGGACGCGCACGTCCGCCTCGAGCCGGCTGGTGATGCCGTAGCGGGCGGCGAGGCTCGCCGTCAGGGTCTCGCGCTGGGCCTTGTTGACCTCGATGATGCCGATCAGCAGCGCATCGACGATCTCGATGCCGTTGAAGAAGAACCGGTTGGCGGTGTCGTAGGTGTATTCGAGCTGCGGCTCCAGCACGAGCGTGCCGCGCGGGGTGAGCACGCCGCCGACGTCGGCGAGGAGGTCTACCGCCGGCGGCTGGCCGGGATCGGCCTGACGGCCGGCGCGGCCGTCGCTCGCCGCCACCGCCACGGCCCCCGCGCGCTGGCTGGCGCCGGCGGCGTCGTTCTGGGCGAGGACAAAGCCGCCCTTGGCCCAGCCGTCGTCGCCTCCGAACGGCTGGCGAAAGCCGATGCCCCAGGTCCCGCTCCCGCCCCCGCCGGTGCCCGCGAGGTCGGGGCCGGCCGTGGCCGGAGCGGCCAGCCCCTGCATCGCCATGAGCAGCAGCGCGCCCGAGAGCGGCCTTGCGACCGATGCGGGCAGGTTCAGCGGGCGGGTGCGCATGGGGCGGTGATCCAACTTCCCAGGAGGCCAACGAACCCCCCCAGGATCACCGCCCGGCGGTTAAGGCCGCGCTAACGCCCGCGCACCGCTGCGCGCCGTTGTCAGTAGCCGGTCGGGGCGACCTGCTGAGGCTTGTACCCCCGCTGTGTCATGCACTCCGATGTGGCCTGATCGACCACCGTCTGCAGGTTGTCGGTGAACGCCGTGGTTGCTGCCGCCGCACCAAGCCGGAAGAGCGGGTCCATCCAGGTGTTGTTCCGCATCGCGCCCATGTAACTGCTCGAGACGGATGTTGCCATTGCCGGCGCGCCCAGCCTGCCCCCGGCGCTGCCGGCAAGCCTCGCCGCTTGCTGGTTGCCGTGCCTCGCGCTCTGGGCGGCGAATAGCGCTTGCTGAACACAGTCTTGCCGCGCCCGCTCGCGCGCGGCCGCCTTGCCGCCGACGTATTGAACCGTGGCGTCTTGCGGCATGACCCAATGGTCCTTCATGTTCTTTGCCGCCTTCCCCACCCAGGCCAACGTGCTTTGGGCTACGTCCGTAGCGCCGATCTCGAAGTTGCTTGCCGCGCCATGTTGCCCCGTGGGCGACGGGCCGGAACAAGCCGTCAGAAAGAAGATGGCACTTATCATTACGACCGCGTGCATCTTTGCCCCCTATCGCAAATAAGAATTGCTAGCATCGGAAGACGCCGCCTATTCTCTGGAAAAAGCGTAGAGCGGTTAAAGCAGCAGCTGCAACAACTTCAATAGGGGAAGAAGAGGATCAGAAAGGTTTACTTCGCATGAGGATGCTTCTTATTCCCCATCTGGAGAGGACGGGTCTTAATCGAGCCTGGCGAGAGGCGTCTGTTGTCCAAGCGGGGCGTAGCGAGGTAAATTTGCGCCAGGGTCGTAGCCAGCTTGCGCCGCCGCGGCGAGTTGTGGCTCGCTGACGAAGACGAGGCTGCCGCCACACTTGGTTGCTTGTGGGAGATGGTCCCCGGTCCCGAACTTCGGGCAGCGAGGGAGAAGCAACTTGTACAGACTCACGATAGATAGCCCGCAGGAGTCGCCGCCTGCGTGATCAGCCGCAGCGGGCCGGTGCGGGCGACGTTGGCCATGGCGATTTCGTCGCGGACGAACAGCGAGCCGGCGTAGCCCAGCGCGTTGACGCCGATGCCGTGCACCGCCTCGCGGCTGCGCGGCACGATCAGCATCCACCGGCGGGTGAGCAGCAGGTTGTAGGGCTTAGCCGGGCGGCCATCGACGTCCGCCGCCTCGTCGGCCGCGGCAAGGCCGGCGGCGGCGAGCAGCCCCCGGTATCCCCGGACCAGCTCGCCCGTCCCGGGCGCGCCGCCGAGCCGCAGGGCCGCGTGGCGGAAGGCGAAGCCCGGCACCGTCGCCGGCGTTCCCGCCTCCGCCTCTGCCAGCACCGGCGCCAGCAGCGGCTCGATGGGCACCGCCGGAGCGCCGCGCCTGCCGCCGTGCCCGCCCTCGCGGGTTGGCTCCGGGTCGAGCGGCAGGGGAACGAGCTGGAGATGCTTGTGCGGCTGGCTGGCGCCGGCGGCGGTGCCGCCGTTGAAGAAGCCGAGGCCGTCGATCTCCGCCAGGCAGAGCGCCATCGCCTCCAGGTCGGCGACCGTCAGCAGCCGCTCCTGGTCCTC
>Ga0209573_1001097_pt1 | contig 44908 bp, 38 predicted proteins | sample TNRBio252014_DNA_FD_185870 | JGI IMG/M metagenome (GOLD analysis project Ga0209573, IMG submission 185870) | Wastewater treatment Type I Accumulibacter community from EBPR Bioreactor in Madison, WI, USA - TNR Reactor_6/25/2014_ DNA (SPAdes)... | ecosystem: Engineered > Bioreactor > EBPR >...
TGAGCAAAAACTTCATCGTGACTTTTCAAGCCAAGATCGATGCCTTCGTGGATCTCACGCCCGGAGTCAAGACGATCATCAATACCGGCACGGTCACGTCGGACGGGTTCAAGGTCCCCTTCGTGACGGTTGATCCGCTGTACGGCAGCATCGGCGATTTTGTCTGGCTGGACCTGAACAGCGACGGCGTGCAGGATGGGGGCTCGGAAATCGGCATTGCCAACGTGGCCCTCAATCTGTACCTCGATGCCAATAGCAACAGCATCATCGATGCCGGCGACTCGATCATCACTACCCAGACGACCGATGCCAACGGCAACTATCTGTTCACCGGCTTGCTGGCCGGCAGCTATATCGTCGATGTCGTCAATAGCACCGTACCCGCCAACTACCAGCTGACGACCAACAATGACCCGAAGCCGGTCGCCCTGGCGGGCGGTCAAGACTATCTGCAGGCCGATTTTGGTTATGCGCCCGTCAGCAGTATCAGCGGCCATGTTTACAAGGACGCCGGAAACGATGGCCTCTGGGACGGCACGAGCGCCGGTATCGCCGGGGTCAGCCTGACCCTGAGCGGCTACGACGCTCTCGGCAACTATATCGTTCTGAACGCGACCACCGATGATGACGGCTATTACGGCTTTACCGGCCTGAATGCCAGCGACCCCAACCTCGGCTATACGGTGACCGAAGCCCAGCCTCCCCTCTACTTCGATGGCAAGGAGACGGCGGGCAGCAGCGGTGGCAACACCACCGTCAACGATGTGATCAGCGCCATCATCCTGCCGGCAGGGGTTGCCAGCGTCAACAACAACTTTGGCGAACTGCCACCGGCACTTATCAGCGGTTATGTTTACCAGGACGCCGGCAACGACGGTGTCTGGGATGGCGAAAGCGCCGGCATTACTGGCGTCAAACTGAGCTTGACCGGCGTTAACGACCTCGGCAATGCCGTTCAGAAGAACATTTTTTCGGGCATCGGTGGTCGCTACGACTTTGTCGACCTGCGCCCGGGCACCTACACGCTCACCGAAACCCAGCCTACAGGATATCTCGACGGCACGGACACGGCCGGCACTGCCACCCCGGGCAGTACGCCCGGCAGCGCCGGCAACGTCGGCACCGATATCATCAGTGGCATCACCCTGGTGGCGGGCGGAGTCAGTAGCGACAACAACTTCGGCGAGATTCGGCCCGGCGGCTTGTCGGGCTTCGTGTACGTGGATGCCGATGACAGCGGTACCCGGCAGGTCTCTGAGGCGAAGATCAGTGGCGTCACGCTCACCCTCTCCGGCAGCAACGACCTCGGCACCATCACGCCGCTAAGCACCACCTCCAACATCAGCGGCTTCTACAGCTTTGGCAACCTGCGTCCGGGTACTTACACGGTCACCGAAAGCCAGCCGGCGGCATACGTGGACGGGCAGGATACCCAGGGCAACCTAACGCCCATCCCCGGCAGCCGCAGCACCGACTACATCAGCGGCATTAGCGTGGTCGCTGGCTCGGTGACGCCAAACAACAACTTCGGCGAAGTGCTTCCAGCGACCGTGAGCGGCTTCGTCTACCTCGACACCAACGACAACGGCAACCGGGCCGGTCCCCCCAGCGAACCCGGCATTAGCGACGTCAGCGTCACCCTGACCGGCAAGGACGATCTCGGCAACTCGATCAGCCTGAGCGCCACCACCGCTGCCAACGGCGCCTACAGCTTTAGCGGCCTGCGTCCAAGCAGCGTGGCCGGCTACACCGTCAGCGAAAGCCAGCCCGCCAACTATGTCGATGGCAAGGACAGCGCAGGCAGCAGTGGCGGCAGCGTGGCGGTCAACGACGTCATCAGCGGCATCGTCGTCGGGGCGGGCGGTTCATCGGCGAACAACAACTTCGGCGAACTGCTGCCGGTCAGTGTCAGCGGCCATGTGTATGTGGACGCCGGTAACGATGGCGTATGGGATGGCACGAGCGCCGGCATCGGCGGCGTCACCCTGACCCTGACCGGGATCAACGATCTCGACCAGTCGCTCAATACAGTGGTGATCACGGCCAGTGATGGCGCCTACAGCTTTACCGGCCTGCGGCCAAGCAACCTGTTCGGCTACACCGTCACCGAGACACAAGCGGCCGGCTATCTGGACGGCAAGGACAGCGCCGGCAGCGCGGGCGGGAACACCACCACCAACGACGTCATCAGCGGCATCGTCTTACTCAATGGCGGTTCCAGCAGCGTCAACAACAACTTCGGCGAACTACCGGCCCCGGGGAGCCTCAGCGTTATTGCCTACAGCGATCTGTACGACGACGCGAGCAGCGTGACGGCGATCGCCATCGACCTCGACGGGGGTGGTATCGAGAGCGTGCCGCTTGCCGACTCGAGCAAGGAGTTCGGCAACGCTGATGGACGCGTTGACGCCAGCGATGATCGCTTCCTCGACCTGTCGATCTGGCGGGACGGCAACCACGAGACCGACGCTGGCGAGTTGATGAGTCTCGCCGAGGCGAATGTGCTCAGCCTGAGCCTCGCGTACAACGCCGACAGCCCGTTCTGGGATGCGCAGGGCAATCAGCACCTCGAACAGAGCAGCGCAAGCCTGAGCGACGGGCAGGTGCTTGACATGAGCAGTGTCAGCTTCGCCCTCGCGGACAACGATGCTGCTGGCGCTAGCGCTACTGATGTGTCGCCGCTAAGCCTGGCTTGGGCCTTCGCCTAGGGCACGCCCCGCTTCGCTCGCGCGCTGGCTCGTCGCGCACAAGCGGGGCGCGCGGCCCGGATCGCTGCCGGGCGTCCCTCAGGCGATCTCGCAGGCTTCCTCGAAACTCAAGCGTGGCCCACGCGGATGCAGCGCCGCGGGATCGCCGATGCCAAGATTGCACAGAAAATTGGCCTGGTAACGCCCGTCCGGAAAGAACGCGGCGTTGAGCTTGCCAGCGTCGAAACCGGACATCGGCCCGCAATCCAGACCCATCGCACGCGCGGCGAGAATCAGGTAAGCGCCTTGCAAGGTGCCGTTGCGTGCGGCGGTGCTGGCAGCCAGTTCCGCGTTGCCGGCAAACATCGGCTGGGCGTCGTAGGCCGGGAACATCGTCGGCAGATGTTCGTAGAAGCGCGTGTCGGTGGCAACGATGACGGTTGCCGGGGCAGCCAGCGTCTTGTCCAGGTTACCGGGCGATAGCGCTGGCGCCAAACGTGCCTTGCCCTCGGCGCTGGTCACGAACAGCAGCCGCGCGGGCTGGCAATTCATGGACGTCGGGCCCCACTTCATCAAGCTGTACAGATGACGCAGAGTGGCCTCGGGAAGTGGCTCGGGGGCGAAAGCGTTGTGGGTTCGCGCTTCGCAGAATAGTTGGGCGAGTGCTGCGCTGTTCAGGCTTCTGGTCATGTGCTCTCCTCCAGAGGTTTGGGCGGGCGCTGACCAAGCGGCTGTGGATGCCCGCTGCAGCGCTTCGCCGCTTTGGTTTCTTGCGTCCGTTTCGGCTGCTTCGGCCGCTTTGGCTGTTGCGTCCGTTGCGTCCGTTTTGGTTTCTCTCGTTCTTAAAGCTTCTTGTGGCTACCGTCGCACAGCGGCTTGTTGGCGCTGTGCTTGCAACCGCAAAAGTACAACTTCGCGGCCGCTTCCGCTTTGTACTCCAGCGGCAAGAAGGGGCCCGCTTTGTGGCTACCGTCGCAGAAAGGCTGCTTCCTGCTGTTACCGCAAGCGCACCACCAGTAGGTCTTGCCGGCTTCGACATCGACCGCGTAAGGCGCTTGTTGGGCAACGGTGGGCTTGTTCTCGCTCATGGCAGTCTCCAGTTTCTTGTTGTCGCTCGCCAATAGGGCAAGCCGGGGCGGGGCCCGTGGGCCCCGTGCGACCGCCAGTCTACTGCTTCAGGGCTTCGACAGCGATGCTTAGTGTCACCTCGTCGCTCACCTGGGGCGCGTTCTTGCCGGCGTTGAAGTCGGAACGTTTGATCTGGGCGACCGCATTGGCGCCGATGGCGTCCTTCTTGAGCATCGGGTGCGGCATGGCGTGGAAAGAGGTGACAGTCAGGGTCACCGCCTTGGTCACTCCCTTGATGGTCAGCAGACCTTCGATGGACACCGGCTTGTCGCCTTCGAATTTCACGGCCGTCGACTTGTAGGTGATGGTCGGATACTTCGCGGTATCGAAATAGTCCTCGCCCTGGATATGCTCGTTGAACAATGGGTAACCGGTATCCACCGACCTGGCGTCAATGCTGATGTCGACCGCGCCGGTCTTGGCCGCACGGTCGACAACGATGGTCCCGGAAGTCTTGTTGAAGCGCTGGATCTGCTTGGAGTAACCAAGATGGCTGTACTCGAAACGCGGATAGGTGTGGTTCGGATCGACGACAAATGTTTCGGCTGCGGCGAATACCGGCGCTGTGAAAAGGCCGCTGAGGGCGAAAACGGCGAAAACTTTGCGTACGGCAACTTGCTTCTTCATGCAATATCTCCTTGAAATGCGAGCGAGGGTGATTCCGCAGACGGTTCCGAACTGCTCGCCTGCAACGGATTACTTGCCGGCTGCTGCAGGCGCAGCGACGATGTGAAACTTGATTTGCACTTCGTTGGCGACGGCGCTGACATCGGACCAGATGCCGTCACCAACACCGAAATCGAGGCGCTTGAGGACGAAAGCCCCGGCGAAGATAGCATGACCACCCTCCTCCCGGAAGCTGAAAGGCGCGCTGACAGCCTGCGTCTTGTCCTTGATGCTCAGCTTGCCAAGGAGTTCGAACTTGTCGCCACCGAGCGGACGAATCGCCGTCGCAACGAAAGTGGCGGTGGGGAACAGTTTGACGTTGAACCACGCCTTACCGACCACCTCGCCGTCGGCGTCCGCTGAGCCGGCATCGACACTGGCCAGGTCGAGCTCGAGCCGGGCAGTCGCCGCCGCCGGCCTGGCCGGATCGAAAGCCAGGGTCGCGGAGAACTTTTTGAAGCGCCCATCGACCGCTACTCCCATTTGCTTGAAAACGAACTGCAGCGTGCTCTTGTCGGCCTGGAACTGCGTAAACTCGACCGCCTGCGCGGCGCCACTGGCGAACAGCAGCGCGGCCAGCAACGCGGACAGCAGCGCGGCCAGCAACGCGGACAGCAGCGCGGACAGATCAAGGCGAATGATGTTCATGTTTTCTCCATGGGTGCGTCAACCGGGGGAAGGCTTCGCTGCAGGTCAGCGGCTTGGCGCCTGCGATTGAGTACGGGTTTTGGTCGGCGGGCACTCTTGCCGGCGCTTGCGCAAAGGCAGCATGCGCGACAGGATGTCATCGCGGTCGACGAGATGATGCTTCAGCGCAGCGCCAACATGCGCAACCACCAGCGCCGCCAGACTGAGGTTGAGGATCTTGTGCACCGTCTGCAGCAGCTCGCCAAGCGCCTTGTCCTTGCCGAGGAGATCGGGCAGCGGCAGGACGCCAAAATACACGGTCTGGAAACCTTTGGCGGAGCTCATCAGCCAGCCGCTCAGCGGGATGGCGACCATCAACACGTAGAGCAGATGGTGCATGCCGTGCGACGCGGTCTTCTGCCAGCCGGGCATCGCCGCCGGCAAGGGCGGCGGCCGGTGACCCGCTCGCCACAGCAGGCGTAGCAGGAGCAGCATGAAAGCGGTCACGCCGGCCCACTTGTGCCACGAATAGAGCTTGAGCTTGTCGGGTGATAGCGGCAGTTCGTGCATGTAGATGCCGAGGCTGAACAGGCTGATCAGCAGGATAGCCATCAGCCAGTGCAGAGCAATGGCAGGATTGGAATAGCGCCTGTTGGACATCGTCGTCACCTTCTTTCTGGTTTGCTGGCAGCTCTTCCCGAGCCAGGAGTTGAGAGCTGAGAGTTGCGCGTCGAAAACTGAAAACCCGCCTTGTCCTGTGATCCCGCCTTGTCGTCTTGTCGCCTCGCGTCTCCGACTTCAATGCGTAGCGAAGAGTTCCTGCGCCAGGCAGGCCAGCGGACGCAGCGGATGGTCGACGAGAGTAGCAAAATCGGTGCTCATCCGTGCGCACTTGTCGTCTGCTCCGGCTCGTCGTCAGCCGCCGCGCCGACACGCGGCCGTTGCCGATCATGCATGCGTTATGCGATTATCTGCTGGCCAAGCACTGCTGCATCCGCAACGCAAGCAAGACAAGCAAGACAAGTTAAAACAATCTACTGGAGGAGGTGAAATGATCAACAAGCCCGTTTGGGACGAATCGATATTGACCAGGGATGGCCTGTTTCCGACCGTCCTGGCGATTGGCGATTCGTGGTTCTGGTACCCGAAGAATAATCTTCTCAACCAGCTGCACAAGCGCCTGAACCGCAAGAAGCGCCACATCATCCTGGTCCGTGGCCATAGCGGTGCCGAAGCCGTCGAGTACGAATCAGGCCCGATTCGCGAGCAGATCGAACGCGACCTCGACCGCAAGAAAGGCTATGGCCGGACGATTAAAGCGGTTTTTCTGTCGGGTGGTGGCAACGATTTTGCCGGCCGTGACGATCTCGGGAAGCTGCTTCTGGAAGACTGTTCCAACGCTAGTTCAGCCTTCGCCTGCTTGCGTAGCGGCCAGCCGAAGCAGCTCTTCAGCAGCGTCATCGACGCCCTACTCAGCGTCGTTACGCTGGTCGAGGAGAAAATTCCCGGCACGCCGGTCTTCGTGCACAGCTACGACTATCCGCCGCCAAACGGCAAAGGCTTCCTCGGTCTCGGGCAATGGTTGCAGTATCCGATGGATGAAGCCAACGTAGACCGCGCCCTGCAGCCGGAGGTGGTCAAGCTGCTGATCGACGAGTTCTGGCTGTGCCTTGAAGAAGCGCAGGCGAAAGCGCCAACACTGCAACTGGTGGACGGGCGTCATACCCTGAAGCCCGAAGACGATTGGGCCAACGAGTTGCATCCGACCGTACGCGGCTTCAATCGCCTCGCAAAATGCTGGCGGCCGGCGCTGGAACGGACAGGAATCGCCTGAGCGGAGAGCTGCCCCGCCTGCCGACCCGCCTGTTGCCGCATTTTGACGACGTCGGCTTGACCGCCCCGGCTTGACCACCGTCGTGGCTGGCCGGCTGGCACGGCGGTCGGGTTGATCATCAACCCGGCCGCCGACAAAACCCTCAGGCGGCCGCCTGCCGGGTAACGCCACCGACGCGCAGCGCGGTCAGGATCGACAGCCCCCACAGTGCGGCAATGCCGATCAGCACCGCGGCGAAACGCCCGCCGTCCATGAGCCCGCCGAAGACCAGCGGCGCCAAGGCCAGGCCGGTATCGAGCCCCGAGTAGACAAAGCCGTAAACGCGGCCGTACGCCGCCTGCCCGAAGCGCGAAGTGGCCGCCCGGCGCACCAGCAGGTCACGCGATGGGCCGGCGATTCCCGTGCAGTAGCCAATACCGACCATCAGCGGCAACACGCTCCACTGCGGCAGCGGCAGCAGCGCCAGCGCGATAGTGAGCAATGCCCCGGCGCCGAGCGCCGCAGCAATCAAGCGTTCCTGTTCGCCTTTCTGGGCCAGGAAACCGCCGGTCAGAATGCCGCCAGCGCCACCGACCAGATACGCCGAAAGCGCCGTCGCCCCGGCCGCCAGGGACAGACCATGCAGGTTTTGCAGGATCGGCGTCACGAAATTCTGAATGCCGCCAAAGGCAGTGGTGATCAGCAGAAAGAACAAAAAGCACATCCAGACCGCCGGCGAGCGCAGAAAACCGAACGCCGAAATCGCCTGCCCACGCGCTGCGCCGCCGACCAGTGAGCCCGGCGGGTCAGCCAGGGTCCGCCGCCGCCAGGCGACGAGCAGCAAAGCCAGCGCTGCGACCCCCGCGGCGGCCAGCGCGGCCACCCGCCAGCCGGCAGTCGCAGCAATCCCGGTCATGAACACCGGCGCCAGCGCCCAGCCCAGATTGCCCGACAAACCGTGGATCGAGAAAGCGTGCCCGAGCCGGTGCTGCGAGACGTGCCGGTTGAGCACCGTGAAGTCGGCCGGGTGGAAAACACTGTTGCCCAGCCCGGCCAGCGCGGCAACCAGAGTCAAGCCAAGGTAATCGTCGACCACAGACAGGAGCAGCGCCGCAAGCAGAAAACACGTAATGCCGCCACCAAGCACCCTGGCCGCGCCAAAGCGATCGACGAGAAAACCGGCCAGCGCTTGCCCAATCGCCGAGACGACAAAGAAAATCGTCATCGTCGCGCCGATGCCCGTAAAGCTCAAACCGAAATCATGCATCAACCACGGAAACAGCGGCGGCAGCAGCAAATGGAAGAAGTGTGATACACCATGCACGAAACCGATCAAGGAAATCACTTCCAGATCGTGGTTCTTTTCAGGCAGGGAGGCGACAACGTCGACAGCGGTGGTCATGGGAATGCTCCGGAGCAGGAAGTCGAAGTCTAGCTGTTTAGAGGCGCGTGGAGCGCGAAACGCCGATAAGGATCCTCAGGGATCCTCAGGGATCCTCAGGGATCCTCAGAATTCGCAGGCAGCGGCCTGGGTACAGACCTTGCCGACGCGATCGCCGCAAGCCGTTTGCTGCAGCGTGGGTGGACGTCCGGCAGCTCACGTTCGATACTATGTCCGTAGCGTGCACCGTGCACGCTACGCGCGGGGAGGAAGCTTCGCTGTTTAGCCGGATTCCTGATGCCTCAGTCTCTTGCCCTTACCGATCAACCCTCAGTTCCTGAGTGTCGTGCAGCCCCTGCCCGCACGCACACACCTCACAGCTGGCAAGCTTCCTGGAGTCGCACCCGATGATCCTCCGGCAGTCGCTCTTCGCGCTGATCGCGATGACGCTCGTAGCACCCGCCTACGCGCAGCTCACCCTGCCCAAGCAGTTTTCCGGATTGCTCCAGCCGGCGCCGGCCACGCAGGCCGCCGCCGGCGAAGAGGCCAGCGACGGACGCGCCCACGCCGAGGCGCTACTAGCCGAGGCGCGCCGTCAACAACAGGAGCAAGTGCACAAGGACCGGGGAAGCGCCGAGGAGGGATTGCCGACCAGCGAGCGCCAGCGCCTGCTCGATCGACTGGTCCTTTTTTACAGCGACCGCCTGAAGCTGTTTGACGAACTCGATACGCTACAACACTCACCACCCGAGACGGCAAACCAGCGCACCCTGATGGCAGAGCTCGCCGGCCCGCCACCCTACTCCGCCTTGCGGGTCGATGCCCTGCGTGATGAACACGACACCCTGAGCGCGCAGCTGAAAAGCCTGACCGCTTCTGTCCGTGCACTCGAAGCCCAGCAGGCCGGCCTGGTAGAGGCGCGCAAGCGAGCGAGCGAAGCCCTTCGTCTGGCGGCCGATCGGCGCAATCAAACCGACAAGGATCGCGACAAGCACGAGCTCGCTGCCCTGCGCCTGCAAGAGGCAGAGGCCGACGTGACCGCCAACGGCCTGGCCCTGGACTTCATGAATCTGAAATTGAAGAAGCTGCAACCACTCGCCGAACAAATGCGGCGCCTGCTTTCCCGCGTCCTCCCCGAACAGAAACTTGCCAAGGACGAGCTCGAGCAACAGCAGGCGAGAGCGCGCGGAGACCTGGCCAAAGTGAGCACCGAAATCGATCAGCTCACCGCCGAAAACAACAAACTCACGGTCGAGCACGAACGACTGGCGAAACTGCTGCCGGGCGCCGATCCCGATGGCCCTATTGCCTATCGCATGCAAGTTCTGGCCGAACAGATGGAGACCAACCGCCTGCGGCTGATGACCCTGACCTGGCTGCACGGCCTGATTCAGATCGCCAGCGACGCCTGGCGTCAGCGTTTCGTCGGTTACAGCTCCGACGATGCTGCGGCCCGGCAGGCGGTTCTCGTGGCGCTGAAACGCACCAGTGAAGAGCTCACCAGCCGCCGCGACCTGTTCAACGAACTGCAGAACGGGGCACGCGTGGCGGTCCGGCAACAAGCGCTGCGGCTCGACAATCCCTTGCTCAGTTCCAGTGCGAGGGCACAGGAAGCGGCAATTCTGGAGGCCCTCGAAAAACGTGTGCAGGCCTACGAACGCCTCGAAGTTGCCGGCAGCCGGCTCTATCGCCAGCTGAACCGCTGGCTGGCGGATTTTGGCTTCAGCGGCGAAGCCGGCGACGCCAGCAACTGGAAGCTCGGCGCGCTGCAGGTGAAACAGGTTCTCAAGGAGGTCTGGGACTTCGAGATGTTTGCGGTCGAAGATTCGACCGTCGTCGACGGCAAGACGGTGACCGTTGCCTACGGCGTCACCGTCGGCAAGAGCATTGGCGCGATTGCCCTGTACATCGTCGGCTACTGGCTGTTCTCGCTGCTCTCGGCGCGCATGCAGAGGCTGATGGTGAGCCGCTTCGATGTCGACGAGCAAGTGGCTGGCGTCATTCGTCGCTGGGCGATGATCACCCTGGCGATCGTGCTGATCATCTTCATTCTCAATCTGGCGCGCATCCCGCTCACCGTTTTCGCCTTCATGGGTGGTGCCCTTGCCATCGGCCTCGGTTTCGGAACGCAGACGATCATCAAGAACGTCATCAGCGGCATCATCATCCTCTTCGAACGCAAGATTCGCGTTGGCGACATCATTTCCCTCGCCGGCACGACTGGCTATGTGACCCAGGTCGACCTGCGGGCATCGACGGTGCTCGGCTTTGACGGCATCGAGGCGCTGGTACCCAACTCCAGTCTTCTCGAAAACCAGGTCGTCAACTGGACCCATTCCGATGCTCGCATCCGGCGCGAAATCAGAGTCCGCATCGCCTACGGGTCACCGGTGCATGGCGCGGCCGATATCATCCTGGGCTGCGCCGACGATCACGGCGAGGTCTTGAGGAACCCGAAGCCGGAGGTTTTTTTGGAGGACTTCGGTAATAATGAGCTACTGCTGGTGCTGCTTTTCTGGGTCGAGCTGGGGCCGAAGCTGTTCGGACGCCGGGTCGACAGCGACCTGCGCTTTGCAATGGAGAAGCGCCTGGGCGCCGCCGGAATCAGGATCCCCTTCCCGCAGCACGACGTGCACCTCGACGTCTCGCAGCCCCTGCCGGTACGTATCACGCCGGCGCCCCCAGCCACCGACTAACGAAAGGAAAGTGCCATGAACCAGAAACTCCTTGAGCGCATCGACCGCCCCGGCCAAAAAAAGATTCTCGCTTGCGACGGCGGCGGCATCCTGGGCCTGATCAGCGTCGAGATCCTGGCCAGAATCGAAGCCGAGCTACGCGCCAAACTCGGCAAGGCCGACCTTGTACTCGCCGACTACTTCGACTTCGTCTGTGGCACCAGCACCGGGGCCATGGTTGCGGCGTGCATTGCGGCGGGCATGTCCACCGACCGGATCCGCAAGTTCTACGTCGAAAGTGGCCAACAGATGTTCGACAAGGCATCGCTGTTGAACCGTCTGAAGTACAGCTACAACGACGAGCCGCTGGCGCAGAAGCTGCGCAGCGAGCTTGACGCGGCGCTCGCCCACGCGCCCACGCCCGGCGAAGCCAACGCCACCCTCGGCGATGCCAATCTGCGCAGCATGCTGATGATGGTGATGCGCAACGCGACCACCGATTCCCCCTGGCCGGTCTCCAACAACCCGCGTGCCAGGTACAACCAGCTCGATCGCCAGGACTGCAATCTGCGCCTGCCGCTCTGGCAACTGCTACGGGCAAGCACCGCCGCGCCGACTTTCTTCCCGCCCGAGGTGGTCACTTTCGCGCCGGGTACGGACAGGGAGTATCAGTTCGTCTTCGTCGACGGCGGCGTCACCACTTACAACAATCCGGCCTTCCTGGCTTTCCAGATGGTTACCGCCGCGCCATACCAGGTCGGCTGGCAGACCGGCACCGAAAACCTGCTGATCGTCTCGGTGGGGACCGGCGGCGCCGCCAACGCCCGCCCCGATCTCAAGGCCGACGATCTGTGGCTGCTCGACAACGCCAAGAACCTGCCCGGCGCGCTGATGAACGCGGCTTCCGCAGGTTGGGACATGGCCTGCCGGACGCTGGGCGAATGCCGCTTCGGTCCAGCCATCGACCGTGAGTTTGGCGACATGGTAATGTCCCCGGGGGGAAGCGCCAATGCCAGTGTCGGCAAGCAGTTCGCCTACCTGCGCTACGACCCGGACGTCAGCCAGGCGGGCATCGACGCGCTCGGCCTGGGTGGCATCGACGCCAGGAAAGTGCAGGTCATGGACTCGGTAAAAAACATCGGTGACATCCAGAACGTCGGTCAGACCTACGCCGCCAGAAGCGTTTCAATCGACCATTTGCGGGGCTTTTCCTGAGCGAGAAAAGCGCTTTCGCCAGCTTTCCCCCTCCCTCTTCTCCCGGCCCTTCTCCCGCGAGGGGAGACGGGAGTTTCGTGAGTCGCGTGCGGACTTTCACATTAACGGTCATGACAGGTGGCGACACCCCAAGTCATGAAAGTCATGACCGTTTCCCTCTTCCCCTGACCCTTCTCCCGCGAGGGGAGACGGGAGTTTCGTGAGTCGCGTGCGCGACTTTCACATTAATGGCGCACTCACACTCAGGGGGCGTGGCCGCGAACGGCGATCGAGCATGGCCAGCAGCGGCGGATCCTGGTTGTAGATGTCCACGCGAAAGGACACCGCGCCCTTGTGATCGGTGGCGGCGGAGCCATCGGCGACGGCTGTGCGATAGAGCAGCATCACCGGTACATGCCGCCCGACCGGCAGCGTTCGCGTGCGTGCGCTGGCGATCGCCGCTGCCAACGCTTCCTCGTTCCAGCGCTGCGGATCGTCGAGCAACAGCAGCGCCAGCTCGCGCGGTTTCTCGAGGCGCACACAACCCGAACTGAGAGCCCGCACGGGCTTGCTGAAGAGCGCACGCGACGGCGTGTCGTGCAGATAGATGGCGTAGCCGTTCGACAACGAGAACTTGACCTGACCAAGCGCTCCGCGGGAACCGGATTCCTGCACCACCTGGTACGGGAAACCGCCGCGTTTGGCATTGCTCCAGTCGATCTGCTCCGGAGCCACCGCCTGCCCGCTACGGTTAACGATGCGCAAGTTGTGCTGTTGCAAGTAGGCCGCATTACGGTTCATGCCCGGGATCACGTCCTCGCGCAGAATGGTCGGCGGCACCACCCATTTCGGATTGAGCACCAGATGCTGGACATGGTCGAGTAGCACCGGCGTTTCGCGGGCCGGACGCCCGACCATTACTTTCGATGACCACACCTGCGCCCCATCGAGCTGGAGAGCGGCATTGAAGCTGGTGATATCGACCACCAGGCGATCCGCACTCATGTCACGCGCCACCCAGCGCACACGTTCCAGGTTCACGCGGATTTGCGCCACGCGTTCGGCCGCGCTGACATTCAGCGCGGCGACCGTGCTGCTTCCCACCGCCGCGTCGGGGCGCAGGCCGTGCGCCGTCTGGAAGCGCTGCACGGCCTCGGCAAGCGCCTTGTCATAGCGCGTGGCATCGCCGCGCGCGCTGGCCTTGCCAGGCTTGTTGCCCTGGCGCTCACCCGCTGCATCCGCTTTACCGGCTTTACCCGCTTTACCCTCTTCGGCCAGCCAGCCCTCCGCCTGCAGGCGCGCGCGTAGCGCCCTTACGCGCGCATCGCTCTCGCCGGGACGCAGCGTCGGACCGTCGGGGACGCTTGGCCAGCCGCCCTTGGCGGCCAGGGCTGTGAACCGTGACAGGGCTTGCTGCAAGCCGCGATAGGCTGCGTCCTGCGGTGCCAGCGTCGCCAGTGCGCTCTGCAGCGAGGCGGCTTCGAGCACTTCGTCCAGCGTCTGCGCGCGCTCCTGTACGCCGGGCGGCGGGGAGAAATTCCAGGTCGAATAAAGGGCGGAGGGATCGACCTTGCCGTAGCGCAGCTGCGTTACAAGGCGCGCCAGGGTCTCGGTAAACAGCAGCTCCCGGTGAACGACCATCTGCGCATCGTCGTCGCTTCGGGCAGCCACCTTGCGCAGCGCGGCAATGTCAAAATCTTCGGGCGCCAGGCCGTGCTCCCGGCTGGCCTCGACCGCGGCGATCAGTTCGCCCCGGCGCGCGTTGTCGGTCCAGGCCGGTCGATAACCCCGTCCGTAATAGAAGAGCCGGATGGCGGCGGCCTCGCTCGAGCCGCCCGAGGACTCAACGCTGGCTGGCTCGTTCAGCGCCTGTTCGAGGCGCTGCGCCAGTGTCGTAGCCGGCGCCTGCGGCGAAGAAAGCGGTGCCGGCTTGCTGGCGAAGGCGTCTGGCGCCACGACCGCCTGCGCCAACGCCGGCCCAGCAAGCCCGGTCAACAGCATCGCCGCAGCAAGCCGCCCCAGCGACGCTGTGGCCGCCCTCCGAACCGCCCCAGCATCGCCCAACAAGTCATTGTTCCAGAAGCGCATTTCTTGCAATCCCTGAGAGTTGAAAGACGTATCCAAGTATCGTGCCGCTGCGCGGCGAGCGATTGCTGATCGCGCCCACGATTCGTTTCAACGATGCCACGAGCGCCAACGAGCACGAAATTTACTACACATATGCAGCAACCGCTTGCTGCCGCCAGAATTTCTCGCCGCCCGGCCCAGCGCAAGGCCGCAAGGCAGCCGAGGAGCAAGCGCGGAGCGCATGCCAGCGAGCACCGGCAACCTGGCTTGGAGAGCCGAGAAGCGACGAAGTTCTTCAACGCACTTCTTCACGGCACGCGTCTAAATACAGCCAAGCGCGCGCGATGCGGTCAACATCGGCGCAAGATCGGGTAAGATAACCCCTTCACCTGTTTTTCCGGACAAATTTGACCTATGGCCGATCATTCCACGCATTCCCATGGCACTACGCAGCGCAAAACCGTACCACATCGTCGTTTACTTCTGAAGGGATTAGCCGCCCTACCACTGGCCTTGCCCTTCAGCTCAGCCAGCGCTGCCACCGCTCGCACCGCTGGCACCGCTGGCACCACCAAATACCAACTGAAGTTTCGCCACACCCACACCGACGAATTGCTCGACGTCGTTTTTCGCGACAACCGCGGCTACATCGCCCCCGCCATCCAGCGCATGAACTGGCTGCTGCGCGACCACCGCTCCGGCGAGATGATCCACATGGATCCGCAGTTGTTCGATATTCTGCATGCACTGCGCGCACGTTGCGGCGGCGAAACCTTCGAAATCATTTCCGGCTACCGCTCACCGCTCACCAACGCATCGCTGCGTAGCCACAGGCGCGGCGTCGCCAAGAATAGCCTGCACATGGACGGACGTGCCATTGATGTGCGCCTGGTCGGTTTCGATACTGCGCGCCTGAGCCAGGCGGCAGTGGACCTGGGAATTGGCGGCGTCGGCTATTACCCCAGAGCCGACTTCCTGCACGTCGACACCGGCGACTTTCGTACCTGGGGCGCGGCGCGGAGCTGAGCGGCAGCCAGCCATTGCCTGGCCATCGCCAGCACCGCCGTGCAGGACAGGGATAGCCGCCGGCAGGCAGCAGCGCCGAGCCCGCGTCGGCAAGGCCCGACCTCCGCCACGACCGCCGCTCGAAAGTGCAGAAAATGATCGACGACCTGTTTTCCCGCCTTGACAGCGAAGATCAGCGCCGGGAAATCCTCGCCGACGGCGCCATGTTGCTGCATGGCTGCGCGCACGCTCAAGCACCGGCCTTGCTCGCCGCAGTGGACGAGATCGCCGCGGTAGCGCCTTTTCGCCGCATGCAGACGCCCGGCGCTTTGCGCATGTCGGTAGCCATGAGCAACTGCGGTGCGCTCGGCTGGGTCAGCGACCGCCAGGGCTACCGCTATTCGCCGCTCGATCCGGACAACGGGCGGCAGTGGCCGGCGATGCCCGAGGTTTTCTGCCAGCTTGCCCAGATGGCAGCCGCCGCAGCCGGTTTTCCTGACTTCCTGCCGGATGCCTGCCTGATCAACCGCTATGAACCGGGCAGCAAGCTCTCGCTGCACCAGGACAAGGACGAGCCCGATCGCGAAGCGCCGATTGTCTCGGTTTCGCTCGGCTTGCCGGCTGTTTTTCTCTTCGGCGGACTGAAGCGCAAGGAGCCGACGACGCGGGTCCTGCTGGCGCACGGCGATGTCGTCGTCTGGGGCGGCCCTGCCCGCCTGCGTTACCACGGCGTACAAACACTCAAGCATGGGCTCTTCCCGGAAACCGGGAATTCCCGCATCAACCTCACTTTTCGCAAAGCGGGCCCGCCGGGCCGCCAATGAGCATCCGCTTCAGCTGCGCAATACCCCTGCCCGCATCTTTTCGAGCTGGCGACATTCTGGCTTTCCACCGCCGTGATGCGCAGGAAATTGCCGAACGCGTCACCGCCAGCTCCCTGCACAAGGGCCTGCTCTGGGCGGACGCGCCGGCCTGTCTCAGCATTCATTTCGCGGCAGACATGGCCACGGCCGAACTCGACATCGATGGCATCGACGACATCGACGCCATTGACGCCATTGACGACAACGGCATCGCCGGCAGTGCGGCCACGAGCAGCGAAGCCACCTTCCAGGCCATGCTGCGCCGCATGCTCGGTCTGACGCAGGACATCGAGCAGTTCGCCAGCCGTTATCACCAGCATCCACAGCTCGGCCCGCTGATTGCCGGCCATCCCGGTTTGCGCGTACCACTGACGGCCACGCCTTTCGAAGCCTTGAGCTGGGCGATTACCGGCCAGCAAATCAGCGTCAGGGCCGCCGTCTCGGTGCGGCGGAAACTGATTGTCGCGACCGGCCGGCGCCATTCGAGCGGTCTGTTTTGCTATCCGGAGGCCAGGCAGATCGCTGCACTGAGCGAGGATGACCTGCGGCGGGCCGGTTTCTCAATGAGCAAGACGCGTAGCTTGCGCTCCCTTGCGCAAGGGGTGCGCAGCGGCAAGCTGCCCTTGGCCGCATGGCTGACGACGCTGCCAATTGACGAGATCCGCGAGCAGCTTCTCGCCGTGCCCGGGATCGGCCCGTGGACCGTCAACTACGCCCTGCTGCGCGGATTCGGCAACCTCGACGGATCTCTGCACGGCGACGTCGCCGTGCGCCGCAAACTGCAAGCGCTGCTCGCATCCCCGGAGAAAATCAGCGAAGCGCAAGCGCGCGACTGGCTGGCACCGTTCACACCCTGGCGAGCCCTGGTCGCCGCCCACCTCTGGGCCATGCCCACGCCCGCCTAGCCCCTCGGCGGCAAGCAGCGCGCCGGCAACGACAGTCCGCGAAGCCATGCCCACGCGCACCTAGCCCCTCGGCGGCAAGTAGCGCGCCGGCAACGACAGTCCGCGAAGCCATGCCCACGCGCACCTAGCCCCTCTCCCCTCGTGGGAGAGGGGTTGGGGAGAGGGGCAAATCGTGCCCAGCACAAGCCGAGCCAAACACTCACCCCGCCGCGCCTCAAACAGCCACCGCAACCAATTCCGGCTTGAGCACCTCGACCAGCACCCGCGGCGCGATACCCACCAGATAACCGCGACGACCGCCGTTGATATAGATCTTCTCGAGTTCGAGAATGCTGCGCTCGACATACACCGGCATCGCCTTGCGCGTGCCAAAAGGGCTGGTGCCGCCAAGCAGGTAACCGGAGTGTCGATTGGCCACCGCCGGGCTGCACGGCGAGATCGTCTTGACGCCGATATGACGCGCGAGCTGCCGGGTCGACACCTCACGGTCGCCGTGCATGAGCACGATCAGCGGCCGCTTCCCGTCATCTTCCATGACCAGCGTCTTGATCACCGCATGCTCAGCGATGCCCAGTTCGCGGCAACTGACGGCCGTGCCGCCCTGCTCTTCGTAGGCGTAAGGGTGATCAGTGAAAGCGACACGCGCCGCGCGCAAGACGCGTATGGCCTGCGTAACCGGGAGTTTTTCCTGCGACATGGCCGCAATTCTAAGCCGAGAGCATCCCGGCGCACCAGACCACCGCCGCCTGGAGCGCTCGTTGCCGCAGTGGTCTTACTCCCCGAGTTCATCCACAATGGCCAAATGCCAAGCAAACCAAGCAAACCAAGCAAACCAATGAAAGCAAGCATCCTGCACATCGACGCCGCTTACCGGGGTTTTTTTGAACTTCGTCGCCTCACCGTCGAGCACGATCTTTTTGACGGAGGCAGCAGCGGCCCGTTACTGCGGGAAGTCCTGCATCGAAGTGACGTCGCTGCCGCCCTCCTCTACGACGCCAGCACCGACAAGGTCGTGCTCGTGGAACAGTATCGTGCGGGCGCGCACCTGGCGGGAGAAAACCCGTGGCTGATCGACATTGTCGCTGGCCGCATCGAGGCCGGGCAGACGCCCCTCGACACGATCAGGCGCGAAATCGCTGAAGAATCAGGGCTGACGCCGACCGCCATCGTGCCCATCGGCGTCTATCTCACGGCGCCACACCTGTCCAGCGAACGCGTGCATCTCTATTGCGCGGCAGTGGATACTGGCAGCGTTGCCGGATGCCATGGCCTGGCGCACGAAACTGAGGATATCCGTCCGCTCGTGCTGGCTCGCAGCGAAGCACTGGCGGCGATGCGAACGCAGCCCTTGTCGCTGTGGGCTGGACTGGCGCTTGCCTGGCTTGGCAACGAGCAGCGAATTCCCCCTCTCCCCCAGCCCCTCCCCCGCGAGGGGGGAGGGGAGCTTGACCGTGCGCGCGGTGGCGTCGATGGCTAGGCCCTCCCCCACGAGGGTTGAGGGGAGCAGGTCGCTGGCTGAACTGAGGCTTGCGATTACACGCTTGCGCTTACGTTACAGGTATTACAGGTGGCAGTCAGGGTCGTTTGCGCGGGAAGACTTTGCTGCGCGGTGGGGCTGGCAGGGGAAACAGATCAGGGAGTGCACAGCCGGCAGACATCGACCCACTCGCCCTTGGTCACCACCGCCAACTGTGCGGGACTGATCCGGATGGCCGTGTGGAGCGCACCGGCAGCGGGCAAGACCTCGTCGAAGTCCTGCAGCGATCGATCCAGATAGATCGCTAGCGGTTGCGCCAAACCGAAGGGACAGACGCCGCCCACCGGGTGCCCGGTCAGCTCGACGACCTCTTCCGGCGGCGACATTTTGCCTTTCCCGAAGGCGGCCCTGAACTTGCGGTTATCAATACGGGCATCACCGCGTGCCACGAGAATGATGACCCGGCCATCGGCCAGGCGAAAAGCGAGGGTCTTGGCGATGCGACCAGGCTCGACGCCGTGCGCGTCGGCAGCCAGGGCAACCGTGGCGGTGCTGACTGCCAATTCGATGATCGGCAGATCCAGATCGCGGGCGGAAAAGAAATCACGTACGGATTGCAAGCTCATTGCGGGTCTCGTTAACGGTCATGACATGTCGAGATACCCCGGATCATGAAAGTCATGACCGTTTCCCTCTTCCCCTGACCCTTCTCCCGCAAGGGGAGACGGGAGTTTCGTGAGTCGCGTGCGCGACTTTCACATTAAAGCACGCGCCAAGGCAGATGGGCGCGCGCTGGATATTAGCGGCGCAAGCTCCGCCCGGCAAGCCCTCGCCTTGTCCGCCCTGGAAGGCACCCATGCGATGCTTCAGACGCCTATCTCGACGGTGATGACCCTTGACAACGATTACAGTGCTTGGCGCCGCCCTCACCCCGGAGAGAAAACACGTTGTCACCTTCTTCCATCCGCAAGATTGCCTTGGCAGCGCCGATATTTCGCTGCTGGGGGGCCGCGCACTGCGACACCGACGAGATCTGCCAACTGGCGGCGTGACTTTGTTGAACATCTCGGTAAGAATGACGGACAACGCCAGCCCAACGTTTCACTACGGGTGCACGTGGAAGTCTCGCTATCGCTATCGCCGAAAATAGAGGTGCTGAATCGGGCCTGAGCCTCTCGATACGTCGCTCCGCCAGTCAGCGCTGGTGGAGCGAGGATTGCAACGGGAGTTTTGTCCCAGGTTTTTGTCCCTGCTCCGGGCTCCCGACCGACGCCGGGATCGGCGAGCGGCAAGCGGCAAGCGGCAGAAATCACAGCAATGAACCGTAATGGCGTGCCCCGCACGCCGCCTATTAACAACAGGAGAAAATATTCGTGGCCAAACAGTTACTGATCTATGAAACGGCAGTGCCGGTTTCCGCGACGCGTCATGCCGGCGTGTCCCTGGAAGGGAGTGACAGCTATGCCTTCAGCGCGGCTATCAATGCCGTGCCGCTGATGGCAGTCGAGTTTCCGCGTGCCACGGCCGAGTACGCAGTCGTCTTTGCCGCCGACGGCGACGAGCTCATGCCGGTGGTGATACTCGGCATACGCAACGAGCAAAACCTCTACCTGGCGCCGGACGGGCACTGGAAGGCCGACTACATTCCGGCCTTTATCCGCCGCTATCCCTTCGTTTTTGCATCCACCGCCGACGGCAAGTCGCTCACCCTGTGCATCGACGAGTCGCACCCCGGCGTGAACCGCGAAGGCCGCGGCGACGCCCTCTTCGGCGACGACGGCAAGCCGACGCCCTACGTCGACAAGGTGCTGGAATTTCTCAAGGACTATCAGGCGCAATTCGAACGCACCCGGGTTTTCGGTCGCCGCCTCAAGGATCTCGGGCTGCTCGAACCAATGCAGGCGACCGTCAGCACGCCGAAGGGAGAGAAACTGAGTCTCCGCGGTTTCATGGTCGTCGGCCGCGACAAACTGCGCGCGCTTTCCGGCGAGACCCTGCAGCAGCTCGTGAAGAGCGACGAGCTCGAGTTGCTGTACCTGCATCTGGCGTCCCTGCGCAACTTCAACACGGTCAAGGACCGCCTGGTCGGGACCCTCGCCGACGAGCAGCCAGCCGCCGACGCCAGCTGATTCCGCCCCTCCCATTCGACCCTTCATATTGCCCCGTTACCACGTTGCCCCTTCCACATTCCCGCGCCTCCTCGCAATGACCGTAATGACGGTGGCTGCGGGAGAATGATGTCGGCAAGCGGGACGCCCGGCTGCCGGTCGCATCACTTCACCTCCTGAACGGCGGCCTTCGGTTAATCGTTCTTTGCCTGGGGAACAAGCCCGCATGTTGATCACCGCCGCGTTCATCGTCCTGGTCTTCGGCTACAGCCTGGTGTCGCGCCGGCTGGAAAGCACGCCGCTTACCGCTCCGCTCCTGTTCACCGCGGCCGGTGTGCTGATGTTGCTCTTCCCGGCAGCGTCCCGGGAACTGTTCATCGACCGCAAGGCGCTGCTGCTGATCGCCGAAGTTGGCCTGGTGATGACCTTGTTCACCGACGCCTCGCACATCAGCCGCGGCGCCTTGCAGGACAACCGCAGGTTGCCGGTGCGTTTGCTCAGCGTCGGCATGCTGCTCACCATACTGCTCGGGGCGGCGGCGGCGATGGCGTGCTTCGCCGGACTGTCGTGGTGGGAGGCCGGCATTCTCGCCGCGATTCTTGCGCCCACCGACGCCGGCCTCGGACAGATCATCGTCAACAGCCCGCGCGTGCCGGCGCGCATACGGCAGGCGCTGAACGTCGAGGCAGGGCTCAACGACGGACTGGCGGTTCCTTTCCTGATGCTGTTCATTGCCCTCGCTGCGGCCATCGAGGAAGGTGTCGGCGCACGCAGCGTCCTGGCGCATTTTCTCCTCGAACAGATTGGCTACGGAACCGCGCTCGGACTGGCGATCGGGCTCGGCGGCGGTCTGCTGATGGGGCTGGCGCAGCGCCGGCAGTGGATGTCGCCCGAGCTTGGCCAGCTTGGCGTCGTGGCGATGCCGCTCCTGTGCATACTGGCCGCCGAGGAGTCCGGGGCGAGCATGTTCATCGCCGCCTTCGTGGCCGGCCTGGCGGCACAGGTCGGCTTCCCGAAAGTCGGGCGCCACAGCGTCGAGTTCACCGAAGGCTGGGGGCAGCTGTTCAATTGGTTCGTCTTCTTCCTGTTCGGATTGCTCTTCGCCCTCTCCTGGCACGATTTCACTCCGCTCATCGTCCTCTACGCAGTTCTCAGCCTGACGGTCGTGCGCATGCTGCCTGTCGCGCTGGCCGTTGCCGGCATCGGGCTCAGTCGCGCAACGGTGCTTTTCCTCGGCTGGTTCGGCCCGCGCGGCCTGGCGTCGATCGTCCTCGGGCTGGTTTACCTGGAGCAGCAGGCGAACCTGCCAGGCGAGAACACGATCCGTCTGGCGGTGATGGCTACCGTGCTGCTCAGCGTTGTCGCGCATGGCTTGAGCGCCAAGACGGGCATCGAGCGCTACACCCGCAGTTGCAAGGCACTGCCAGCAGACGCTCCGGAACACGCAGCCATCAATGCGCCGGGAGAGAAATGAAATAGCGCAATAGGGAAATAGCAATCCGTCGAACGCACGCGGACAAACAAAGCATTTGGCGCTCGCAGCCGGATCAGGATCGGAATCGGGCCGGCGAGCAACCTCCTGTCGTCGCTCAAGCAGCGGCCAGCGGCTATAATACGCTTCCCTTCTGGCCGCCCTGTTTTCTGCGACCCCCAAATCACCTAGCAAGGAACCCACGTGAACAAACCCGCCCGACTCAAGCAGAACCTCGCCGCACTCTTTCTCGTCGCTTCACTGGGCGTGCTTTCCGCTTGCTCGAGCGTCGAGACGCAGCCCGAGTCACGCAATCTCGACAGTGCACAAATCAAGCAGGAGCGCAAAGAGACGCTGGCCATGGCGAAGACCGCCCTCGACAAGCTTTACGCAACGCAGCCCGACGCTCGTGCCGTCATCAAGGGCGCCGTCGGCTATGGCGTCTTCGACATCACCATGGTCAACGCGCTCGTCGTCGTCGGCTCACGCGGCCCGGGCGTGATTTTCGACAATGCGACCGGCAAGCCAACCTACATGCAGGCGATTCGCGCCGGTACCGGCCCCGGTCTGGGCTACCAGACCATGTATCAAATCTTCGTCTTCAAGTCTGCGGCAGCACTCGATCAATTCAAGATCGGCGGCAAGGCAGGCGGCGATGTCGGCGCGTCCGCGACCGCCGGCTCGGCTGGAGGAACCATCTCCTTCAATCCCTACATCGACGTCTACCAGTTGACCGAGAAAGGCTTCGCGCTCCAGGCCAACTGGGGTGCCGCAGCCTATTACGTCGATCCGGACCTGAACTGACGCGGCGACAAGGTCGATTCCTGTCCAGCACACCCGGAGATAAAGGCAAGTGAGCTCCCCCTCGTTCAATGATGTTGATGTCGTGCTGCGCGATGGACGTGCGGTGCACCTGCGTCCGATGCGCTGCTCGGATGAGGGTGAACTCATGCAATTCTTCGAGCGACTGGACCCGGAAACCCGCTATATGCGCTTCATGCACGTGGTCCGCAAACCCGACGTGAAGCGCTTGCACAGGGTGCTCGCATTCATTCCCGAGCGCGGTACCGGCATCGTCGCCACCATCCCGGCTGACGATGGGATCGACGTCGTGGGCGGCAGCTCCCTGATGATTGGCCCGGATCCGGCGAGCTGCGAGTTCGCGGTCACCGTCACCGCCGCATACGCTCGAACCGGCCTTGGGCGCACCCTGATGAGCGCGCTGATCGCTGCGGCGAAAGCGCGCGGACTGCTGGAAATGGAAGGTTTCGTGCTGCGCGCCAACACGGCGATGCTGCGGCTCGCCGATCGCCTCGGCTTCACGACCTCGGCCGATCCCGAAGATTTCTCGGTAGTCATCTGCCGACTACGGCTCGACGCGCCCGTCGATCGCCTCGCTCAAGCGTAGAAAGCGTACAGCAATTAGAGCGAAGCGCGCGCCGGTGGAGACCCGCGCGGCTGAAGCGGGCAGCGCGGCTCGCTTTGCTGCTGGCAGTCGCTAGCCGCGATCTTGCAACCCTGACTACAGCCCGAGCACTTGGCAGGTGTGGCGGGCGATCATCAGTTCCTCGTTGGTCGGCACCACCCACGCGGAAACCTTGCTGCCGACGCTGCTGATGCGCGCACCGCCCTGCTCGTTGGCTGCCGGGTCGAGGTCGATGCCCAGCCATTTCGACTGTTCGCAGACCAGGCGGCGGATATAGGCGCTGTTTTCGCCGATGCCGGCGGTGAATACGAAAGCGTCGATGCCGCCGAGTACCGCTGCCAGCCCGCCGAGTTCGCGGCTGATGCGATAGACGAAATGATCGATCGCCAGCCGCGCGCGCGGCGAGTCACTCTCCTGCAGGACGCGCATGTCGTTGCCGATGCCCGACAGGCCGAGCAGGCCGGAGCGCTTGTAGAGCATACTCTCGACGTCTCTGGCGCTCATGCCTTCCTGCTGCAGCAGATAAAGGATGATGCCGGGGTCCAGGTTGCCCGGTCGCGTACCCATCAGCAGTCCGTCGAGGGCGGTGAAGCCCATCGAACTGCCGACGCTGCGACCGTTGTCGATCGCGCACATGCTGGCCCCGCTGCCGAGGTGTGCCACGATCACGCGTCCGCTGGCGATTTCCGGCGCCAGCTTCGGCAGAGTGGCCGCGATGTACTCGTAGGACAGGCCATGGAAGCCATAACGCCGGATACCGCGCTCGTAATACTCATAGGGCAGACCATAGAGCTGCGCGACCGTCTCCTGCGTGCGGTGGAAAGCGGTATCGAAGCAGGCGACTTGCGGCAACTCGGGCCTGGCCTCTGCCACCGCCCGGATGGCGGCAAGATTGTGCGGCTGGTGCAACGGGGCCAGCGGCACGAAGGTAGCGAGCGTCTCCATGGCCGGCGGCGTGATCAGTAGCGGCGCCGAGTAATCCGGTCCGCCATGCACGACGCGGTGACCGACTCCGACCAGCTCCTGGCCTGCAAAGCGCGCACGCAGCAGGGTGGCGATCTCCTGTAAAGCCTGCCCGTGGTTGGCGACTTCGCTCGTCGTCCACTGCTCATCGGCAATGACACTGCCGTCGGCACCCTTGGCTTTGAGTCGCGGCGCCGTGCCCAGCCCTTCGATCTGGCCGACGGCCATGGCACTGAGAACACGCGCAGCGCCGACGCTATAGATCGAGAACTTCAGGCTCGAGGAACCGGCGTTGAGAACCAGAATCACGTTTCCCATTTCAAGCTCCCACTTTGCTGGCGTCGTGCGTCAGCACGGCACTGGCCATCAGGCAGGCAACGGCGCATGAGGCGAGCTTGGCACGCCGGTTGTCGGCGCGGCTGGTGAGGATGATCGGCACGCGCGCGCCGAGCACGATGCCCGCACCATCGGCATTGCTCATGAAAGTCAGTTGCTTGGCGAGAATGTTGCCGGCGGCGAGGTCGGGAACGACAAGAATGTCGGGATCGCCGGCGACGACCGAATCGATTTTCTTGATCCGCGCGGCTTCCGTGCTGATCGCGTTGTCAAGGGCCAGCGGGCCGTCGAGAATGGCACCCGTGATCTGACCACGGTCGGCCATCTTGCACAGCGAAGCGGCGTCCGTCGTGCACACCATTCGCGAGTTGATGCCTTCGACGGCGCAAATGATCGCCACCTTCGGCTGCACGATACCCAGCACTCGCGCCAGATCGATGGCGTTCTGGCAAATGTCGCGTTTGCAGTCGAGATCCGGCGCGATGTTGATCGCCGCATCGGTCACGATCAAGGGCTTGTGGTAAGTCGGCACATCCATCAGGAAAGCATGCGTGATGCGCCGCTCGGTGCGCAAACCGGTTTGCCGATGGACCACCTCGGCCATCAGTTCGTCGGTATGCAAACTTCCTTTCATCAGCGCCGCGGCTTCTCCGAGGCGCACCAGCTCGACGGCACGAAAGGCGGCGGCGTGGCTATGCGGCACGTCTTCCACGCGTACCCCGCCAAGGTCGAAGCCAAACTCCGCGGCCACCGCCCGCAGCCTTTCCAGCGGACCAACCAGGATCGGTTCGATGAGGTTTTCGCGGGCGGCCTCGAGGGCAGCACCCAGCGAGGATTCGTCGCAGGGATGCACCACCGCCACCGCCACCGGCGGCAGTTTCCCGCAGCGTTCGACAAAGCTGTCAAAGCGGTCGTGGCTCTGAATCGAGACCTTGGCAGCGTCCGGACGGTCCATGATGATCCGCGTATGCGGCGCAACGACCCGGGCAATACCGCTCATGATCGTCTCGCCGCGGGCGTTGACGCCAAGGCAGTCGAAAGTCACTTTGCGCGTCTCGGCAAATTTTTCTCGCGCCGTGATGCTGATCGTGATCTCCTCGCCAATGGCCAGCGGTGCGTGGAACTCGAGATCCTGACCGGCGTACACGGTGCCCGGCCCGGGCAGCTCGTTGCCGAGCAATCCGGAGATCTGGGCGCCCAGCCACATGCTGTGCGCGCTCAACTCCTTGGCGCCGAGTTGCTTGACCAGCTCGAGGTCGAGGTGGGTAGGATTAACGTCACCTGAAACGGTCGCGAAAAGCTGCACATCCCGCACCGTCAGCGTGCGCTTGATGCTCGCCGTATCGCCAATGCTGATCTCGTCGAAACAACGGTTCTCAAGGGTATCTTTGGTCATCATGTACTCGTCGTGGATAAGGATTTTATCGTCTCGCCGGCAAGGCGCCTCTGCTCGCCCCGCTCTTTCCCTGGCAACTCCCGCCAGTGCCTGATGGCTGGCTGGCGGCCCGGAACATCCATTCTAGCGTATCGCGCGAAAACGGCGAAGGCACGACCCGTCGCGGCATGAACCGCGCTCAGCACGGCCCGCTGCCATCCGGTCGGAACAGGGTGCGGGGATGAAAACCACTTGCCGAAGCGGGCGGCGAGACCGACTTTGGCTTATGATGATGCCTGGGCAAGCCAAGCAGGCGGACCCTTCTTAACAGCGCTTTTCAGGGAGTGGCGACATGAACAAGACATTTTTTTCGCAGGTTTCTCAATTGTCCCGGTGGCTGCTGATGGCCACCTTGAGCGCTCTGCTGGCCCCGGCTGTCGGCATCGCCGCAGACCGCGCGGCGCTCGAAAGAGACGCACGCAGCGCCTATCAGAAATTGATCGACAAAATCCCTGCGGCGAAAGTTTTGTCCAGGGAGGCTGTCGCCGTCCTCGTCTTTCCGACGATCATCAAGGCCGGTCTCGTCGTCGGCGGGCAATACGGAGACGGCGTCCTCTTCAAGGCCGGCAAAGCAAGCGGCTACTACAACACCTCGGGTGCTTCGTATGGACTTCAGGCCGGCGCTCAGCAATACGGTTATGCGATGTTCTTCATGAAAGAAGAAGCGCTCCGGACCTTGAATCAGGCCGAAGGATTCGAAGTCGGCGTTGGCCCATCGATTGTCGTGGTCGACGAGGGAATGGGCAAATCGATGACCTCGACGACCGTGCATGACGACATCTACGCCTTTATCTTCGGGCAAACAGGTCTGATGGCCGGTATTGGCCTGCAGGGCAACAAGATCACCCGACTCAAGAACTGATTGTCGGCACGCAAGTCGGCCCGGGCCAGCGTAGCGCCCCAGCCGACTGGCATGGCCTGCGCTGCGGCTTCGCGGTACGCCGTGCCACTATTACTCCCAGCCACGCTTAGCCACGCTGTTAGACACACTCCCCGACACCCATCGACAATCTGCGTGCTCCACCGCTCGCAAGCGGGCGATGGCCTTAACCAGAAAAAGAGACCCGGATGAACTCAGCTCCCCGCCAAAGCGGCATTCTTCTGCACCCGACCTCCTTGCCCGGACCGCACGGCTCGGGCGACCTCGGCACCGCCGCTTTCCACTTCGTCGACTGGCTGGTTGCCGGCGGCCAGTCGCTGTGGCAACTGCTGCCGCTGACCGGCCTTGGACCCGGTAACTCGCCCTACTCCAGCCCCTCCGCTTTCGCCGGCAACGAGTTGCTGATCGACCTGGTACAACTGCAGGACGCCGGCTGGCTGACCCCCGCCGATCTCGCCGAAGCTCCGGCATTCCCCGCACAGCGTATCGACTATGCAGCGGTGCGACCTTTCAGGATGGAGCAGTTGCGGCGGGCCGCAGCGCGCTTCTTCGCCAGCGGAAAGACCCCCGAGCACAAGGCATTTGCCACCTTCTGCGCCGCTTCTCGCACCTGGCTCGACGATTACGCGCTGTTCATGGCGCTGGATATCGCCCATGGCGGGGAAAACGGAACGATCTGGCAGGAATGGCCGACAGAGCTTGCGCACCGCCAGCCGGAGGCGCTGCGCGCGGCGGAACGCGCACACGCCGACGAAATGAACTTCTGGAAGTTCTCGCAGTGGTGCTTCTACACGCAGTGGGCCAGGCTGAAAACCTACGCCAACGCCCATCGCGTCGAGATCGTCGGCGACCTGCCGATCTTTGTCGCCGACCACAGCGCCGATGTGTGGGCGAACCCGGCGCTTTTCGACCTCGACAAGAGCGGTCATCCACGCGTCGTCGCCGGAGTCCCGCCGGACTACTTCAGCGAGACCGGACAGCGCTGGGGAAACCCGCTCTACCTGTGGTCGGCACACGCCGCCGAGCACTATCTCTGGTGGATAGATCGCATGCGGCAAATGATGACCCTCTGCGACATCGTGCGCATCGATCATTTCCGCGGCTTCGAGTCGTACTGGGAAATTCCGGCCTCGGCCGAAACGGCCATCGACGGCCTCTGGCAGCCGGGACCGGGCGCCGCAGTGTTTACCGCCATGCGTCGCGAGCTGGCCGACGAGCATGGCCAGCTCAAGATAATTGCCGAGGACCTCGGCATCATCACCCCGCCGGTCAAGAAGCTGCGCGAGGATGTCGGACTGCCGGGCATGCGCATCCTGCACTTCGCCTTCGGCGACGACGCCAGAAACCCCTATCTGCCACACAACTACGATGCCAATACCGTCGTCTACACCGGCACGCACGACAACGACACCACCTGCGGCTGGTGGGAATCGCTCGAACAGAGCGAAAAGGACCGCGTGCACACCTACCTGGGCGTCGGCAGCGAGAACAGCGAAGAACTGTGCTGGTATCTGATCCGTCTCGCGTTTTCGTCGGTGGCCCGCTATTGCGTCATACCGATGCAGGATGCGCTGGCCCTCGATAGCACGCACCGCATGAACCAGCCGGGTGTCGGCGCGGGATCGTGGGAATGGCGTTACCGCTGGGATCAGGTCGAAGCCTGGCACTCCGAACGCCTGTTCGATCTGACCTGCCTCTACGGCCGCGACTACGAGAGCCAGCACCCCGATGAAGCCGACGCCAGCTGATCATCACCTGCCGGTCGTCGGCTCAAGCTCATCACGACCAGCACCCGTCAGCAGATGATGCTCGCTTCGACCGAGCTAAACGCGATCTACGATGGCCTGAACAAGGACGAGTTCTTCGTCGAGTACCTGCCCATCGTTTCTCTCGGCGATCAGAGCTGCCTGGGGGCAGAAGCGCTCATCCGCTGGCGGCGAGCTGACGGCACCGTCGTTCCTCCCGACAAATTCATCCCGCTGGCGGATAATACCCCGCTCTCCGGACTGATCACCTACTGGCTGATCGACACGCTCGCTGGCGAAGTCGGTGGCTGGCTGCGCGCGCACCCGGAGGCCCACCTCAGCCTCAACGTGCCGCCCGAAATCCTCGGTCGCGGCGGTCTGGAGTACGCCGCCGTCAAGTCCGGTCTCGGCGAGTTTCGCACGCAGTTGATCCTCGAAGTGACCGAACGCGGAATTCCCGACCAGCTCGGTTTGCTGGCCCTCAACAGCATGTTTCATGGCGGCATCAAGCTCGCCCTCGACGACGTGATGATGAGCGGCACCAATCTGGCGCTCATTTCGCGTTGCAACTTCCAGCTCATCAAGCTTGACCGCCTGCTGACTGCCGAGATCACCCCGGAGTGCCCGCACCCCGACTGGTTGCGTAGCCTGGCCGGACTCCTGCAGGCGAGCGAACTGACCGTCGTCGCTGAAGGCATCGAAACCGACACCCAGTTGCAGGCCCTGCGCGCCGCCGGCGTGCAGTGGGGACAGGGCTACCACTTCTCGCCACCGCTGGCCGTCGCCGAGTTCATCGCCTGGTACGAGAAATGGGGGAAAACCAGCTCCTGCATCGAGACAAACCGTTTCGCTGCCAAGCCGAGGATGACGAAAGAACCCATGCCGTCCGAGTGCGGGGGCCCTGGCTCAACTGCGTAGTTCGTCCCGATCGCGGAAATGCGCCAGCGCCTCAGGATTGGCCAGTGCCTCGACGTTCTTCACCGCGCGGCCATGGACGATGTGACGCACCGCCAGCTCGACGATCTTGCCGCTCTTGGTGCGCGGAATGTCGGCGACCTGCAACACCCGCGCCGGCACATGGCGCGGCGTGGTGTTCTGGTGGACCTGCTGTTTGATGCGCTCGATCAACGCGTCGTCGAGCGTCATTCCTTCGCGCAGCTTGACGAACAGCACGACGCGCACATCGTGCTGCCATTCCTGGCCGATGACCAGCGACTCGACGACTTCCGGCAATTGCTCGACCTGGCGATAGATCTCGGCAGTGCCGATACGCACACCGCCGGGGTTGAGGACGGCATCCGAGCGGCCGTAGATGATCATTCCTTCGTGGGCAGTGAGTTCGACGAAATCGCCGTGACACCAGATGTTTGCAAAGCGATCGAAGTAAGCGGCGTGATACTTGGCGCCGTCGGGGTCGTTCCAGAAACCGACCGGCATGGCCGGGAACGGGGCGGTGCACACCAGTTCGCCGCGCTCGCCACGAGCGGCGGGAATCGGCTGGCCATCGTCGTCGAAGACGTCGACCGCCATGCCCAGGCCGCGGCACTGCAGTTCGCCGCGGTATACGGGAAGAATCGGGCTGCCGAGCGCGAAGCACGAGAGGATGTCGGTGCCGCCAGAAATCGACGCCAGCAGCAGCTCGGTTTTGATCTCTTGATAAACGTAGTCGAAACTTTCCGGCGCCAGCGGGCTGCCGGTCGAGAACATTGCCCGCAGTTGCCGCAGACGGTGGGTTTCACGTGGTTTGAGGCCGGTCTTGGCGAGGGCGTCGATGAACTTGGCCGAGGTGCCGAAGTGCGTCATGCGCTCGGCGTCGGCGTAGTCGAAAAGGATCGTTCCGGCTTTTCCCGAGCCGCCGGCGATGAACGGCGAACCGTCGTAGAGCAGCAGTGTCGCCTGCGAGGCGAGCCCGGACACCAGCCAGTTCCACATCATCCAGCCGCAGGTAGTGAAGTAGAAGAGGCGGTCGCCGGGCTGGACGTCGCTGTGCAGCTGATGCTCCTTGAGATGCTGCAGCAGCGCGCCGCCATGGCAGTGCACGATGCATTTGGGCACGCCGGTGGTTCCCGAGGAAAACATGATGAACAGCGGGTGCTCGAAAGGCAGCGGCACGAAATCGATCCTGCCGGCGGTGAAAGGCGCGATGAAGTCGGCGTAGCGCTGGCCCTTGCGCATCGCGGTCACGTCCGGGCTTGGGTCGAGGTAGGAAACCACGACACAGCGCTCGACGGTCGGCATCTGGGCGGCAATCTGCAGATTCTTGGCCATGCAGTCGATGCGCTTGCCGTTGTACCAGTAGCCATCGACGCAGAGCAGCAGCTTGGCTTCGATCTGCCCGAAACGATCGAGCACGCCCTTGACGCCGAAGTCGGGCGACGCCGACGACCAGATGGCGCCGAGCGAAGCCGTGGCGAGCATGGCGATCAAGGCCTCCGGCATGTTCGGCAGGTAGGCGGCGACGCGATCGCCGCGACTGACACCGGCAGCCTGCAGGGCCTGTGCGCAGCGCGAGACTTGCGCGTACAGCTCGGCGTTCGAGAGACGCCGCTTGACCTGGTCTTCGCCCCAGAAGACCACGGCGTCGGTGTCGGCCCGATCGACTTCTTCGCCGCCGCGGCGCAGCAGATTCTGCGCATAATTTAGCCGCGCTTGCGGGAACCAGCGTGCCCCGGGCATGCGCTTGCCGTCTTCGAGAATGCGCTCGCCGCGCTCGCCAAGCACTCCGCACTCGTCCCAGACCGACGTCCAGAACGCCTCCGGCTCGGCCACCGACCACCGCCAGAGGCTGGGATAGTCGCTGCAAGCGGCATTCCAGCGGCTATTCACGGCAGCCATGAAAGCGCTGAGCCGGGCGCCGGCGATACGTTCGGCGCTTGGGCGCCAGAGAGCCTGCTGATCCATATCCCTCCTCCTTGCTGCGATGGAAAAAAGCGCTTACGACAACTGTGCCCGCCACTCCTCCGGAATCGGCACCGACTTGCCGGTGGCCACGTCCATCCAGACGATCTTGGAATCGCCGGTGGCGTAGAGCGTTTCCTTGTCTTGCAGGCGAATCTCGTAATGCGTCTGCACGCTGCTGCGGCCGGGATGAGCGCAGAACATGCGTACTTCGACGATGCCCGGATAGTTGAGCGGCACCAGGAAGGTGCACGCGGCGTTGATGATCACCGGTGCCGTGCCGCGCGGCAGCACCTTGAAACCCAGTGTTTCGAGGTACTCGACGCGGCACTGCTCCATGTAGCGAAAATAGACGGTGTTATTGACGTGTCCGTAGGCGTCCATGTCGCCCCAGCGGATGGACATCAGGCTGGTCTGGACGAGCTTGTGTTGGCTTGTTGGCATGCTGCTTCCTGTCTTGATGCACGGCGATTGCGGAAAAGGCGCGCCGACGATTGGCAATCGCCGGCGCGGGTGAACGAAAACGGTCAAACCGCCGGCTGGCCGCCTTCCTCGCTGACGGTCATGACATGTCGAGACACCCCTGATGATGAAAGCCATGACCGTCCCCTCTCACTTGCAGTGCGCATTGCGGCTTGCACGCCGGAATCGTTCGCCGGGCAGGGAGCATGCTCCCTGAATTCCCCGCCTCACCCCTGACCCTTCTCCCGCCAGGGGAGAAGGGAGTTTCGTGAGTCGCTTGCGCGACTTTCACCTTACGGCTGCTTAAAACATGTCTTCCGGCAAAGCCATCACGCCGACGGCACCGTCGGTGACGCTGCTCGCCAGGCCGGTTGCCCGCGACAGAATGTGGTCGGCGTAGAAACGCGCGGTGACCACTTTTGCCGCGTAGAAGGGATCGGCGTCGCCGCCGTCGATTTTCTTCTGCGCGATCACTGCGGCGCGCGCCATTTGCCAACCGCCGGCGACGATGCCGAGCAAGGTCAGGAAGGGGACCGAACCGGCCGATGCCGCACGAACGTCGTCGCGGTAAGTGGCCACCACCCAGTCGCCGGCTTCTGCCAGCGCCTCGACGCCAGCCGTCAAGCGCTTGCGAATGGCGTCGAAATGACTGCCCGCCTGCCCGGCCAGTTCGGCCAGTTCGGCGTCAAAAGCACGCATGCTGGCGATCAGTGCCTGCAGCGTGGCGCCGCCTTCGCGGGCGATCTTGCGACCGATCACGTCGTTGGCCTGAATGGCCGTGGTGCCCTCGTAGATCGTCGAGATCTGCGCGTCGCGCAGGTGCTGCGCGGCGCCGGTTTCTTCGATGTAACCCATGCCGCCATGCACCTGAATGCCCATCGAAGCCATGCTCACCCCGCTCTCGGTGCTCCAGCCCTTGACCACGCCGATCATCAGATCGACGAAAGCCTGGTTGCGCTTGCGCTCGGCGGCGTCGGGATGGTGAATGGCTGCGTCGTGGGCAGCGGCAACCACATAGGCCAGCGCCCGCGTCGCCTCGGCGTGGGCGCGCATGGTCATCAACATGCGGCGCACGTCGGGATGCGCGATGATCGCCACTTTCGGCCCGCCACGCTCGCCGATATCGGTGCACTGGATACGGTCGCGAGCGTAGTCGCGCGCGCGCTGATACGAGCGCTCGCAAGCGGCGACGCCTTCGAGGCCGACGCCGAAGCGCGCGGCGTTCATCATGATGAACATGTACTCGAGACCACGATTCTCTTCGCCGACGAGGTAGCCGACAGCGCCGCCATGGTCGCCGAAAGCCATGATCGCCGTTGGGCTGGCGTGAATGCCCAGCTTGTGCTCGATCGATACGCAGTAGGCGTCGTTGCGCTCGCCAAGGCTGCCGTCGTCATGGACCATGAACTTCGGTACGACGAACAGTGAAATGCCCTTGACTCCTTCGGGCGCGGTCGGTGTCCGCGCCAGCACCAGATGGACGATGTTCGCGGCCATGTCGTGATCGCCATAGGTGATGAAAATCTTCTGCCCGAAGATCTTGTAGCTGCCGTCGGCCTGCGGCTCGGCACGGGTGCGCACGGCGGCCAGGTCGGAGCCGGCATTCGGCTCGGTGAGGTTCATGGTCCCGGTCCACACGCCGCTGACCATCTTCTCCAGATAGTCCTTCTTGAGCTTCTCGGAACCGGTGAGCACCAGCGCCTCGATGGCGCCGTTGGTCAGCAGGGGACACAGAGAAAAGGAATGATTGGCCGACTTCCACATTTCGGCAACCGCCGCCGCAAGCACTTTCGGCAGGCCCTGACCGCCCCACTCCGGCTCGCAGGCCAGCGCCGTCCAGCCGCTTTCGGCGAACAGCTTGTAGGCCTCCTTGAAGCCGGCCGGCATGGTCACCGCCTTGTCGTGCCACTTGGCGCCTTCGAGGTCACCCGGAATGTTGAGCGGCGAGAGCACTTCCTCGGCAAACTTGGCGGCCTCTTCGAGAACCGCGTCAACGAGATCGGGCGTCGCCTCTTCGCAGCCGGGTAGCTGCGCCACCTGTTCGAGCCCGGCGAGTTCCTTGAGCACGAACTGCATATCGCGGATTGGGGCAAAATATTCACTCATTTCATTCTCCTTTAAATTCGCCAGGGGAAACGGTCATCAGCGGCAAGACCGTTTGGGATGCATTGTGGTTGCTAATCGATCTCACAGTCGCCTTCGCTTGCGCTCATCACTTTTTTCCGAGGAACTGCACATCGTCAAAATCGGCGAGAAGATCCGGTCGATAAACAGCAAACAGGGTGGCCATCATTCCCGACAGCCAGGCCTCCGAAAAACCGAGCAGCAGAAAATAGGGCAGATACTCGGCAGCCAGGTAATCACCGTCGTAGGTCCCCGCCAGCACCAACAGCGTGCACGCCGCCAGGCCGACCGCAATCACTGCCAGCGCCGCGGCAAAGAAGCCCTTGCAGAAGATGTACACGAACATGTGGCGCGGCAGCCAGCGATCGACCAGGCGATGCAGCGCATGACTGACGGCAACGCCAACGCCGGCCATCAGCAAGGCGTTTATGGCAAAGCTTTGCCAGCCGGCAAAACCATTCAGCCCGACCCCGAGCAGCACCAGACAGAGGCCGATAAAAGCCAGCGCCCAGCCGAAGCACAGGGTAAACACCGTTGCCCCGAGCAGGTGCAGCGAAAGACCGGGTTTGACCCCGGCCTGCAGGTGCCAGAGTACGATCAGCGCAACGATCGTCGCCAGAAAGGCGTTCAGGCGTGCGCCGTCGGCCAGCACAGGCCACGGCGCCCGCCGCAGGGCAAGCAGCGCGACCCCGACGAAAACCATCCAGGACAGCAACAGCCAGCCACTGCCGAGGAGGCCGTCCGGCAGGTTCACGCTGCCCGCCGCCCGACGGTGCTCAGCCGAGCTCGGCGAGCAATGCCGGCAGGACCTCGAAGAGGTCGCCGACCAGACCGTAATCGGCAACCTGGAAGATCGGTGCCTCGGCATCCTTGTTGATGGCGACGATCACCTTGCTGTCCTTCATTCCGGCAAGATGCTGAATCGCACCCGAGATGCCGACGGCGATGTACAACTGCGGCGCAACGATCTTGCCGGTCTGGCCGACCTGGTAGTCGTTGGGAGCGTAGCCGGCATCGACTGCCGCCCGCGAGGCACCCACCGCAGCGCCCAGCCTGTCGGCCAGCGGCTCGAGCAGTTTGTGAAAGTTGTCGCCGTTAGCCATGCCGCGACCGCCGGAGACGATGACTTTGGCGGCCGAGAGTTCGGGACGCTCGGACTTGGTCAGTTCGCGATTGATGAGCTTGCTCTGCGCGAGATCGGGACCGGCAGCCAGGCTTTCCACGGCGGCGCTGCCCCCCTCGCCCGCCGCTTCGAAAGCGGTCGTACGCACGGTGAGCACCTTGACGGCATCGCTCGACTGCACGGTGGCCAGGACGTTGCCGGCGTAGATCGGGCGAACGAAGGTGTCCGGCGCTTCGACGGCGACGATTTCCGAGATCTGCGCGACGTCGAGCAGCGCGGCGACGCGGGGCATGAAGTTCTTGCCGATCGTGGTTGCCGCAGTGACGATGTGGCCGTACGCAGCCGCATTGGCCACGACCAGTGCGGCAAGGTTCTCCGGCGACTGGTCAGCGTATTGAGGAGCATCGGCGAGCAGGACCTTGCCCACGCCGGCGATTTTCGCCGCCGCGTCGGCGGCAGCCGCGCAGCCGCTGCCGGCAACCAGGAGATGAAGCTCGGCACCGATCCGGGTCGCCGCAGTCACGGCATTGAGCGTCGCCGCCTTGATCGAAGAATTGTCGTGTTCAGCAATGACGAGTATGGCCATGATCAGATCACCTTCGCTTCAGTCTTGAGTTTCATCACCAGGTCGGCGGCGTCGGCCACCTTGATGCCGGCGCTACGCTTCGGCGGCTCGGCCACCTTCAGGGTCTTCAGACGCGGCGTCACGTCAACGCCCAAGGCTTCCGGATTGGTCGTCTCGAGCGGCTTGCGCTTGGCTTTCATGATGTTCGGCAGGGTCGCGTAGCGCGGTTCGTTGAGACGCAGGTCGGTAGTCAGTACCGCCGGCAGTGCGATTTCGATGCTTTCCAGACCGCCGTCGATCTCGCGGGTGACCGTCGCCTGCTGACCGGCAACGACAATTTTGGAGGCAAAGGTCGCCTGCGGCCAGCCCATCAGGCCGGCCAGCATCTGTCCGGTCTGGTTGGCGTCGTCGTCGATCGCCTGCTTGCCGCAGATGACGATCTGCGGCTGCTCCTTCTCGCACACCGCCTTGAGCAGCTTGGCGACCGCGAGCGGCTGCAGGTCGACATCGGTCTGGATCAGGATGCCGCGGTCGGCGCCAATGGCCATCGCCGTGCGCAGGGTTTCCTGGCAGTTGGCCACGCCGGCCGAAACGGCCACCACTTCGCTGGCGATCCCGGCTTCCTTGAGACGCACCGCTTCTTCAACAGCGATCTCGTCGAAAGGGTTCATCGACATCTTGACGTTGGCCAGATCAACGTTGCTGGCGTCAGCCTTGACGCGCACTTTGACGTTGTAATCCACCACTCGTTTGATTGGCACGAGAATCTTCAAAACTTTCTCCTTTATCACTGCAAGGTAATCGACATCGATCGCGGCCAAGGCAACAGCCCGCGGCTAACGGTCATGACATGTCGAGATAGCCCGAATCATGCAAGTCATGACCGTTTCCCTCTTCCCCAGACCCTTCTCCCGCGAGGGGAGAAGGGCGCTTCGTGAGTCGCTTGCGCGACTTTCACATTAACAGCGCCGACCGTTGACCGGGAAACAGGCCATACTCTGTCGTATGGATGGCGTACGGTACCGTATGGAAAAACGCCTGTCAATACCGTCGGCAAGGACCGTGCGACGCTAGCCAGCAATATTGCCTCAGTTACGCGATTCAGGAAAGCCCCGCTCAACAGCATGGTCACGGCGCATGGAGCCGACAGTCAGCGTTTGACATTGCCGAACGCTGACCGGACAATAGCCCATACCGTGTCGTATGGATGGCGTGCGCCAAGCGACCGCTGCAGCTACTGCTACTGCTACTGCTACTGCTACTGCTTCGGCTACCGTTTGCCCGACGCGCGAGACCAATGAAGGAAGCAGACAAGGATGAAAACCGAGAAAGCCAGCGCCCGCGTAACGCTCGACCGTGACGGATGGATCGAAGCGGCCATTGATGTTCTCGCCGAGCAAGGCGTGCAGGGCATGCGCATCGAAGTACTGGCCAAGAACTTCGGCGTCACCAAAGGCAGCTTTTACTGGCATTTCAAGGATCGTCAGGATCTGGTCGACGGCGTCCTCGAAACCTGGCGCGACGGCCGCATCCGTGACATCAACAAGCAGACCGGCGCCAGTACTGGCCGCGAGCGCGAACAGCTGCTGCATCTGATCGACGTCTATGGCGCAACGCGCAACCGCAAGGGGATCTCGATCGAACTGGCGGTGCGCGAATGGGCCCGGCGCGACGCCCAGGCGGCGGCCATTGTCGAGGAAGTCGATACCTGGCGCCTGGAATGCACCCGCCAGCTCTTTGTCCGCCGCGGCCTCTCCGACGACGAAGCGAAAAGCCGCAGCCTGCTGCTCTACGCCTATGTCTTCGGGCAAAGCCTGATGGCCTGCGAGCGCTACGATCCGGCGGTCGACGAGCTGAAGCACTGGATTGCCGAACTGATCGTCAAGGAGTAGAGCCCATGAAAGCCTCACCAAACCCGTCCGGGAGCGAACCCTCGCGCATCGAGATCGATGCCCTCGAAGAACCCACGATCGTCGAGTTCGGCACCTCGTGGTGCGGCTACTGCCGTGCCGCCGAGCCATTGATCGCTCAGGTCCTGGCCAAGCATCCGCAGCTCGCGCACATCAAGATCGAAGACGGCCCCGGCCGCGCCCTGGGACGATCATTTCGCGTAAAGCTCTGGCCGACCCTGGTCTTCATGCATCGTGGCAAGGAAATCGCGCGCCTCGTGCGGCCTGGCGATGCCCGCGAAATCGAGCGCACGGTCGCCCAGTTTTCAGCCACCGTGTAAAGGCCTGCGACCGGCACGAGAGCATGCAGTACGCCACAGGTGGCCGTTCGAAGTCGTGCTGCAAGCGTCTCAATGCCGGCTGACGGCGACCGCTTTCCGCTTGGCCGCGACCGCCTATCAGGGGCTTGCCGGGCCAAGCTTTGCGATTGACGCCGCTTGATGGGCGCTCATATACTGCCCTCGCCGCCGGTGAATATCCTGCCCATCGGCTCTGCTGGCTGCCTTCCTTCCACCGGAGAGACCCGACATGAAGATCGTCCTGGCCCCGAACGCGTTCAAGGGCAGCCTGTCGGCCATGGCTGCCGCTGTGGCCATGGAGCAGGGAGTGCGCGCGGCCTTTCCCGCGGCGGAGGTCATCAAGGTCCCGGTGGCCGACGGTGGCGACGGGTTGACGGAAGTGCTGATCGATGCGCTCGATGGTCAGGCGCGGGTGGTCACCGTGCGCGGCCCCCTCAACGAACCGGTTCAGGCGACCCTGTGCCATGTCCCGGCCCTGGCGCTGGTGGCGGTGGAGATGGCGGTGGCCAGCGGCCTGGCCCTGCTCACCCCGCAGCAGCGCAACCCAAGCCTGACCACGACCTATGGAACCGGCGAGCTCATTCGTGCTGCACTGGATCTGGGGGTTCGCCACATCGTCGTGGGTATTGGCGGCAGTGCCACCAACGACGGCGGCATCGGCATGGCGACCGCCCTCGGCATGCGCTTCCTCGACGTCGCCGGCAAGCCGGTAGCGCCGGTCGGCGGTGCCCTGGGACAAATCCACCGCATCGATGCCAGCGGACTGGATCCACGCCTGGCCAGGCTGCGTTGCGAAGCCATCTGCGACGTCGATAACCCACTGCTCGGAGCGCGTGGCGCGGCCCATGTCTATGGCCCGCAGAAGGGCGCCGCGCCGGCACAGGTGGAGGAACTCGACGCGGGTCTGGCCCATTTGGCCGATGTCATTGCCGCGGACCTCGGACTGGACGTCCGTGACCTCCCGGGAGCCGGGGCCGCTGGCGGGCTGGGGGCCGGGCTGCATGCTTTTCTGGGCGCCGAACTGCGCCGTGGCGTGGACCTGGTGCTGGACCTGGTAGGCCTTGATGCCCATCTCAGCGGTGCCGATCTGGTCATCACGGCTGAGGGCCAGATCGACTTCCAGACCGCCTTCGGTAAGGCCCCGGCCGGGGTCGCCCAGCGGGCCAGGTTGCAGGGCATCCCCTGCATGGCCATCGCCGGCGGCATCGGCGAGCGCATCACCGATTTGCACCACATCGGCATCGACGCCGTCTTTAGCCTTTGTCACGGCCCCATGACCCTCAAACAGGCCATGGAGGACGGACCTTCGCTGCTGCAAGCTGCGACCGAGCAAGTAGTGCGCTGTTTCTTCAGCGCCTCCCGGCCAGGGCGCTAGTGTCGAATATTGTAGATAACACCACCACAAGGGTTTCGCGCTGGTTTCTCGGCTGCTGAAAGCCTCTTCAAGAACGCAGCACTGAACGACTACCGCATCCCCCGCAAACGGCGACACCCTACCCTGAGGAGATTCCCATGTGGCTCGTTGTACTGTTGGCCCTGTCCATCGTATTCATCGTCCTGGCGACCACCAAGCTCAAGATGCACCCATTCCTGGCCTTGTTGCTGACCGCATTTGGCTTCGGCATCCTCTCGGGCATGCCCTTGAAGGATGTCGTGGATTCGGTCAATAAGGGATTTGGCGGCACTATCGGCTATATCGGAATCGTCATCCTGGCCGGTGCCATCATCGGTGCCTTCCTTGAAAAGTCCGGCGGGGCCTATCGCCTGGCGACCAGCATCCTCAAGCTCACCGGCGAGCGGCAGGTGCCTCTGGCCATGGGATTCATGGGCTACGTGGTCTCTATTCCGGTCTTCTGCGACTCCGCGTTCGTCCTGTTGGCGCCGCTCATGCGAGCCCTGGCGAGCAAGGCCGGGATCACCCTGGCATCGGCCGCCGTGGCCTTGAGTCTGGGTCTCTACGCCACTCACACCATGGTCCCGCCGACCCCGGGGCCGGTGGCAGCGGCGGGGATACTCGGCGCAGATCTGGGTCTGGTAATCATGTGGGGAATGGCGGTCGGGCTGGTCTCAATGATCGCCGGCTGGCTGTTCGCGATCCTGGTGGCCTCGCGAGTCTACATCTCGCCGGATGCCGGGAAGAAAGCGAATGCCGACTCAGCCTCTGCCCCTCTGGTATCCGCGCAGGAGGATGGGCCGTCTGTCACTCGCTCACTGCTGCCGATCTTTCTCCCTATCATCCTCATCGTCACCCGCTCCATCGGCGAGCTACCGAGCAAACCCTTCGGAGAGGCCGGCGCCTTCACGGAAGTGCTGGGCTTTCTCGGACAACCCGTGGTGGCCTTGTTGATTGGCGTTGCCCTGGCCATGACCTTGCCAAAGCGCTTCGACAACGAAATGCTGTCGATGACGGGCTGGGTGGGGGAAGCCATCGTCGGCGCAGCGACCATCATCATCATCACCGGTGCCGGCGGGGCCTTCGGCAAGGTGCTGCAAAACTCCGGCATCGCGAACGTGATCGGCGGTGCGCTGAGCGACGCCAATCTCGGTATCTGGTTGCCGTTCCTCATTGCCGCTGGAATCAAGACCGCGCAAGGCTCGTCCACCGTCGCCATCATCACCACCGCTGGACTGCTTGCCCCGCTCCTGGCGACTCTCGGGCTCGACAGCGATACCCACCGGGCCTTGGTCGTGATCGCCATCGGCGCCGGGGCCATGGTGGTTTCCCATGCCAATGACAGCTACTTCTGGGTGGTGACCCAGTTCTCCGGTATGGATGTGAAAACCGGCTACAAACTGCAAACCGTGGGCACCCTGGTGCAGGGCTTGACTGCGGCGGTTGCGGTCTATCTGGTGTCGATGATGGTTCTGTAAGTCGCGCAAGCGACTCACGAAACTCCCTCTCCCCTCTCTGGAGCAGGGTCAGGGGTGAGGCGGGGAATTCAGGGAGCATGCTCCCTGCCCGGCGAACGATTCCGGCGTCCAAGCCGGAATGCGCACTGCAAGTGAGAGGGGCACGTTCATGGCTTTCATGATCTGGGGTGTATGGATTGTCATGACCGTTAGGAAGTCGCGGAGGAATTCCCCGAGCGCCGGCGACGAAACGCGTTCCGGTTTCTTCAGCCTTACGGTGACGCCGCCGCCGTCTCTTGCCATGCTGAAACTCGCGGGGCTCAGGTCGTAGCCCACAGAATACGTCACCGCCCTCGGCGAACTTCAGGATGACGGCGGCTTCCCACTTGATTCCCTATGTTGGCTTTCCGATGTGCTCGACATGGACATAAACCCAGCGTTTGTGTTCCACTTCGGCCGCTTGGAAGAACCTCCAATATTTCGACAAACTCCCTCCTCAATTGCCCTGCAAACTGACGCCATGTTGGGTGACGTGAGGAAAATCAAGTGACTAAATATTGGCTGGCTCTGGTCGGGACAGTGGTCTTGTTGCCGACGGTAATCACCGCGCAGGAAAGGCCGCCCTATCCCGTTGTCAGTACCGGCCAAGGGCTTTGTTATGATCACTGCCGAGAAAACAATTGCCCCCAAGTTGGACCAAGGTTTTATGGTCAGGATGCTCAAAAACTTGCTCGGTCGATGCGTTATGCCTTGAGTTCAGATCGGCTGTTGGTTATTGATCCGAGTCGTAGACCCGAGGCAAACCGTTCACCCATCGCGCCTTTTCTCAATACGAAGTATTTTGCATCTGCTTACGGCTTCCCCGAAGAGGAGAAATCTTCGACTGATTCGCAATATGCTTCCGCGACGCTCTATGTAGATCACAGCAGCAAGCTTTTTGGGCTTGATTTTGCTGATGGCAGGATCAAAGCTTAGTGCCTAACGGTCATGACATGTCGAGACACCCCTGATCATGAAAGTCATGACCGTTTCCCTCTTTCCCAGACCCTTCTCCCGCGAGGGGAGAAGGGAGTTTCGTGAGTCGCTTGCGCGACTTTCACATTAAGGATGGGCTGATTAAAGCGTTTCCCTGGCTTAGCGCCGGGCAGCTGGGTAGAGATCAATGGTGCAGACGTGCACGACGCTGCGCTACACAGTGATCCGAAGTTCGCCAACCCTTCTGAATTCCCTTGTGGCCGCGGGCGCCACGGTCATGTGGTTCGTGTTTATAACCTTGTCCGACCGCTACGGACTGAAACGAGGTAATCAACGATGAAAAATATCATTTGTGTTGGCATTCTCATAAGCCTGCTCAGCGGATGTGGACTGCTGGAAACCAGCCCAATGCAAATCACCACAAGCGACACAGATTCATCATCGGATCGAGTCGCTGGCGAAACTCAAGATCGTATAGAAGCACCGGTTTTTAACGCAGGGCAGAAGTGGACTTATCGGCGGGTTGATTTATGGAAAAACAGAGAGACGGAGCGCTTTCGCCAGGATTTTATCTTGCCGGATAACAAGCTTTGGGTCGTGCGCTGGAATATTCTTAATTCTGACAACCAGCAACGCATGGGAAGTGTGACCGGCGAACTCTTCGACACCAAGTTCCATAGTTTTGCAGATGCGAGTTTAAGTGGGCAGTATCAGCCACTCAGCTTTCCGTTAAGCAACGGGAAAACATGGCACTTCAAGTACAGTATTCCGAGCAAACAATTATCGGTGACCCAAACAGCGACGGTTGAAGGCTGGGATACCGTCAACGTTCCAGCCGGCACCTTCCGGGCGATGCGAGTCAAGCATGAAGGGAATTATTCCGCCAGAACTAATGATTGGAGCTGGATGGGGAGAATTTCTGAAACTTATTGGTACTCACCTGAGGCACAAAGAATCGTGAAGCGTGAATATCAGGATACCAACGGAGAAGGCGAAATCTGGGATCAGTGGCGTGATGAATTGGTCGAGATTGAACTCTAAGGAATCAAGACTTCAATCACGCATTTGCCTATCGCCTAATTTGCCTGTCGATTTCAGGGTTTAGGTCGTTTCGTGTGGAACGGGCAATAAAGGGGCGAAGGGCGAGGCGGGCAAATGAGTGAGTTTGCCGGCGATGAGGTAGGCCATGTCGATGAAGTTTTCGACGCGGCGATAGCCGCGCGCACGGGCGCGCGCCTCCTGGAGGGATCGATTCATCGCTTCGACCCGGCCGTTGTGTTTGCCGGCGTTAAAACCGTTGAGTACGCCAGGAAGATGCTTGGTGATCGTCCGGCCGAGGCGCTTGAAGGGTTCGAGTCGGCAGCGGCTGGCCCAGCTGAGCCAGCGCTTGAGCAGGGGCTCGGCCTCGTCAGGTGTCGTGGCGGTGGCGTAGACGGAGCGCAGCGCCTGCTTGATCCGCCAGGCCCGTGCGGTCTTGAGGTTCGAGCGCTGCAACCAGTGCATGGTCTCGGTTTGTTTAACGGTCCAGTCGGCGGGCTTCTTGTGCAGGCCCCAGCGGGTACCCTTCAGTTCGGGTTTGCTCTTGACCTCGGCCCGTCGCACCTCATCCAGCGCCGTGCTGCTCAGAGCAACGACGTGAAAGCGGTCAAAGCAGACCTCAGCTGCTGGAAAGTGCTCGGCGGCGCCGGCCTGGAACGAGCCGCTCATGTCCATGCTGACATGGGTGATCGCGGTCGGCTCGCCACCATGCTCGGTAAGGTCGCTGGCGAACTTCCCGAGCGTTCCCTTGTCCCGGCCCGGCGTCGCAAACAGCAAGCGTTGCTCATCAAGATCATAAAAAACAGAGATATACGTCTGGCCGCGCTTACTGGCAGTCTCGTCGACGCCGATCGCGCGGACCCCGGCATGAGTTTCCTGCGCGCGCGCTTGGCCCACATGATGATTGATCACACGCCACAGTCTGCGACTGCGCACGCGCAGCAGTCGGCCGGCCGCCAGGACCGACATGGTCGGCGCCAGCATCAGCGTCAAAGCCTCGAACAGCAGGGTAAAGCGACTGCCTTCACGCGCCCAGGGTACGGCGATCTGCGTCACCTTGCCACAACCGGCACAGGCCACTCGCGGCACCTCGGCATGCATGTGCGCTTCGAACTGGAAAAAATCCAGATGGCGCCACGAGCGCGTCAAGCGGTCGTGGAGCGGCTGCGCCGCCGCACCGCAACCCGGGCAAGCATGAATGGCGGCGCCGAACCGGACCTGGAAATCGATCCGTCCGGACTCTGGCTTGAAGATGACTTCTTCTACCTGCCAAGGAGCAACGAGGCCAAGAGCCTGGGTGAACAGAGTTTCAATCATGAGGAAGCGGCCGCGAGAGGAAAGGCCGCCATTGTCCTCCATGCCGAGGGCGGCAGACTGCCTTCCTCGGCCCGGAGGAAGCGTAAGCGAGCGGGCAGCGATGTAAAGGGTTCGGCTGCGCCCGGACTGCCGTCCGCCCTTGACATCGCCGTCCCCTCAAACCGCCAAAACCAGCGCCCGTTCCACACGAAACGACATAGAGCCCGATTTCAAGCGAACCCGGACCATGAAACAGATCAGCTTTTCCAAGGCTAAAAGGCAGCACCAGAAACGGCAGACGAAACGCAATCTATCTTATTGCGCATGGTCAGAGAGCGAAGCGAAAGGGGTTGAGTGCGTATTCCACACCAAACTGGACACGGATTCCAGACGAAACTGGACAGTGATTCCACGGCAAACTGGACACCGATTCCAGAGCAAACTGGACAGTCATTTGTAATATCGTAGCGCGCGGGA